>Ga0334722_10001309_pt1 | contig 31844 bp, 29 predicted proteins | sample C3_bottom_MG_FD_207210 | JGI IMG/M metagenome (GOLD analysis project Ga0334722, IMG submission 207210) | Sediment microbial communities from Yellowstone Lake, YNP, Wyoming, USA - C3_bottom | ecosystem: Environmental > Aquatic > Freshwater > Lake > Sediment | place: USA: Wyoming | collected... | reverse complement strand
ACGCCCCCTGAGCGTCGGAAACACGTCCGAAATCCGTTTGCCGGCGCTCTGTTCAGAGGTCAGACAGCTCACGGCCACCTCGGGATGACCATGGAGAATGCGGATCAGCTCCAGCCCGGTGTAGCCGCTGGCTCCTACAATGGCGACGTTCAGCATGACAGGGACTCCTCGTGATTGGGATGACGGTGCTCGGCGCTCCAAACGGAACAAGGGGAAACCCTTGCGGATTTCCCCTTGTGTACTGCGTGCGTGGCGTAATCCGGTGATTAACGCTTGGAGAACTGGAAGCGGGCGCGGGCTGCGGCACGGCCGTACTTCTTGCGCTCCTTGACGCGGGAATCGCGGGTAATGAAACCGGCTTTCTTGAGAACGCCGCGCAGTTCGCTGTCGGTCTCCAGCAGAGCCTTGGTGATGCCGTGCTTGATGGCGCCGGCCTGGCCGGAATCGCCGCCACCCTGAACGGTCACGTAAATATCGTACTGGCCCAGCTTTTCAACCAGTTCGAGCGGCTGACGCACGACCATCTTGGAGGTTTCGCGCCCGAAGTAGTCGTCCAGCGACTTGTTGTTGACCGTGATCTTGCCCGACCCCGGCTTGAGCCATACCCTGGCTACCGAGCTCTTGCGTTTGCCTGTTCCGTAAAAAGATGCAGCTGCCATATCGTGACTCTCCTCAGAGTATTAAAGTGCCAGGTTCTTGGGCTGCTGGGCATCGTGGGGATGGGCGGCGCCAGCATAGACCTTGAGTTTTTTCATCATGTGGCGGGCCAGCTTGTTCTTGGGCAGCATACCCTTGACCGCCTTTCTGATGACGTCTTCCGGTTTCTTTTCCAGCAATTTACCGGCAGTGATCTCTTTCAGGCCACCGGGGAAGCCGGTGTGACTGTAATAGACCTTGTCGGACAGCTTGCGGCCGGTCAGAGCGATCTTGTCGGCGTTCACCACAATGACGAAGTCACCGGTGTCAACGCTGGGGGTGTAGATGGCCTTGTTCTTGCCGCGCAGGATATTGGCTATCTGGGTGGCCAGCCTGCCGAGCACCAGATCCTGGGCATCCACAACGTACCAATCACGCTTCACGGTTTCGAGTTTTGCAACTTCGGTTTTCATAAATCCTCACATGCGCCCAGCCTGTCATCAGGCCATGGTATTTTTTCGAAGAGGTGTAACTTACGTAATGGGGGGCCTTATGTCAAGAAAAAAATCTTTTGCCCCGTGCAAAAAGGTCAATACGGGTTGTCATAGCCGCTGATTCATGCTACAACCACGGCTGTTTTCAGCACAATATCTGGGAGACGACCCGATGATCACCGTTGCCGACGTGAAACACGTGGCCCGACTGGCCCGCCTCAATCTGAGGGAAGACGAGATACCGCTTTTTACCGGCCAGTTGAGCGCCATACTCGGCTACGTGGACCAGCTGAAGGAGTTGGACACCGATGGCATCCTCCCCACCTCCCATGCCGTCCCGATGGAAAACGCCTTCCGCGAGGACACCATCTCCCCCTCCATCGGTGTGGACAAGGCGCTTGCCAACGCGCCCCATCGCGTCGACACCTTTTTTGGCGTCCCCAAAGTCATCGAATAACGGAGAAACCGTAATGGAGCTTTTTGACCTGACCATACACCAGATGCGCGCCGGACTCGCGGCGAAGCGTTTTTCCTCTGTCGAAGCGACCCGGGCCATGCTGGAGCGCATCCAGGCGACCGAACCGGCCATCAACGCCTTTATCACCGTCACACCCGAGCAGGCTCTGGCCGATGCCGAGGCCGCCGACCGGCGCATCGCCGCCGGCGATGCCCTGCCCCTGACCGGCATCCCCCTGGCCGTAAAAGACATTTTCCTGACCGAGGGGGTCCGCACCACCTGCGGCTCGCGCATCCTGGCCGAATTCATCCCCCCTTACAGCGCCACCTCATGGGAGCGGCTGCGCAGCCAGGGCGCCGTCCTGTTGGGCAAGCTCAACCAGGACGAATTCGCCATGGGCTCGTCCAATGAATCGAGCGCCTACGGCACCACCCGCAACCCGTGGGATACGAACCGCATCCCTGGCGGTTCCTCAGGCGGGTCAGCGGCCGCCATTGCGGCCCGCCAGGCAACGGCCACGCTCGGCACCGACACCGGCGGCTCCATCCGCCAGCCCGCCTCCCACTGCGGCTGCGTCGGCCTGAAACCGACCTATGGCCGGGTATCCCGCTACGGCGTGATCGCCTATGCCTCGTCCCTGGACCAGGTGGGCCCCATGACCCGCGACGTGGCTGACTGCGCCCTGCTGCTGGGGGCCGTGGCCGGGCTCGATCCGAAGGACTCCACCAGCGTCGACATCCCGGTTCCGGACTATGGCGCAGCCCTGGGCAACGGTGTCAAGGGGCTGAAAATCGGCCTGCCCAAGGAGTACTTCATTCACGGCCTGGCCCCCGAAGTGCAAAGCGCCATGGATGCCGCCATCGCCACCTACCGAAGCCTGGGCGCGGAATTTGTGGACATTTCCCTGCCCCATACCGACTATGCCGTGGCTACCTATTACCTTATCGCCACCGCCGAGGCCAGCTCTAACCTGGCACGCTACGACGGCGTGCGTTTCGGCCATCGGAGCAGCCAGGCCGACAACCTGATCGACATGATGACCCAGAGCCGCAGCGAGGGGTTCGGCGCCGAGGTCAAGCGTCGCATCATGATCGGCACCTACGCCCTCTCCTCCGGATACTACGACGCCTACTACGTCAAGGCCCAGAAGGTGCGCACCCTGATCATGCGCGATTTCACCCGGGCCTTCGAGCTGGTGGACCTGATCCTGACTCCGGTGGCGCCAACCCCTGCCTTCGCCATCGGGGAAAAGGTCAATGATCCTCTTCAGATGTACCTTTCGGACATCTTCACCATTCCGGTCAACCTGGCCGGCACCTGCGCCATGTCGCTGCCGGCGGGCTTCAGCCCTGACGGACTCCCGATCGGCCTGCAGTTGATCGGCAAACCCTTTGGCGAGGCCTCAATCCTGAGCGCCGCCCATGCCTTCGAACAGTCCACGGAATGGCATCTGAGAAAGGCGGTGATCTGATGAAATTCCAGCCTGTCATAGGCCTTGAGGTGCATGTACAGCTCAAGACCGCCACCAAGATCTTCTGCGGCTGTTCAACCCAGTTCGGTGCCGAGCCGAACTCCCAGACCTGCCCGGTATGCCTGGGACTCCCCGGCGCCCTGCCGGTGCTGAACAAAAGCGTGGTCGATTGCGCCATCAAGGCCGGCCTGGCCACCAATTGCACCATTGCGCCGCGCAGCATCTTCGCCCGCAAGAATTACTTCTACCCCGACCTGCCCAAGGGTTACCAGATCAGCCAGTTCGAGGATCCGATCTGCCAGAAGGGGTGGTTGGACATCCACCTGGAGGGGCTCGAGCCGAAGCGGATCGGCATTACCCGCATCCATATGGAAGAAGACGCCGGCAAACTGGTGCACGGCGACGTCCCTGGTCTGGAAAACGGCTCGGGTGTCGACCTGAACCGCGCCTGCACCCCGCTTCTGGAAGTGGTGTCCGAGCCGGATCTGCGCACTTCGGATGAAGCGGTGGCCTATTTGAAGAAACTGTACCAGATCGTCACCTGGCTGGGGATCTGCGACGGCAACATGGAAGAGGGGAGCTTCCGCTGCGACGCCAATGTGTCGGTCATGCCGGTCGGCTCCGACACCTTCGGCACCCGGGCGGAGATCAAGAACGTCAACTCTTTCAAGTTCGTGAAGCAGGCCATCGAGTACGAAATCCAGCGCCAGATCGACCTGATCGAAGACGGCGGCACCGTGGTCCAGGAAACGCGCCTCTTCGACCCTACTTCAGGCCGCACCCGCTCCATGCGCGGCAAAGAAGAGGCCCACGACTACCGCTACTTCCCGGATCCCGACCTGGTACCGCTGGTGATCGGTCCGGCATGGGTCGAACGAATCGCCGGCGAACTGCCTGAACTCCCGGCCGCCAAGCAGAAGCGTTTCATGAGCGACCTCGGACTGCCGGAATACGACGCCGAAGTCCTGACCGCCACCCGGGCGCTCACGGAGTATTTCGAGGCCTGCGTCGCCAGCCACGGCAACGCCAAGAGCGTGTCCAACTGGGTCATGGGGGAAGTCACCCGCGCCCTGAACGACAACGGCATCGATATCGCCGCCTGTCCAGTCGCGCCGGCCCGGCTGGCCGCGCTGCTGAAACTGATCGACAGCGGCACGATTTCCGGTAAAATAGCCAAAACGGTCTTCGACGAGATGTGGAAAGGCGGGCGCGCACCCCAGGACATCGTCGAGGAGCAGGGACTGGTGCAGGTGTCCGACAGCGGGGCCATCGAGACGATCATCGACCAGGTCATCGCGGCCAACGCCGGCCAGGTCGAGGAGTACCGCAGCGGCAAGGACAAGGTCTTCGGCTTTTTTGTCGGCCAGGTGATGAAAGCCAGCAAAGGCAAGGCCAATCCTGCAGTGGTCAATGAACTGTTGCTGAAAAAACTCAAGGGGTAAGTTCTAACTTCGCGGAGGCTTCTCATGGGCAAAACTGTCATGATCGTCGATGACTCCCTGGTCATGCGCACCATTCTCCGTGGCATCATGCGGGAACAGGGCTATTCCGTCGTTGCCGAAGCCGCCAGCGGCATAGAAACCATGAAGCAGCTCCACGAGCACTCCCCGGATCTCATTACCCTTGACATCATCCTGCCCGATGTCAATGGACTCAACCTGCTGGACGCCATCCTCGCCATAAGGCCACAGAGCAAGGTGGTCGTTTGTTCCTCCATCAGCCAGGAAGCGGTCATCCACAAGGCCCTGGAGCATGGGGCCCATGCCTTCCTGCAAAAACCGTTCACCCCCGAAAAAGTCGCCGCTGCCCTGGAAAATCTGGAGCGCTGACCATGGACATATCCCAGTACCGGGATCTGTTCATCTCGGAATCCCGCGGGCATATCCAGGCCATCACCGGTCTGATCGTCCGCCTCGAAGACAATGGGTACGACGCGGGGTGCGTGGACGACCTGTTCCGCCATGCCCACTCCCTTAAAGGGATGGCCGCCACCATGGAGATCAATGCCGTCGCGAACCTGGCACATCGCATGGAGGACCTGCTCAGCCCGGTTCGCTCCGGCGAATGCCCCTTTTCGCCGTTGATCGCCGACCTGCTGCTGGAAGGAAGCGACACCCTGAGCGGCATGATCGACGCCGTTGAAAACGGCGCTGCAGAACTGCCCGAACCGCACGATCTGTTGCAACGCCTCTCCGCATTCGACCCAACAGCCGCCTCGGCGAGCGGGAGCCCCGATTCCGGCCGGCCCGCTTCGTCCCCAGCCGACGGCATACCGCCGGTATTTTCCTCCCCCTTGAAGCAGCCAAAGGCCGGGCACAGTTTTCGCCACAGCGATTCGTTCAAAAGCGTGCGAGTCCGCACCGAAACCCTTGACCGCTTGATCAACATCACCGGCGAACTTATCACCACCCGTCACCGCCTGGCGGACGTCACCAGCGGCATGGACGCTCCGCACCTGCAGGAGCCGCTCAAACAGCTGACGGTCCTGATTCGGGAGCTCCGGGACGAGGTATTCCAGGCGCGCATGCTCCCCTTCTCTTTCGTGGCAGAGCGGTTTCCCCGACTGGTACGTGACCTGGCCAGAGCTCAAGGGAAAGAGATCGCCTTGCGCATCAAGGGTCGCGAGATCGAACTGGACAGGGGCATTTTGGAGGAGATCGCCGAACCACTGGTGCACATCCTGCGCAATGCCGTCGACCACGGCATGGAGACACCCGCGGAACGGACCGCAACCGGAAAGCGTGCCGCAGGAGAGATCACGATCACCGTGAGCCGCGACAAGGACCATGTGGAAATTGCGGTTGCCGACGACGGTCGTGGCATGTCTCCGCACCTGCTTGCCGAGCAGGCGGTGGCACAGGGATTGATCGGCCGCAACGAGGCGGACGCCCTCACGCCGCGCGAAAAGCTCCTGCTCACCTGTTTGCCAGGCTTTTCCACCGCAAAAACCATCAGCGACATCTCGGGCCGCGGCGTCGGCATGGATGCGGTCAAAAATACCGTGCAGTCACTCTCCGGCAGCCTCGCCATCGAATCAGAACCGGGCAGCGGGAGCCGCATTGTGCTAAGGCTCCCGGTCACGGTTTCCATCATTCCCGCCCTGTTGGTCCGGTGCGGTGCGCTTACCGTGGCACTCCCGGTCAACGCTGTCAGCCGGACCATCGAACTGAAGCGCAGCGATCTGTTCGACGACAACGGCCATCTGGCATTCATGCTTGATAATGCGACCATACCTTTAAAAAGTCTGCACGCCGCATTCGGGCAAAAACCTTCCCGGGGCACCGAAGGGCTGCTGCCGGTCGTCATTTCCGAAGTAGGAGGAGCACCGGTCGGCATCATGACCGACGCCCTCATGGGCCAACAGGAAATTTTCGTCAAACCTCTGGGCACGCCCCTGTCGCGCCTGCGGGGCATTACCGGCGGTGCAGTCACCGGCGACGGCAGCATCGTCTTCGTCGCCGATCTCGGCGCCATTGGTTGAATTTTCAAAAGCGGTTGCGATACCGACGTGCTTGTGGCAAAATCGTTCGATAGTATCCAAGTAATGCGCCCGGATAACATTTGGGCGTGCAACGTAACCAGCCCGGTCAACCGCCGCCTCGGCTGCGTATCGTCCATGGCGTTCCGTTCACGGCAGCATTCCCGCGGGACCGCAAGGAGGACTTTCATGAAACGTTTGACACCCCTACCCCTGCTGGCAGGGTTTCTCCTCATGCTCGCAGTCGTCCCCTCACTGGCCGGAGCAGCAGTTCCGGGCCAAGTCAACGTCGGGCTCAGCGACGTCATCGCCACGGTGGAGAAATCATTTCGCCAGGTAAATGGCGGGGCACCGCCCATCAGCGACTTTGCCGCCAATTTTTTCCAGCGCACCGTTCTCGCCAAAGACCAGCGGGAATTGCGGGCCGAAGGGCAGATGTCGGTCAAACTGCCGGCCGGGTCGTCGCCGCTCAAATTCCGCTTCGAATATTTTCGGCCGCTGCAGCAGGATATCGTGAGCGACGGAGCGAAGCTCTGGATCTACCACCCCGACAACCGCGAAGTCATCCTGAGCGATGTCAGCTTCCTCTACCAGCGCATGAGCTTTTCCGGCCCCCGGGACCGGTCCATCAATTTCCTGGAAGGGCTCGACAGGATTTCCCACGATTTCCAGATAAATTTCGCGGCCGGCATGTACGACAGCGCCGGCAACTACGTACTGGAACTGACCCCGAGACGGTCCATGCTCAATACCCGCCGCATACTGCTGGTAGTCAACCGCGAGAGCGTCATGGCCTATGTCCGGGGAGCCACCCCCCTGGCAACGCCCGGCAGCGCTCCCTCGCAGCGCCTCCAGGGGCCGGCCCCCCAGCCCCGTGACCCCTTCGGCTCCCTGCCGGCATTCGGCGGCACCAAGTCCGACACGTTCCCGATCCTCTCCACCACCGTCTACGACCATGAAGGGAACACCGTGACCATGGAATTGCTCAATGTCCAGGTCAACGGCCGCATCCCCGATTTTGTCTTCAACTTCATCATTCCCGGCGGGGTGCAGATCGTGCGCCCCTCCGAGCAGAACATTCCCCGCTGATGCTGACCCGCTCCGGCATAGTGGCCCTTTTTTGCAGAGCCTTCCTGTTGCTGGCATGCTCGGCCTGCTGCGTCTGGGCCGAAGACAAGCCCGCGGCACTGAAGGACGTGGTCGCAGCCCTGGAAAAAGGGTACGCCGGCCTGCAGGACGTCCACGCCTCCTTCAGCCAGCGCACGGTCATTGCCAGCGTAAACCGTGAGCAGAAAGGAAGCGGCGAGGTATTCCTCAAGCGCCCTGCCTCGGCCACGGCTATGTTCCGCTTCAATTACGCCAAGCCGAACCAGCAGATCATCTCCAACGGCAAACAGGTCTGGTTCTACCAGCCGGAGATCCGCCAAGTCATGGTCACCTCCCTGGCCGACATGTTCAAGGGTGGAAACGGCATAGCCCTCTCCTATCTGACCGGCTTGGGGAACGTTTCCCGAGATTTCAACGCCTCTTTCGCCAAGGAGATGCGCGATAAAAACGGCAACTACCAGATCGAACTCGTGCCGAGAAAACCGACCGCCGTGCTGGCCCGGCTGCAGCTGACCGTATCCGCCGCCGCCGTCGAGCAGATGCTCCGTGACGGAGCCGTAGCGGACACCTTCCCGGTAATCGCCTCGGTGGTCCATGACGCCGGCGGCAACCGAACCCGCATCGACTACAGCCATGTCCGGGTCAACAAGGGCATCAGCACCAGCACCTTCACCTTCAAGATCCCGGAAGGGGTCGAGGTTATCAAACCATAGATTTCCACTCTGGAGGATTTGTACCATGCCGTCATTCGACATCGTTTCCAAGGTCGACATGCAGGAGGTCGACAACGCCGTCAACCAGGCCATCAAGGAGATCGGCCAGCGCTACGACTTCAAGGGGTCCAAGAGCGAAATCAGCCAGGAGAAGGACAGCGTCAAAGTCCTGGCCGACGACGACTACAAGCTGAAGGCCGTCATCGACGTACTGCAATCCAAATTTCTCAAGCGCAACATATCCATCAAGGCGTTGCAGTACGGCAAGGTCGAGCCCGCCTCGGGCGGCATGGTGCGCCAGGTCATCACGGTCCAGCAGGGTATCTCCAAGGAAAAGGGGAAGGATATCATCGGCGTGATCAAGGAGAGCAAACTCAAGGTACAGGCCCAGATCCAGGACGATCAGGTGCGGGTGACCGGCAAGAACCGGGACGATCTCCAGGCAGCGATTCAGTTGCTCAAGGGGAAGGACTTGGATGTTGAAATGCAGTTTGTGAATTTCAGGGAGTAGCGAGGGGATATTTTGAGCGAAACAGCAAAGCAGAAAGTCAGCATGGTCAGTCTCGGCTGCCCCAAAAACCTGGTGGATGCCGAAGTGATGCTCGGCGTGCTTTCCAAGCAGGAGTACGAAATCACCACCGACGAGAAGGAAGCGGACGTCATCATCGTCAATACCTGCTCCTTCATCAAAGAAGCCAAACAGGAAAGCATCGACGCGATCCTTGACCTGGCCGAACGGAAAAAGGACGGCCGCTGCCATACCCTGATCGTGTCCGGCTGCCTGCCGCAGCGCTACCAGGAGGAGCTGGCCAACGAGCTGCCCGAGGTGGACATTTTCATCGGCACCGGCGACTACCCCCGCATCGGAGAGATCCTGGCCGAGAAGTCCGGCTGCGACAACCAGCTGCGCTATATCGGCGACCCCGATTACATCTACGACGAGACTCTGCCGCGCCTCAATTCGTCGCCCTCATGGTACTCCTACCTCAAAATCGGCGAGGGGTGCTCCAACTGCTGTTCCTACTGCATCATCCCCAAACTGCGCGGCGCCTACCGTTCGCGCCCCCTGGAGGCGCTGGTGGCCGAGGCCGAGACACTGGCCAGCCGCGGGGTCAAGGAGATCAACGTCATCTCCCAGGATATTACCCGCTACGGCAGCGATTTTAGCGACGGCACCACCCTGGAAACCCTGATCCAACGCCTGGCAGCCATCGACGGCATTCGCTGGATCCGCCTGCTGTACGCCTATCCGGACGGCATCACCGACAGCCTGATCAGCCTGATCCGCGACGAACCCAAGATCTGCAAGTATCTGGACATCCCGATCCAGCACATCGCCGACCCGGTCCTGACCCGCATGAACCGTCGCAGCAGCGAAGCCCAGATCAGGGAACTGATCGTGAAGCTGCGCAAGGAGATCCCGGGGATAGCGCTGCGCACCTCGCTGATTGTCGGTTTCCCCGGTGAAACCGTTGACGACTTCAACAACCTCATGCACTTCGTCGAGCAGACCCATTTCGACCGGCTGGGGGTTTTCTGCTACTCCCGCGAGGAGGGCACTCCGGCAGCCGACCTGGCGGAACAGGTCTCCGAGCGAGTCAAGCGCGAGCGTTACCGTAAGCTGATGCGCGCCCAGGCCCGGCTCTCCTTCCGCCACAACCGCGGCCTGATCGGCACGGAAGAGCAGGTAATCGTTGAGGGGTACAGCGAAGAGACCGAGCTGCTGCTCAAGGGGCGCTCCTCGCGCCAGGCCCCGGACATCGACGGCCAGGTCTACATCACCGCCGGCAATGCCAATGTGGGCGACATTGTCACCCTCAAAGTCACCGACTCGTCCGATTACGACCTGATCGGCGAGATCGTCTGACCCTTTTGCTTGACATGGATTAATTTTCCGGTAGTATGTTGCCGCCCTGCGGGGCGCACCTACTTATTCTGATCAACGCACACATGGAGCATGCATGGCCACCAAGCCTTCGAAAAAAAAGTGGAAAGAAATCCAGGACATCCTGCAGCAGATGAAGGCGGATACCCTGCGCGAGATCACCAAATCGCTGAAAAACGGTGCCGAGGCATCAGCCACCGGTGAGCCGAGCGGCGACATCTACGACCAGGCATCTTCGGAGCGCGACCGTGAACTTGGGCTTTTGCTCGGCGATCGCGACCGGGAGAAACTGCACAGCATCGACGAGGCCCTGCTACGCATAGACGAGGGAGAATACGGGGTCTGCGAGGAGTGCGAGGAAGAGATACCGCTGGGGCGCCTCAAAGCCATGCCCTTCACCCGCCACTGCGTGAAATGCAAATCCGACCTGGAGAAATTCCAGGCCCAGACCAAGCGCTTCGAAGAAGACCGGGCCTACCGGGAGATTCCTCTCGGCGGTGAAGAGGAAGAGGCCTAGATTCCTGACTTTCTGGGACGCCGTACGGCACTCAACATTCGGAGCAGCACGCCCCGCTTGACCAGCATGGCATCGTGGGGACACAATTCGCGGCAGCACCAGCATCGGATACAGCGCCTCTGATCAACGGTCAGGGCGCTGTTTTCAATTCTGATGGCAGCAGGCGGACAGGCGTCGCGGCAGGCGCCGCAGAGGACACAGCGTCCGCGATCGGCCTCGGGCCGTGCCATCAGGTGCGCCTTGAGGCTGTTTTTGATGAATCCAGGCAGACCGAACTGAACATCCAGACCGGAGGGGAGCCTGAACGGTCGCTGCTCGAACTCGCTGAGCGCGGCGCCGAAGACATGCACCTCCTTGGGATGGGCACCGGCCAGCCCCATCCGGACAGCTTCGCGCTCCACATGCAGCAGGTCCGCAGGAATGCCGGCCAGGCGCGCCGCCACCACATCGACAGCCACACCGTTGCTACCGGCGATCAGCGCCTCCAGGGCAATGGGATCACCGCTCGCCGGACCATTTCCCTCCATGGCCACAATGCCGTCCACAATGGTCAACACCGGCGGCTTCAGCAGGTAAATCTCCAGCAGCAAACGGGCAAAGCGCTCCTGCGAGGTGCCCGCCTTGAGGTGCCACCCCGCCTTTTCCGTGCCGACCACGGCTCCGAACAGGTTTTTTACGGCGCAGGTCATGGTCATCATCTCGTGGGTCTTCAACTTGGGCAGATTGATGATCTTGTCGGCCTCCCAATAAGGGCTCGCCAGGGTGATGCGCCGGAACAGGCCGCTCCCGTTCACGTCGACAGTTTCGCTGAACTCGACCAGTTCCGCGCCGCTTTCCACCGCTGCCGCCGCAATGCCGCTCCGTTGGGCAACCCGGCGGAAACTGCCGATCCCGGGGCTGTCCCCGATCATCACCCGGCAGCCGATGGCCCGCACCATTTCGGCAACGACGCGCACCAGCACGGGATGGGTGGTGACCGCAGCGGCCGGCTCCTTGGCCGACAGCAGGTTCGGCTTGATCAGCACCCGCTCCCCGGGGCTGACAAAAGCCGTCATCCCCCCCAGCGGCTCCAGCAGCAGCCGGACGCGCTCGCGCACGGTTTCATACCCATAATCGTCGCACCGTATGAGACTGACCGATTCCATACCCCGCCTCCTGGCGTACCCCCCCACCCAACCGCCTGTTCTGCTGCGCTCAATACACCACCCAGTCGCTCTGCCTGACCAGTTCAGGCCGTACCCCTTTGGACAGACTCACGATATGGCACCCCTTTGAGGCGTAACGCTGGCCAGGGCCGAAGCTGAACCGCTCGTAGAGCGGGACGTCCAAGTCCTTGAGCATGCTGACTATATCGAAAAAATAATCCCGAAAAACATCCTCCTTCATAGCGAACAGCGCTTGGTTGAGCACTCCGACCAGGGCGGTCGCCTTTTTTGCAATTATCCGGGCTTGCCCCTCCAGCCGTGAGGCGTGCTGCAGCGGCGTGTTCAGCCGGTCGTGCAACTGCTCATCCTGTGGCAAGCGATACGGATAGGTGATAAAGGTCACATCCCGTACCTGCTCCGGTATCGTCCAGAGACCTGTTCCCAGATAACCGGAGGAAACCAGCAGCAGTTCCGGGCGCTTCCCGTCGAAAACCAGATCGGGCAATACCGCTGTCACTTCGGGGCCATCCCACATGACAACTGCAACGGGGCGCACTTTGGCCAGGGCCTCCATGACAGGGCTCTCGGCAACGGCCTGGCCGGCCTGAAGCATGATCGTTGTCGCGGCAGGGCGCCCTGCCTCCCCCCACGCCGTCTGAAAACCTGCCGACAGGGAGCGCCCCTGGCGCGAATCGCGAACAACATGCATAACCGGCCCGCTGGTGCCCGCCCTATCCAGCCGGTGGGCGAGATAACGGGCTGCCGCCTCCCCTTCCTGGTAGTACCCCTTCGAAAGGTACAGAGTGTACCAATGGTTATCGGAAACCACCGGGTAATCGGTTTGCGGAAACAGACAGGGAATGCGGTTGTCCTCGCTGAAGGCATGGACGGCTGACCAGTCGTGATCGGTGATGCCGCCAACCAGAGCGAATACCGGCTCTTTGCGGTAATACCCCTCCAGCTGGTTGCGCCACGTGGCGGGCGCCCCCTTCAAATCCCAGCGGGACAGGACCAGACGCTGGTAGGCCGAGATTTTGTTGCTCCTGGCGTACAGCCGGGTGCGACTCGACTTCTTCTGTGTTCCCAGTTCGGCGGCCAAGTCGTTCCAGGCGTTGATAAAGCTCTGCAAAGGGGCGAGCATCGCCTCCACATCCCCGGGGCTGACGTCGTCCGCGATGACTGCGGCCAACCGCAGCGTCTTGTCGGACACCCCCGGAGAAAGCTCGGCAGAGAGAGTCGTCAGATAGGACACCATGATCGCCATGTCCGCATCGTTGAGATAATATCGCGGCATGACATCGCTCAGGCGCCGGCCTGCCGGGTCAATGCCCCCACGCAGAGCCGCCGCCAGAGAGGCCTCGGTGTATGCCGGCCGGCGGGGAAGAGGCTGGGGCGCGGCCCGGCCCTTTTCGGCCTCCATGCTGGGCATGGCCGGCTGGGAGGCATTCCGGGGCCGGAACAGGCTCCTGCCGTTGGTGGGAGTGGTCACCACGCCGCCTTCAACCGATCCGAGACCGCTGCGCATATGGCAGCTCACACAGGTAAAGACCATGCCGCTCACGCTGACATCACCCTTTATGACCGCCTGCATCGGCTCACCATTGGGCAGAATGCCCTCCCGATACATCCGTTCGCCCAGCCTCAACTGTTCTTGGGGTGAAACCGCTCCCTTCGGCGCCTCGCCACCGATGCCAGCCGTTGTCATAAAAAGCGCCAGCAGACTCCCCACGAGCATTGACAACCACATATGCCCCATTGTTTTCCGTATATCCATGCTGTTTCCACCCAGCTTCAGTCGGTCGCTGCCGTTTTCCGGCAGGGCCGATTCTAACGCAACTGTTTTTATGTATTCAATCTATTTAAACCAGGCATATTCTCCTCAACATCACAGCACGGACAAAATAAAATGCATCCACTGAAAAAAATATGTTGACTCAAACAGAATAATACGGTAGAAATGCAATTCTCTTTGAGCCGCTAGCTCAGTAGGTAGAGCACCTGACTTTTAATCAGGTGGTCGTTGGTTCGATCCCAACGCGGCTCACCACTTGAAACGTCCCCTTCGTCTAGCCCGGCCCAGGACACCGCCCTTTCACGGCGGCGACACCGGTTCAAATCCGGTAGGGGACGCCAAAAACAATGAGGCCACTTTCGTTACCGGAAGTGGCCTTTTTTGTTTTCCCTTCACTTCAATCCTGCCAGCGGTACGGCCGCATCGGCAGCGCAACTCCCGTTCACTGCCCGCCGGCAGCCACAACCTTGTTGCGGCCACTGTGTTTTGCCTCATACAGCGCCTCGTCGGCGGCGGCGTTAATGGCAGCCGCATCCCCATACATAGAGAGGCTGGCAACTCCGCAACTGAAGGTGCAGGAGAATATCTCCTCCTTGGCCTGAAAACTCACGACTGAAAAACCCTCCCGCAGATCATTCATGAGCGCAACCGCATCCGGCAGGCTGCACCCGGGAAGAATCACGGCAAATTCCTCGCCGCCAAACCGCCCCACGATGTCGGCTTTGCGCACTCTTTGCCGTATGAGGCGGGAGAGGGCGACCAGCACGCGATCACCGATCGGATGCCCATAGGTGTCGTTGACCGCCTTGAACTTGTCCACATCGATCATGGCGAAACAGACTTCCTCCTGCTTGCGCTGGGCATGGGCGATGGCCGAGTCCAGGTGTTCCTTGGTGGTGGTATGATTGAACAGGCCGGTCATGCTGTCGCGCACCATCAGGGAACGAATGATTTTCATCCGTTCGGCCCGCACCGCTACGGACGACACGAGGTGATGGGGCTTGATCGGCTTGGTCAGGAACTCGTCTCCACTGATGCGCATGGCCTGAAACTGCTTATCCGTATCGGTTTCGCTGGAGAGATACACGATGGGAATACTGAAATAGGTACTGATCTGGCGGATGGCCTTGGCCAGTTCCATGCCGTTGCATCCGGGCATATACATGTCCATCAGGATCAGGTCCGGCTTGAATTCGAAGAGGGGCCCCATAACTTCGAGCGGGTCTTGCACCGTCTGGGTGATCATGCCCGTTTCCTGCAGGATCAAGGCGTGGTAGTCCGCCAACTGGGGGTCGTCATCCACGATCAAGATCCGATACGGCTCCGGCGCTATCGCCGAGGTGAGGGTGTTGAGCGTCGCACAGAGTTCCGTCACATTGACCGGTTTTACAAAAAAGGCGCTGGAGCCGGCGCGTACCGCACACAGACGATTTATCAGGGTGCCCTGAGAGGATATGAACACGACCGGTATGGGGTTTTCACGATCAGACTGGAGAGCCTGCATGATGTCAGCACCGCCATGGGGCCTGTCCGGAAAGATCATATCCATGACAAGGATATCGGGAGGTGCTTTCTGCACGGCGTTCAGCAGTTGCTCCGGCTCTGCAAACGTCATGACCTCGAACCCGAAGCAGCCGATCTGTGTTGCCAGGGTCAGGCGTTGATACGAATCATCTTCGCACAAGTAGACAATCTTGCGCTCCCGCTCCGTGGTTGTTTCCGCAGCCAGGGCCAGCTCCTGAATCTGCAGTTCCATCCCCTGAGTCGGGTCAATGGCGGCTATTTCGCTCTCAATCCGCCCGAAATAGTCCTGCATCATCTTATGCCAGTCCCTGTCAGGCGCCTCCTCGCGCTCCATGGCCTCCTTGGCCAAATGCTCTGCCGCGGCGGTCACGGAACTGAGAAGGCTCAGCCGAAACGATGCACATGCCCCCTTCATGGTGTGGATCAAGCGATGCAGGGTCTCCTGGGCAGTGCTGTCCTTGCCGGTTAGGACAACCTCCTTGTAGGCCGCCCGGATCGCTTCCAACTGTGCGGGAAGCTGCTTAATGTATGCCTCGCGGATATTTTTCAGCTTCGCCGCGATAATGACTTCCTTTGTGCTCACGTTTTACATCCTTTCAGGTGCCTGCGATGAAAACGAGGGTGACGCCCTTGTCGCATCGAGGCATAGCGCAGCGTGAGTGGGAAGAATACATCCTCTTCAGCATGTGCGCAAGGGTCTGCTCAGAACTGGATCTGCGCCTTCTTAGCCGTTCCCTCCGGCCGGATCCACAATAAGGTTTTTCTGGCCCGTGAACACCAATCACGCACATTCTCTTCGAAGGTGGGGCAGTCGGCAATAACTTCCAGGATATCACCAGACTTCATCTTGGCTGCCAATACCGTAATCTTGAGTGTCGGTTGAGGGCACTTGAGCCCCCGTGCATCGAGTTGATTGATTGCCATAACAATTCTCCTTTACAGAATGTACTTTTATCTATTGACGATTATAGCTGTGCAATGTTTCGGTTGGGTCATCCAGAGTGCCGTTCTGCTGTAGGCGGAGCGGGCCGAGCTGGCGGACTGCAGCCACGGTCTCGCTGATGACTTTTCTGAACTTTTCCCCTTCCCCGGCGGAGACATAATCGAGCATGAGGCGCTCGTGTTCAACCCCGAACGGTTCGAGCATGAGGCGCAGCAGCCGGTGACGCTGCAGTGCGCGGCAATTCCCCTCCTTGTAGTGGCAGTCACCGGGGTGACAGGCCAGAATGACCACGCCGTCGGCACCGTTCTGAAATGCGGAAAGAATGAACTGCGGATCGACCCTGCCGCTGCACATGACCCGGATAACCTGGACATTGGGCGGATACGGCGTCTGCATCCCGCCGGCCTTGTCGGCACCGGCATAGGAACACCAGGTGCAGAGAAATCCGATGATTTTCGGCTCGAAGCCGTGTGGCGTTGTCATGAGAGGACCCCTTTGATCTCGGCCATGATCTGGGCATTGGTGAAATGGTGGCCGGTGATGGCCCCGGCCGGGCAGGCGGCCACACAAGTACCGCAACCGTGGCAGAGCACGGCGTTGATGCGGGAGGCGTTGCGCTCCGTATCGAAGGAGATGGCGCGGTACGGGCAGACCGAGATGCAGAGACGGCAGCCGGCGCAGTGGGTTTCGTCAACCTCTGCGGTGATCGGCTCGATGTCTATGGTCCGCCCCGGCTGGAGTCCGGCCAGCGCATGGCCGACACTGGCCATCCCCTGCAGCATGGCCGAACGGATGTCCATCGGTTCCTGGCAGGCACCGGCCAGATAGATGCCCTTGATAGTACTCTGGGCCGCATCGACCCGCCCATGCAGCTCCCGGAAAAAGCCGAATGGATCGCAACTGACATCCAACAGGGCGGCCAGCGCGTCTGCACCGCGGGCCGGGGTCACGGCCGGGCAGAGGATCACCATGTCAACGGGGTTCGCCTCACCGGCGGCACTCACCTGGAGCCGGCCGTCGCCACCCTGTCCGACCACGATGTCCCTGATGCGGTCATAGCGCTTCAAGCGGGTCTGCGGGCTGTGGGCGCAGTGGCTGAATAGGGTGTGCGCCGCCTTGCCCGGCACGACCAGCTCCCGGTGGTAATGGGTAATCGTCGTCTCCGGCAGTCTGGCCGCAATCAGGTGATTGAACGTGAAGGCGTACTGGCAGCAGATGCCGGAACAGTACGGCTTGTGCTCGTCATCCAGACTGCCGACGCAGTGGATGATGGCGACCGACGAGGGGGCCTTGCCGTCGCGGGTGACGATATCGCCGTTGGTCGGCCCGGTGGATGACAGCAGCCGCTCGAACTGGAGGCCGTCGTAGACATCCGGCAGCGTCCCCATGCCCATGCCGGCCACCAGAGAGGCATCATACAGTCCGGCGCCAGTGGCCACGATGATGGCGCCGACGCGGCGCTCCACCATTGTTTCCCCCTCGTCCAGATTGACCACATCCTCCCCCATGGGGCAGGCATCCTTGCAGGCCCGGCACTTTTCGCCCCGGGAGCGGACACAGACCTCCTCCAGCAGGAAAGGGGCATTCGGCAGCACCCCGGCAAAGGCAAAGTCGATGGCCTTGCGCTCCACGGCGCTGTTCTTGAAGTCGTTCATGGTGGCGGCCGGGCAGGCCTCCACGCATTCGCCACAGCCGATGCACTCGTGCAGCGAGACGTGGCGCGGCTTCTGCCGGATTTTCGCATTGAAGTTGCCGTAGAAACCGGTCACCTCGACCAGTTCCGCCATGGTCAGCAGTTCGATCCTTTCGGCACATTCTCCGTGGAGCAGATCCCCCATGAGCGGTTCCAGCATACAGGGGGCACACTCCAGGGCCGGAAAGAGCTCTTCGAAGCGGACCGGCAGTCCGCCGATGAACGGCGTCCGCTCCACCACGGTCACCGAGCGCCCCGCCTCGGCCAGTGCCAGCGCCGCCTTCATGCCGGCCGGTCCGGCGCCGACCACCAGCGTATCGGCACAGACTTCCAGCTGTTGCTTTTCCAGCGGCTGCTGCAGGCGCACCCGGCTGACCGCGCCCCGAATGGCGCTGATCGCCTTTTCGGTGGCAAGAGCCGCATCCTCGGTCACCCAGGCGATCTGCTCGCGGATATTGACCAACTGCAACAGGTACGGGTTCAGCCCGGCATTGGCCAGGCAACGGCGGAAGGTGGCCTCGTGTTCCCGGGGTGAACAGGCGGCAACGACCACCCGCTCCGGCTGTTCCGCCCGCAGATGCTCCTCGAACTGCAGCTTTCCCTCTTCCGAGCAGATAAAGGCTACGGTCGTCACATAAGGGTGATCCGGAAATGTTTTTGCCGCCTCCATGACCGCAGCGGAGTCGATCTTTTCGGCGATGGTGCTGCCGCAGGTGCAGAAATAGATGCCTATTTTCATGCTGCCGCCTCCCATGCCGAAATCTCCGCCACAATCCGCTCTACCGCCAGAGGCACTGCGGCAGACACCTCGTCGGTGAACCGCTCGCCGAACAGATCGAACTCACGCGCCTCGATCCCCCAGAAGGCAACCAGCTCCGGCAGGGGCACGCCGGCCATCCGCCCCAGGTCGCAGGCTGTGGCGAAATCGGTGTCATGACTGGAAAAGGTGTTCTTGGTGGTAATGAAAGCCGCCGGGTCGAATCGCTGCAGGGTGCCGGGAGCAGCTCCGTTCAGCATGGCATCGACCACCACCGCCCGCTTGAAGCCGGCCATGGCCTCCATCAGCCGGATGCCGCCGGTGTGCAGCTCGATCACGCTCAAATCCATACGGTGACACAGCCGCTCCCCCACGGCGCGGGCCACGGCGATGCCGACACCGTCATCAGACAACAGCGGGTTCCCCATCCCGATGATCACAGTGCCCGTCGTCATACGTACCTCCGCATTTCCCGCAGCAGGCCTCCCCGGCTGTCGTGCACTGAAACGCAGAGCGGCATCCGGCCGGGGAGAAAGTGGGTGGCGCAGGAGAAGCAGGGATCGTAGAGCCGAAACGCCATCTCGATCTTGTTGAGGATCGCCTCCTCCGGGGCATTCGAGGTAATCAGCCGTTCCGCGGCCCGCTTGATGGACATGGAGATGGGGGCGTAGTTGTTGGTGGTGCCGACGATCATGTTGACCCGGGTCAGGATACCCCGCTCGTCGGTGACGTAATGGTGCGTCAACGTCCCGCGCGGTGCCTCAACGCAGCCGACCCCCTCGCCGACGAAGCGGGACGGGTCGGGGATGGTGCGGGTATCCGGCGAGGTGATGTCCGGGTCAAGCGCCAGCTCCAGCATCCGTTCGGCGGCGTAGAGCAATTCTATCAGCCGCGCCCAGTGGGTGGCCAGACGGTGATGGATCGGCTGGTAACGGGCGGCTGTGATCTTAGAGCAGCCGAAGGCTTCGTACATCCGCTGGTACTCGGCGTTGGCCAGGGGGGTCGCCAACCCTTCCGAGACATTCAGGCGGGACAACGGCGTGGCGGTGTAGATCCCGCTCTCCCGGCCGTCGGTCAGCCCCTGCCACCCGACCTTTTTCAGATAGGGGTATTTCAGATAGGTCCAGGACTCGACACGCTCGGCAATATGCTCGCGGTAGTCTGCGGGGTGGTAACGGGCGAACTCGTTTCCCTCCGGGTCCACCACCCGGATCATACCGTCGTAGAAATTACTCTGGTTATTGCTGTCCACGGTCCCCATGGAATAGGTGCGGTGCAGGTAAATGTCAGAGGTCACCATATTCATAAATATTGGGTTTTGCAGGACGATTTTGTCGAAGATGCCAAGGGAGAATGTGGCAAAGGCGATGTTTTTCCGGGCCGTCTCTTCGATCCGGATCCGCTCGTCCGCCGTGATGGGTCGGCTCCAGCCGCCGGGGATGCCGGCCACCGGATGGATCGATCTTCCCCCCAGAAAGGTGATAATCTCGTGGTTGCGCTTGCGGCAGTCGATGACCTCGCTGGCCACCTCCAGTCCGACCTTGCGGGCCACCCCCAGGATATTGCGCTCCGACGGCGGCGCATCTGGGCCGACAATGAAGTCAGGCCCCCCCAGGGCGTAGAAGTGGGTAGTGTGGTCGGTGACGAAAAAGGCCATGTAGAGCAGTTCCCGCAGTTTCTTCGCCACCGGCGTCGGCTCGGCGCCGAACACGCCGTCCAGCGCCTTGGTGGCGGCCAGGTGGTGGGCCTCGGGACAGACCCCGCAGATCCGGTTGGTGATGACCGGCATCTCCTCGGCCATGCGCCCCACGCAGAACTGCTCAAAGCCCCGCAGCTCGGGGATCTGGAAAAAGGCGTTCTCCACGCTCCCCTGGTCATCGAGGATAATGTCGATCCGGCCATGCCCTTCCAGACGGGTGATCGGATCGATGGTGATTCGCGTCGTCATCCGCTACCTCCCGACTCTGCCGCCCAGTGTGGAACTGGCCAGTGTGTATTTGTAGAACAGTCCGGCATAATCAGGGATCGACTTCAGGAACGCGTCCACCCGCTGGGCAATCTCCGCCTCGGACAGACCGGTGGTATCGCCGATGTCCATGACCGAACCGAGAGCCGCCACCATCTTGGCCCCCTGGTCGTCGATGCCGTCCGGGGCGCCATAGCAACCGGTGCAGGGCATGTTGGCCTTGGGGCAGGGGGCGCCACAACCGTTGCGCGTGGCGATCCCCATGCAGAGCATCCCCTGCTCCAGCAGACAGACGACCGGTTCGGGACAGAATTCGTACGTGCGCCGGAACGCGGTGATGCGCTTGTCCTCTTTGGTCCGGTCGCAGTCGTCGCACACCGTCAGCGTGCCGCAGCCGATGGTGCTCCCCTTGGGCGGCAGGTCGCCGGCGAGGATCACTTCGATCACGTTCCAGATCTGGTGCGATTCCGGCGGGCAGCCGGGGATGGAGTAATCCACATCCACTTCCTGGGCCAGATGTTTCACCCGCCCCAGCATGCCGGGCAACTCGATATCCCCCTCGGGGAAGCGAGTTGTTCCGGAGGGGATGACCCCGGCTGGATTTTCCACCGAGGGGCTGTCGAGGTAGATGGTGCTGAGCAGTTCGTCCCGGGTGGTAAAATTGGCCAGGGCCGGGATGCAGCCCCCCTTGGCGCAGGAGCCGAACGCCACCAGAAGCTGTGATTTCCGGCGCAGCAGGCGGGCCATCTCCACATTCTCCTCGGTGCGCAGGGCACCGTTGAAGAGGGTCACGGCGATGGCCCCGTCGGGGAGCGCCTCGATATCCTTCTTCTTGGTGTCCAGCAGACAGGGACAGAACATGAAGTCCAGCGCCGCATCCACTGCCAGGATTTTCTCGTGCAGGTTGGTGACCGCTATTTCGCAGCCGCCGCAGGATGCGGCCCAATAGACTGCCAGTTTGGGTTTTTCGGACATACGCCCCCCTGTTGCCGTGCGATTACTTGATGCAGACCCGCCTGATTTCGTGAATATCGGTCAGGCCCTGAAGAACCTTCAGGATCCCGTCCTGCTTCAGGGTAACCATGCCGTCCGCCATGGCCTGCTTCCTGATCATGGTGGTGTCCGCCCGCTTCTTGATCAACTCCTTCAGCTCATCGGTGCAGACCAGGAGCTCGTGGATCCCGAGCCGCCCCTGGTAGCCGCTCTCCATGCACTGGCTGCACCCCACCGGCCGGGCCAGGGTAATGTTTTCCCGGCTGAAGCCCCCGGCTTTCAGCAGGTCGCCGCCATATTCGCCGATAATGCCATCCAGCTCCCGGTCATCCGGTCTATAGCGTTCCAGGCAGTGCTCGCAGAGCCGGCGCGCCAGCCGCTGCGCCAGAATGACCAGCAGGGCGTCGGAAAAGCTGAACGGGTCGAGCCCCATTTCCAGCAGACGGGTAATCGTGTCGGGCGCCGTATTGGTATGGAGGGTCGAGAGTACCAGATGCCCCGTCAGGGATGCCTCGACGGCAATGGAGGCGGTCTCCTCGTCGCGCATTTCACCCACCATGATGACATCCGGGTCGAGCCGCAGGAACGAGCGCAGGGCGCTGGCAAAGGTGAAGCCGATTTTCGGGTTGACCTGCACCTGGCGCAGCCCTTTCTGGGTAATCTCGACCGGGTCCTCGGCGGTCCAGATTTTGATCTTTGGCCGGTTTATCTTGGCGATGGCGGAATGAAGCGTAGTAGTCTTGCCGGAGCCGGTGGGCCCCACCACCAGGATCAAGCCGTACGGGTGCGCAATCGCCTCGCCGAACGCGGCCTGGTTCCGGGTGCTGAGCCCCAGCGCTTCGAAAGGAGTCGGCGTGCCGGTATGGAGTATGCGGATAACAACGTCTTCCAGGCCGCCCGACGTCGGCATGGTGGCCACCCGGAGCTCCACGTCGAGCGGACCGAATTTCCTGAAATTGATCTTGCCGTCCTGGGGCTTGCGCTTCTCGGCGATATCCAGGTTCGACATGATCTTGATGCGGGAAGGCAGGGCATATTTGTATTTGTGCGGCACCCGCAGATACTCTTCACAGCAGCCGTCGATGCGAAACCGGACAATCACGTCCTCCCGGTCGGGATACGGCTCGATATGGATGTCGGAGGCCTTTTTCATGTAGGCGTCACAGATGATCTTGTTGACGAGCTTGACCAGATTGCTGTCTTTCTCCGTTACCTGTCGGGCGTCACGTTCCACATCGGGTTCATTGCCATCATCATCGAGGGAGTTGAGGAAGCTGTCGTCAAGCTTGATATCCAGCGCCGTCTGCTGCCCCCTGCCGCCGCTGCCCCCCTTGCTGTAAAGCTTTTCCTGAAAAACCGCAATCTCGCTTTCGCTGGCGATGACCGGCTGCACTTTCGAGCGGATCATGGCTTCGAGTTCAGCGATCTGCTTGGCATCGAGCGGTGCGGCCATGGCCAGCATCACCGTTTCGCCTGTTTTTGAAACAGGGACTATTTTGTGACTTCTGGCATACCCGGCGTTGATGATGCCGGCCAGGCTCGTGGGCGGTTCCACCGTGCTGATCTGCACAAACGGCAGATCGTACTGGATGGCGACCGCTTTGGCGGCGATATCATCGTCGATGAATTCAAGGTTTTTCAGCACCGTGATGATGGGCAGCTCTTCCTGCCGGGCCATATCCATGGCAAGCAGCAAATCGTCTTTTTCCACAAAGCGGTGCCTGAAGAGCACTTCCTCAAGACGCTGCCGCTTGCCCGTGCGGTCCAGCACCGCCTGCAGGTCAGCCTCCTTCATGAAGCCCAGCTTGATGAAATAGCGGCCGATCGTTTGGTAGGGTGTCGATTTTTTCTGCAGTTCCAGAGCAGTCTGCAACTGCTCCGGCAGCAGCAGGCCTTGTGCCTCCAGGATTTCGCCCAACAGTTTTTTCTCTGCCATGACCAATAGCCCTCTTTCTGAATTATCTCCGTTGCTGAATCAGCAGCAAAGCCTCCGAAGTGGTTGCGGCGACGGGAATCTTCTGGTCGGCTCGGGTCACCCGGAACACCTTGGCAACACCGTCCTGGAGTGCGGCACAGGCAAAGCTGCCACCGGCCGCAGTGATGAGTTTGTTGACGGCAATAACGGAACCGAGCCCGGAACTGTCAATGAAATCTATCCGGCCCATATCCAGCACCACGAACCGGAATTTTTTCTCGAGCAGTTTTTCCACCTGGGACTTCAGGGATTCGGTTTCACTGGCCACGAGATTGCCTGCTGCCTGAAGCACGACCACGTCATTTGCCATCTCTATTCTCACATCCATTACGCTTCCTCCTTTGGACCCGGGGTTATGGATTGATATTCTTGAACATTTTCCAGACATTGTGCGCATCGCGGTATTCATATTCAAAGCGGTCAACCAGTTCACGGATAAGGTAGAGACCGTATCCCCCCTCGTCCCGCTCCATCATGTCTTCCTCGTCCAGTTCCGCGGATGCGGCCACGGGATCGAAGGGAGGCCCGTTGCTGATCACGAAGATGCCGAGCTCCTGCTCCGTACAGGTGATTGCCACCGTCACCGTTGCGGAGCCGGTATGTTCCACGGCATTGTTCATGGCTTCATTGACCGCCATGACCATATCGGACGCGCGCTCATGGTCCTGGCCGAAAACATCGGCGCACACCCCGTTGAGGGCGGCCCGGGCCATATTGACATTGCTGAAATCGGCAGCAAACCCGATTGAAATGGTTCCCTCGCTCATGGTCACAGCCTTTTTATCGCGAACATGGTCAGATCGTCATCAAACCTGCCGCCGCAAAATTCGGTCACTTCCCGGAGCAGTCTGTTTACCAGCTCGGCCGGGGGTGCCGTACTGTTCGTCAAGGACGCCACCAACCGCCCCTCAAACTCTTCACTTTCACTGTTTTTCGCCTCGACCAGACCGTCGGTGTAGAGGAAGAGGGTGCTGCCGGGGTGAAACTGAAATTCAAGGACATCCCACTGGTCGTCCGGATCCCAGCCCAATACCGGCCCGGTCGATTCGATTGTCTCGCATTCGTCCCCCCTGAACAGGAACACCGGATTGTGACCGGCCGAGACCACGCTCAGCACACCGGTGTCACGATCCAGCGTCATGTAGGCCAGGGTCAGGAACATGCCGCTGTCCATCAGCATCGGGCAGAGCAGCCGGTTGGCGGTGGCAACGACTTCCAACGGACTTTCGATGGACTGTCCCAGAGAACGGAACATGCCGTTGCAAACCGCCATGATCAGCGCCGACGAGGTGCTGTGCCCGGAGATATCGCCGATAAGAAAGTGGAGGCATTTCTCCGTTTCCAGGGCATCGAAAAAATCGCCACCGATCTGGTTGGACGGTTTGTAATAAATGCCGGTTTCGAACCCGGACAGCTGCAGTTTAATGGGCAGGATATTCGCCTGCACCTTGCTTGCCAGCACCTGTTCTTTTTCCAGCTCCCTGTTCTTTCTGGCCAGATTCTCCATCAGCTGCTGGTTTTCCCGTTTGAGCTGCTGTTTTTCCAGCACCTTTGCCACGGATATGGTTATGGTTTCGTGGATGTTCTCATCCTTCAAGAGGTAGTCACTGGCCCCTTTGTTGAGGGCGGCAATCGCGACAGAAATTTCGCTGTTGCCCGTCAGGATGATGATCGGCACATCTGACCCTGTGTCCCTGATCGCTTCGATCAGCTCAAGGCCGCTCATCTCGGGCATGTTCATATCCGAGATCACCAGGCTCGTTTCCGCCAGCTCGGCCAGCTTTGCCAGCGCATCCGCACCGTTTGCGGCGGTTGCCACCCGATAGCCATCGCCGGCAAGAATCTCCGCCAGCATTTCAGAGACGAATACATCGTCGTCAACGACCAGTATTACCCCATTGTGTCGTTCCACGCAGTCTCTCCCCGTTATCTCGATCCCATTGTTCTGCAGGGCACATTTGGCATCCGGAGCGCATCAGGTCCGGGCCAGGAGCGATTCGACCACTTCCTGCAGCGTCTCCTGCAAATCCTCACTCTTAGTCAGCACGGCGTCAAGACCGGGATGGGCGGCCTTGAGCGGCGCGGCGGCCTCTCCGGTAAGGAGCACGAACGGCTGGGCATAGCCCTGTTCCCGCAGTTCTCCAAAGAGTTGGATGCCGTCGATCATCGGCATGTTCATGTCCGAGACCACCACGCGGATAAGGGGGTTTGCCGCGATCTTCTCCAGCGCATCCACGCCCCCCAGGGCAATCACAACTTCAAACCCGCCGGCCTCCAGGAACATTCCGGTCAACTCGGCGGTAAATTCGTCGTCATCAACGACCAGAATGGTTGCGGGTGTGTCGCTCATAGCTGCTCCTTGTCAGCCTATCAGGCTGCGGACCGTTTCAATAAGATTCGACTGGTCGAATGACCCTTTGACGATATAGGCGCTGGCCCCCACGGTGATGCCGCGCTTCTTGTCCTCTTCCTTTTCCAGAGAGGTGACGATGATGATCGGCACATGGCGGTAGCGCTCGTCACCGCGCAGTTGTCTGGTCAGCGAGAAACCGTCGAGCCTCGGCATTTCCACGTCGGTGACGACCAGGTCGAACAGCGTGTCCTGGGTCATGTCCAGCGCCTGCTGGCCGTCTTCGGCCGTGACCACGGCATACCCGTGGGCTTCCAGAATGCTCTTCTCCAGTTCCCTGGTGTTGATGGAGTCATCCACCACCAGCACCGTTGCTGTCCTTTCCTCCTGAGACGCCGGCCGCTGCCGGCCCGGTTCGGCCATCTCCCGCGCCTGCCTGATCAGCTCCGGCACATGAAGGACGTTGATGATGCTGTCGCGCTCCCCGATGGTGACGCCGGAAACCATGCGCAGATTCTGCAGGTGATTCGGCAGAGGCTTTACCACCATCTCCTCCCGGCCGATGACCTCATCGACCAGCAGTCCCAGCTTTTCCTCACCTTCTCTGATTATGACGATCAGGGCTTCTCCGTCATCGCCAGGCGGCTCCTGGGCAAGTTTCAGGAGGTTGGCCAGAGCGTCGACCGGGATAATCTGTTCGCGCAGCCGCACGGCACGCTTGTTGACAATCGTAATGATCTCGCTGCGGGGCACCGCTATCATTTCGACAATCGACGTGGCCGGCAACGCGCAGACCCTTGTGCCGGCGCCAATCATAAACAGCGGGAAAACGGCGAGATTGAGGGGCAGACGCAGCAGAAAGGTTGTCCCCTCCCCCTCCCGGGTCTCGATGAAAATGGTACCCTTAAGCTCGTCGACAATGCTTTTCCTGACCACATCCATGCCGACGCCGCGACCCGACAGATCGGTGATGAGCGGGCTGGTGCTGAAACCGGGCATGAATATCAGGTCAATGATCTCGGCTCGCGACATGGCTGCAAGGGTGTCGGCCTCGAACAGTCTCCGGGCAAGCGCCTTCTCGCGGATTTTCTCCACAGAGAGACCCCTTCCGTCATCACTCAGGGAGATGGTGACACATCCGCTGTCATACCAAGCGGACAGATGGATGATGCCCCTGGCCGGCTTGCCGACGGCAATGCGCTCCTCGGCGTTTCCCAGACCATGATCGAGAGAATTGCGGATCATATGCATGAGAGAATCGCCGATTCGGTCGATGATCTTCCGGTCCAATTCGGTATCCCCGCCATCCACGATGAAATCCACGTCCTTGCCCTGGTCCTGGGCAAGATCGCGGACGGCGCGGCGCAACGGTTCGAAAACCGTCGAGAGCGGCTGCATGCGCATTCTGAGCGATGTTTCCTGCAGGTCGCTGACAAGATGATCCTGCAGCAGGGAGGCGTCGAACATGGCGCGAACCGACTGCTTCAGCGACCGATGCAGGATGTCGCCAGCTTCCATGAGCGCTTCATGCCCGTCACCTTTTCCTTCGAGCTTGCCGGCAACCGCCCTGAGATGACGGCCCGTGGCCCGTTCCATTTCTCCGAGCCTGGCGATGTGCCTTCTGAACCTGCCGTGTTCCGAGACGATCTCTCCCATGAGTCGGATCAGATCATCGAGCTTGGCGGCATCGACACGCAGATAATCCGTCTTCCGGGGGGTGGCCGCCTTTGTATGCGGCACCGGCTCGGACGGCGCGGCTGCGGGCGCTTCAGCAGGCTGCCCCCCCATCGATTCGGGCTGTCGGGATGCCGGTTCGGCGGGGACCGGAGCCGCGGTCGCCACCGGTGCTCCCGCGGCCGTCGGCATAACGGCCGCCTGAGCGAGCTCCTCGCAGAGCGGCACCGGCGCCTCAACTGCCGTTTCGCCCGCCGTAATACGTTCCAGCATTGCGACAAGGGCGTCCACCCCCCGGAAGAGGGAGTCGGACACCGCCGCGGCCAAGGGAATTTTCCCGCCTCGCACCGCATCCAGCACATCCTCCATCTTGTGGGCCAGCTCGGTAACGCCGGCCAGCTTCATCATCCGCGACGACCCCTTGATGGTGTGGGCAGAGCGAAACAGGCCGTTGATCAACTCGGCATCGCCGGGTGAATGCTCCAGATTGAGCAGGCCTTCACTTATCCGCGAGCAATGTTCACGGGCCTCCTCAATGAAACGCGCCAGGAATTTGGAGTGATCGAATGCCATGTATTATCTGTTCTCTTTCAGGAGCGATAATTTGTGCCGGCAGATAATCGTGAACTGTTCCGCATTGAACGAGAGCGGGAAGAACTCCTGGCCCCGGGCTTTCGGCTCCCCCTGCTCAAGAATTCTGAGCGCCGCCTCAAAGCTGCTTTGCGCTCGCTTCGCGTCTTTTCGGGCATACAAGATCTCGGCAGTGAAAAAATGGGCCGGCCAGCAGGCGCTGTTCAGGTAGATGGTTTCTCTGAACCGCTTGACGGCGTCATCATTGCTCCCTTTCTGGCGCGCAATGATGCCGAGCATCAGATAGGCCTCCAGGCAGAGCGAGTCACGGCCGAGCACATCGGTGCACACCTTGTCGGCTTCATCGAAGCGGGACAGGGTGATCAGGAGGCTGGCCTTCAGGCAGTGTGCCTTTACGAATGCGGCATCCTGCTCGATGATGCCGTCAAGGATGGCGAGGGCTTTTTCATGCTGCCTGGTGTGGGCCAGTTCAACAGCCCTGTCGAAGCGCGCCCTGACATCACCCGCCATGGCTGATCCCGACGGCGGGCGGGCATGTTCCGTATGCCCCGTGCCCGCCTTTTCCCGGCGGCTCTCCGTTGCGACCGCCCGTTGCGATTCGGCCTGCCGAGGCGTGCTCCTTGCCTGAGTCGGCAGGGACTGGCGGCTGACGGTTCGCCGTTCCTCATAAACGATCGCCGGGCATTTCCGGAAGAAAAACAGCGAATTCTGTTGCGCGAGTGAAAGTATCCCTATGTCATGGTGCATGGTTTCCGCGGCGCCGACCAGCAGGCAGCCGTCATCGGCAAGCAGCCCGGCAAGTCGGCCGAAGATCTCGCGCTGAATATCCTGCGGGAAATAGATGGAAACGTTCCGGTACAGGATGATGTCGGCCTGCTGCATCTTCTGAAGGCGCGTGTCATCCAGCAGGTTTGCCGCCTCGAATGCGACCAGGTTCCTGATGGATTCGCTGATCAGGTATTTCCCCGTCCCATGCGGTTCGAAATAGCGCTCCACCAGGGGCTTGTCGATCCCCCTGAAAGAGTTTTTCCCATAGATGCCCTGCTGCGCCGCGGTGATTGCCGAGGGATCTATGTCCACGCCGGAGATGGCAAACCGTTGCTCGCACGCCGCCCCAAAACGCTCCCGCAGCATGATGGCCACGGTATAGGGCTCTTCTCCGGTAGAGCACCCCGCGCTCAGTATCCTGATCGGCCTGCGGTTTCTGAGAGCCATAAGTTCCGGCAGCAATGCATCAATCATCAGGTTGAGATGATCCGGCTCACGGAAAAAATAGGTTTCATTGACGGTCAATAGCTCCGTCAGCCGGAGCAGTTCCTCCTGATCGCGCATCAGCAGGTCATGATACGCGTCGTGCGCCTTGACACCCCGTTTTGCCATGCGTTGGCACAACCCGGCAGAAAGGGTCTGCTCCCTTTCCTTTTCGAAACGGTGGCCGCACGATTTCAGCAGGAGCTTTTTGAACGGAGCAAGCCCTTCTGGGCTGATCATGGCACTGGAATCCGCCGTTGTTTTCATGTCCCGCCCCCGGCGCACTTCAGCAGCTCGGCAGGTATTCCGGCGAGCGGCACGACCCTGGCGATGTAACCACGCTCCACGGCAAGCCGGTTCATGCCGAAAATCACCGAACTCTTGGCATCCTGTGCCAGCGTCGTGCCTCCGGCATCCCTGATGTCCTTCATGCCGGAAACGCCGTCGTCCCCCATGCCGCTCATGATCAGTCCGACAGCCCCTTTCCGGTACGCCGAGGCGACTGATGAAAGCAACGTGTTGCAGGAGGGGTTGTAGACCTGTTTGAGTTCACGGTCCCCAAGCACAATCGTGCCCTGGGCGGTAACCCGCATCGAATGTTCCGCCGGGTTGACATAGACGTGTCCCGGTGCCAGACGTGCGCCATCGGCGGCCAATTCAACCGTGAGCGGGGTCCCGCTGCCCAACCAGTCCGCCATGCCCTGGGTAAACCCTTCGGCGATATGCTGGGTTATGACGATCGGGAGCCGGAAGGTCGCGGGAAGCTGGGCCAAAACAGAGTAAATTGCCTGAGGTCCGCCGGTAGATGCTGCTATGGCTACGATTCCCGGTCCGGCGATCCCCCTGCGGGGCGCCCCGGGAAGTGCGCCGGCGGCCTTGCCGTGATGCCGAACGGAGGTCAGATGCGCGACCACATCGACCTTTGCCAGGTAGCGGATTTTATGAATCAGGGGCCGCATGTTCTCGGCACTCACGTCAGGCTTCTCGATCACATCAAGCGCCCCCTTGGATATGGCGGCAAATGCCGTACGCACGCCGGTCAGGGCGGTCACCACGAGAATCGGCACCGGGTGCTCGGTCATAATCTTCTCAATGGCCTCCAGCCCGCCCATGACCGGCATTTCGATATCCATGGTAACGATATCGGGATGGAGAGAGGCAACCATGGCACATGCTTCCATCCCGTTGGCAGCTTCTCCGGCAACCACGATGCCCGGTTCGGACTCCAGGATGGCACGGATCAACTCTCGCACCAGCCTGCTGTCATCAACTACCAGCACCCGTATGACACCGTCAGACCTCATGAATCTAAGGAGTTCCCGCCGTCGTTCCGGCCCCACCGTCACCCCTGCCGTTACTGAGGGCCATGACCAGCGCTTTCATCTGTTCCGAAAGCCCCAGCAGCTCGTCGGTGACGCTGTTGGTCTTGTGAATGGAATCGGTGGCAAAACGCACACCGTCTTCGATATCCTTGAGCGCCAGGACGACCTGGCTGCTGGCAATCTGCTGCTGCTGGGTCGACAATGAAATCTGCCGGGCCGCGTTGGTGGTCTCTTCGACACCATCAACGCTTTCTATCAGCATCGCTACCGTATGGGAGGCATACTCCTGCCCCTCCTGAATGAGCTGGAAACTCTTTTCCGACGACATCACCAGGCGATTGACCGCATCGAGGATTTCGGTAATTTTCCCTTCGATTTCGGAGGTCGATTCGACCACGCTGTCAGCCAGGCGCCTGATTTCCACCGCCACCACACCGAAGCGCTTGCCCGCCTCGCCGGCACTTGCCGCCTCCAGGGCGGCATTGAACGCGATCAGGCGGGTCTGGTTGGCAATATTATTGATAATCTCCATAACCTTGTTGATCTCTTTTGATTTTTTCCCCAGTTCCACGATCTCGTTCAGATTCTCCTGAATGTTATGACTCAGGTCGTTGACCTTGAAGCTCAGGTTTTCAACCTCGGCGGCGCCTACCTTGGTGTCGTCCAGCGTCTTGTCGGCACGCTCCACAACACCCTGACTGTGCTGGGCGATCTGGCTCGCCGTGGAGGAGAACTCTTCCATGGTGGCCGAAATCTCCACCACCGAACTGGACAGCTGCGTGGAAAATCCTGACTGCTGATCCATGGTCAGGGCGATATCTCCGACATGGGAATATATCTTTTCCGTAATTCCGGAGACATTCGCGAGAATAGGGATGAGCGCCTTGCGGAGGAGCACCCCCGTAATGACGGCGAAAACGAGTGCGATGAATACGGCTATGACAACCATTATGGTCTGCAAATGGTTGTAGGCCGCAAAATAGTCGCTTTCCTTCACCCCCACATAAAGGACGCCGATTACCTCACCCTTGCTGTTTTTTATCGGATCGTATGCCGTAAAATAGGGGATATCGAGAATCTTTGCTTCTCCCCGGTACGGCTTCCCCTCCT
>Ga0334722_10001307_pt1 | contig 31847 bp, 12 predicted proteins | sample C3_bottom_MG_FD_207210 | JGI IMG/M metagenome (GOLD analysis project Ga0334722, IMG submission 207210) | Sediment microbial communities from Yellowstone Lake, YNP, Wyoming, USA - C3_bottom | ecosystem: Environmental > Aquatic > Freshwater > Lake > Sediment | place: USA: Wyoming | collected... | reverse complement strand
CTGGAGCGCGTCTAACAGCTATGTCTGGTACACGAACAGCGCCAACATCGGGAACAACTACATACAGGTGAAGGTGCGGAACACCCTGAACGGCACCGGCGCGGTGTCGAAGATATCCACCATGTTCCAGATAAAGTAAGCTTCGGTCAAAATCCGTTGTTTTCAAGGGGGAATCACAGACGTGATTCCCCCTTTTATTGCAGAAATAGTTAGAAAAAAAGAGCATATATGAGAAAAAAGGCGGCTTATAGCCTCCAATTGCCGATAATTTTGTTATAATAAGTTTGATTTTTATAAGAAGTGTGGTATATTGCTTAACCGTTAGCACTCACTTTTGGTGAGTGCTAATAAGTTGAAGGCTTATGAACATAAGTCCATTTAAATAAAGAAAGGAGATGCAACATGGGATTCAAACCGTTGGGTGACAGGGTGTTCGTGAAGTTCCTTGAGGAGATGGAAAAAACCGCCGGAGGTCTGTACATACCGGACGCCGCCAAGGAGAAGCCTCAGAGGGGCAAGGTGGAGGCGGTCGGCAAGGACGCCAAGGAGGTCAAGGTCGGCGACGTGATACTCTTCGACAAGTACTCCGGCAGCAAGATAAAGATCGACAACGACGAGTACCTGATAATCAAGGAAGAAGAGATACTGGGAATAATAGCATAGGCCCTCTACGGGCCTGAGAATATCTAAGGAGGATGGATATGGCGAAGCAGATTCTATTTTCGGATGAGGCCAGGGCCAAGATCCTGAGCGGTGTCAACCAGCTCACGGACGCGGTCAAGGCCACCCTGGGCCCCAAGGGCAGGAACGTTGTCATAGACAAGAAGTTCGGTGCGCCTACCATAACCAAGGACGGCGTGACCGTCGCCAAGGAAGTGGAGCTCAAGGACCCGTTCGAGAACATGGGCGCCCAGCTGGTCAAGGAGGTCGCATCCAAGACCTCCGACGTGGCCGGCGACGGCACGACGACCGCGACGGTGCTCGCCCAGGCGATCTACCGCGAGGGTTCGAAGAACGTTACCGCGGGCGCTAACGCGATGGACCTGAAGCGCGGCATTGACAAGGCGGTCCTTGTGGTCATGGAAGAGCTTAAGAAGATGTCTAAGCCCACCCAGGACAAGAAGGAGATCGCGCAGGTAGGCACCATCTCGGCCAACAACGACCCCGCCATCGGCGACCTCATTGCCGAGGCCATGGACAAGGTCGGCAAGGACGGCGTAATAACGGTCGAGGAGGCCAAGTCCATGACCACCTCGCTCGACGTGGTCGAGGGCATGCAGTTCGACCGCGGCTACATATCGGCCTACTTCGTAACGGACGCCGAGAGGATGGAGTGCGTGCTCGAAGACGCCCTCATACTCATCCACGAGAAGAAGATATCCAACATGAAGGACCTGCTGCCGATACTCGAGCAGATGGCGAAGTCCGGCAGGCCGTTCATCATCATCGCCGAGGACATCGAGGGCGAGGCCCTGGCCACGCTCGTCGTGAACAAGCTGAGGGGCACGCTTAACGGCTGCGCCGTGAAGGCCCCCGGCTACGGCGACCGCAGGAAGGCCATGCTCGAAGACCTCGCGATCCTGACCGGCGGCCAGGTGATATCCGAGGACCTCGGCCTGAAGCTCGAGAACGTCAAGCTGAGCGACCTCGGGACGGCCAAGAAGATACACGTGGACAAGGACAACACCACCATCATCGAGGGCGCGGGCGCGGCCGACAGGATACAGGGACGCGTGAAGCAGATAAAGACCCAGATAGAGGAGACCACCTCCGACTACGACAGGGAGAAGCTCCAGGAGAGGCTCGCCAAGTTGGTCGGCGGCGTCGCCGTCATCAAGGTCGGCGCTGCTACCGAGACCGAGATGAAGGAGAAGAAGGCGAGGGTCGAGGACGCCCTGCATGCCACGCGCGCGGCTGTCGAAGAAGGCATCGTGCCCGGCGGAGGCGTTGCGCTGCTCCGGTGCGTGAAGCCCCTCGATAAGCTGAAGCTCGACCACGACCAGCAGATAGGCGTCAATATAGTCAAGAGGGCGTTAGAGGAGCCCATCAGACAGATAATAAACAACGCAGGCCTCGAAGGTTCGGTCGTTGTCCAGAAGGTGAGGGGCATGAAGCCCACCGAAGGCTTCGACGCGGCCAGCGAGGAATATGTGGACATGATGAAGGCGGGCATAATTGACCCGACCAAGGTCACACGCACGGCGCTCCAGAACGCGGCTTCCGTCGCTTCGCTGATGCTGACCACCGAGGCGATGATAACCGACTTGCCGGAGGAAAAAGCCGAGCCGCACATGGGTGGCGGAATGCCCGGCGGCATGGGCGGGATGTACTAAACCGCCAACGTCTGCAAGGACTCCAAGGCCCCTGGACAACCAGGGGCCTTAATTTTTATCACACCCTGTTTGTAGTTGACAACCTGTTGATTTTAACCTAATATATTAGAGAATTATTGTTATAATGAATCAGTAATAAGACTCTTTTTTAATAATCAGGGCGTTAAGCCGGGTGGCCCTGTAGGGGGAATTGAGTAAGTTTTGTTTTACATAATAGTTGGTACATGCGATGGTTGCGGTATCTGCGCCTCGTCCTGTCCATTGGACCTTATAGAAAACTCAGAGGAAAAGTTCAAAATAGGAATAGGGTGCAACATGTGCGGCGTATGCGCCGCCGCTTGTCCCATGGGCGCGATCAAAAAACAATAAGAATCTAACAGGAGGATACTAAATTATGGGCGAAAAGGCGCAAAAGGTAACCGGCGGCACCTGGGAGAAGGATGTGTTGCAGGCGGAAGGGCTGGTACTCGTGGACTTCTGGGCGGTGTGGTGCGGACCATGCCAGATGGTCGGCCCGGTCGTGGAAGAGTTGGCCGGCGAATACGAGGGCAAGATGAAGGTCATGAAGCTCAATACCGACGAAAACCCCGACGTTGCGAGCAAGTACAGGATAATGGGGATACCTACCCTTATGTTCTTCAAAAATGGGGCCGCGGTGGACCAGGTCGTAGGCGCGGTGCCCAAGGCCCAGCTCAAGTCCAAGATAGACGCATTGTTAGGGTAACTTCCGAGAGGAGCCCTGAACAGGTTGAAATACGAAAGAAGATTTATAATGAAAACAGTAGCTCAGAAGATAAAAGACGCGATTAACCGTAAAGGGTTTTCGACCGTCAAGGAATGCGCCCAGACGCTTGCCCTCCCTTATGAACTACTAAGGAAGGTGGTCGGAGAAGACCACATACCCAAGGACGAACAACTGCTCGTCTATGCGAGGAAACTCGGCATAGAGCCCAAGGACCTCCTATTCACGGCGTACCACCAGAAGGCGCCCTCCGAGTTTAAGGAGTATTTCGAGAAGAAGGTCATAAGGGAAGCCCCGGTAGCCTACAACAAGATACCGTTGCTTAGCTGGGTCCAGGCAGGCGGGTTCGGTTCGGGTACCGACCAGTATCCTTATCCCGGAGTTGCGGAGAACTATGTCGAGACCGACCTGCAGGGCAAGTACCTTTTTGCGATGAAGGTGAAGGGCGACTCCATGGAGCCGCTGTTCTTCGAAGGGGAGATACTGATACTCGACCCGGAGGTGCAGCCCCAGCCCAACGACTATGTCCTGGTCAAGAAAGACAGCGAGGACGAGGCTACCTTCAAGCAACTCAAGAAGTTCAAGGGCGCCTGGTTCCTCCACCCGCTCAACCCGAAATATGACGACCATGAGATGACCAAGGAGATGAGGGTGGTGGGTAAGGTAATAAGGAAGCAGCTGGATTTCTGATTACATCCACGGGCAAAGAATCTGACTGTAATAGTCCGTCATTCCCGCGAAAGCGGGAATCCAGGAAGTTTATAAATTCTTGGGCCCCGTGTCAAGCACGGGGTGACAATCATTATGTCCAAGAAACCGCGAACGACAGCTTATTTTAATTAATGTCGCCCATCCGGGCGGCATTTCTTTTCCGCTTCCTTCCTATTTGTCCTGCCCCGTGCTATATTTAAGATATAAACCAAGGAGAGACACCATGAGGTTGCTTACGTCGCTGATAGCGTTTGCCCTGTTGGCCTTGCCCGCCGTCTGCCGGGCGGATACCAGTTATCCGACCCCGGATATCTCTAAGGCCAGGCTCATACACGAGGAAAAGCAGTACATAGCCGACAGGAAGCCGCCGACGGAGATAGTCGTCAAGACCTATAAAAACCCCGACGGCACGCTCGACCGCGTCTACAGCGTCGGCGGCGATATATTCCGTTACGACGTGGACGTGGACGGCGGCCCTCCGTATGAGTACAGGCTCATTGACACCAACGGGGACGGCATATTCGACACCAAGGAATACATGGTGGGCGAGATGGTCGTCAAGGACAAGGGTGAAAAGTACTTTATCGACCTGGGGCCCGAACCCGGCCAGGAATACAAATACCGGTACGAGGCGACGCACCAACCGAGCGTGCGGGAACAACAGCAGATACTGATGGGTTACCCCATATATATCCCTCAGTGGGTCATCCTGAGGACCAGATAAACCGTGTCATAGTAAGCAAAAGCGCAACGCAGCCCTTTCTTTGTGAGTAGATACGCGCAGGGACTCTACGGCGCGCATGTCTGCCGATTCCATAAACATAAACATTGTCAATGGCATGCATGTTATTTTCCGGTCCAACCCCCACAGGGCATGTTTGTTGCTTGTTTAAATTCATTAACCCTTTGGGTTCTATGTTAATATCGTAAATCCGTCCTTTATTTAAGTGCGAGGTGTGTGTTGAATAAAATAAGCCGGGTATCGTTGATGCCGATAGTGCTTATTGCTTTCGCTTGTCTTCTGTCGTCGTCGCCGCCTGCTCTTGCGGTGCCGGCCAGTCCCATAGCGGTCCAGATAGAACAGCCGTTCGGCCAGAAGTTCAACGCCCACATCAGGGGTGACGAGTTCCAGCGCTGGGTCGAGACCGACGACGGCCACGCCGTAATAGAAAACCGTCAGAACGGGACATGGGAATACGCGGTACAGGGACAGCAGGGTAAGCTGGGTCTTTCCGGCATAGAGGTCGACCCCAGTAGGTCGCCTCCCGATATCCCCCGGAACGTCAGGCCGGCACGGGACATAGAGAGGGAAAACCAGTTCCGTGAGCTTGTGATAAAGAACAAACTCTCCGAACGGATGATGTCGAGCGGCGGGCTTAGCGTTTCCGGCCCAGATGCAGCTCCCTCGCTCCAGCCCGCTTATGTGGGCGGGAACTGGGCCCCCGTCCCCGTTTCCGGCAGCAAAAAACTGCTTGTCGTCCTGGTGGACTTCGCGGACCGCCACCTTGTCGTGACGCCCTCGACCTGGAACGACTACATATTCAACACGACCGCCGGGGCCAAGTCTCTTGCCAACTATTACAAGGACAACTCTTTCGGGGCGCTGACCGTGGCTTCCGTGGCGCACACTCAGCCGGGCAGCCCGGCCGGGATCGTGAAGGCGATAATTTCCCTGAACCACCCATATAACAGCCCGGCGCCGGACAGCTATGACACGGAGGCCGCATGGATAAACGCGGCTCTGGTGCAGGCCGCGAACTATGTCGACTTCGCCGCGCTCGACACTAACCACGACGGGGTGTTCCAGGACTCGGAGCTTGTCGTCTACTTTATCGTAGCAGGCTATGAGCAGGCGGAGTCCTACAAGACGCCGAGCATCTGGGCGCACTCATGGGGCGGCCCCGGCGTGACCGCCGGGGGCGTAGCCCTGCAGAGCTGGGCCTTGAACGGCGAATTGAACGACGCAGGTGTACACGAGGCGATAGGCGTCATGACCCACGAGATGGGGCATTCGATGTGCGGGCTGCCGGACCTGTACGACACAAGCTATACAAACTCCGGGCTCGGCATATTTTCCCTGATGGCGGCTGGCTCATGGGGGAAGACGGCTTCAGAGCCTTATCCCGGCACGACGCCGGTCGGGCTCGACGCATGGTCGCGCCAGTACCTGGGGTGGTCGGTGCCAAGGTTGCCGTCCTCGGGGGATGCGCTCTCGTTCGGGCCCGCGCTCAGCGCATCCAACGCCACCGTAAAGCTTGTAAACCCCGCTGTCAGCAATACGCAGTATTTCCTTGCGGAAAACCGTTACCCCACCGGTTGGGACAAGGGGATGGAGGTTATACCCGTCGGTAACTGGGCCGGCGGGCTCCTCATCCTGCATGTGGACGAGACAATAGGGACATTAAACAACAACGACATAAACCTATATGTCCCAGGCGGCCACCAGGGCGTAATGGCGGAAGAGGCGAGCACCGTAAACGGCTCAATTGTCCTCGGCACATCCGACGGCGCACCCACGCATCTTTTCTATAGCGGCAACAACAGCCATTTCACGGATTCGACAAACCCGAACTCAAGGCTATACAACGGGACGCAGACCTTCCTCGGGCTCGATAATATCTCCGCCCCGGGACAGACTATGACGGCAACCATGGTAGCCCCCGTTAACATCCCGTTGAGCATGGACGGCCTTTCCTCGACCCCGGCCAGCCCGCAGTTGGCAGGCGCTACAATAACATGGGATGCCGCCGCCTCCGGAGGCAGCGGGAGTTATCAATACCAGTTCCTCCGGTCCGGGCCGGACACCGCCGGTACCTACGTGGTAATGCAGGACTGGGGCGCGTCGAAGACATGGGCCTGGAATACCGCCGCCGCAGCCATAGGCAACCATTACGTCATGGCCAAGGCCAGGAACTCAGACGGGTCTGGCACGGCTGTATATAAAATATCCCCGGCATTTACATTGAACGGGGCCCTTACGGTAAGTTCCATCGTGCCTGCCCCTGCAAGTCCCGTGGCCGCAGGGACGAACGTCACATGGACCGCCACGGCCACGGGCGGGAGCGGCAGTTATCAATACCAGTTCCTCCGGTACGGGCCCGACACCGCCGGAGCCTACGCGGTAATGCAGGACTGGGGCGCGTCGAAGACATGGGCCTGGAATACCGCCGCCGCGGCCACAGGCAACCATTACGTCATGGCCAAGGCCAGGAACTCGGACGGGTCCGGCGCGGTCTATAAAATCTCCACGATGTTCAAGATATACGGCCCGGTGACGGTCAGCTCCATAACCCCGTCGCCCGCAAGCCCTGCGGTTGCCGGGACAAACGTCACATGGACCGCGACTGCGGCCGGAGGCAGCGGGAGCTACCAGTATCAGTTCTGGCGTTACGGGCCCGACACGGGCGGGGTTTACGTCCTCGTACGTGACTGGGGTACAGCAAAGACCTGGTCCTGGAACACCACGGGCGCGGCCGTCGGGAACCACTATGTAATGTTCAAGGTTAAGAACGCGGACGGCAGCGGAGCGGCGGCATACCTGATATCGGCGGCGTTCAAGGTGCAGTCGGCCGCCCCGCCGATCACTATAACCTCAATCACACCAAGTCCACTCAGCCCCGTGGTAAGGGGCGCGATGGTTACCTGGGCCGCCACGGCCACAGGCGGGAGTGGCAGTTTAAAATACCAGTTCTGGCGTTACGGGCCAGACACCGGCGGGGTTTATGTCATGACCCAGGACTGGGGCGCGTCAGGCAGCTGGCCCTGGGATACATCAGGTGCATCTTTAGGAACGCACTATGTGATGGTCAAGGTGAAAAACTCTGACGGCACGGGTACCGTCGCGTACAAGATATCTTCGGGCTTCACCGTGAAGTAACAAGGAGGGAATAGCGGCGCACCTGCTCCCTGCGCAAATGTTTAATTTCATAAAGGCGTCTCCATAAACCGGGGACGCCTTTTTTGTGTCTTTTGAAGGCCATGAAGATTGAGCGCGAAAGGCACGTAAGGCTTCAGGATTGTGAGCACATCCGAGCAAAATGGCCATGATGCAGTGAGCAATAACTAATAAAACCGGCGCATCGCAGCTCTATAAAATGCCTCCGCACTGCTTCAAATAAGCCGCCTCCAACAATTATTCAAATTATTTATATATAATGTAAGGGATTCAGACCCTGAAATCCAGGATATATGAATATTAGGTAATTATAATGACATCTGGTACGGAGTTTGCATTAGATAATATCAAGTAGTAACTGTATCTAATACTATCGGGTGAATAGTTTAGTATCTGCGTGAAATCAAAGTTTTAAGGCTGCTCGCGAAGGCAGCAAACCCGAAAGGTCATGACGCCTTTCCCGTCGGCACGGTTTGCGCCTCGCGGGAAAGGCTTTTTAATCTCGAGGCGGGACATGAGACCAGGGAACTACATAAGGAGTACCCTGAAACCTCTGCTGGCAACGGCGGCCTTCCTTGGCGTTTGTTTCGGCGCAGCTGACCTGCAGGCGGTAACCACTCCCAGCCCGCCCCACACGGATTACAGGCCCGGCTATACAACAGGCTGCAGCAGTAACGGGACCGCATGTCATCAACTGAACAAAGGGTTATTTCTTCCTGAGACGCTTGACATAACCAACCCCCCCAGCGAGAGGGACTACACCAACTTCTGCCTTGCCTGCCACAACGCTACAGGCGAGGCCCACAACAAGTCCGTAGGCGCGCCGTCCACAAACGCGTACAATAACCTCACCGCGTTCATGTTCTACAGCACATTCAGGGGCAACTCGCACAGCTGGAAGGGGCTCAGCCACCGTGCCGGGACCCGCACCCCGACGCTGGACGGCTTCAAGAAGACCCTAGGCGGCACCGGCGCGGACTACATGCCGGGCGGCAAGGTAAGCTGCCAGGTCTGTCACGAGGGCATGGGCAAGAGGCAAGGTATAGAGGACGTCAACTGGGCTCCTGCAACCGACCAGGGCGACCACCTGCATTTCACGTTCGGGAACGTAAGCACCAGGCAGTACCTCGGCCAATATATCAAGGTCTACAGGGGTAGCGGTACCATCGCCAAGCCCGGCAGCAGCCGGACGAGAGGCAATTACCTGGTCAGCCCTTCCGAATACAGCTACGACTACAGCACGGGCACGGTCACATTCAAGGCCGGACAGCCCGACCCGACTTACATTTACGTCGACATCCACCAGCCGTATTTCCGCGAGGACAACACCGGCAACCGGATATGCCTCGACTGCCACAACGACAGGGCCGCCGTGAGCGTGGAGCATGAAGACGGCGCGCCGGGCACGGGACGCGGCCACCACCCGGTGGGCATACCTTACGGGAAGGCATTCGGGAGCAGCACAACACTTACGGGCATTTCCGGCGTGAAGCTTTACCTGGAGGGCGGCAAGGTCCTGTGCACCACATGCCACGACCCCCACAATGCGGCAAGCAACGACGGCTCCCTGATCAGGGAGAAGTCCGGCACGAAGCTCTGCCTTGACTGCCACGACAGCAAGAAGGTGGAGGTACACAAGGGTGGCAGACACCCGAAGTACGCGAACACCTCCACCATACCCACTGGCTGCACGGACTGCCATACCGCGCACAACACGTCAAACATATACCTTGTAAGGGACAGGTTCAGGAGCGCCGCGGGCGAGATGAGGGGCGTGCGGTTCAGGAACTTCACCGGGACAAGTGGCCTCGGCGACGATTCCGGCGGCTCCATCTGCGAGGTATGCCATACCGCAACCGACTCACACAGGGCGGACGGCTCGGGCAAGGTACACAACCCCGGCCGGAACTGCCTCAAGTGCCACAGGCACGACAAGGGGTTCAACCCGGCCGGAGGCGGCAAGCCCTGCTACAACTGCCACGACGGCTCCATTGCGCCGGACATAAAGTCGCGCATGGGTATCGGCTCTTCGTTCTCGTACGGCGGCAAGGCGTCGAGGCATATAATCGTGTTCGACAACCAGTCCACCAGCACCTGCCTTCTTATGTGCCATACGGGCGAGCACAGCGTTACTGGCCCGAACAACAAGGTCACGCCGGAGATAACGCTGTGCAACAGCGCCGGCTGCCACGGAGCCGGGACGGACACGACGAGCCGGGGCAGGAGCATCGGTGTCGGCGCGGGCTATGCAGGTTCGATGCACAACTACACGGCCGCGACCCAGGACGAGTTCGGGCTTTTCAGGTACAGCGCCAACTGCACCAAGTGCCATCTGCCGCACGGCTCGGACATCTACCCGATGATGCGGACGGCGATAAACGGCAAGTCCGCCGGCGCGGGCGGCGAGGAGCTGTGCTTCACATGCCACGACACGGACAAAAGCCGCGGTGCATCGGACATAAAGTCGCTCTGGAACGCGAACCCCGCCAACCCCGGCCATTATGACTACACGAACTCGAAAAAGATGGAGTGCGTCTCGTGCCACGGCCCGCACGGCACCAAGAACGACAAGATGGTATCGGACAGCCTCGGCGGCCCCGGCCTCGCCAAGGACGCTATCTGCCGGGTCTGCCACAGCGGAAACGGCGGGAGCGTCTACAACGTAATGGGGAGCGAGCCCGGCTCATACGGCCCGGACTTCACGGCCGTATCGGTGCACGACTTCGGGCTCAGCGTTGCGATCGGGGGCCACACGGTTGACCTGACCTGCTCAGGTTGCCACGACCCGCACAGCACCAGAAACGCCAGGCTCCTCCAGGACAAGGTGGTCTTCTCCAGCGCGAGCGGAGCAATGGTGGTAAGCGTCCCGACCGTCACGGCAGTCGTGCAGGGCAGGGGTCAGATAACTTCGTATACCGACGGCTGGAACAGCTACTGCGTGCTCTGCCACACACAGATAGGCGAGGCCGGGTCGCAGTCCCCGTACCGCAGGCACCCGAGCGGGGTGACAACCTTCCTGAACTACTCCGCCGAGTATCATTATTACATGAGAAATCTGGACGAGAAGCCGGAGCTCAAGCTCGAGTCTGGCCGCATATCCTGCATAACATGCCATTACACGCACGGTTCGCCGCAGGTATCGCTACTGAGGTTCCAGAACGGGACGACGCCTATCAAGCGCATGTGCCTTAAGTGCCACAACCAGGGCCGGTACCTGGGCGGGGGTCCGGGCTCCCACGGAGGCTTCCTCAAGAACGAGGGACGGTGCGCGGACTGCCACAGCATGCACACGAAGGCGAACAGGAAGCTTCTCGACGAGTCCACCGAGAGCGTGCTCTGCTTCAAGTGCCACGGCGGGAGCGGGCTGTCCAAGTACAGCAACTGGAACAACTTCACGACGCTCGACCCGTTCGCGCTCCAGGGGACGGGCGGTACGTTCGGGCATTACTCGGAGCTCCGGGGCGGCACCGCGAAGAGCATGCACGCCATAAACGACGAGGCCTCGCTTGCGCCCGGCGGCATCACGACGCTACACAGGTGCGGCACATGCCACGACCCGCACGGGAGCAAGAACTACAGGATTGTGAGGACCACGGTAAACAACGTGACCGGCATCAACGTATACGCGGCTACCGACCAGGACGGCAGGTTCCTGAACTACTCTGTCGGTTTCGTAAAGTTCTGCACGGCCTGCCATGCGAGCTACAGCACGACCGACGACGGGCACGGGAACTGGATAAGGCACCCGGTCGGGGTCCGGATATCAAACTACTCCACGGAAGGGTACTTCTACGCGAACAACACGACATACAGGCCGAAGGTGGAGCTCGAGTCCGGCGGGACGATAAGCTGCGTGTCCTGCCACTTCGCGCACGGCTCGCCCGCCGACGCGAACCTCAAGATACCGGGCGGCAAGTCGGTCAACCTCTGCAAGACCTGCCACAACAGGGACACGTTCAGCGCTGGTTCGCCGGGCTCTCATGCGGGCTTCACGGGCAACGACGGGACATGCTCCGACTGCCACAGCATGCACGCGGACGGCAACGCCAAGCTACTGAAGTCAGACGCCGAGACGGGCATCTGCGTGGACTGCCACGACAACCCGGGCACGAGCACGAACACGCACGCAAGCATCCTGGACGTCTGGAAGGGCAACGTGTTCGGTTCGCCGACTTCGTGGTTCGGGACAGCGGGCTCGTTCGGGACGTACGACCCGGTTAACGGCGGCGACGCGCCCTCGATGCACCCGGTTAACAGCGACGCGCGCATCGCCCCGGGCGACTCGGCCACGGTCGTGCACTGCGGCACATGCCACGACTCGCACGGGAGCACGAGCTACAGGCTACTAAAGACGAGGCTGAACGGGAAGGCTGGCATATCGGTCTCGGCCAACGTCGACGCACGTGGCCGCACCACATCGTACATCGGCGGGATGTCCGGGTTCTGCACCGCATGCCACAAGACCTACGGCACATGCGGGAGCCAGGCCGGATACACCCGGCACCCCGTGGACGTGGCCCTGACATCGCAGGAGATGGCGAACTACAACCACTTCCAGGGCAGCAAGTACCTGCCGCTCGAATTCGGCAACAAGGTCACCTGCATCACCTGCCACTTCGCGCACGGCTCTCCGTACGAGAAGATGAAACGTCTGCCAGGCAACCAGATGTGCCAGACATGCCATGCCAAGGGCATAGACCCGGCTCGTGGATACGCGGACGTGCAGTACACGCACGGCGGTTTCAACGGGAACAGCGGCAACTGCGGCGCCTGCCACTACATGCACAGGAACATATTCAATAACGTAACGGGTTCGCTGAACAGGAAGCTCCTTGTGTCCGCGGACGAGACACAGCTCTGCTACGGATGCCACGGGCCGGACGGCACCCGCAGGGGCGGGTTCCAGACTGCCCAGCTCGTATGGGTCGGCGACAGGCCGTCATACCCGACCCAGTGGGACAAGACCGGCGGATCGTTCGGCGCGTACTACAACGCGACGACAGGCGGCAGCATAATGAGCCACCACGCAATCAACAAGACCAACTCGCCCGCGCCTGGCGGCACGACGACCGAGCACCGCTGCGGGACGTGCCACAACCCGCACGGGAACAACAACTACCGCCTGCTGAGGGACGACGTGAACGGCAGGTCCGGGATAACGATCAGGGTAGGCGCAATGGGCAACTACTCGACCGGGATGAGCGCGTTCTGCACCGCCTGCCACACGATATACGGCGAGACGGGTTCCGGCGTGGAAGGCTACCGCAGGCACCCCATCAACCGCTTCCTTACGGGCACGGAGATGGGCAACCTGACGAGCACCCCGCTTGAGCCGCACGTCCAGCACGAGGGCGGCAAGGTGATGTGCCTGTCGTGCCATTACGCGCACGGCTCACCGTCTAATGCGATGCTTCGTATGCAGACGTACAGCTCGAGCGAAAGCGAGATGTGCCAGCAGTGCCACAGGAAGGGCTTCAACGCAGACGGCCAGCAGGTGCGCTACACGCATGGCGGGTTCAACGGTAACAACGCTAACTGCCGCATATGCCACACGGTGCACTCCAAGGGCAACAAGAAGCTGCTCATGGAGCCGAAGGAGTCGGACCTTTGCAACAACTGCCACGCAGGGATTGCGAAGTTCAACGAGTTCAAGTCGCACGACTCCGACGTGAAGATCGACAGGCCGAGCCGGTTCAACGTATTTTCGAGTACGGGCAACTCCTTCGGCAACTACTCGGTCGGAGGCGGGGACGTGGCCTCGTGGCACGAGATAGACGGGACGCACACCGCGCCGGGCGGGAAGACGCTCGAGCTTCGCTGCGGCAAGTGCCATAACCCGCACGGGAGCGACAACTTCACGATACTGAGGGAGTCGGTCGAAGGGGTGAACAACATCAAGGTGTTCGGGCACGTAAGCTCGACCGGCCCGTTCAACACATATTCGTCCGGGTTCGCGACGTTCTGCCAGGCCTGCCACACGAGGCTTACCAGGTGCGGGACGGGCAACCCCTGGACGAGGCACCCGGTGGACTTCAAGCTGGAGGACAAGCAGTTCTACAACTGGTCGACCACGGTCATTACTCCGAGGGTGCCGCTCGAGGCAGGCAGCCAGGTGACGTGCATCACATGCCACAACAGCCACGGCTCGAAGTCGTACTCGCTCCAGAGGCAGGGCGGCAACAGGATGTGCCAGCAGTGCCATAGAAGGTAAAGGCGGCGGATGCGAACGGAGAAGACTGTCACGCGACAGCGTAAGCTTAAGGACTTGAATAGAGGATATATGTCCAGCAAAGCGAGATACATACTTGCAGTCCTGATTGCGGCGGGGATGTGGCTCGGCTCCGGCTCGGCTCTTCATGCCGACGTTGCGGGCCGCCCGCACGACCTGGGCCTCGACAACTCGCGCGGCCACTGCATCAACTGCCACGACCTGCACCAGACCGGGCTCGGCGAGGGTTTTGAGCACAACCTGAAGCGGGCGAACGAGATGGAGGTCTGCTACCAGTGCCACGCGGGCGCCATGAACGACTATTCGAGCATAGACCCCACGATGCCGTCCCGGACGAGCCTCTACAGTTACTACGACATACGCTCCGAGTTTGGCCAGTCCCACATACACTTCCCGCGATACGGGATGGACGGGGAGCACAACAAGTGCTCGCAGTGCCACAACCCGCACGGGGTGTTCGACCCCGCCACCACCACCCGGAAGCCCAAGCTCCTCTCGGCCGGGCCGGACGGGGTAACGGACACGGACGAGTACTGCTTCGTCTGCCACAACAAGGACGCCAACCCGCCGCACGCAAAGTTCCCGAACATCTCGGTCGGGATGCAGTACCGTATATCGCGGACCATGTACAGGCAGATGACGCACTCGACGTTCTTCCGCGCGACCACCATCACCGAGCCCGTGCTGGATATCGCCCGGACGTACGACGACAACCCTTATGGCAAGGGCAAGGACATATCGTGCCTCACATGCCACCGTCCGCACGGCTCGCCGAACGAGCATATGCTGAACGCGGCTGACAACCAGGACTTCTGCCTCGCCTGCCATAACGGCTCGAAGGCCCCCAGCATGACGAGGTTCACGAGCACCGGGCACGGCAAGGCGGGCGTGGGGCGGATATGCCAGGAGTGCCACTTCCCGCACGGCACCGGGCAGGAGAACGCCGTCAAGACGACGATAAGGGACCCGCACACGGCTACTGACAGAAACGCATTCGTAAACCTCTCCGGGATGAACGCGGCATGTTTCGCGTGCCATAATTCGGCCTCGAGCGCCGTGTATACGACCGGGTTTTCGGACGTGTCCGGCTGGTGGAACTTCTACTACATGTCGTTAGACAGGGACGCTACAGTGGGTCACGGCGCGCCGGGTTCGCTCAAGCAGTGGCTGAGCGGGTACTACATATCGTACGACAACTTCTCGCAGGTGGAAATCGGCGGTATAAAGCCGAACACCCGCTACACGTTCTCCGGCTACCTGTACCTGCCGAGGCCGGTATCGGGCGGCAGGGCCTTCCTGCGCGTCACGGAGTTCCCGTTCGAGTACTCATACGGCGGCATCGCGGAGAATTTCATACCCGGCGACCAGACGACGGGCGGGGTCTGGAAATACCAGTCCCTGACGTTCACGACTACGGCCAGCACAACGAGGGTGCGTCTTCGCCTGAAGCTCAGCGGCGAGGGCACGGCGTACTGGGACGACCTGAAGCTTGCAGAGACCCCGTATGCCAGCAGCTACTTCCCGGGCAAGGGCGTTTACAAGGCCGGCCTTCACAGCGCGGCGCACAACCCCAAGGACACAACAGGCGACCAGTCGCCCGGCGACTGCGGCAATTGCCACGACCCGCATGGCAAGGGCAACGAGAAGATGCTCGTGGACCATGCCGAGACGCTCTGCTACGACTGCCACAACGAGACGACGCCCAACACGGCAAGCGGCCGGGACGTGAAGGCCGACTTCCAGATGGCATCGCACCACGACCTCTCGCAGGTCAGCTGCGCAAGGTGCCATAACCCGCATACCGCGACCCGGACGTCGGTAATGATGGAGCCCTACGACAACCTGTCGGAGCCCATAAGCAAGACCACGTTCTGCATGGCCTGCCATTCCGGCATGATGCCTGACAGGGTTACAGGAGCGCCCGACGTCGGGAAATACTGGATAGCCGGAGGGCATTACAAGACGATGACGCTCGGGTGCCCGGACTGCCACACGAACCACGGTTCGGTCAACGTCAAGAACCTGAACTACTCGGACGTAAAATACGGGGGCTATACCGCGCGGTTCGCGCCGGGCATGACGTTCGCGGACAGGAGTTTCTGCGAGGCGTGCCACAACCGGACAGCGGCGGGGTTCAAGGGCGCGAAGAGGATACCGACCGGGGACGGCTCCGTGGGTCAGCACCTGGCGGGTGACGCAACGTCCTGTTCGGTTTGCCATAAGCTCGCGCACGACCCGACCCTTGCCGACTATACCGGCAACAGGACGTATTATACCGTTTACTGCCTTGACTGCCATACTACGGGTGTAGGCAACCCGTACCCGGATACCGATACCGAGTTCAACACGCCGAGAGACGGCGTATCAGACGACAAGATGAGGTCGGTGCACCCGATAAGCTACAACCCGCCGGGCACGGTTGACTGCACGGTATGCCATAGCGCGAAGCACGAGACCGACCACGGCGCCTCCAGCATGCTGAAGGACCCCGACCCGTTCCACGGCGTTTCAGGTGTGATGCCTGACGTGCGGACATCTTCGGTATTATGCATCGAGTGCCACGACGGGACCCCGGTAAACATCGGGGGCAGGACGCCGCAGAACATACTCGCGACCTATACCGCCGCAGGGCACGGAATGGCATCCGCGCGCGTTGCATGTTACACGTGCCACCAGTACCACGGCTCCAGGAGCGAGAAGCTCCTGAACTATACCGTGGCCGGGTCAGCGGTGCTCCCGATATACTCTGGCAACAACGTCATGGTCTGCGTGCCGTGCCATAGGGGCTACGACAAACGGACGCCTCAGTGGTCCGGGTACGGCGTTTACTCGAGCTCTATACACGCGTTCGGGAACTTCACTACCGGCAACTTCGTGACCGACGGCAGGCACGGGGCCGGGGTATGCGTCAACTGCCACAACCCGCACGGGAGCAAGGACGGCGGGAAGAACACCGGCAGCATGCTCTACAAGGAAGGTGAGGAACTCTGCTACAACTGCCACAACCAGGCCACGCCGAACACGGCCTCAGGCGAGGACGTGCAGGCGCGCTTTGGCATGAATACTCACCACAGGATATCCGACGCGGACCAGATTGGCCCGGACGGCATACCCGGCACGGACGACGACGCAAAGATCGAGTGTGTAAGCTGCCACGACCCGCATACCATCACTACCAGAGAGATGGCCTTCAAGGACATAAGCGACATAAACGGCAAAAGGGTAGTACCCGAGGCCGCGGACCAGGCGTTCTGCATCAAGTGCCACAGCGCCAACCCGCCGTCCGGGGTGAAGTACCCAAAAGAGGGCGTATGGGACAAGTCGAAATATCTCGAGTCCGCGCACGGCAACCCCATGAAGCGGATAAGGACGTTCAGCAACTACTCGAACGGGATAAGCTACCCGTGCAAGTACTGCCACCACCCGCACGGCTCGGAGCAGGCGGCCCAGCAGAGGGAGTCCTGGGACATAGACCGGGACGGGATACCGGACGACATAGACGGAGACGGCATACTCGACTCGACGGACATGGTGGGCTTCATAGGTTATTCGACAGGGACAAGGATGCCGATACTGGTGAACACGACAAGCGGCATCCCGTCCAGGCACGGCTTCAGGCACGTCTCCTCGACCATACCGTACCAGGCGAACGGGACGATAGACGTGGAGGTATGCTTTAACTGCCACGACGGCTCGCCCGCGCCGGACGTCGAGACGGACTTCAACAAACGTTCGCACCACGACGTGACATACGCAGACCAGGTGGCGAGCGGCGGCAGCAAGATAGAGTGTTACAACTGCCACGACCAGCACAGGGCGCAGGCGAGGGACGATGCAAGCGGCGAGTACGCTACGACCAACCCTGAAGGACAGCGCGAGCCCATGCCGGGCGACGCCGCGTTCTGCCTGAAGTGCCACGACAACACTCTACCTCCGAACGTGTCGTTCGGGGCCGAGCAGTTGAAAAACGTTAAGCTGAGCTACAACCCGAACAACTATACCGACGGGAAAGGTTACGACATAGTCACGACCTTCATAGGGCATTACGTACAGGACGACGGCAAGGCGCTGATGTGCAGGGACTGCCACAACCAGCACGGGAGCGGCTACGAAAAGCTCCTCAGGGACGACACTGAGCCCGGCAAGCCGGGGCACAACGCGTCCGAGCCGGTGCAGAAGATGTCTCCGGTCGCGCTCAGGAGTACCGACCCGTTCAGCGGCGGAGACGATGAGCCGCTCACGACGACGACAGAAAGATGCTTAACGTGCCACAGCGGCGCGACCAGGTTCAACGGGAAGCTCCTTCCGCTCCCGCCGCCACCCGACGCGGCCGAGCGGGGCTTCGACCTATCGCCGGTAGGCAAGCACCCGGACTTGAAGGCTGGCGTGACGTACGGCAACGGATACGAGGCCTTGGACGCAAGGGGCGGGAAGCATATCTACAGCCCGACTTTCGCGCTCATTACCGCGCCCGGCAGCGTGAAGGAGAGCTGCATCCAGTGCCACGACTCGCACAACCCGTACATCGCGACGGTCGAAGGCCAGCTGATGGACTGCTACCAGTGCCACAACGAGAATACGGCACTGCCTGATGTGCAGTCGGAGTTCAACGACAACCCGACAAACCCGGCCCGGTCCAGGTCCATACACCCGATAAAGTACGACCCGACCGGTACGACCCCGGCCTTCCTCGAATGCCTGAAGTGTCACGACCAGACGAAACACATGCAGGGACACATAAGGCTCAGGAAGGACCCCGGCCAGTTCCACGACTATACCTCGGACGACGACGTATGGGTGGACCCGTTCAAACTCAGGAAGGCCGGCGCGAACCAGTTCTGCCTCGAGTGTCACGCTCCGGACACAACGGTAGCGGCAAGCTTCCACAGGGGCGGCAGCGAGCACGTGCCGCCGAAACTCCCGGCAGGCCACCTAAACGGCGCGCATTTTGTGAACGGCACGCTTCTCTGCACGGACTGCCACGAGTATCATGGCTCGAAGAACCTGAAGATGAGGAAGAACGCGCGCGGCGAGGAGGAGTCTTTCTGCTACAGCTGTCATACCGACAAGGACAAGAGCCAAAACAAGGTGGACGTGCAGTTCAAGTTCATGAGCACCGCGAGCCACCACCAGGTCAAACAGTCGGAGCAAAGCGCGAACGGCAGCAAGGTGGAGTGCGAGGACTGTCACAACCCGCACGTGGTGACTCGCGCGGCGCCGGTCGTCAACGTAAACGACAAGACGGCAGCCGCGCCGTCCGACAATATGTTCTGCATCGCATGCCACGACCAAAACGGCGGGCCGGGCGTCCGGTTCCCCGGGTTTGCGACAGGCACGTCCGCGGGCGAGTGGAATACCTCGACCGGCAGGTGGAACAGGTGGGATAAGTCCGGCTACATAAACAGCAGCTCGGCGCACAACTCGCGGGGCGGTGTCCTGTGCAAGACGTGCCACGACCCGCACGGAAGCACGAACTACGGGCTTCTACCGGCCAACATGACTACCGCCGCCGGCAAGGCTACGGGCATCAAGGTCGGGTTCGGGATGCACTCGACCATAAGGGGCAAACGCAAGGAAGAGCTCGGCGTCAACAGCTTCTGCGCGGCCTGCCACAAGGACTCGACTGGCGTATATGAAGGGTACGTCGGCTTCACGTCGCTTACGTTCGGCAAGAGGCACGGCGTCGACAAGAACTGCACCTACTGCCACAACCCGCACGGGACAAACGGTGGCAAGCTGATACGCTCGACCAGGCCGCTCTATATGAACATGACGTCGCGCCTGTTCGGGAGCATGTACAACTTCAAGGGGTTCGGGAACCAGACCACCGGCGCGCCGTACTACGTATTCTGCAGCAGCGCGGGCTGCCATGCAAGCGAACGCGCCCAGGTGGACACGTTCAATATGGACCTCCCCGTGGACAACTTCACGAGAGACGAGACCAGAAGCTCGCACCACCCGATAAAGGAAGGCGTGGTAGGGTGCGTCTCCTGCCACAAGGAGCACGGCTCCGGGTTCGCGCCCGACCTGAGGGCGCCGTTCTTCCGTGAGTCGGGCTGGCCGAAGCTGTTCCACAGCGGGCGCGGCAGGTACGGGAACCACAGCAACAGCTGCGACAACAGGGACGTGTGGGACGGCTCGGACTACTTTGAGGGCGGGTCGCACGCAAGCCAGGTGAACGCGGTAAACCCGCCGACCGACGCGGATGCGCTATGCTTGATGTGCCACCAGAGGGAGGACGTGATAGGCGACCCGGTTACGGGCATGGCCGGCACGAACACCCGGTTCCTCGGCCACGAGTCCGTGAAGGGCGGCGCGAAGGACTCATTCGACCTCTCTTACTACGGGAACGCGGTAGGCTCGGAATACCACAACTTCTCTTGCGCGGCGTGTCATTTCCCGCACTCGTCTAGCAGGGGCAAGCTGCTCAAACAGGGCTGTTTCAGCCAGTTGGACGGCCAGTACCCGAGCTCAAAGATATGGGGCTGCCATGCATACAACAGGTGGGGTAGCCCTGGCAACCTCGGCTGGAGGAACCTGACCACCAGTTCCAATACCGACTTCAACAGGCCGCCGAACGCGGTAGCGGACCTCTCCGCGAGCCTGGACTCGGACCTGACTGTGCACATGAGTTGGACTGCAGTCGCAGACGCTCCGGGCCAGGGCGCGCACCACTACAACGTCTACCGTTCGACGCAGGCCCTGACGCAGGCGGGCAAGCCCTACGCGACGAGGATATTCAAGGGCGTGGCAGGCGGGGCAGCCGGTTCGGCCGTATCATACACCGACCTGACATGCCAGCCGGGCACGACGTATTACTATGCAGTCGTCGCATGCGACGCACAGAACAACGAATCGTTCGTATCGAACTATGTTTCCGTGACGACCGGGGCCGACACGTATGCGCCCGCGGCCATCTCCGACCAGGAGGCGTACCAGGACCCCGGCACATTCAAAGTAAAAGTTACCTGGCACGACCCTGGCGACAACGTGAATGCCATACAGTACCGCGTGTACAGAAAGTCAGGGCTCACGCCGCTTGCGGACTCGGACAGAATAGAGGGCAACCGCAAAACCACGGTGACGGACACGAGCCTGAGCGCGGACGGCTCTCCGGACGGGAACCTGTATTCATACATTGACACGACCACCGTGCTCGGGCAGGACTATTCCTACGCGGTGGCGGCGGCCGACGCGGCCGGGAACCTCGCCCCGGTTCCCACGGGCAACTCGTACGGCGTCAGCATAGTTGACCCGGCGCCTGCGGCTATAACCGGCCTTGCCGCAAAGCCCGTCACCGGAGAGATGAAGTCGAGCCTTACCTGGAGCGCGCCTATAAACGAAGGGACCATACGCGGCTACAACTTGTACAGGAAAGAGAGCTCGCCTCTCGCACCGTCCGAGCTTGTGGCGGAGAACAGGATAATGAGCTGCATATCCGGTACGTCGTGCACGGACGACCTGCCGGCGACCGGCGTGACTTATTACTACAAGGTTACCGCTATCGACGACTCTTCGTCGAAGGAGTCCGCTGCCAGCAACGACGCCTCCGTCTACGTGCCGACTCCTCCGGCCTCGTTTACCGCCGTGGCATTGCAGGACAGCCGGGCTCAGCTGAACTGGGCCGCGCCGTCCTACGCGACGAACTTCACGAACTATAAAGTCTACCTGCGCCGCGACTCGGGTAGCTGGGCTCAGATAAGCCATGTCGACAACCTTGCGCCAGGGGCGGGTTTCGAAAACGGATTCGAAGGCTGGTCGGTTACGAGCCTTGTCGCATCGGGCAGCTTCCAGTCAGGCAAGGCATGCGCGAGCCTGTCGGCAAAGGCGGCGGGCGACAAGTTCATCCAGTCCGGTTGGATAGACGTATCGCCTTCGACCTCGTATGTATATACCGGCATGGTCTACGTGCCGGTGGCCCTGACAGGCGGCAACACGGCCCTCAGGGTGATAGAATACAACTCCGCAAACGGGTATGTTACGGAGCATACGGCGACGGGCGTGACCCAGAACTCGGGCTGGCAGTTGATGACGGACACGTGGACTACACAGCCGTCTACGACCAAGGTGCTGCTAAGGGTCCAGTTGCAGGGCGCGGGCACCGCGTACTGGTACGACGTGCGGTTCAAGCCCACATCGATACTGTCCAGCAGCGCGAAGGTAGACCTGACCGGCCTGGAGCCGGGCGACTACGAACTCGCGGTGACCGCGAACTACTCTGCACAGGGCGGGACGACGCCGTACGAATCGGTAAAGTCGGGCTATGCTGCGCTGACCGTAGCTGACACACTGGGGCCGGACTTTGCATCCGCAAGCTCGCATCTCACCTCAGGGTCTGGCTACAACAGGGCGGCTGTCGAATGGACTGCCCCGACTGACCGGAACTTCTCAGGTCACCAGGCCTCCGGCATGGACTATTACAGGATAGAGGCGTCGTACGACAAAGGCAACACCTGGGGTACGATGTTCAAGTCGAGGCTGTCTGACCCGGGCTTCGAGGCATATACCGGCACGCCGGATGACGGCGTCATGGACACGTTCTCGGCCTGGCAGCCGGCGTATGTGATTACCCAGGAGTGCGACGACTACGACTGCTGGGACGTTACCACGTACAACACACAGGCATACTCGGTCTCGGACGCGCTCTTGGACAAGAGCGCGGCGATGATCAAGTGGTCGGGTACTGGCGAGAGGCACATATACGCCACCGAGCCGGACACCGGCCAGAGCGTCGCAAGCAAGGAATACTCGATGTCGTTCTGGGCCAAGGCCAACAGGCCGGGCGTAACCCTTGGCTACTATATTCAGGAAAACGGTGGGGGCCTCGAAAAAGTTGGTGAGACGAACACGACAGTCGGCACCGGCTGGCAGAGGTTCACGGTTACCGGGACGTTCACGTCCGGGGCGACGGCAAGGGCCGCAAGGGCCGTGCTGCTCGCGCCTGCGGATACCGCGGACTATATAATACTCGACGGGGTAAGGCTCGAGGCCGGGACCGGCGCACTCGATGCTAACGACGGGAGCTTCTACAGGCCGGCTGACTACAATGTGCCAGCGAGCCCGCAGTCGTTCGACGACCCCAAGGACCTCCCGCCCGGTACATCGGCGATATACCGCATCAAGGCGGTCGACACCGAGGGCAACTCCGCAACGGTTACGACGGTATGCAACGCGAAGCCGACGGCGATTGCCGACCTCAGCGCGTCGTCGGCGCAGACCACGTCCGGGAACATCGTCACGTTCACGACTCAGACGAGCCAGTCCGGCATAACGAAATACAGGGTGTATGCCAAGAAACAGGCTGGTGCGCTCACGGCCTCGGACCTCACCGAGGACAACAGAATCGGTACCATAACCGCCCATACCCCGTCGCTTGTCGACCTGTCGAGGAACGCGACGGCTTCGTCCAACTCCTCGTACGACGGGTACTACTACCCGCCAAGCCTGGTCCTGGACGGGAGCACGACCACATACTGGGAGGGAGGAGACAACACCGCCCCCAAGTGGCTGGAGCTCGACCTGGGCTCGGCGTCGCCTTTATACAGGGTGTCGTTCCACTTCTACCCGAACAGCGCACAGAACAGGCCGATGGACTACCTTGTGCAGACCTACGACGGGACGGACTGGGTGACGCAGGTCACGGTGACCGGGAACTCAGCCGAGACCCGTACGCACGCGTTTTACAGGCCGGTATCAGCCAGCAGGGTGAGGATATATATCACGGAATCAGCCGGGCGGTTCGCAAACCACAACATACCGGTGATAAGCGAGTTCAACGTCTACACGGGCGAGGAGTTCGTCCACGACCTGCACAACACGGCGCTCATGGCCGAGGTCGGGAGCAGCTATGCATACGCTGTCATAGCGGAGGACACGGGCGGCATACTTTCCGACATATCGGGCGGCCAGACCGTGAACGCGGTCGTCGACAAGGACGCGCCTGAAAAGGTTACCGACCTTGCATCAGTCAGCCCGGTCGGCACAACCCAGGTGCAGCTTTCCTGGACGAAGCCAATGGACAACCTGGGCTTCGGCGCAGGGACAGGGGCGACCAGATACGAGATCTACCGCATGCCGACTAGCTCGATAGGCACGCCAGCGGCGGTAACGGACGACAACTTCGGTTCCGCGAGCCTCGTGTACACCGGGGACTACACGTCGGAGGCGACTGTAAACTATACCGCGACATGGTACGACCTGAAGACCGTGTTCTACGGGGTGCGTTCAAGGGACGCCTCGGGCAACTGGTCGGTAATATCCAACAGCCCGCCGGTCACTGTGGGCAAGGACATCGAGCCGCCGACCCCGCCGGTCATAACGGAATGCGTGCCATCGGTGTCGCCGGACGTTGACGTATACTGGCTTGCGTCCCTGGATAACGTCGGTATAAACAAGTACGTGCTCTACAGGGCGGACTTCGACGCCGAGCCGTTCAAGACGGACAAGTGCATCACCGAGAACAACATATTCATGGCGGCCGTAGCAATACCGCTAATACCGTACAGCTCGACCTCGGCCGCGGACTCGACCGGCCTGCCGGGCAAGACGTACTACTACGCGCTCAGGGCCTGGGACGAAAACGACACGAACGTGTCCAACATATCGAACTGCGTCGTCGCGACCGTCAGGACGACGGCGAGCGACTCGGCCGCCCCGGTATGGGCCGGGACCCCGCTCACGGTAGAGCAGGGGCCGTACCCGGACATAGACCTGCGCTGGACGCACGCGACCGACAAGGACGACTACAACGTGGCAGGCTCCATAGACCACTACGAGATATTCAGGAGCCTCGACAGCTTCAGTTCGGCGACGGACCCGGGCGTGACAAACATAGGCACGGTGGCAGGCATACGGGATACGTACGTTGACAACACCGGCGTCCACGACACGACCTACTATTACGGCCTGATAGCGGTCGATGCATCCGGCAACAGAAACAGGAGCGCGCTGTCGAACGTCGGCTCCGCGGCCGTCGCCACGCCGCTCCCGTCCGACAACGTGAGCCCCACGTTGCCGACGAACCTCGCTGTATCCACAGGCGTGTACCCGAACATGAACCTGTCGTGGACTGCGTCCACCGACGTGGACGACCCCGGCAACCCGCAGCCTCTGTTGTACTACAAGCTTTACAGGGCCGAGTATCCGCTGGTAATCGACGATACGAACAAAAACGACGCCGACCACGTGAGGACGACGCTCATCGCACACGACTCCATAAACTACGTGGACAGAGGGATAGGCGGCAGGACGTACAACTACAGGCTCGAGGCGTTCGACCTCGCGGGCAACCCGTCCGGCCTGAGCGCCGGGACAAGCGGTACCGTGGCGGACGCGCCCTGCACCGACACCACAAAGCCGCTCCCGCCGACCGCGCTGAACGCGCTTGCCGGGCCGTCGCCCGACATGTACTTCACATGGACCGCCGCGAGCGACGATCTGAGCGTCGGCTGCTACGGGGAGATAGACCACTACCGCCTATACAGGGACACCACCCCGATAACGGCCTCGACCGACCTGAAGACGCTGCTCGCGCCTCAGTGCATCGCAGGGAACAGCACGAGCTACATAGACTCGTCGGGCAGGCCGAACACGACCTACTACTACGTGATGACCGCCGTAGATTCCTCGAACAACGAGTCGGTCAAGTCGGGTATAGTCTCGCGGGCAACCGCCGCGGACATGATGGCCCCGGCTGCGATAACCGACCTGAAGGCGCACCCCATGAGCCAGGCCATGCAGCTTACCTGGTGCAAGCCGTCCGACAACGTCGGCATCGACCACTACGAGATATACAGGAAGGCGCAGTTGACGATCATGACCGACGGAGACGTCAACCCGGCCAACAAGGCCGGCGACTTCACGAACCACGGCGTCTGCCTGACCTACAACGATACCGGCCTTGAGGGCGGGACGACATACAGCTATGCGGTAATCTCCGTGGACGGCGCGGGCAACCGCTCAACCATTAGCAGGGGGCTCGTCACCGGAGATACGGTCAAGGCCGCGCTGCCGTGACGGGAGGGGTTTATCCAATGCGTTTCGGGAAGCCTTGGGGCTGGTGGGCGATAGCAGGCCTGATGGCGGCGACAATGGTGGCCGTGGCTGAATACTCCTCGGCCTCGCAGGCCTCCAGCCCAGGCATGGTATTCAACCAGGCGATATTCGAGGTGAAAGACGGCAGGATATCCGCGCCTCTTGCCAAGCGAATGCCCGCCGCGCTGCCTGAGGACAAAGGCATGGTCACCGGCTGGACGCCTGCAAGCGATGACGACTACGCCGCGTTCGACGCTGACAGCGTATTCCCGAAGGAGCGCGGGACGATGGAGGTCAGCCTTGTCGTCCTGGGCGATGCCGGGGGCAAGCCCGCGCTCGGCAAGTTCCACGAGTCGCTCGTGATGCTATACGACGACAACGGAGTGCCGTTCTTCACGCTGGGCCTGAACGACCACGACATAACCGTAGGCAGTTTCCCGCTTAACCCGACTGTTATGGAGGATGCGTTCGGTGGCACCGCGTTCAACTACCTGGCGGCACTTGGCGGGCCTCCCGGCAAGGGCACGGAGATGACCGTTACCGTGACATGGGGAACCGATCCGGCCGAGGACAGGGTGTACGTCAACGGGAAGCCAATCGGGCTCTCCGAGGTAAAAGGGCCGAGGACTCTCGGCAAGGGGCCGGGCTTCAAGCCCACCGCGACGCTCGCGTCATTCATGGGCGGTTTCAGCGGCTACTTCGACGGGATAAATAAGACTGCCATCACCCCGCCCAGGACGCTGGTCGTAGGCAGGATAGGCTCTGTGGAGAAGGCGGGGGGCCGTATGCTGCCGCCCAGGTCCGTGGCCATAAAAAAGATAAGGCTCTCGAACGTCGTGGAAACTCCCAACCGCTGAACCCTTCCCGCTCCTAAACAGTTGATGTGCAGTGCGGACAGCGTGTGGCCTTTACAGGTATGGCCGACATGCAGAACGGGCAGTCCCTTGTCGCCGGTGCAACCGGCGCCTCTTCATTCTGCCGCTTCATGCGGTTGACCTGCCGTACCAGCATGAACACGAAGAACGCAACGATCGTGAAGTCTATGACGGAGTTCAGGAAGAGGCCGTAGTTTATCGTGGCGGCCCCGGCGGCCTTGGCCTCGGCGAGCGTCGCAAAAGGCTTCTCGGTAAGGTTGATGAAGAGGTTCGAGAAGTCAACCTTCCCGAGCAGAAGCCCGATGGGCGGCATGAGTATGTCGCTCACAAAGAGCGAGACTATCTTCCCGAACGCGGCTCCGATGATGATGCCGACTGCCATGTCGAGGACGCTGCCCTTGAGGGCAAACTCTTTAAATTCCTTCAGCATCAGGGCCTCCTGTACGTTAGGTAGGGCGAGTCTCGCATATTATTCGAGCGTGAAGTCTACACGCGAACTCTTCGGGCCTTCCTTCTTCTCCGGGGCGAGGGACTTCGGCTCGACCAGGAATACCCGCTCCTGACCGGCCTTGCCGGTGCCGAGCAGGTAGCCGATGACCTTCTGTGAACGCGTATTCGCGAGCTGTCTCAAGTCGTCGTCCGTCACCTTGATGTTGGTCAGCATCAGCTTCTCCATCTCTGGCGAGGGCAGGCTCTTAGCAAACCCTATGATGTTGCGCGGCTTCGGGAAGTCCTCCGCCTTGTAGGCCGCCTTCAGGTACTTGTCATATTCATCGGGCGCTACCACCACGTCGTCCACGGGCACTGCCGCCTGACCCTCTTTTATCATGTCTTTCAGCTTCTGGGCCTTCAGTTTCTTGTTGAATATGTACTGCCTCAACGCCTCGCCGTCCTTCTCGGGGTCCACGTGGCCTTCGACCGATAGCTTCAAGGCAGGCCTGTCGTTCAACGCTTTTGCAAGCGTATCGAGCTTCTTGACGGACTGGTCGTCGATGATGGACGAGCCGTACCCGAACTCGACATAACCGAGCTCCTCGCCGCCGCCGAAGATCGAGCCGAGGAGCGCGAACGGCGAGGTGACGGCCTTCACTATCACGTTCCATATTATCTGTATGAGTATCTTTGCTATGCTGAACTTCGGGTCGTCCGTCTTGCCGGTAACAGGCACGTCTAAGTGTATCTCGCCGTTTCTGTCCCGCAGGAGGGCAAGCGCGAGCTTTACCGGGAGCTTGGTCGCGTCCGGGTTTTCGACCTTGTTTCCAAGTGTCAGCTGGTCTATGAAGATGTTGTTTTCTGAGTTGAGGTCCTTCTTGTCTATCAGGTACTTGAGGTCGAGCGAGAGCTTTCCTTTTGCTATCTGGTACCCCAGGTACTTGCCGGAATAAGGTGTAACGGGGCTTAAGTCCATGCCGGTGAACCTGACCTTCAGGTCCACGTACAGGTCTTTTCGGAGCGGGTTCAGCCTGCCGGTAATCACTATGGGGGCCGAGCCGCCGTAGACGCCCCGCAGGTCCAGGTCCGCCATCTTTATCTCTTCGGATGAAAGGCCCGTCACGCTCCCGCCTATCTCCGACAGGCTGGACGTAAACGATGGGCTGATGCTCCTGTCCGTGACGTTTATGCGGCCGCCCTGAAACGTTATCTTGTCCACCTTGACAGGCCATGCCTGCCTGGCCTCCACGGGAGGGGCGACGGCCGAAGCTGCGGGAGCGGGTGCGGGCGGGGGTTGCGGGGCCGCTGGAACTGCGGCCTGCGCCTGTTCTCCGGGCGGCGCGGCCTGCTCGAAGACCTTCAGGACGTTCAGAGTCTTGTCCGGGTTCATTATAATCGTCGAGGAGAAGTCGGCAAGCGAGACCTCTTTAATTGACACGCGGTTGGGGCTGTAGCTCACGTCCATGCCGCCGAGCTTGAGCGCCTTCCATTTGATGAAGTCGTCAGCGTTCTGCTTGTCTATCGACGCGAAATCGTACATAGAGACGTCGCCCAGATACCTGAGCCTGAGGCCCTTCTCCTGCGTATACCCGAAATCCAGGTCCCCCTTAGCGGCTACCTTGCCGTCCGTCACGATTATCTTAATCCTGTCCGAGAAATACGGCTGCATCGAGCCGGCAACCACGTCCTTGAGGTTTACCTTCATTTTCAGGGCCACGGGGTTGACCGACGCCGTGCCGGCCAATGAGGCAGACCCCTTGCCGTTCGGCCTGAAAGACAGCGACACGCGCCCTGTAGCGCCCTTGACGGTGCTTAAGTCGGATGCGTCGAACTTGAGCCTGTCTGCGGTCAGGGTCGCCGTATCGGGCGGCCACAGGTCCTCCATCCTGAGCGTCCACGAGTCCAAGGATACGCTCTTCAAGTTGACCTCCCAGGGTTTTTCCTTGTCGGCCGCAGTATGAGGTGCGGGCTTGGCCTTAGGCGTCTCGGTGGTAATCACAAGCTGTGAAACGTTCAGGTTCCCGTCCTTGAACCGCTTTAGCCCGACGAATCCACCTTTGGTGTAGAGCCCGCCGAGCGTAAACACTTTATTTACCAGGTCTACCGAGGTGCCCTGCACCGAGAGTTCGGGAATGTCGAGGAACGCCGACTTCTCGTCCCGCTTTTTAAGCCTTAGTGAAGCGAGCGATACCGAAAGGTCGTGCACCAGCATCTCCGGGGACTCCTTGACCGAGGAGTATCTTATCCCGGTCGAGATGTCGAGCGTGCCGTCCTCTATGTCGAAGGCCACCCGGCCGCTGTAATAAGGCGCGTATCTTTTGAGGGGTATATTGCCGACGCTCAGGGTGCCGTTAGCCTTGAGCGGCTCGGCTACCACCTCTCCGTTGAACTTTATGTCTTCACCGGCGTCGGTCTTAATCCCGAGGCCGACCGTCGTTTTCCAGTCACGCGTGTTGCTGAAGTTCACCACAGTCAGGTCTATTGGCTTCAGCGCCGCCTTGAAGCCGCCTTTTACTTCCTTGTCGTAAAAAGACACCGAGCCGTTTGAGAGCTTGACAAAATTAACCGATAGGGACAGCGGCGCGGGCGGAGCCGCATCCTTCTCCGGCGCGGCCTGTTTTTCGGGCAGGACGGACAGCAGGTTTATCTTCCCGTTTTCGTCCCTGACTACGTTCAGGCTGGGCGAGTCGATGATTACCTGGTTTACGTTTATGTCCCTCGTAATCACGTTAGCCGACCGGATTGAGACCGCCAGCCTCGACAGGCCGACGAGCGGGCTTCCGCCAGTTTCCGTCACGGCAAACTTCTTTATCACGACGTCCCCGCTTATAATGAGGGTCGGGGGCCTCTTGTCCTTGTACTGTTTGTAAGAGATTACGAGGTCCGTGTCCAGCAGGCCGGACGGAACCTTGAAGCCCATCTTTACCGGGGAATAGGCCAGGTAATAGGGTATGTCCAGGTCCTTTAGCTTCACGTCGAAGCGGGTCTCAAGCGAATCCGCAAAGGGCTTGGTGTCGCCATTCAGGGCTACAGGCGTCCCGTTGAAAACAGCCGAAAACGACGGCTGCACATACGAGTCGGCGTAGTAGTCGAGGTTCGAGACGAACGGGACCGATACGTTTATGCCGGTCAGCTTGTGCGACTTCTTCACCGGCCCGTCCGTGAAGTCCACGCTCCCGTCTATTATCCTGATATTGTTCAGCGAGAAGCGCATGGGCTCCTTGCTCTTCGGCTCTTTCGTCTCCATGAGGTCGGAGAAGTTATATGTCAGGTCCTCGTTCCTGACTATATTGAAATAGGGCCGGGCAAGCCTTATTTCCTTCAGGATTACGCCCTTTTTGACGAGTGAGAGGCTCTGGAGGTTAACGTACAGCTCGTCGAACGACACGAAATTCGCCTTGCCGTCCGGCGTCTTGACCACGACCCCTTTGACCGAGACGGACAATGCGAAGGGGTTGATTGATATGTCCCTGACTGCGACCTGCCTGTGCAGTTTTTCCGAAAGCTTGCTTATCAGCACCGATTTGATTATCGGGGGCAGGACGACGAAGCCGATGAATGCGTATGCGGCAAGCGAAATCGCCGCCCATTTGGTTATTTTCCTGAAACGGGGCTGTGCGGTAAAGGTAGTGATTAGTCTCACTCGAAGTACCCCCTTAGGCAAGGTGACAGGGTAGGCAACCGGTAGCTTATAAGCATAACTTAAGCGCGCAACATGCTCATAATTTAAATATCTCAGAATATCGGGCAGGTGTCAAGGAATGTCTGGAATTGCCCGGCTTGACAAATCCAGAATTACTGGTATATTTAAATTAACGAGCAAGGGATAGTTTCGAACACCAAAAAGAGGAAAACCGAGAGGCAGACCTCAAAAAGGTGACGAAACAAAATTCCTTGCTTGTCTTTTTTTGAGGTGCGTGATGTCAAGGACGACGTTGGTTTCGGTTGTCGCGCTGACACTTGTATTATGCGGAAGCGCATTCGCGGCGGAAGCCGCCAAACAAGCCCCGCCATCTGCGGAAAAGGGGAGGCTCGAGACCGCCATATTCGCGGGCGGCTGCTTCTGGTGCATGACGCCTCCGTTCGAGAAGACGCCCGGCGTGGTCGAGGTCGTATCCGGGTACACTGGCGGGCATACCAAAAACCCGACATATGAGGACTATGCGGAGGGCGGGCATATCGAGGCGGTCGAGGTCAGGTTCGACCCGGCTAAGGTAAGCTACGATAAGCTGCTGGACGTGTTCTGGCGGCAGATAAACCCGACCGATAGCGGCGGCCAGTTCGTCGACCGCGGCCCGCAGTACCGCTCTGCCATATTCTACCTGGACGACACCCAGAGGGGGTTGGCTGAGAAGTCCAGGGACGCCCTGATGAAGTCCGGGAGGTTCAAAAATTCCATCGTCACGGAGATAATAAAGGCGTCCGCGTTCTACAAAGCCGAGGACTACCACCAGGACTACTACAAGAAGAACCCGATACGCTACGAGTTCTACCGGTTCAACTCCGGCCGGGACAGGTTCATAAAGAAGGCGTGGGGCAAATAAAAAAATGCAAGGCAAATAAATGCCTTGCATGTGGTATTTGGTGATCCCTACGG
>Ga0334722_10001305_pt1 | contig 31933 bp, 22 predicted proteins | sample C3_bottom_MG_FD_207210 | JGI IMG/M metagenome (GOLD analysis project Ga0334722, IMG submission 207210) | Sediment microbial communities from Yellowstone Lake, YNP, Wyoming, USA - C3_bottom | ecosystem: Environmental > Aquatic > Freshwater > Lake > Sediment | place: USA: Wyoming | collected... | reverse complement strand
CGCGTACCAGACGATTAGCCTGCCCGACACGCACGTCTACAAGCCTGTCCTGCAACTCAACCAGTCGAACGAGTCCTACGGCGATCAGGTGAGCGGACGGTTCTGCTATGAGCCCGGTCCCTACCTGTCCGAAGATGCCGCGTTCGGCGTGCCGGGCATGGAGGTGTGCGGCAGTTCGCAGACCGCGAGCGGACCGTACGCACGCAACGACTTCAATCCCGGCGTGGCCGACACCGCGTTCCTGGTGCGCCTGCGCCGGTCGACGGAGTTCCGCGGCGTCGACGGCCAGATGGAGACGGATATCGCGTCGAGCGGCCCGTCGCTGCCGCTGCTGTTCGGGCAGGGCACGATGATCAGGGGCGACAGCCCGGATTCGGCGTACTCCGTCCGCCGCGACGGCCTGACGGTGCGCGCGACAGCGATCGCCGATGCGCGACCGGCCCGGCACGTCGGCCTGCCGCAGCCACAGGCCACGCCGCCCTTGCCGGGCGTCCTCCCCATGACGCTGGCCGACACGTTCGTGCAGGCGCTCGATCCGGCCCTCGTGCCGGCGGGATGCCCGGTGATTGTCAATGTCGACGGGTCGATCGCGGCCGCGGCCGGAGGTGCCGCCCGCTGCCCCGCCGCCGGGACCGGGGTTGGACGGTTCATCGACGCGCTGACCGACCCGGCCCGGACGCGTTGGACACTGGTCAGCACCATCGGCCTGCCTCGACCGGCGCCGGTGGCGGTGGCCTGCGCGCGCGTGACGACGCTGACCGGATACGGCCCCGTGTCCTCGGCCATTGCCGCGTCCACCGTGAATCGCGTCATCGGGTTCGCGCCGATTCAACTGACTCGAACGGGCGTGTGCCCGGCGGCCGGCCTGCCGTTCAGGGCGCGCGTCGTGCGCGGTCCGTCGATAGTGGCCCCGGCAAATGCCACGGCCCTCCTGTACGACGGCCTGCCGCTGCCGGCCGACGCCACCGCGGCCGAGCTGGCCGAACTGCTCGACAAACACCTGTCGCGGAACGGACGTGTGAACTACGGGCCGCTGCTGGTTCCCGTCGTGGCGCGGTGATTCGCGGATGACACCATGAGCCCTGCCAAACAAGACACCACCGACAAGAGCCTGCGCGTCCTGATCGTCGGCACCGACTCGGTGCTTGAAGACGAGTTCAACAGCGCCTTGCTCAGCGTGCCCGACCGGCAGGCCGTGGTGACGTTCGCAAACACGCACCGCGATGCCGTCGATGCCGCGCGGCGCCGGCAGCCGGACTTCGCGCTGATCGACATCGACGGCGACATCGGTGCGATCGCGGCCCTGACGCGCGACCTGCAGGAACTCGTGCCCGGCACGGTCGTGGTCGGTGCCTTCAAGGTCGACCGCGGAGACCCGAGCCGCTCGGATGGGTCCACGATTATCGAGCTCCTCCGCGTGCAGATGCGCGACTTCATCCGCCGGCCCGTCTCGGGCACCGAGTTGCGCGAGGTGATTGACCGGCTGTTCTCGCGCGTGGCGGAAACCTCCGCCGCCGGGCAAGGCAGGGTCGCGGCGTTCCTGAGCAACAAGGGTGGCGTCGGCAAGTCGGTGCTTGCGGTCAACGTCGCCTGCGGCCTCGCTCTGCACCATCCGGAAGACGTGCTGCTCATCGACACATCGCTGCAAGTCGGCGCGTGCGCGTTCATGCTCGATCTGAAGCCCGCCACGAGCATCGCCGACGCGGTGCGCGAGCGGGATCGGCTCGACCGAACGCTGCTCCGCCACCTGTCGCTGAAGCACGGGAGCGGGCTGCGCGTGCTGGCCGCGCCGGCAGACGCCCTCGACGGCGCCGACGTGGACGACGAGGCGATCGGGCGCATCATCAACTTGGCTCGGCGGTCATTCAAGTACGTCATCGTGGACACGTTTCCGGCAATCGACAGCGTGCTGATGACGATCCTCGACCTGGCGGACCTGGCGTACGTCGTGACGCAAGGCACGGCGCCGGCAATCGCGGGCATCGCCCGGCTGCTGCCGGTGCTCGACGGCCTCGGCGTGACCACCACGCGCCAGCGCCTGGTGCTGAACCAGAACTACCGGCCGTTCCTCGGTGACCTGCGGCCCGTCGACATCGCGGATCGCCTGCAGCGGACGATCGACTACGTCGTGCCGTACGACAAGCGGGTGCTCGTGTCGATGAACACGGGCAGTCCCCAGATCCTGCAGGCGAAGCCGTGGCACCGTTTCGGGCGGGCGATCAACCAGATCGTCGACGATCTTGACGGGTTCGCCGTCGACGGCGTGCGGAGCATCGGCCCGGCGAGCGGGTTGGACCGGAGGCCGCTGGCGGACATCACGCTCTCCACACCTCCCGAGAACGGACGCGGCGCGTCGAGGAAGCAGCCGTGAGCGGCGAGTTCGATCGCCGTCGCCTCATCCGGCCCGTGTCGCACGAGGCGGCTGCTCGCCTGAAGTCTGTGACCGGCAAAGCCGGTCACCGATCGAGCAAGGACGAATCCGACGCCGGCGCGAAGGGCAAGTACTCGGGCCGCGCGGACTATCTCGCGGTGAAGGCCGTTCTGCACGAGCGGCTACTGGACGAGATCGGCGAACGCCGGCTGCTCGACACGGAGGGCTCCGACCTGGCGGCGGCGGTCCAGGAATTCGCGGCGCGGGCGATCGCGTCTGAAGACGTCGCGCTCAACGAGACGGAGCGCGTGCGCCTCGCCGAAGAGCTGACCGACGAGACGATTGGCATGGGACCGCTCGCGCCATTGCTGGCCGACCCCGCCGTGAGCGACATCCTCGTCAACGGCCCGGATCAGGTGTACGTGGAGCGCTTCGGGCGGCTCGAGCTCACCGGCATTCGATTCCGCGACGCGGATCACGTCGTCCGCGTCATCGAGCGAATTGCCGCGCGGGTGGGACGCCGCATTGACACCGCGTGGCCGATGGCCGACCTGCGGCTGCCGGACGGCAGCCGCGTGAACGCAACGCTGCCCCCGGTAACGCTGGACGGCCCGACGATCTCCATCCGGCGCTTCGGACGGCGCCGCCTCCGTCGCGAGGATCTCCTGTCGAACGGCACGGTGTCGCCTGAAATCATGGAATTCCTGATGATGGCGGTGCGGTCCCGCAAGAACGTCCTCATCTCGGGCGGAACGGGCGCGGGCAAGTCGACCTTGCTCGGGGCGCTGGCGGAAGCGATCCCGCACACCGAACGCGTCATTACCATCGAGGACACGGCCGAACTGATCCTCGATCAGGAACACATCGTCCGGATGGAGACGCGGCCAGCCAACGTCGAGGGCCGCGGCCGAATCGACGCGCGCGACCTGGTGATCAACGCGTTGCGCATGCGCCCCGATCGCATCATCGTCGGCGAGGTCCGCGGCGGTGAAGCGCTCGACATGCTTCAAGCGATGAACACCGGGCACGACGGCGGTATGTGCACCGTCCATGCGAATTCGCCGCGCGACGCGCTGGCGCGGCTCGAAACGATGGTGCTGATGGCAGGCACGGAATTGCCGTCGCGGGCCGTGCGCGAGCAGATTGTTTCCGCCCTCCACTTGGTGGTCCACGTCCGCCGGTTCGACGACGGCGTGCGCCGGATCGAATCGATCGCCGAGATCACGGGACTCGAAGGGCTGACGCCGCTGATGCAGGACATCTTCGTGTTCCACCGGCGGGGGCGTCAAGGCCGCCGCGTGCTCGGGCACTTCAGCGCGACGGGCGTCGTGCCCCACATGGTCGACGAACTGCGGGAACAGGGCGTGCAGGTGCCGACGGCCCTCTTCCAGCGTTCAGGAGAGCCGACGCCGTGAACGTCCTCGTTGTTCTGGTGCTGCTGGTGTGCGCTGCAGGCGTGTTCCGGGCGTGGTACGCCGCGCGGGCGCAGCGGCGGGCGGCCACGCGGCTGGAGGCGATGCTGATCACGGCCCACCAGAACGCCCGGCGCGCCGAGGAGCCGGCCCGGTTCAAGCCGTTCCCGCCGAGATATCTCTGGGCGAGCCCGGTGGCGGGAGTCACGGCAGCGGCCGTCCTGTGGCTCGCCATGGGCCTGCCCTTCGTCGTGGCCTCTGCGGGCGGCATGCTCCTCGGCGTCCTCGCGTACCTCATCGAAGACTACGTCGCGGATCAGCGGGCGAGCACGATTGAAGTGCAGCTGGCTGCGGCTATCGACCTGCTGACCGGGTCGATGCGGGCCGGCGCCAGCTTGCTTGCCGCGTTCGAGTCGGCACTCGACGAATCGGGCGACCCAATCCGGCCGTACCTTCAGGAGGTGGCGGGGCGCATCCGGCTCGGCGACGACCCGCGCCACGCCGTCCACGACCTGCAGGTACGCGTGCCGCTCGAGACGTTCCGCCTCTTCGCCACGTCCATGGCGATTCACTGGGAGGTCGGTGGCAGCCTGGCCACCACGCTCACCAAGGTCGGCGTGACGGTGCGCGATCGGATCGAGATCGCGCGCCGCGTCCGGGCGCAAGGCGTCGAGTCGAACGCCTCGGTGGCCGTTGTCCTCGTGATTGCGTACGTGCTCGGTTTCCTGATGTGGCGCACGAATCCCGATCGGCTCGGGGGATTCGTCAAGACTAGCGTCGGCACAACGCTGGTGGCGGCGTCGATCTTCCTCCAGGCGATTGGCTTGTTCTGGATGTCGAGGTTGAGCCGAAGCCGGTTCTGAGGGTGACTTCGCGATGAACGCAGTCGGATTCCTGATCGTGGCGGTGGTCATGGCGGCGGCCTGGGTCGTCGCCCGCAGCTGGCGCGTGCGGGCAAACGCCCTGCGCCTGCTGAGCCGAGGCGATAACGGCGAACGCCTCGCGCAGGCGGGGCGCCTCGGGTCGGATACCCGCCTGAGCCACTGGCTGGCGATGGCGGGGTACACGCACGCGGACGCGCCCACCGTGTTCGTCGCCGCGTCTGGCCTGTTCGCCGTGGCAGGGCTGCTCCTGTCGCAGATGTATCGCGTCGCCCTGCTGCCGATGCTCGCCGGCATCGTCGCCAACGCGCCCGGCGGAACCGCGGAGATGCTGGGTGCGGTCCTCCGGAGCGGCACGTGGATCGTGTTCGCGTTCATGAGCGTCGTCCCTTCACTCGTCGTCCGCACCGCCCGCCGAACCCGCGTGCGAGAGATCGAGCAGGATCTGCCGTTGACGCTGGAGTTGTTTGCGACAATGGCCGAGGCCGGACTTGGATTCGATGCGGCGCTGTCGAACATCGTGCGCACGCGCGGCCGGGGCAGGGCCTTGGCGACCGAGCTCGTCAACTTCCAGCTCGACATGCTGGCCGGCGTCCCGCGGGTGCTGGCGTTGCGCCAGCTCGCGCACCGGGCCAACGTGTCGGCGCTGACGCGCCTGACGTCGGCCTTGATCCAGGCCGAGCAGGCCGGGGCCAGCGTGGCCGAGACGCTCGGGCACCAGGCAGAAGACCTGCGCCAGCGCCGGCGCGAGGATGCGCTGATGCAGGCCCAGGCGCTGCCGGTGAAACTGGTCTTTCCGCTGGTCATCTGTTTTTTGCCCGGCATCTTCGTGTCGACGCTGGCGCCGGTAATCTACCAGATGATTCTCATGGCCGATAGCGTGCTGGGGTCTGGCGGCCGTTGACGTGCTTGCAACCGGAGACGTGGTGATGACTTTGACCGGTCGGTTCTGTGCTGTTGTGGCGGCTCTGGTTTTGGCGAACGCGTGCGCCTCCACGTCGCCGTTGGTGCGGCAGCAATGCTACGACCCTGACGGGCGTCTGTCGGCGGTCCTGAAGCCGCTCGAGGCACAACAGCAGAAGGGGTGCGTCGCCGCGTCCGACTGCGAGGCGCTCAAGCGCGAGATCGAGCGGCTCGCGATCGTCTGTCCCGGCCACGTGCCCACGCTCGTGGCCAACGCGGTCATCGCCCACGAAGACCACCGGCGCGAGGTGGCGCAGTCCTATCTCGACGAAGTGCTGGCCAAGACACCCGCCTATCCCGATGCCGCCGTGCTCCGCGCCCGGATTGCGATCGAAGACGGCAATCTGACGTTCGCGCGCCGGCTCCTCACGCAGCAAATCAGGCTGACGCCCGATCACGCCGGCCTGCACGAGGTGCTCGGCGCCGTGCTCTATCTGGATCATCAGATGACCGAGGCCACGCGCGAACTCGTGGTGGCGTCGGAATTGGGCGCACCGAAGTGGCGGGTCTCGTACCACCTCGGGCTGATTGCGGAAGCGGCGGGCCATACCGATGAAGCCCGCCGATGCTACACGGAGGCGCTGGCGGCGAACCCCGGCTGGGCGCCGGCCCAGTCGCGCCTGAAGGGACTTCGCGCGCCGGACGCGTCTCGCTGACGCGACGCGGCGGACCGACGCTTATCGCGCGACCGTCACGGCGTGACGGTTACGTTCCTTGTGATGGTCGCGGTCCTCCCGCTCGCATCACCAACCGTCAGCCGGACCACCCACGTCGCGGAGTTGGTGAAGGTGTGCGTCGGCTTGGCCAGCGTGGAGGATCCGCCGTCGCCGAAATCCCAGGTCCACGTCGTCACGCCGGCGCTCGACGGCGTAGAGTCGAAGAGCACGTGGTTCGTGCCGTTGGTGATGCTGGGGTTGGTCGGCGAGAACGTGAAGTCCGCCGAGATGGTCGTCGGCGTCACCGTGATCGTCTTCGACGTGGTTGCCGTCTGCCCCCCCTCGCCCGTGACAGTCAGCGTCACTGTGAAGGTGGCCGCCAGCGCGTACTGATGGGTCGGGGTCACGCCCGTGGCGTGGGATCCATCACCGTAGTCCCAGGCAAACGTCGCCGTGGCCGGCGTCGAGGCCGACGCGTTGAAGAACACGTCCTGCCCAGTCCCGGGCGAGGTCGGCGAGAACACGAAACTCGCCGTCACGCCGGGAGACGTGGACGTGACCGTGACGGATCGCGTCGTCGTGGCGGACTGCGACGTGCTGTTGGTCACTGTCAGGGTGACGGTGTACGTCCCTGCCACCGCGAACTGATGGGTCGGCGTGACACCCGAACCCGACGCCGTCCCGTCGCCGAAGTTCCACGTGTAGGTCGCGGAAACAGGCGTCGAGGCCGACGCGTTGAGGTACACGATCTGGTTGATGGCCGGCGCCGTCGGTGAGAACGTGAAGCTCGCGGTCACGCCGGGGGACGTCGGGGTCACCGTGAGGGTCCTCGACGTCGTGGCCGACTGCCCAAGCGTGTTGATGACGGTGAGCGTCACCGTGTACGTGCCGGCCTGGGTGTACCGATGCGACGGCATCACGCCGGAGCCTGCCGACGATCCGTCGCCGTATGCCCAGCTATAGGTGGCATCGGTCGGCCTGGACGCCGACGCATTGAAGAACACATCCTGGTTGACGGCGGGATTCACCGGCGAGAACGTGAAGCTGGCCGTGACCTGCGACGATGTCGCCGACACGGTGATCGTCCTCGTGGTCGTGGCCGTCTGCCCGAACGCGTTGCTGACGTTCAGCACCACCGTATACGTTCCGGCCTGGGTGTATCGATGGATCGGCGCCACGCCGCTCTCGGCGGCGGACCCGTCGCCAAAATTCCAATCGAACGTCGCATTCGTAGGCCGTGAGGCCGCCGCGTCGAAGTAAATGTCCTGATTCACCGCCGGTGCCGTCGGCGAGAAGACGAAGCTCGCGGAGACCGACGACGACGAAGCGGCCACCGTGACCGTGCGGGACAGCGAGGCGGACTGGCCCAGGGCATTGCGGACCGTCAGCGTGACGGTGTAGGTGCCGGCGACGTCGTAAAGATGCGCCGGCGTCAGCCCGGTGCCGGTGGCGCCATCGCCGAAGTCCCAGGTAAACGTGCCGTCGGTCGGCCGTGACGCCGCCGCATCGAAGTAAATGTCCTGGTTGATCGCAGGCGTCGTCGGCGAGAAGACGAAGCTGGCCGTCACCGCTGCCGACGTCGCCGACACGGTCACGGCCCTGGACGCCGTGGCCGACTGGCCGACGCCGTTCGTGACCCTCAACGTCACCGTGAAGGTGCCCGCCCGGGCGAACTTGTGCGACACCGAGACACCGGCCGCCGTGCCGCCGTCCCCGAAGTCCCAGGCGTACGTCCCGCCGGTGATGCTCGACGTCGAGACATTGAAGAACACGTCCTGATTCACAGCCGGCGCGGCCGGCGAGAACGTGAAATTCACCGCCGAGCCGGGGAGTGTGGTCGAGATCGTGAGGGCTCGAGAGGTCGTCGACGACAGCCCGCTCTCGCTGGTGGCGACGAGCGTGACCGTGTACGATCCTTCGCGGGCGTACTTGTGGGTGATCGCCACGCCGGTCCCAGCGGCGCCGTCGCCGAAATCCCACCTGAAGGTGCCCGTACCGGTGACAGTCGAGGTCGCCGCGCTGAATGACACGTCTTGGTTGACGGCGGGCGTGGTCGGCGAGGACGTGAAACGCGCGACGGTCTGGACCGTCACCTGGAAATCTGAGGCATCGAAGGTCAGCGCCGCAGTCACCCCCTTGGAGAGGGTCAAGGTCTTCGCCGCCGACAGCTCTGAGGTCTTCAGGTCCTTGGCGATGAAGATCACCTGAGACTGCGGGGTCGGCGCAACGCCGTTGGTGAAGACGTTCCCGCTGGTCTCGTTCAGGGTGAGCGTGAAGTTCCCCTGCTGGTCGGCCGCGACCCGCCCGATGGCGCTGCCGTTGACCTGGACCTCGATGGTGTTGGTCGCCCGGTTAATGACGAGCACCGAGAACTCTGACGAGTACACGCCGCTCTTATGACAGCCGGTGATGACCGTAGCCGTCGCGAGGATGACAAGAAGGACGCTCAGAAACCTGGGGCGCATTGCTGCCTCCATCCGCCCCACTGACAGACGCCAGCTCGCCTGCCGGGGAGTCGCTTCAGCGGGCGACAGACGAACGTTTGGACGGATCCTCGAACCGAGGCCCTCGACATCCCGCCCGGCGGACACGATAACCAACGAGATCGCTGCCAGAGTGGGTCGCTCAGCTTCGAACGCGCAGGGTATCACAGCCCGGGCGTTGAGCATAGGCAAACCTGCGGTACACAACGACTCCTCAGTCCTCGGTCGCCGAGGCGCCGCCCTGCGCGAGCTCGCTGCTCGATCTGAAGGCGGTCGGGTGTCGAGCCCTCCTGGAGCCGACGCCGCGTTCTCGTGTGGTAGGATGCAGCGAATAATTTGCACGTCCGGCCTGCGACGTGTGCACCGGGGGCGGCCTGGCAGCCCGCTTGGTCCACTCGTCGCGGGATGACCCCGCGACTATGAGCTTCCTGCCTGCCGTCGTCGCTTGGAGGACGCAAGCGCTTCCCGCCCTGGTGACGGGCGTGCTGATCCTCGCCGCGTTCAACCTCGGGTTCCGCATAGACAGGGAGATCGTCACGGAATGGGACGAGTCGCTGTATGCGACGACGGCCTGGGAGATGCTGCGCAGCGGCGAGTGGATCGGCACGACGTTCCACGGCGCGCTGGACTACTACAACACCAAGCCCCCGGTGAGCGTGTGGCTTGTCGCCCTCTCGTTCAAGACGCTCGGCGTCAACCTCGTCGCACTCCGGTTGTCATCCCTGATAGCTGCGTGGTTGAGTGTAGCGGTTCTCCTGTGGTGGGCGCGAAAGTACCTCGACCAGGCGACTGGCGTGTGGGCCGGGCTGGTTCTGGCGACGACCTTCGGCCTCTACTACCCGCATGCTGGCCGCACCGCCAACACAGACGCCCTCTTCACACTCCTCGTCATGCTCGCGGTCTTCACGTTGTGGAGCGCAAGGACACGCCCGTGGCGACTGATTGGACTGGGACCGATCCTGGCTGCCGTGTTCCTGCTGCGAGGGATGGGCGTCCTGCTGCCGGTGGTCATCGTCGTGTCGTACGAACTAGTGACCTATGGTGTAAAGCGCCCCGGCCGATGGCTTCCGACCGCAGGCGCGCTCGCGTTGTTCCTGCTGCCGGTGACCGCTTGGATCGTGGCGCGATGGCAGGTCGATCAGTGGAAGTTCCTGGAGCGCGTGTTCTGGTATGACTTCGTCGCCCGAAGCCTCAGTAACATCGAGGAACATCCGGGATCGGTGTTCTACTACCTGGACATTCTCCAGAAACACCACTACGACTGGATTACTGCGACGGTGTTCGCATTGATCGTCTTCCCGGTTTCGTGGGCGAAGGCGCGTGAGTTCGTGCGGCTCAGGCACGACGACACGTCCCCGGGCACGTTGCTGACCATCTGGGCCGTCGTCGCGCTGCTCGTACCGACCCTCATGCGTACCAAGTTGCCCTGGTATCTGCATCCCTTCTACCCGGTCTTCGCGCTTGGCGTCGGCGCGGTGCTTGCGCAGGCGTGGGGGCGGGCAGGCACGGCGTCCGGAGGATGGCGGTCCCGCCGGTCGGTGGCGCTCGCCATCGTCGCGGTTCTCGCGCTCGGCGTCGCCGAGGGCAAACTCATCTGGTATTCGTACCACCACCGCGATCTGTCCAGTTCCACTCAGGGGTTGCTGCTGTCTCAGCGAGACGGCCTTCGCGGGCGAACCGTGTTCGGCCGGCGCTGGGATCGAGCGGAGATGTTCGTGATCGAGGCGCTCATCGGCTCGACCCATCGTCTGACCCGGGACGTGACCGACTTCTTGCGCGACAGCCAGCCTGGGGACTTCCTGATGTGGTCGGGGGAGGCGAATGACCCCGCGCTTACCCTGGTGGGAGCTGTCCGACGCCACCGCCTGTACAAGCGAATTAAGTGAAGGTCGGCAAGGTCGGCGATCTTCTTGGATTCGAGGATGCCGTCTTCGCTTCAGTGAGCGTGTTGAGAAACGGTAAGTACGGACGAACGGTTAACGTATCCGAGTCGCGGCTACTGGATTGGGATGGGTCGGACTATGGTCTTTCGCGGCTCGTCAGCGCCGCAACCTCTGGAACCACACATGGAGTATGCGGTCCAGTCCCACGTACTGGCCGCTTTGTGTGACGAGGATGACAAACAGCGCGGCCAATTCCACCAGGTTCTTGTTGACGATCAGATAACTGCCTTCCATCGGGATGGAGTAGAAGTAGCCAATCAGCAGCGGATTGCACAGGTAATAGACCCCGAGCACGAACATGCCCGAGGCGCTGGCGAAGCGGGTGAAGCAACCCAGAATCAGGCCCAATCCGATGCAGGTGAGACCCCACTTGTTCAGGTTGTTCACCACCGCCAGGACGTCAGAGTTTGCGGCAATCCCCCGGAACAGATCCGCAAAGGGCCCCCGAGACTGCAAGAGAAATCCGGCCGCCGACCAGCCGGGTTTCATCAGCTTCGCGACCCCTTCATAGAGGAAGTGCCAGCCGATCATCACTCTGAGAATGACCAGCGCGGTCATCTGCAGTCGGGAGAATCGTTCTTTTTCCATATCGCCTGCCAGGTATGAGAGATCTCAAACGCTGAATTCGTCCTTGGTGAAGGACAGGCGCTTGTTCGCGTCAACCGCCTCGTTGACTTTCAGGACCGTGACCGCCGTTTCATAGCCGACCTCGGCCGGGCAATTCAGTTTTGCCGTTCCGCGAATGGCGTTGAAGAAATTTTCCAGATGGGGCTTGTGGTACGGGTCGCGGAATGTGATGGGGATCCGATGCTCGTCGGGCGACACCGATTCGCGGACATCCAGGCTCGCCTCACCGCCCTCGGGCTTGGGGCCGAGAACCCTGGGCGTGGAGACGTAACCCTTCTGGATCCACTGATCCCACGCCGGTGCCGACACGTCACGGTAGATCACGCCGCGAGCCGCCGCTTCCGATTCGGAGATGATCAGTGTTCCCTGATCGCCCATGAAATTCTCGAAATACCCCTGGCTGCCGTTCGTCGTCTGCGTCTGGTAATACGCCCGGACCCTGCCCGCCTTGGTTTCGTACTCATAGACGGCCATCACCGTGTCGTACCATTCGTGCGTGGCCGGATCATAGTAATCGGTCCCGCCACTGGCGACGACGAACTGGGGCTGAGATTCGAGGAACCAGTTGTAGATGTCGATCTGGTGAGACCCGAGGTCGACGATCGGACCTCCGCCCAGTCCTTTGTACCAGCGCCAGTTGCGAAACTGCGCCATGGACTTGAAGCCGTACTTCTTGAGCCGGTCCTCCGGGATGACATAGCGCTGCGGCGCACCCAGATCGGGCTTGACGGCGCGGTTCCACTGGCCGTTGACGGTGACCATGCGGCCCAGCATCCGTGCGTCCTTGATGATCTTCTCGTAACAGTGGATGTAGCGCGGATGGCTGCGTCGCTGGTGCCCGATCTGCAGCAGCTTGCCCGTCTCGCGGGCGGCGAGGACCATGCGCCTGGCGCCTTCCACCGTATTCGACATTTCCTTTTCGCAGTAGACGTGCAGCCCGGCCTTCAGGCAATCGATCGCATGCTGCGCGTGCCAGAAGTCCGGCGTCGCAATGACGACCGCGTCCAGATTCTTCTCCTGGCTGAGCATCTCCTGATAATCTTCGTAGCCCTTGACATCGAATTTGTACTTCGAGAGCAAGTTCACGGTGCGCTTCTGGTTGTACTCCGCCCAGATGTCGCAAACGGCGCGGAAACGCAGTCCGGGTATCTTCAGCATGGAGCTGAGCAGCACCTCTCCCTGAGCGCCGGTGCCGAGCAGCGCGACGTTGATCTCGGAGAGTCCCGCCGCTGGGGCGGCGGGACTGGCCACCGCTTCCTGTTGCGCCTTCTCGTAGCCGATCTGTTTGTTGAGGGCATATCCGAACAGACCCAGCACCGGGACCGTCGCCAGTCCCTGTAACAGGTCGCGTCGATTCATCAGCGTACCGGCCTCTTTGCCGGAACTGGCCTGCTGGTCCTTCTTGTCGTCCTCAGCCATGGTGTCCTCTCCCGACGTTGCCTGGCCACCCATCCGGGTCGTGCCCCACGGGGTCCTCAAAGAACGTCCGCGCCGCGGCCCTGCTGGATCAGGGGCACGTAAGTCTCCAATTCCAGCTGAACCCCCGGATCGGTGAGATCGATGACCTTCCTGCGCTCGGCAGACAGGTACGCCGCCATGACGAGCCGCGTAATCTCCAGCCCGTAACTCCAGGGCAGCATCGCGTCGCGGCCGCTGCTGAACGCGTCGAGGGCATCGGCAATTTCGTCTGTGTAGCCGTAGAGATCGGCCTCGTTGTACTGGACGGCCAGCAAGCCGCGGGAGGCCGTCGCTTTCTCGAGCGCGGATTCGGCGTCATTGATGGCCTCGGCGGCGGCATCGCCGATAAAGATGTTGAGCGGCGACACCAGTGTGTTGACCTCAAAGGCGTATCCGGGCCCCATGCCGTCCATCAACAGCCGGAGCCCCTGCTTCTCGAACATCCAGGAGTTTGTGAATTGCGACTTCACTTTCTGTCCGGTTTCGGGATTCTTGTATGTGACCATTCCGGTGGCGAAATCCTCGGCGGGAGTCTTCGTATAATCCACGCCCCGGTCCTTGAGCAGTTTCTCACGCCAGTAAGGCTGCCCCCATTTCAGCAGCGCCACCTCCGCGTTGACGCTCTGCGGCTGTAAGAAGGTGAGACTTTTGCCGGTCGGCGTCAACACGTACCACCCCACGGCGATGCTGTGGCACCCCATGTCGCTCAGCACGCCGCCGCCCTGACGGGTCGGATCCCAAAACCACCCTTCATGGGGCCCGCCATGCTCTTCGGCCGATCGCGTCAGGGAGAGCGGACCCATAATCCTCTGAACCGGCACCAACTGCGCCAGTTGCGTGGATATGGGTTTCATGAAGATCTGGTTTTCGAAATAGGCCGTGCGCAGGCCGGCCGATTGGGCCAGCTCGACCAGGCGCCGCGCCTCTGCGACGGTGCGGCCCAGGGGCTTCTCACAGATCACGCCCTTCAGCTGCGCCCCGGCTTTGACGGCGGAGACAATTTCTTCCATGATGGACACGCGCGCGAAGTTCGGCGCAAGAATCGCGACGCAGTCCACGTGTTTGGCCATCTCCGAGACACTGCTGTAGACAACCGTGTCTCCAAGTCCCAGGTCCCTGGCCATCGACGCGAGCTCGGGAGCGCCCTTCAGCGCGTGGACACCCGCCAGTTCAATTCCGCGGACCTGTTTCATCGCCGTCGCCTGAAATCGTGCGATGAAACCGGCCCCCACGAAGCCGACTCTCAGCGTTGTTGTGTTCATGCTGGTATCACACGATCACTTGACGGGACGGCCGAACACTTCGATTTCGATGTAGTGATTCATTTCGTTGGCGTTGCTGCCGTTGCTGTACAACCGAACGAAACGGGCGAGTGAGCCTTTCGCGTCGACCAACCGGCCCTCCGATGTTTCGACGTAGTTCATGTCTTTGCCCGCCCCGAGCTTGGACGTATTGTCGTGGTCGTTGTTGAACAGCGTGCGGACATTCATCGTGAACTTCTCGTCGTCCGCGATCTGGACCACGACGTCGAAGTACACCCGGGGAGTCTGGTGAAAATGCCAGAACAGCACGGCGTAGATCTCGAACTGGGCTCCCAGATCCACGGTCACCTGCTGGCGCCCCGGACCCAGCTCAACGTAACTGCCTTCTTCCCCCGATCTGTCGCCGTCTGTGAGCATGGACAGTTCGCCGATCACCGGCGCCATGTCGCTGCCGACCACTTTCTTGCGTCTGGCGACATTCACCACTCCGGCCGGAGCGAGAAACGGGTCGCGCGCCTTGTAACGCGGCTTCTCTAAGTTGGGCACCTTCAGGTTCTGAGGCGTACCCTCAAACATCGGCTGGGGCAGCACGATACGGATAGGCTCGAGCTTCGGCGTGACCTTCGTGGGCGGCTGCGCCGCGGCCAGGATCGGCGTGGCCAGCAGTGCCAGCGCGGCGATCGACCACGTGTGCACCACGCCGGCGCATCGCCTCTTGCAGTGGCGGCTGATGCTCATAACTGGAACCAGGTGTTCGGAGGAATAATCCGGGACAAACACCGAAATCGCCATCGAGTTCATCTACCCCTCAATCGCTGTCAGGCGGTTCCGGTGTCGGTCCCCTCGGGTTGGTGGGTCTACGTAAGTGCCCGTTTGCAGTACTCCACGCACTTCTTGACCTCGGTCAGCACGTCGGATCCTTCCGGCGTCTGGTACTCGTACTCGATGCTGGCCGGGAACTTGTACTTTTCTTTCTTCATGAGCAGCAAGACGTCCTTGAGCGGCGTTTCGCCCTGTCCCCAAGGCATGTTCGGGCCGCCGGGTCGGGCCTGGCCGCCAGCGCCAGCTTGAGTGCTCTCCGGGGCTGCGGGACCGGGACCCTTCCGGTCCTTCAGGTGCAGGCTGGCAATCCGGTCATGATACTTCTGTACCAACGGCACCGGAGACTCGCCGTTGACGCCGTAGTAATGACCCACATCGAAGTTCAGCGCCGTGTACTTGGAGGCGCTCAGCACCTTCTCGAAACCCGAGGCCCCGCCCTGGCCGTGAGTGTGGAACGCGATCCGCAGCTTGCGCTTCGCCGCGTAATCGGCCACCCGTTTCAGGAGTGCGTCGTCGGTCGGCAACTCCATGGTGATGTGGTCCGCGCCCAACGTCTCTCCCACATTCCAGATGTACTCGTACTCGGCGTCCGACATCTCGAGGGTTGGCGGCAGCTTGAACGCGTAGATTTTGACGCCCGCGTCCTCGTACATCTTGCGGAACGCCTTGTACTTGTCCATGGACACCGAGAGCCGCCACGCCTTCAGTTCCTCGGCGCGCTTCTGCCTTTCGGCCTGCTGCTCGGGTGTCAGCGCCGCCCGGCCGCGGCCCTGACCGGGTGCTCCTGGCGCGCCCGAAGCTCCTGCGGCCGCTCCTGGCATTCCGGCCGGAGGACCGCCTGCTGGTGGTGCACCCGGGGGTCCACCAGGTCCTCGGCCCTGACCCGGACCGCCGGGTCCGCCCGGCCCGCCGCCGCGCCCTGCCTGCGCGGGCGAGCCGGCGTAGACTTCTGCCACGTTGCTCATCAGTTCGATGCCACTGATGCCACAGTCGAGGCAGTACTTCAGGGTCTCTTCGGCGCTTCCCGGCAGCGCACGGAAGCTGTAGGTAATGGCGCCTATCTGCACGCCTCCAAAGAAGGAGTTCGGCCGCTCAGCCGCCATCAGTCGGGCCATCGTGGCCACCGGGATCGAGGCCAACGCGATCTTCCCGAAATCCCGTCTTGTATAGAGCATACGGTCTCCTCGAGTCTAAACCTTGACTTCCCAGCCTTTGCGGTAGTTGAGCTGGAGATGCTTGTTCGCCTCAGCGCTGTTTGTAAAGAGCCCTGTCTTCGCGTCGTAGAGGAGTTTGCCGTCCACGCGCACGGCGGCCGACCCCAGCACCAGCCACTCGGTGTACGGCGCGGCGATCTCGAACTGCGAGCAGGCTGGCGCGCCGCCCTTGCACGCCCGAATCCAGTCCCGCTGATGTCCCGGCGAGCGCGTCAGAAACGACGGCGGCAACGTGTAGTCCGCCCAGCGCGACCCCGGCAGGAGGCCCACGCCTTCCCCGCGTCCACTGGTTCCCAGATATCCTTTGCTGCCGACGAAGATGCAGTTGTACCCGCTCCCCTGCGGCGCGCGGCCGCCGCCAGGCGCCCCCGGCGCGCCACCGCCGGCGGCAGCACGGCCTGCACCGCCGCCCGCGCCAGCCCGGCCTGCCCCGCCACCCGCGCCTGCCCGCCCCGCGTTCGCCGGTCCGACCTGCGGGCCCGTGTTGGGGACCTTCCGGGCCTCGTCGACCGTCATGCCGCTGGGGATGTAGGCGTCCCCGCCCGTGTGCTGATACCAGTAGACCGTGACCGGCGGCATGCCCTTGCGCGCCTTGAACTCGTACTTGATGGTGAAGACGTCCGGGAAGGTGAACGGCGGGAGCGGGTCCTTCTTGATGCACTCCACGCTGATCAGATTCTCCGGGCTCAATCCGAGTGCCCAGTTGGCCGGCCCGAGAATGTGGACGCCCCAGTCCCCGATCAGGCTACTGCCGAAGTCGTAGAACCCGCGCCAGTTGAACGGCAGGTAGAAGCCGAAGTCCTCGCCCCCGCCCATGCCGCCGCCACGCCCGCCCTGAGCGGCTCCCGGCGCGCCGCCCGCCGCTCCCGCCGGCGGACCTCCGGCCTGCCCGGCGCCCGGCGCGCCCGGTGCCGCGCCGCCACCGCCCCCCATGCCCCGCCCTCGCGCGGCGCTGCGGGTCGCAACGAAGTCCTTGTACTCCTGGTTGCCCGTCGTGAACGGGCGGGCGGCCGCGGTGCCCAGCCAGATATCCCAGTCGAGCGTCGAGGGCACCGGCGTCGGCGGCGGCATCGTCGTCATCCCCTGCGGCCAGCTCGGCCGGCTCATCCAGGCGTGGACTTCGGTGACCGCCCCGATCTCCCCGGCCCAGATGATCTCACTGGCGACGCGCGTCGCCTCGTGCGAGTACCCCTGGTTGCCCATCTGGGTCGCGACCTTGTACTTCTGTGCGGCCAGCCGGAGCAGTCGCGCCTCCGAGGCGATCCGCGTCAGCGGCTTCTCCACGTAGACGCTCTTGCCGCGTTCCATGCACCAGAGCGCCGCGAATGTGTGCATGTGGTCCGGGATGCCAATCACGACGGCGTCGATGCTCTTGCCCTCCTTGTCGAGCATCTGCCGGAAGTCCTTGTACTTCGCCGCCTTGTCGTACCGCTCGAAGCCCGGGACACCGCGCACCCAGTCGACGTCGGCCAGCGCAACGATGTTCTCCGTTTCGCACTGGCGCAGATCGCTGAACGCCTGGGCGCCGGCCCCGATGCCGGCGATGTTCAACTTCTCGTTGGGCGACTGGTAGCCCAGTGCCTTGAGCGAGGGCACGCTCCCGAAGCCCGCCCGCGGAATCAAGCCGGCGAGCAGCGTGCCGAAGAAGAAGTGCCGTCGCGAAACCCCATTGTCTGCCATGCTCGCATTCTCCATTCCTTGCTGAACAAAACGGCCCGTTCACCGGGGAGTCGCTGAATACGCGGCAGCGAGGCGACGACCACTCACGCCTCTTCGTCCGGTGCGGCAGTCCCTTACCGTACAACCACGACGCCACAGCTTCGTTGCGGAGATTCGTATGCGGCCCATTATCGTCGCGGTGTCGTTGGCGTCAAGTGGATTCTTGGCAGCGGCACTTGTGTCGGGTCGCCATTCGTCGAATAATGCGCCGATGCCAAGAGGACTCGTGCTCGCTATAGTCGGCGCAGTCGCGCTGGCGGCGACGGCGACGTCCCCGGCCGACGGCCGCTCGCAGGGGACATCCGTGGCGCCGGCCCCTGCAAGTGAATGGCGGCCGATGTTCGATGGAAAGTCCCTGGCCGGCTGGAAGGAAAGCCCGTTCGTCGCGCGCGGCAAGGTCAGCGTCGAGAAGGGGCAGATCATCCTGGGAAACGGCTACATGACCGGCGTCACCTGGACGAAGCCGTTTCCCACGGCCAACTACGAGATCCGCTACCAGGCTTCGCGAATCCAGGGCAACGATTTCTTCGGCGCGGTGACCTTTCCCGTGCACGATTCGTTCTGTACGTTCGTCAACGGCGGCTGGGGCGGAATGGTGGTGGGCTTGTCCAGCCTCGACCTGATGGATGCGTCCGAGAACGACACCATGGTGTTGATGTCGTTCACCAGCGGCCGGTGGTATTCGTTCCGGGTACGCGTGACGGACGACACGATCGAGGTGTGGATCGACGACGAACGGGTCATTTTCGTCAGTGTCCGGGGACGAGAGGTCGGACTGCGCCCCGGCGAAATCGAGCATTCCAAGCCGCTCGGGTTTGCCAGCTACCGCACGGTCGCAGCCCTGCGCAACATCGAATACCGCGTTCTGCAATGAGCAGGAGGAGGAGCAGCAATGAACAAGGACTCGCGGGAAGAAGATCAACCAGGCATGGATTTGTCCAGGCGCGAATTTCTCGGCCGCGTTGGAGCCGTGTCGGCGGCGGTGACGATCGTGCCCCGTCATGTTCTCGGAGGAGCGGGCTACACCGCCCCGAGCGACATGGTGAACGTGGCGGGCATCGGCGTCGGGGCCAGGGGACTGGCCGACATCACGGGCATCTGCGACTCCGACGTGCCGATCGCCCGGCCCCAGCGCTCGAGCACCGGATTGCCCTTCACCGCCGAGCAGATGGCGCAACAGGCCGCACGCGCTGCGCAGCGCGGAGGGGGCGCGAGCGGGCAGCAGCCTCAAGCGCCCCCCAAACCGAAAAGACTGGCCAATATCTACGCGCTCTGCGACGTGGACTCCGAGTTCGCGGGGCACGTATTCAAAGGGTATCCGAAGGCCAAGATCTACTCCGACTGGCGCGAGATGTTGCAGAAGGAGAAGTCGATCGATGCGGTGGTCATCGCGACGCCAGACCACAACCATGCCACGATCGCGGCCGCGTTCATGAGGGAGAAGAAGCACGTCTACGTCGAGAAGCCGATGTGCAAGACGATCTACGAGGCGCGCAAGCTGGCGGAACTGGCCAAGCAGTACGACGTCGTCACGCAGATGGGCAACCAGGGACATGCGACCGAAGGCACCAGGCAGACGGTGGAATGGATCCAATCTGGTCTGATCGGCCTGGTGCGCGAGGTTCAGCTGTCCACCAATCGTCCGATCTGGCCGCAGGGCAACATCCGCCGCCCCGCCGAGATGCCGGTTCCCAAGACGTTCAATTACGACCTTTGGCTCGGGCCGGCGCCGCTCAAACCCTACAATCCGGAATGCACACATTTCAACTGGCGAGGACTGTGGGATTACGGGACCGGGGCCATGGGCGACATGGGCGCCCACATTTTCGATGCGCCGATCTGGGCACTCAACCTGGGACTGCCGAACAAGATCCAGGCCAGTTCGTCGCCGTACACGGCCGACTACCTGCCGCAGGCGGCGGTCATCACATACGAATTCGCCGCGCGGGGCAGCATGCCGCCCGTCAAGGTCACGTGGTGCGACGGCGGCTTGAGGCCGCCGCGTCCCGGGGCATTGGAGCCCGGACGCGCGATTCGGGATGCGACCTATTACGGCGACAAGGGGATCATCATGCACGCGAGCCATGGCGCCGTCCCCGAGCTTGTTCCTGCCGATCCGGGTTTCAAAGGCGTGGAACCCCGGCTGCCGCGAACCGGGGATATCTATGAAGACTGGATCGCCGCGATCAAGAACGGCAAGAAGTCCAGCAACGACTTCTCGGTCGCTTCGAAGGTCACGGAGATCATGCTGTTGACCAACATCGCGCTGCTGAGCAAGAGCGCCAATGTCACGCTCGACTACGATGCGGCCAACATGAAGATCACCAACCTCGAAGCGGCGAACAAGCTGTTCCACTACGAGTACCGTCAGGGGTGGTCTCTGTAGTCGCCGACACGGCAGGGGTTGGGCAGTTCGGGCCCAATGAAGGTTTTTTTGAAAATCCCTGTCACATCGAACGTGGTTTTCGGGTATCGTCTCGCATTATAGCGGCAACAAATCTCTCGGGCGAGTCTGGATTGTTCGATCTCGGATGCGCAGGTCCACAGGCCTGCGTCCCCGGTCCGTAATTGCTCCAGTTGGGAGGGGAGGCCTGATGAGCAGCAGAACAATTGTCAGAGTGTTGTGCGGCGCGTTCTTGTGGTGCGTGATGGCGGCACCAGTTGCAGCCCAGTTGGTCACCGGCACGGTGACGGGCACGGTGAAGGACCCGCAGAAGAGCGTGGTTCCCGGGGCTACTGTCGTTCTGGTCAACGAGGGCCGCGGCACGCAACTACCGCCCGCGTTCACGAACGCGAGCGGCGATTTCGTGATCGCGAACGTCCCGCCTGGTACCTATGCCATCCAGGTGACCATGGACGGCTTCAAGACGATCAAGCGCGCGGGCATCGACGTGAGCGCAGGCGACCGCGTCGGACTCGGCGCATTCACGATTGAAGTCGGCACGTTGAGCGAGACGGTCGTTGTCGTAGCCGAAACGCCGCTCGTCCAGACGCAGAGTGGCGAGCGGTCGTTCGCCGTCTCGACGAAGTCGGTCGAGAGTATCCCGATTGCCAACCGCAGCTTTACTTCGCTCGCCGCGCTGGCGCCGGGCGTGACCGGCACGAACCCGTCCCGCATCGGCGACCGCTCGTCGACGGGTGGCAGCAACAGCAACATCATGATGGACGGCGTCTCAACGATGGATACCGGGAGCAACTCGCCCCTGCTCATGATGAACGTCGAATCGATCGCGGAAGTGAAGGTGCTGGTCTCCGGCTACCAGGCGGAATACGGGCGCTCCAGCGGAGTCCAGGTCACTGCGGTCACCAAGAGCGGCACGAACAAGTTCCGGGGCTCGGTGTACGACGTCATGCGCAAGTCGACGTGGAACACGAACAGCAAGACCAATATCCTCAACGGCGACCCGAAGGTGAGAGTGAACGAGAAGGATCTGGGCTACTCGATTGGCGGCCCGATCGGAAAACCGGGTGGCAACAACAAGCTGTTCTTCTTCTACGCGCACGAGTTCGCGCCGCGCACGGGCGGCGGCGACACGGTCCGCTTCCGGATGCCGACGGCGCTCGAGCGCGCGGGCGATTTCTCGCAAAGCGTGGACAACAACGGCGCGCTGTTCCCCTACATCAAGGATCCGCTCATCAGCGGGACGTGCTCGGCATCAAACCAGACGGCGTGCTTCCAGTCCGGCGGCGTGCTGGGCCGGATCCCGGCCGACCGGTTGTATACCTCTGGTGTGAACATCCTGAAGATGTTCCCCATGCCGAACGTCACCCAGACCGGGCTGCCGTACAACTTCGAGCTCACGCGCCCCAGCGAACACCAGATCGCCAACCAGCCCGCCGTCCGCCTCGACTATCAGCCCCGGCAGAAACTGCGGTTGACGCTCAAGTACGCCGGGTGGGCGCAGAAAGACGAGCCGATCCTCGGCACGATTCCAGGCTGGAACGACACTCGGCAGTACAACCCGTTCGTCAGAACCATCGCGGCGACCACCAACTACTCCATCAACTCGACCACGTTCCTGGAGGCCACCTACGGGTATTCGCAGAACTCGCTGACTGGGTGTGCGCTGGCACAGAGTTCCACCGGGCCGACGTTCTGCCGGTCCGCGTTTCCGATGAACGACAGCGCGAACCGGACGACCGCCGGACTCGGCGCGCTGCCGTACTTGTTCCCTGATGCCGGAGTGATCAACCCGAGCTACTTCGCGTTCCAAGCGCTGAATGGCGTCAAGCCGCCCATCTGGGATGGAACGCGGCTCTCGATGCCCCCATCGTTCTCGTGGGGCAGCCGCGTCGCCAACGCTCCACCCAACACGCCGTTCCCCGGCTACCTGAACGTCAACAAGACCACCGACGTCTCGATAAGCCTGACGAAGATCGTGAGCCGGCACTCGTTGAAAGCGGGGTTCTACAATACGTACAGCTTCAAGGCGCAGCAACGCCAGGGCTGGGCCGGCACGATCTCGTTCGCGAACGACACCAGCAACTCGCTCGATACGGGCTTCGGGTTTGCGAACGCCGCGATGGGCGTCTTTACGTCCTACAGCCAGTACTCGCGATACGTCGAGGGATCCTTCATCTACAACAACACTGAGGGGTTCATCCAGGACAACTGGAAGCTCACGAGCAGGCTCACGCTGGACTACGGAGTCCGTTTCGTGCACCAGCAGCCGCAGTACGACAAGCTGGGGCAGGCGTCGAACTTCCTGCCAGACAAGTGGTCACTGGGCAGCGCTCCTCTGCTGTACCTCGCCGGCTGCGCGACGACGGCGCCCTGCTCGGGCGCCAACCGGCAGGCGCGCGATCCGCGCACCGGCCTCCTGCTCGGGCCGAACACGTCGGTGGCGATCGGCACGCTGGTGCCTGGCTCCGGCAACGCGATGAACGGCCTGTTCCTCTCCGGCCAGGGGATCACGAAAACCACCTATTTGTGGCCGAGTTTCAATGTGGCGCCCCGCTTCGGCGCCGCGTACGACGTGCTGGGAACCCAGAAACTCGTTGTGCGCGGCGGCGCGGGCCTGTTCTACGATCGGCCGTCCGGTAACTCGATCTATAACCAGGTCCAGAATCCGCCGACGATCAGCAATCCCACCGTCAGGTACGCCCAGTTCCAGGCGTTGAGCAGCGGTCTGAGAACGGAGGCGGCGCCCTCGCTTTCGGTCTTCCAGTACAAGAGCGGCCTTCCCTCGACCTGGCAGTGGAACGTCGGCGTCCAGACGATGCTGCCATGGTCGGCGGCCCTCGATGTGACGTACACGGGACAGTACGCGTTCAACCTCGTCGAAGGCGTGGACATCAACGCCGTGGACTTCGGCGCGGCCTTCCTCCCGGCGAACCAGGATCCCACGCTCTCGAGCGCGACACCTGGAGCCGCGGCGGTGCTGGCGGAGCAGATGCGCGCGTTCAGGGGTTTCAGCGGCATCACGCAGAACCAGGCGCGCGGCTGGGTGACAACGCACACGCTGCAGCTCTCGGTGAACCGCCGGTTCCATGGCGGGTTGTCCTTCGGGTTCAACGACACGATTATCCTGACGCAGAAGGGCAGCACGGGCGCGCGGATACAGCACAACGCGGACGGAACGTTTTCGGAACGTGCAGATCAGGCGCAGGCCGACGAACTCCTCGGCAATTACGTGCCGACCCGTCACCAGTTGAAGGGAAATTTCGTGTGGGATCTTCCGGACGTTCCGAACAACAGCCCGCTGCTTCGGGCAATCGGCTTGATCGCCAATGACTGGCAGCTCTCCGGCGTGTGGACAGGAAACACGGGCGGCACCTACACCATAGGCACCTCCTACTCGAGCGGCAGCAGCCAGAACATCACGGGCTCGCCCAACTACGGCGGACGCGTGAACATCCTGGGTGGTACTGGATCCGGCTGCAGCAGCGATCCGTACCGTCAGTTCAACTCGGCCGCGTTCGCGGGTCCGGCAATCGGCAGCGTCGGCCTGGAATCCGGCGTCGACTACTTGCGCGGCTGCTTCGGCAGCGTGCTCGACCTCTCGATCTTACGCACCATCCGCCTCGGCGGAAACCGTAGTGTGCAGTTCCGAGTTGACATATTCAACGCGCCAAACCAGTCGAGGATCACGAACCGCAACACATCGATGGGCCTGGCCAGCCCGCTCGATGGCACCCAGACGAACCTGCCGTTCGACGCGAGCGGCACCTTGATTACCACGCGGTCGCTACCGAAGAACGCGGGGTTCGGCGTCGCCACCGGCTATCAGGCGCCGCGCACGGTGCAGGCGCAGGTCAGGATCTCGTTCTAGGGACGGACCGCGCCGAGCCGGCCGTCAGGCCTGACTCGCCTTGACCTAACGGGGCAGCCCATGCAGGGCTGCCCCGTTCTTTTTTTGCCGTCGAACGGATCAACGAGAAGCGATTTGCGCGGCCAATTGCCGGGACTGGTCCCACAGCGTCTTCGCCGCGTAACCGCGAATCTCAACCATCGGTCGAAGCTCCATCCTCGTATCGAAGATGTTCACGTAGAGTTCCCGCTGGCCGGGGAGCGGCAGCTCGTAGAGTTTTCTGATCAGCGCGGCTTCCATATCGGGCGTGGCGAGAATCACCGGGGCGTTGGGAACGTCGTCTGCGACCCCGTTCCACCACCGAACCGCTGAGAATCGACGCAGATACCACGGCAGGGGCCAGAGGTTTTCGCGGCTGATGATCTGGATCGGCATGGCCGCACCCTGCGGATGGGCACGAGCCAGTGCTTCGATGCGCCCGGCAATGACGAACACATCGTTGGTGGTGTGGGCGTAGACATACGGATTGCGGGGGTCTGCTTCAAAACGAAAACTCCCGGCCCAAGCCTGCCAGCCGAGATGCGCCGTCGCGGCGCCGAGACACAGGATCACCACGGTCCTGATCCAGGCGTTGCGTGACGATTGGAGCAGCCAGACAGCGCCCACACCCGCCAGCAGGATCATCCCCTGAAGAAACCCCAGCACGCACCAGGGAGTCTTGTAAGGAATCATCGAATACGCAGAGACCATCAGCAAGGTGTAGAAGCTCAGAACACGCAGCGTCCTCCTATCCACACCTGGAATACTGCCCGGCATCAGACAGGCAAGCAGTCCCAGAAGCGCCAGACCGACCACGAGACCCTCGGTCCAGACGGGACTTCCCTCCGAATGGGAATAGAGGAGCAGGTTGAGATAGAAGTGCCAGGGCTGTGTGTGCCAGGAGTTGCCCCCGCCCCGCTCGAAGTAGGTTCGATAGGCGGCTATGGAGTCTGCGATTCCGCTGGGATGACTGAGAAACGAAGAGAAGAACAGACCCGAGACAACCATGGCCGTCAAGATGGCAGCCAGCACGTGTTGACGGTTCCACAGCCTCGTCTGCGGCGCCGGCTCTCCTCCGTGCCATCGTTCCATAGCCAGGGTCAGGAACAGCCCCCCCAGCAGAGAGGCGAACGCGATCACGGACGTCTCTTTCGTGGCATGCATCAGCCCGAGGCATGCACCCGCGCTGATCGCCCAACCGGCGCCGGGTTTGCGCAGGTAGCGGCACACCGAAATCAGCGCGCCGAAACTGAAGCCCACCAGCAGCGTTTCCTGGATGTAGTACCGGCTGTAGAAGACCATGGCCGGAGAGAGGGCGGTCAGCAGCGCGGCGATGGCGGCGGCGCGGAAGCCGACCAAAGGAACCAAGAGAATGAGCGCGGCCACCAGCAGGACCCCCATCGCGGCCGGAACGCTGCGCAGAGTGATTTCGTCGAGATCCGCGTAGCGAACAGCGCCCAGGATCCGAGCGGGCAGCAAAGTCAGGTAGTTCAGGGTCGGGCCGTGGAATTCCTCCGGGTCATATTCGTAGCGGCCTTGCTCGAGCAGCGTTCCCATCTTCGCCGCATGAACCGCCTCATCGGCGTGCATGGGTCGCAAGGCCAGATCGGTAAAGCGCAGGCCCGCGGCCAGCAACACGAGTGCCGCGAAGATCCCTGCGATTCGATGCGATGTCATCTCGGGCGCATGATATTCTCTGCATTACTTCGAGGCAATCATCCCGCCCGCGTCGCCGTCTCTGCCGTTTCTCTGAACCGGTGGTGGGCGAGCGTGGTCCGGAGCCCGGTCCGGAGCCCGGTCGGGGGCCCGGCCGTTGCCGGGCCCGGGCGGCGAGTGATATACTTAGTTGCTTTGGAAGTCCCGTCTGAGACTGCTGGAGTGGGTTCGGTGCCCACTTTTTGTGTTTCAGGGGCCAGGGATCAGCAGGTGGACACCGCAGCCGAGCCCAGTCGCCTCGAGAAGATCCGCGCCATCGCCGAGCGTGTCGCACGGTCGCGCGGGCTGGACGTCTTCGACATCCAGTTCAGGCGCGAGGTGCAGGGCTGGGTACTGAGGATCTTCCTCGACAAGCCCGGTGCGGCCATCGTTGCCGGCCGCGCGGGTTCGGCCATCGTCGACGGCGTAACCATCGATGATTGCCGGGAAGTGAGCCACGAGGTTGGCACACTGCTCGATGTCGAGGACACCATCGGGCACCGGTACACGCTCGAGGTTTCGTCGCCCGGGCTGGATCGGCCGCTGCGGGGGCCGGACGACTACCGGCGATTCGCGGGATGCCTGGCGAAGATGGTGCTCCTCGAAGCGGTGAACGGTCAGAAGTACTTCGTTGCGCGGATCCAGAGTATGGAGGGCGACGACGTGCTGATGACAGATGTCAAAGGCCGGGTCCAGCGTATCCCGCTGGCCCTCATTTCGCGCGCACGGTTGGAAGTGGAGTTCTGAGCATGGCAGGCACGAATAACCCCGTCCAGCAGACCATCGAGGCCCTCGCCAAAGAGCGCGGCATCCAGCCCGAGGTGGTGATCGCCGCCATCGAGGATGCGGTGCTGACGGCATCGCGGAAGGTCTTCAGAGGCGGCGAGAATCTCAAGGCCCGATTCAATGGCGAGACGGGCCAGGTCGAACTGGTCGCCGTCCGGACCGTCGTCGAGCAGGTGGAAACGCCGGCGACCGAGATCGCCATCGCCGAAGCCCGCGAACTGTATCTCGAGGCATACGGCGAAGAGGTGGCTGCCAGCGTGGAACTGGGCGACGAGATGGAGTTCCCGAAGCCCACCGATCAGTTCGGACGCATCGCGGCTCAGACGGCCAAGCAGGTCATCTTCCAGAAGGTGCGCGAGGCCGAGCGCGACAACATCTTCGCGGAATACAACGAGCGGGTCGGCGAGGTCATCACCGGCATGGTGAAGCGCTTCGAAAACGGCGACATCATCATGGAAATCGGCCGGATCGAAACCGTCCTGCCCCGCAAGGAGCAGTCGAGAGCCGAGAGCTACGCGCCCGGTGATCGGGTGCGCGCCGTGATCAAGGCCGCGACGCGAAGCACCAAGGGTCCGCAGATTGTCCTCTCGCGAACCGACCCGGCATTGCTCGTCAAGCTGTTCGAGCAGGAAGTCCCGGAGATCTACGACGGCACGGTGCTCATCAAGGGTTGCGTGCGTGAAGCGGGCGACCGGGCGAAGGTGGCTGTCTACTCGCGCGAGCGCGATGTCGACCCGGTGGGCGCGTGCGTCGGCATGAAGGGCACGCGGGTCCAGGCCATCATTCGTGAATTGCGCGGCGAGAAGATCGACATCGTCGAATGGTCGGACGACCCCGTCTACTTCGTCACCAATGCGCTGAGCCCCGCCAAGGTCCAGCGCGTCACGATCGTGGACGACGAAGAAAAGGTGATGGAAGTCGTCGTCGAGGACAAGCAGTTGTCGCTCGCGATCGGCAAGAAGGGCCAGAACGTCAGGCTGGCCGCGAAGTTGACGGGCTGGCGAATCGACATCAAGAGCGACGAGGAAAAACGCAAGGAAGTCGAGGCCCAGCTGGACGGCTTCGATGCCGCGGTCGGCGAGGGCGAGGCTGAGACGGCGGTGGAGGATACGGGCGTCCTGGTCCTGCCGGAGATTCACGACGAGGTGGTCGCGGCGCTCCAACAGGGCGGCTATCGATCGGCAGCGGCGGTGGTTGAGGCGGATCGGGCAGCGCTGACGGCGCTCGGTCTGGACGACGAAACGATCGATGCGGTCGTGGCGGCAGCGCGCTCCGAGATGGAGCGTGCGGCGGCGGAGACGCCCGCGGACGGTGGCGAGCCCGGTACGGAATCCTGAGGCGGTGAGGCGCGGGGTCACACCCGCGCGGTTCGGCTAACAGACTAGGCAGGGGTTAGCGTTGTCAACTGTTCGGATCTACAAGATCGCGGAGTTGCTCAGTACCACGAGCCAGGAAATTGTCGCGCTGCTCAAGCGCGATCACGGCATCGAGGTCAAGAGCGCGTCGAGCACGGTCGAGGAGATGGTCGCGCACCAGTTCGTGTCGCGCCTGGCACGCGCGCGCGGAGTGACGCTGCCCAAAGGGGACATCTTTGCCGAAGGCGCCGCAGCCAAGGTGGTGAAGAAGGGCGGCACGGCAAAGAAGGTCGAGCCGCCGCCGCCACCGCCGAAGCTGGCGATGCCGCCGCCCCGCCTGGTGAAGACGATCAAGGTCCCAGCCCCGGTCGTGGTGCCGGTCGAGCCGGAGCCCGCGGCCGTCGTCGAAGACGAGCCGATTGCGGCACCGGAGGTCGAGATCGAGCCGGTTGTCCCCGAGCCGGTGGCCGTCGTTGAACACGCTGCCGTCCACGCGAAGCCTGCTCCCGAACCGGTTGAGATCCCCGAACCGGAAGCGCAGGCGGCCGTGGAGGCGGAGCCCGCCGAAGAGCCTGCTGCCGTCGTCGAGACGCCAGAGGAACCGTCGGCCTCAGCCGCGCCGTCTGAACCGGCACGCCCGGTAGCCGGACGTTTCGTGCCATCGACGCTTCGGCTGAGGGTCGAAGAGCCCCGAAAGCACGTTCCGCTCGAGCCCCAGGCCCGTCCGCTTCCGCCGCGGCCAGCACTACGACCGGCAACCGGCAACGCTGCCGCTCCGCAGGCCAAGGCGCCGACGACGGCAGGCGCGCCGAAGCCCCCGATGGCCGCGCGTCCAGGCACGGCACCGCCAGCAAGGCCGGCAGCTCCAAGACCACCGTACAGCACCCGACCGCCGGTCACCGGCGGCCCGAGGCCACTTCCGTCGCAACCGTTGCGTCCCCAGCAGCCTGGCCCGGGCGTTCCCGGCTCTCGACCGGGTGCGCCAACCGCACCGCCCCGGCCTGCCGTCGGAAGGCCCGCGCCGCCGCCTCGGCCGATGGGCCGTCCGGGCGGACGGACATCCGCCCGACGTGGTCCCGGCCGTGACAGCTCGCAGCCGACGGCCGTCGTCGAGACGCCGCCGCCGCCAGTGACCCGCACCATTACGCTGGCCGAGGGCATGACGGTCAAGGACATCAGCGACAAGCTCGATGTCCGCGCGAAGGAAATCCTCAAGAAGCTGCTCGACCGGCGCATCATGATGACGATCAACACGACGCTGGACATGGAGACGGCGACGTGGCTGGCGCGCGAATTCGGCGCAGACGTCAAGATGCGAAGCTTCGAGGAAGACGTCCTCGAGGTCAGCACCGAAGACAGCCAGCCGGAAGATCAGGTCACCCGCGCCCCTGTCGTCACGGTGATGGGTCACGTCGACCACGGCAAGACGACACTGCTCGACGCGATCCGCGAGACAAAGGTCGCCGAGCGCGAAGCCGGAGGCATCACTCAGCACATCGGCGCGTACCAGGTGATCGTGAACAAGCGTCCGGTGGTGTTCCTCGACACGCCTGGTCACGAGGCGTTCACCTTGATGCGCGCCCGCGGCGCCCGCGTCACCGACATCGTCATCCTCGTCGTCGCTGCCGATGACGGCGTCATGCCGCAGACGCGCGAGGCAATCGATCACGCACGCGCCGCCGGCGTACCGATCATCGTGGCCGTCAACAAGATCGACAAGCCCGACGCCAACCAGGATCGGGTCATGAAGGACCTGGCCGACCTGGGCCTGATGCCGGAACAGTGGGGCGGTCAGACTGTCACCGTGCCGGTCTCGGCCAAGAAACGCCAGAACATCGAACTGCTGCTCGAGATGATCCTGCTCGTCACCGACATCGGCGACCTGAAGGCCAATCCCAAGGCCCCGGGTCAGGGTGCGGTGCTCGAAGCCAAGCTCGACAAGGGGCGCGGCCCGGTGGCCACGGTCCTTATTCAGAATGGCACGTTGCGGGTTGGAGACACGGTGATTGCCGGCTCCGTGATCGGCAAGGTCCGCGCGCTGTTCGACGACCGCGGCCGCGCGGTCAAGCTGGTCGGTCCGTCCACGCCAGTTGAGGTGCTTGGGCTGACCGCGTTGCCGCAGCCGGGCGATACCTTCCAGGTGATTGCGGATCAAGCCAAGGCTCGCCAGGTCGCGACGTTCAGGCAGACGCAGGCCAAGGAGCGTGCGCTCGGGGCCAAGTCGTCACGATTGACGCTCGAGTCACTCAAACAGCAGATCTCTGACGGCGCAGTCAAGGAACTGCCCATCGTCGTCAAGGCCGACGTGCAGGGCTCGGCCGAAGTGCTGTCCGACACACTCGGCAAGCTGTCGGACGAGAAGGTGAAGGTGCGCGTCATCCACTCGGGCGCCGGCGCGATCAACGAGTCGGATGTCCTTCTGGCCTCGGCCTCAAACGCGGTCATCATCGGGTTCAATGTGAGACCGGACCGCAATGCGGCAGATCTGGCCGAACGCGAGTCGGTCGAGATCCGGCAGCATTCGGTGATTTACCACGTGACCGACGAGATCAAGAAGGCGATGGCCGGCCTGCTCGATCCGACGTTCCGCGAAGTGCGCGTTGGATCAGCCGAAGTACGCGAACTGTTCAAGGTGCCCAAGTTCGGCACCATCGCCGGATGCATGGTGATCGACGGCCGCATCACGCGCGCCGGAGATGTGCAAGCGCGGCTCGTGCGCGACCACGTGGTCGTCCACGAAGGCAAGATTGGATCGCTGCGACGGTTCAAGGACGACGTGAGCGAAGTGAAATCCGGAGTCGAATGCGGAATCGGCTTCGAACGCTTCAACGATCTCAAGGTCGGTGACGTCGTCGAAGTCTACATGAACGAGAAGCTGGCGCCGGTCGCGATCGCGTAGGACGCTTGCCGGGTCTGAAGACCCGGCCTACACCAGACAGACTTCAGACTCTCAGACCGCGCGCATTTTCTAATGGAGCCCGGGGTCTTCAGACCCCGGGACACCCGCATGGCACAGGGATTCCGACCAGACCGACTCGGCGACCAGATCCGCGCTGAACTGAGCGACATTGTCGCCCGCGAAGTGCACGACCCCGGCATCGGCCTTATCACCATCACCAAGGTCCAGGTGACCTCCGATCTGCAGATCGCGCGGGTGTACTACACGACCATGGCCAACGAGGCGGCGCGCAAGACGACGGCCAAGGCGCTCACGCGCGCGACGCCGTTTCTCAGGCATCAGCTGGCAGGCCGGTTGTCGCTTCGGCGCATGCCGGAGATCGAGTTCCGGTTCGATCAGTCGGTCGAGCAGCACGATCGAATCGAGAAGCTGATCCACCAGATACACGAAGAAGACGCTCAGCGCGAGCGCGACCCCCAGGAGGACGAGCCCCCGCATGAGCAGTAGTGCCGCCCTCTGTCGGGAAGTCTGCGACCAGATACGTCGCCATCAGCGAATGGTGGTCACGTCGCACGTGCGGCCGGACGGCGATGCGATTGGGTCGGCGCTTGCCCTGGCCGGCGCCCTGAGAGCCATTGGCAAAGATGCCCGCGTCATCAACCACGATCCCGTGCCTGAGCCGCTCACTGAGTTTCCCGGCACGTCCGACATCATCGTGGCCGAAACGGTCCCGGCCGATACCGAGGCCATCGTCGTGCTCGAATGCGGCGACCTCGAACGCACCGGGCTCAAGGGCCTCGACGACTGCACGATCATCAACGTCGACCATCACGCGGGCAATTCGGGCTACGGCGAGACTCGCTGGTTCGATGCGACCTACGCGGCGGTCGGCGAAATGGTGTTCGAGATCATCGAAGAGCTTGGCGCGCCGATGACGCCAGATATCGCGACGCAGTTGTTCGTCGCGATCGTCACCGACACGGGATCGTTCCGCTTCCCTGGCGTTTCGCCGAGGACCTTCGCCATGTCCGGTAGACTCGTGGCGGCTGGCGCTGATCCCGTGCTGACGGCCAAACGCCTCTACGACAGCAGCACAC
>Ga0334722_10001304_pt1 | contig 31945 bp, 30 predicted proteins | sample C3_bottom_MG_FD_207210 | JGI IMG/M metagenome (GOLD analysis project Ga0334722, IMG submission 207210) | Sediment microbial communities from Yellowstone Lake, YNP, Wyoming, USA - C3_bottom | ecosystem: Environmental > Aquatic > Freshwater > Lake > Sediment | place: USA: Wyoming | collected... | reverse complement strand
ACGGACTGAAGGGTCTCGGGCTGAACCAGCCCCATTTCGACGAGGATCATGCCGAGCGGAGTATCGGCCTCCTTTTTCTGGCGTGCCAGGGCCTGCGCAAGGCCCGGTTCGGTCAGCATGCCCTGCGATACGAGAATGTTGCCCAGCGAGTCGCGGATGCCGTCATGGGCGGCCTGAATGACCTGGCCGCTCTTGAAGACAACCATCCCTATTCCCTTGCGGCACCGCACGACAAGAGTTCCGGTCTTCTTGCTAAGACTGATGATCTGGAAAATATCCGGTAAGGCAAGATCTTCCAGTCTGCCGACAAGGCTCATGCATTCTCCATAATACGCATAGTCGCCAAATTATAGCAGTTTAGACAACAAATGCAAGATTAATTCATCAGTTAGGGGTGTTCAGCGAGGGGTGGCGACGGGAAAAGAAAATCCTAAATCGAGCTGCTCATGACGTCAGGACCATGCAGGAAAACGGGAGAAAGGGGGGAAAGTTCGTTTGAATTTACCGAATTATCCTCATTTCTCCCGGGAACCTTGTTTACCGACCTGATTCGTTGTCTACTTATAATAAAAGCTGGGGCTGAGGCACCCCTAGGTGTTCCTGAAGTTCTCGAACTGAAGCTCGATGCCGAAATCCTTCCCTTTCAGAAGCTGGATGACCGACTGGAGGTCATCCCTGCTTTTGCCGGTGACGCGGACCTGGTCCGACTGGATCGAGGCCTGCACCCTGATCTTGGAGTCCTTGATCGCCCGTACGACCTCTTTGGCCTTGTCCGTCGGGATGCCCTGCTGAAGGGTCAGCCGCTGCCGTATGGTGCCCGAGAGGGCCGGCTCAAGCTTGCCGTAGGAGATGTTCCGCGTCGGCACGCCGCGCTTCACGAGCTTTCCCTGGAGGATGTCGATCACGCTCTTGAGCTTGTATTCATCGTCAGACGCTATCACGAGATCGTCCTTTTCCTGAGTGATGTTCGACTTGCTCCCTTTAAAATCAAAGCGCTGGCCGATCTCCTTGAGCGCCTGGGTCACCGCGTTCGTGACCTCGGACATGTCGATCTTTGATACCACATCAAAAGAATTTTCTGCAGCCATGATGGTCCTCCTATCGTCGGAGAATTCAGAAGTCAGAAGCCAGAATTCAGAATAACGGTTTTTCTTCTGACTCCTGACTTCCGGCTCCTGTCTCCTGTTGTCACTGTTCTATGATCTCCGTGCCCTTGGGCGCTTTGAACACAAAGAGCTTGTCGTCGATGCCTGCGCCTTCCTGTGCATCGGAAAAACGTATTTCCGTCCTGTTCCCTGTTTTGTCCAGGATCTCAAGCGAGTCGATACGGCCGGATGCATCGGACCGGAGGATCAACTTCTTCATGGCTGCGCCGGTTTTTTTCGGGGCCAGCTCAAGCTGCTGCGGATCCTTCGCATCGGGCCGGCGCACCTCGAAATCGTCGCGGATATGCGCTGCGCCGAGCAGGAACGCAACGGGGATGTTCATCTGCTCGATATCGGAAAAGGTCTTTTTGATCACCTGCCCGCTCTTCCGTGAATAGAACAGCGCCGCCTTGCCGTCGACCAGGATGACCTGGCCGTTCGTGTAGTCAAGGCGCAGCCTGCCCGGCTTTTTGATCCAGAGCACGGCATCAAAGGTCTGGGTCCTGTCGATCGCTTTGAGGTGGTTCTTCTGGACCACCTTTGCCGTGAGGTCGGCAAGATCCCGGTAATGGTTCTCGACTGCCTGAACCGCTTCGTCAACGGACTGGGCTGCTGTCGGCGGCACAGAGCCTGCTGCGATTATGAGGATGAAGGCTGTTGCTGTCAGAATGCGTTTCAGCCCGTTCGTGCCATGTGCGGTAGTGGTCATGCTCTTCTCCAAGGTTTGCATCATACCATAAATCATTTTCCCTGAGAAGATAGAAAAGAATAAGCCTTGATCCTAAAAACATCATTTGGACAGGTCAGGATCGGAAACATCTGATTACCAGAAGTAGGCGCTTCCAAGCGACGCGGATAAATTCTAAGGCAAAGCATTCACCTGCTGGGTCAACCTTTTATAAAAAATAGTTTGCCGTTATCCGGCTCTTATCCGTGTTTATCCGTGTCCAAATGCTCTTTTAAGGTTGATGAATATGCAGCAACCTTGACAATGGCCTGTATCACGATTATCATGCAGCCTTATGAACCCTCGCGCTGCTGCCAACAACGTCATCCTGCAATGCCCGGTCTGCCGGGACGCCCTGCTCCTCTCTGCGAGCGGCTACCAATGCGTCAACAGGCACGGCTTCGACGCAGCCCGCCAGGGATACGTCAACCTTCTCCTTTCCCACAAAAAGCATTCCAAAGAGCCCGGCGACAGCCGCGAAATGATCGAGAGCCGGAGACGCTTTCTGGACCGGGGGTATTACGACCGGGTATCTGACGGCATCAATGAGGTCGTTGCCGGCAATCTTAACCCGGCTGCCGGCGGGGGCGCGTTAAACATTCTCGACGCCGGCTGCGGAGAGGGATTTTATCTGAAGCGGCTCAAGGACGCGCTGGCGCACTCCCCGCAGGCGCCAGGCACCGTCGATTATTACGGGATCGACATCTCGAAGGTTGGCGTCCGTCAGGCCACGCAGCGCGACCGGACGATGAGCTGGTTCGTTGCCAGCATCATTGACCTGCCTTTTGCTCCAGACTCCCTCGACGTCATTTTGAATGTTTTTTCTTTGGCTGACTTTGCCGAGTTCTCCCGAATCCTGAAAAAATCGGGAGCGCTCGTGATCGCAAGCCCCGGTCCGCGCCACCTCAACGGTTTGCGGGAGATCATTTATCCCGTCGCACGGGAGCACGCGGGATCGACCAGGGAAGAGCAGGCCAGGGGTCTTTTTTCTCTTGCCGGTGAGAGCAGGGTCCATTATCAATTGGAGCTGAAGGATAACCGGGAGATCATGGATTTGCTGGCAATGACCCCCTATTTCTGGAACATCGACCTGAACACGAAGTCCAGGGTGGAAGCGCTTGACCGGCTGGCGCTGGATGTGGACGTGCTGATCAGCGTTTTCAAAAAGATCCCGCGATGAAAGCACGGCTGAAAGGGCGTGGTGCATGAGGAGAGAAGGGACCGGCACAACAGAGGGGCACCCAAAGACCGTTGCATTAGTTCTGGGCGCGACAGGGCTGGTCGGCAGAGAGATCCTGCGTCTTCTCGCAAACGACGAATCCCTTGCCGAAGTGCGCGCACTGGTGCGCCGCTCCCTGCCGGCGGAAGACAACGGCCCGCGTGTTTCGGAATGCATCGTTGACTTCGATCGGCTCCATGAACGCCCTGAGTTGCTTAAGGCAGACCTGGTCTTCTCCGCCCTGGGCACGACCATTGGCAAGGCCGGGACCCGTGAGGCATTCCGGCGTGTTGATTTTGAATATCCTCTCGCCGTTGCCAAGGCGGCGCGCGCAGCCGGTGCTCGTCATTTTCTGTTTGTCAGCGCCATGGGTGCGAACTCACGCTCGCCCTTTTTCTACAACCGGGTCAAGGGTGAACTGGAGCAGGCCATTCTGTCCCTCGGCTACCCGTCGGTCACGATCGCCCGTCCATCGCTCCTCCTGGGGGAACGGCAGGAACATCGTTTCGGCGAGGAACTGGCAAAGCAATTCGCCTGGCTTACGCCTTCGCCATGGAGGCCGGTGCCGGCATCGCAGGTGGCGGCTGCACTGATACATGCGGCCCATGAAGGTTCTTCGGGCATACGCGTTCTTGAGAACCGGCAATTGCGTTCAAGCAGGAAAGAAAAGAAGGAATACTGATCAAGCAAGGCTTGACTTGAAAAAAAGACAAGGCCCGCTCAAACGATGAGCGGGCCTTGTCTTTGATAAGGAAAGATTACTTTGCGCCGAGGATCGCGTCTTTGGCTGCTTTGGCAACGCGGAACTTAACGACTTTCTTTGCCTTGATCTTGATGGCTTCGCCGGTAGCAGGGTTCCTGCCCATGCGGGCCTTGCGCTGTACAAGCACGAGCTTGCCGATGCCGGGCAGTGTGAAGGTGTTCTTTGCTTCTTTATAGGCCACTTCTGCGATGAACTCCAGGATGTCGCTGGCTGCCTTCTTGGTGAGTGATGCCTTCTCTGCAAGTTTTGTTACCAACTGCGACTTCGTCATTGCCTTTGCCATGTATTCCCCTCCTAAAAAAGTAGAATCGTACGTACGATGCTTCTAACTATATGCTATTGAGCGCTTGTTGGCAAGCACTCTCTTCATTTTATTTTAGATCCAGGGTCCGCGCCTGCCAGCCCGTATTGTCCATGGTAATCGTCTTTTTTGCGGCGGCAGATGGGGGCAGATCCGTCAACTACCGTTTCCGGATCATTTCCTTCAGCACCTCGCCGAGCCTTCCGATCCCCGTCCTGATCGTCTCCTCGTCAACGCTTGAAAAATTGAGGCGAAGGGTGTTGACATTCTTTTTGTTCACGTAAAAGGGATCGCCCGGAACAAAGGCCACTTTCTGCTGGATCGCCCGATCGAACACGGCAAGCGCGGACAGGCCTTCGGGAAGCGTGATCCAGAGGAACATGCCGCCTTCTGGCAGCGTGTAACGGGTTTCCGCAGGAAAGTGTTCCCGGATCGCCGCGACCATAGCCTCCCGCTGGCTGCCGTAAGCCTTTCTGATCAAGGCGATGTGCTTGTCCAGATCATTGTCCTTCAGGTACTGCAGAACGATCCTCTGGCCAAGATAGTTGGTGTGCAGATCAGCGGCCTGTTTCGCAATGACCAGCTTGTCCATCACCGCGTCATTGGCAACGATCCATCCGATCCGGAGCGACGGGGCAATGATCTTTGAAAAAGATCCCAGCAGCACGCTCGTCTCCGGCATGAACTGACGGAACGACGGCTTCGGCTGCCCCAGGAAGCGCAGTTCCCCGTAGGGATCATCTTCCACAAGGATCGTCTTCTTTCCCTTGAACGCCTGCGCCACAGCCTCCCGGTTCTCTTTCGAATAACTGATCCCCGACGGGTTCTGAAAATTCGGCACGCTGTAGAACAGCTTCGGGCGATGCTGCGACAGCACGCCTTGCAGCGCATGCAGGTCAATGCCGTCCTCGCCCACCGGCACAGGATGAAAGAGCGGCTTATAGAGCGAGAACGCCTGGATAGCGCCAAGGTAACCCGGTTCCTCGACGATGACGCCGTCCCCTTCGTTGACGATCGTTTTCCCGAGAAGATCGAGACCCTGCTGCGAACCGGTCGTGATGAGGATATTGTTCGGATCGATGCTTAAGCCCTGCTTCGCACGGTAGCGCTCTGCGATCCATTTCCGCAGCGCCGGGTCGCCTTCGGTGGAACTGTACTGCAGCGCATCCTTGCCGGATTCCCCCAGCACCTTGTTGGCTGCGGCCTGTATCTCTTTGACCGGGAACAGATCGCGGTTCGGCAAGCCGCCTGCAAAAGAAATGATGGACTCATCGACCGCAACTTTCAGGATCTCGCGAATGAATGACCGGGGAACATCGGTGATCCGGTCGGAAAAAATGCTGTTCATCTGTTTCAACCTTCCCTGCTTTTTAGAATGAGTGCCCCCATAGTACCCTACAATCGCTTACTCAATCAAGGCCTGTATCGTTGCCGCCGGCTCGCTGCGCTGAAACGCCGTTATATTTAGGGCCTTTAAACGAAATGTGGTTGCATCTCCGAATAGGTCTGCTAAAATAATCCAACAGTACGAATTCCGGAGGTGCGGTCATGTCGGATGAGCGGAAAAGGATCGGTCGGTGTGGATGGCTGGCGCTCGCCATCGTTCTTTTCCTTCTGCCCGGTCTTTTGACCGGAAGCTTCTACGGAGGCTTCGCAGGGCTGAGAGCCGCAGGGCATTTCCTTTACAGCGAGACAGCTCATCTGATTTCCCAGGTCATGGTCCTGTCGGGCATGATCATCGGCCTGCTGCTGTCCACGATCGTCATCATGGCCCTGACCATCGCGAGCATCAGGATAGGCGCCTCGCTGCTGTGCAATCCGAAAGCCGCTTCGAAAAAGAGGTCAACAGCCCATCGGATCGGGACCTCATGAGGCCAGACTCGAGAAACTAGGCATTCTCACCTCGCTTGCGACATCCCCGCAATCTCTTCAGGTCGCTGATGCCAAGTTCAGCACTTACAGATCGTCTATCTCGTTCAAGGTTCCGTCCATGTTCTTCCTGACCAGCACCTCGCGCGGCTTGGAACCGTCGGCAGGCCCGATGATGCCGTCCTCGGCCATCATCTCGATCATGCGCGCGGCGCGGTTGTAGCCTACGCGCAGCCTGCGCTGGATGAAGGACGTCGAGGCCTGGCCGTTCATCTGCACCAGCTCCACGGCGCGCTGATAGAACTCGTCGCGCTCGCCTTCTTCGGTAGAGGCCGCGGCTGCCTCGGCGATCTCCTTGACGCGCTGCTGCAGCATGTTGTAGTCGGGCTTGCCCTGCTTCTTCACGAATTCCACGACCCGATGGATCTCTGCTTCGGACACGTAGCACCCGTGGGCGCGAAGGATGTGGGACGAATTCGGCGGCTGGAACAGCATGTCGCCCATGCCGAGCAGGTTCTCGGCGCCGTTGGCGTCTAAGATGGTGCGCGAGTCGGTCTTGGACGAGACCTGAAAGGATATGCGCGAAGGAAGATTGGCCTTGATAAGTCCCGTGATGACGTCGACGCTGGGGCGCTGGGTCGCCACGATGAGATGGATGCCTGCCGCCCGCGCCATGGCCGTTATGCGCATGATCGAATCCTCGACCTCGCGCGCCACGATCATCATGAGGTCCGCCAGCTCGTCGATGATCACGACGATGTAGGGCAGGCGCTCCGCTTCGGGAACACCTTTGTTATAGGACTCGATGTTCTTATTTCCTTTTTCCGAAAGCTGCCGGTAGCGCCGCTCCATCTCTGCAACCACTGCCTTCAGCATTTCCGCAGCCTTCTTGGGCTGTGTCACCACGGGAGAGAGCAGATGCGGGATGTCGGCGTACACGGACAGTTCCAGCATCTTGGGGTCGATCATGGCAAGCTTCACTTCGTTCGGCCGCGCATTGAACAGGATCGCCAGGATAAGGGAGTTGATGGCAACGCTCTTGCCGGATCCGGTGGTGCCGGCAACGAGCAAATGCGGCATCTTGTCGATGCTGCCGATGACGGACGCGCCGAAGATGTCCTTGCCGAGCGGGATCTTGAGCTTGGACTTGTTCGACTGATACTCGGGCGTCTCCAGGATCTCGCGGAAATAAACGGTCTGACGCGTGTTGTTCGGCACCTCGATGCCGACCGCCGGCTTGCCCGGCAGGGGCGCCACGATGCGAACGCTTCCGGCCCGCATGGCAAGCGCCAGGTCGTCGGCAAGGTTCACGATCCTGCTCACCTTGACGCCGGGCGCCGGTTCGAATTCGAACATGGTGACCACCGGTCCGGGGTAGACCTGCGTGATGCGGCCTTCTATGCCGAAGTCCAGAAGCTTTCGCGCCAGGAGCTCCGACTCGGCGAGCATTTCTTCTTTGGATACCTTCTTCCCCGGAGGAGGAAGGGGGTCGAGCAGGGCGACGGTCGGGAGCTGATAAGCGCCATCGAGGTTCTTGGTCTCCATGAACTCGAAGGTCTCCTGCACCGGTTTCGAAGGTTTCTCCTTCTTTTCCCGTTCTTTTTCTTTCTCTTTTTCTTCGCGTTCGCGCAGCCGGTCCTTTTGGGGGTCAACGATCTTCGGCAATTCCTTCGGCACGATCGGCCGGCGTTTTGCCTCTTTTGCCTTTTCCTTCCTGCCCTGGTAGAGCATCATCATGAGCTCGAACTGCTCGGAAAGGCGGCCGTAGGATTCGCGCAGCCAGGCGAAGGTCTTGAGCAGCGAGAACGGCGTCAGCAGCATGAGGCCGAGCACGATGGCCGTAAGCGTGATGATGTAGGCGCCGGTCGAGGAAAATCCGGAGAGCAGCAGATAGGAGATGGAGCCGCCGAGCATGCCGCCCGCCGGCACCTTCTCGCCGAAGAGGCCGATGGTGCCGCCCTGCAGGCCGAAGAACGCGGACATGGCAATGAAGAACAGGAGACCGCCGACCTTCTTCAGATGGGGATGGACTGCCTCGCCGCCGAGCGCCAGGAAAAGGGCGTAGGCAAAGAAGAAGCAGGGGATGAAATAGGCCGAGACCCCGACGAGCTGCAGCAGCACATCGGACAGATAGGCTCCGATGATGCCGATGTAGTTCCTGATCGGGGCGCCTGAGCCGGACACGCTGAAGCAGGGATCGATCGCGCTGTACGAGACGAGGCTCAGGAACAGCAGAAGCCCCAGCGTGAACAGCAGAAGGCCGACCATCTCATTCCGGTGTTTATGTTTTTCCGGTGATGCCGCCATAGACTCCTAACCCCTTTGACCCCTCGCTCTACCGCACCGCCCAGAGCAGCAGCACGAACGCGGCCAGGGCAAGACGGTACCAGACGAAGACATTCATGGAATGACGTTCAAGATACCGGATCAGGAACCTGATGGAAAGGTACCCTACGATCGCCGAGCAGAGCGTACCCAGCAGAAAGCCGGCAGCCGCTTCATTGCTGTGAAGCGAAATGTGCTTCAGTTTCAGCATCGCCGCACCGGCGATCACGGGCGTGGAGAGGAGGAACGAGAACCGCGCCGCGTCCTCCCGCTTGTACCCGCCGGCAAGGCCGGCCGAGATCGTGATGCCGGAGCGCGAAATGCCCGGCACCAGGGCGAGCGCCTGGGCGATCCCGATAAAAAAAGCATGGTGGAAGGTCATGGACTTAAGCCGGTGTTCCTGTTTCGCATACCGGTCGGCAAGCCACATGACGAGCGAGCCCGCAACGAGCGCGGCGGCGACCAGGAGCGGATCGCGGAACAGCGTCTCCACAACGTGCTCGTACCGCATGCCGATGACGGCGGCCGGGATCGTCGCAAGCACGATATACCAGACAAGCCGCGCCTCGTAGTCCGGCGCTCTGCCGCGCAGGACGTTGATGCAGGCCTGGCCGAGCCGCAGCCAGTCGCGCCAGAAGTACCAGAGCACGGCGACCAGGGTCCCGACGTGGAGCGCGACGTCGAAGGTGAGATTGTTCATGAGCTCGCCGGTCCAGCCCGTGGCCCACTCCGCGAGGATCAGGTGGCCCGAACTGCTGATCGGGAGGAACTCCGTAAGCCCCTGAAGGATGCCGAGCATGATTGCTTCGATGATCATAGAGCCTCTTCCTGCTGCGCCTGCCGGCATACCCGATGCCGCACAACGGTCTCCGGCGTCAGCAGGTGTATCGCGACCCGCACGGCAGCAAGCGTATTATTTCATAAAGCAGGCAGGATTTCAAGATGATTCGGGGCAAACCCGCATGAAACGTACGGAAAGCGCTCTTGCTGAGGAGTTCTGCGGGGGATTGCACTGCGGACCCGGTTGCGAAAAAGACCCGCTGCTTGACCTGCCCCCATTCTCTCCGTATAATCAGCGGCATGAAACGCTATAAACTGATCGCGAACCCTGCGGCGCGCAGGGGGAACACCCATCTCGTCATTTCCCGGACCCTGGAGCTCTTTGCGAAACGCGGGGCAACGTGCGATCTGGAGCTTACAGCCGGACCGAAGGAAGCAGGATCGATCGCAGGGACAGCACGCCGGGATTACGACGCCGTTGTCGCCATCGGCGGCGACGGGACCGTGAACGAAGTGGTGCAAGGCATGGCATTCTCCGATATGCCGCTCGGCATCATCCCCGGGGGCACGGGCAACGATTTCGTCAGGTCCCTGAACATCCCGAACGATGTCGAACGCGCCGTGGACATCGTTCTCGCCGGACATACCCGCAGGATCGATCTCGGGAAGATCAATGGCGCCTATTTTGCCAACAACGTCGGTTTCGGCTTCGATGCCGCTGTCAACATCGCGACCATGAGCATGAAGAGCAGCACCGGGGGGCTCGCGCTCTACCTGCGTGCTCTCGGCAAAACGCTCGGCAAATACCGGCCGGTGTCGTTGACGATAACCATGAACGGCCGCACCATCGATCAGGAGACCTTCCTGCTGTCCATCGGCAACGGCACGACCTGCGGCGGCGGATTCAAGCTCACGCCAGAGGCGAAGCTCGACGACCGGCTGCTTGACGTTACCCTGCTGAAGCCGCTGCCCCTTCTGTCCCTGGTCTGGCATTTTCCCAAGGTCTTTCTCGGCACCATCGGCCGGGTCTCCTATGCAGAGACAGCAAGAACAACGCACCTCGTCGTCAACAGCTCCCGGTTTGTTCCGATCCATATGGACGGCGAGATCTTTCCCGGCGATCAAGGGACCTACGAGATCAGCGTTGCCCCCCGGGCACTGACCGTTATTGACAACACGGATGCCTCATAACCCCGTCCGATCATGATTCACCTCTTTTGAAGGAAACAATCGGTTCATTCGCAATAAAGTTGAAAACATAATCCTCACCACGGAGACACTGAGGCACAGAGGAAAGCAAAGATCTTTTGACACTGATAAGACATGATTTCTTATGATTTACCGGGATACATCATGTGCAATCAGTGAAGATCAGTGTCAAAAAACAAGGTTTATTTCTTAATGCCGTGCTCTCATAATTCTTCAAATTTTTTCAACTAAAACGTGAAAGAGCCAAACAATCCGCCGTTATCCGGCTCGTATCCGTGCTTATCCGTGTCCAAATGCTTTTTTAAGGTTCATAATGCCAGGTAGCAAATTCGTTCGAGGACAGCAGTGACGCGTTACAGGAGGTCATCTCGAATGGAGGCGCGTGATGCTTTGGAAAGAAGTGAGTTCAGGGAGCTGAAGATATTAGCTCAGGCGTCAAGGATCTCCCGCACCTTGCTCAACAGCTCGCCGATCGAGTGCGGTTTCTGGATGAAATGCTGCCCTTCCTCTATGATCCCCCGCTGATGGATGATGTCTGCCGTGTACCCGCTGACGAACAGCGCCTTCACGTCGGGCCGCAATGCCCGGGCCGCGACATAGACCTCTCTCCCGTTCTTGCGCGGCATGATGACGTCGAGAATGATCAGGTCTATTTCGCCTGCGTGCTCCCGGAACACGCGTATCGCCTCCTCGCCGTCCGATGCCGCGAGCACTGAGTAGCCGAAATCGGCAAGAGTCGCCATGGTGGTGGCCCGGACAAGCTCGTCATCCTCCGCCACCAGCACGATCTCCGTACCACGCGGAGTCCGGGATATTTGCGGGTCCGGCTGGTCCTCGATTGCCGCCGCCTGCTGCAGCGGCAGATAGAGCGTGAACGTCGTTCCCTGCCCGGGCGTGCTCGCAACCGTTACAAAGCCGTCGTGCTGCCTGATGATCCCGTAGACCATGGCGAGGCCGAGGCCGGTCCCCTTGCCGACCTCCTTGGTGGTAAAAAAGGGCTCAAAGATGCGGTTCAGGTCCTTTTCATCGATGCCCTCGCCGGTGTCGGCCGCCGTAAGCCAGGCATATTGCCCCGTCTTTGCTCCCGGATGGTTTGCAACGAACTCCTGGTCCAGTTCCGCGTATCCGGTGGCAAGCGTGAAGAGGCCTCCGGAACGCATCGCGTCCCGTGCGTTCGTCGCCAGATTCATCAGCACCTGTTCGATCTGGAGGCTGTCGGCAGTCACCATCAGCGGCCCGGCAGACAGCTCCATCCTGCATTCGATGTCCTCGCCGATGAGCCGCAGCAGGAGCTTTTGCACCCTGCCCACGACTGCGTTGAGGTCCATGGACCGGAGATTGATGATCTGTTTTCTGCTGAACGCAAGCAGGCTGTGCGTCAGCCCGGCCGCACGCTCTGCCGACGCGATGATATGCTCGGCGAACATTTTGCCGGGGTCGTCGTTCGGCAGCTTCTTGCGCAGCAGACCGGCATAACCGATGATCGCCGTAAGGATGTTGTTGAAGTCATGGGCGATGCCGCCGGCAAGCTGTCCCACGGCCTCCATCTTCTGCGATTGCAGCAGCTGCTGCTCCAGCTTAATCTGATCGGTCACGTCGCGGATGATGCCGCGGAATGCCATGACCCTGCCGTTCTTGTCCCGCACGGCCGTACTCGTGATGAGCACCGAGAGCACTTCGCCGGACTTCCGTTTCATATGCACCGCATAGTCCCTGGCGTAGCCTTCACGGTCGACGAGATCGACGAACCGGCGCCGTTCGCCCTGGTTCACGTAGAGGTCCCGGCCGATATCGATGGCGAGCAGCTCCTCCTGCGTTTTATAACCGAAGAGCGCTACACCGGCCGGATTGATGTCGAGGAACCTTCCCTCGGGCGTGCTGATGTAGAAGACGTCCTTCGATTCCGTGAAGAGCGTCCGGAACTTTTCCTCCGATTCCCTCAGTGCCTGCTCGGCCAGTTTGCGCTCCGTCACGTCGGAAACGATGCCCTCGATCGCGATCGGCGCGTCTTGCTCGTTCCGTATCAGCATGTTCCGCTGATTCATCCAGCGCACCTCGCCTGATCGGTGCACGATCTGGTACTCGTAGAACGGCGGAGGGTCCCCGGCCAGCAGATGCGCCCACTGCTCCCTGAAGTAGTCCTGCCAGTCTGGATGCAGGATCGACCTGATCAGAAGGGGGTTTGCATAGAATTCTTTGGGCGTGTATCCGAGGAGCGTTGTCGAGGCGGGACTGACATATTCATAGCGCCCTTCGGGCAGGGCCATCCGGTAGATCATATCCGAGGCGTTCTCGGAAAGTGTCCTGAAGCGCTCCTCGCTTTGGGCCAGCGCAGCCTCCGCTTTTGCCCGCTCGGCCATCTGCTGTTCCAGGTTCTGGACGGTGCGAAGCAGCTCTGCCGTGCGCTCATTGACCTGCTCCTCCAGCCGGGCCTGCTGCCGGCCGAGGTCGTACTGCAGGCCCAGTTTGTTCTGCAGGCTTTTTTGGCTGAGGTACCGCAGGAACAGCATGCTGATCAGCGATATGAGGAGAAAGGCGTTCGCGCTCAGGAATGCGCGGAGATCGGTTATCGGCTCCGCCAGCATGATCGGAAGGAGGTACAGCAGGTACAGGAACAGCGCGCTCAGCGCATGGAACAGGATCGGGGCGGGTATAAAGCCGATCACGCTGATCGCAAGCACGATCATGCCGACATAGTAATGGGAGGTATGGCCGCCTGTTTGCAGGATCATCCGTTCAAGCGTGGCTGCGGACCCGAAAAGGGCGCCAAAGGCCAGGAAGCGGTAGAAGACGCGAGGCCTGTTCTTCACGTACGTTGAGAGGCCGGCGATGACGATAAGAACAAAAGCGATGGCGAGCCGCAGCCGGAGAAGGGGGTAAAAGTTTTCCGGCGAAGCGACAGCATCGAGCGCGCTCGCCGCCAGGAACAGGAACGCGCCCCAGGCCGCCGACCGTGACAGCCACTTTCCAAAGCGTCTATCGATGTCTTCTTCGATATAGCGTTGTTTGCCGTCCTCCGCGCTGTTCATAGTGCTCCCTTATGACTATCCGCATTTGTCCGGACATTTAAAACATAGCATAGTTTCCGGTTTCATTGTTCAACATTCTGGATAGCTGGCCATGCCGGAACGACACTTTTTGTTGCGCAGCGAACCCTGTGTTGAGACGGAAGACCTCTCGCCATCATTTTTTTTGCGGTACAATAGATCTATGCCAGACAGCGACCGTCCCGGAAAACAGCTCGTCATCGTCGGCGGAGGTTTCGCCGGAATAGAGGCCGCCTTCACGCTCAGGGAGCTCCTGGGCTCCGCTGTCCGCATAACGTTGATCGATCGCAGCCCCTATCATTACTTCATCCCTTCCATTCACGAGATCATATCCGGAAAAGTTGAGCCGCAGCAGATCCGCATACCGCTGCGCACCATGCTCGTCCCCGCAGGCATCGATTGTATCCAGGAGGAGGTGCTGGACCTGGACCGCGGCCAGCGCCGCATCATTGCCGATAAAAGCGTCCTCGCCTATGACTACCTGGTCCTCTGCATCGGCGCAGAGAACAACTTCTTCAACATCCCCGGCGCAGCGGAGCTGGCATGCCGGTTCCGGTCCGCTGACGATGCTGAACAGATCAGGGCCAGGCTCGCGCACATCATGCAGGACGAAGCGTGCTCCTACACCGTCATGATAGCCGGAGGCGGCACCGAAGGCGTCGAGGTCGTCGGCGAAGTGATCGATGCAGTCGAGAACGGCTGCGGCAGCGATGCAATCAAAACCGGACGGATCACGATCGAGCTCATCGAGGCACAGGACCGGCCTTTGCCGGGCTTTCCCGACAAGGTGCGGGACTTTGCCGGCGACTACCTCGGGAAGCGGGGCGTCACGCTCACGACGGGCAGCCGTATCGCGGAAGTGAGAAAGGACAGCGTTCTGCTTGACAACGGCGCCATCCGCCCGGTGTCGCTCCTGATCTGGACCGGCGGCATCCAGCCGCCGAAACTGGTGGGAACGCTGTCGCTTCCCAAAGACCCCTCGGGATGGCTCAAGGTGAACGAACACCTCCAGGTGTTCGATGACGACCGAATTTATGGCATCGGCGACGCCGTCAGCATCTACGAGGGGAAAGAACCGATGCGCATCGCCCGTCTTGCCTACCATGCAGAGGACCAGGCGCATATCGCCGCACTGAATATCGCGGGGCAGCTGAACAACAGGCCGCTGATTCCCTACGTACCGAAGCTCAAGCCGCAGCTGGTTTCCCTGGGCAGGGACATGGGGCTCTATATAGAAGGAAACGAGTTCCGCAGCGGAGCCTGGGTCGTGATGGTAAAGAAAGCGATCGAGAAAAAACATCTGCTGGCCAATCTTTCGCGGCCGCTGGCTTCGGCATTGTGGTCTAAACTGCCTGGCGCGGGATTGGTGAATCGTCTCAGGCTGGAGCGGAAGGTGTGACCATCCCTCGCCCCGGTTTATGCTATGCTAAAGAGGTGGCGTCGAATCCCCTGCGACAAAGGAGGTCCTATGAAAACGATTTCTTTTCGATCAACGCTGGTTCTTCTGGTCATGGTCCTTGGGCTGTCGGGTTGCGCTTCATCAATGATGCTGAAAGCAGATTCAATCCTCAGCCCGGGCCCGAATTATGCGGTCGTCAATTTCTTGCGGCCCTCAGCTCTGGGCGGAGCGATCAAGTTCGGCATTTGGGACAGGGACAACTTTATCGGCATCCTGACGCCGAGGAACTATATCCAGTATAAGGCTTCGCCGGGAGAGCACCTTTTCATGGCGCGCGCCGAGAACTGGGCCGTGATCAAAGCCACGGTGGCTGCAGGAAAGACCTACTACATCCTTGCCGCCCCGCGGATGGGCGTCTGGAAGGCACGGGTCGCCATGGAAGTCGTCAAACCGGACGACGAGAAACTGCAGAAATGGATGGACAGCCTGGAGCCGATCACCGTGGATCCGGCCCAGCGCGACGCCTATGTGAGCGAACGCGTGGCTGATGTGCGCACAGCGGTCGACAATGTGGAATCAGGCAAGGCGGATTTCAGCGTGATGAATCCGGCTGATGGCAAATAGCAGACAGGCCTGATCCTGCATCATACGCTCAGGCGGGGATCACGATACGTTGCGTCACCATAGAACGTCCGGGACCTCAAAAGAGGTCCCGGATTTCTATTTCACGACTCGATTGTGGCTCCGGAATAGTACGAACACATGTTGATTGATATCGCGGGAATGGGTATAATCCTTGAATAAGCATTTGGACACGGATAAACAGGGATAAGAACCGGATAACAGCGGACTAATTCTTTCATACGAGGTTCACCCAATAGGTGAATACATTGCTTTAGAATCTATCCGCGTCGCTTAGAAGCGCCTGCTTCTGGTAATCAGATGTTTCCGATCCTGACCTGTCCAAATGCCGTTCTAGGATAATTCTTCTGAAGGCGGAGCATTCAGCGTTTCAGCTCATCATGCACCAGAGAAACAGGAGGTTTTCATGCCGAAGGTTGCCGTTATTCTTGCCGATGGATTTGAGGAAGTGGAAGCGATCGCGATCATCGATGTGCTGCGGCGGGCCGAGATCGAGACCGTGGTCGCCGGCCTGCACGACGGCCACATCACGAGCGCGCGCAGGGTCAAGGTCATACCGGATACAATGATCGACTCCGTAAAAGCCGACGACTTCGACATGATCGTGCTGCCGGGCGGACAGCCGGGGTCGGACAATCTGAACGCTGACCCGCGCGTCATCGCGCTGGTCAAAAGCTTTGCCGATAAGGGCAAGCTCACCGGCGCCATCTGCGCAGCGCCCATCGTGCTCGGGAAAGCCGGTGTGCTCGTTGGCAAGCGGGCCACCGCTTATCCGTCCTACAAGGACAAGCTCGGCGGAGCAGCCTACGAGGAAAAAACCGTGGTGGAAGACGGCAACGTCCTGACCAGTCGGGGCGCCGGCACCGCCCTCGCTTTCGGTCTTGCCATCGTTTCGCGGCTGGTGAGCGCGGAAAAGGCACAGAAGATCAAAGAGGCAATGCTGATCGCATGAAGCCAGGTCAAAGGCTTTAAAGCGGTCTCACGTTGCCTTCGATTTTTTGATCCCCGCTTCACGATTTCCGTGTATAGTACAGAAGTAATTATAGAATCGAGGAGCCTCTTATGAACGACAAACCTCTTCCCCGACCGTCTTCAACGCCCTTCACCCGCAAGCGAGGAAGCGAGCAGGACGAGCAGCCGCTTACCGCCGACCGCATGGCAGAGGCCATCGCACAAGGTTCGCTCGATGAGTTCCTCACCAGGGAAATGCCCGACAATGAAGCCGCCAGAAAATTGGCCGGCATGATGATGGGTATGACCGGGATGATGCCGATGGGCGGCCCGTCAACAGCGCCGATCGCTCCTGCTCCTGTGCAACAGCCCCTTTCCCCGGAGATGAACGCAGCAGAGCAGGTCACGCCCTCGGGTGATGTGCCTGACGGCGTGAGAAAGGCCATTGAAAGCGGCGACGTCAACGGACTCAAAGAATTGCTGCGAAAGGAATACCTTAAGCGGAACCCGGGAGCAATGCTGGATGCCAGCGAAGAATCTGCTGCTCCACCGCAGCAGCAGGCATCAGGCATGCCCGCGATCGACAAGGACCTGGTCGATGCAATGATCCAGATAGCGAAGGTCAATAGTGTTACGATGGATTGGATGATCCTCAGGGCTATCAAGGTTTATGTTGAAGAGTACAAGAAGACCGGGAAGTTGTAGGCTGGATCGGTTCGGATGCATTACCTGTCGGGTTTCGCGTGCCCTACGACCTGCTCTTTTAGTATTTGATGGCTTTTCAGACTACTGAAACTCGTTTGTTTGTGGGTGAGCTCAATGCATTACAGCGTCAGCCGTTTATTTCCTTAAAAACTCCTGCACCTGCCTCTTGATCTCCAGATGATGTACCGAGATGTTCGGCACATCCCTATTCCCTGGGATTGCAAGGACATGAATGAACGTCGGCCCCTTCCGCTTTTCCTTCATCACATCGATCAGTTCCTGCTCACCCGCTGCTTTCACCGTATTTCTAAAACCGAAGCCCCGCGCAACCTGTTCAAGGTCCACGCAGGCTCCTGTCAGCGTTGGTTGGTTTCCTGTTGACCCATATGCACCGTTGTCGATGGCAACGATGGTGAGGTTGGGAGGAGAAGCAAAGGCGGTTGTCGCGAGCGTGCCGGGATTCATGAGCAGGCTTCCATCGCCGTCGATGACCGCGACCTCTTTCGATGACGTGAGCGCAATGCCCAGACCGATGGGAGTGACCATGCCCATGCTGCCGAGCATGTAGAAGTTCGATGGCTGGCTCTTGATCGCGTACAGCTCCTTGGACGGCCACCCGAGATTGCTCACCACAACCTTGCCTTCAAGATAGGGTGCGATGATCTTGATGATATCGTACCGGGTGAGGCTGGGAGAGGTGGCAGGATGCAGGATGCAGGATCCACAAAGATCATTTGCTGTTGTTTCCTTTATTCCGCAATCCGAAATCCGCGATCCGCAATCAGAACCTTCCCACACCTTCGGGCTCATCAGGAAAGCATGGACGCGGTTTTGAGAATAAACCTCGGACAACACCTGCCCGACCTTTTTTAGATCTTCAGAGGAGCCGATGTCGGTATACCCGATGCCTGCGCTTATGAGCATGGCAGGAAGCCGCTTGCCCATGGGAAACTGGGCTTCGATCTTTTCCTTGTAGATTCCGCGCTGGCTCACAAATAGGGCAAGGGGCAGCTCATAGAACTGGGTAAGCGACAGTAGGGCATTGATCATGTTTCCGATGCCCGAGCTCTGGACGAACATGGCGGGACGCCTCCCCGAGAGCGCTGCGCCGGCGCAGATACCCACGCCCTCCTCTTCGCGGGTGAGCGGCAGGTGCTCGAACTGCCGGCCCACCATCTCGAGAAGGGTCTTGATCTTCTCGCAGGGCAAAGAGGCGGTAAAGTCCACGCCGTTCTTCCTGAGTATGGCTATGAGCTCTTCTTCAGGACGCTGCACAATAGCTCCTCGATCTCTTTGTCGGTGATGTTCTTGGATATGAATTTCGGCACGACCGCATAGGTTTTCCTGTCCTGCTTCAGCCTTGCTTCGCCGCCGCCGGTGATGTTCAGCAGAACGGTCTCGTTCTTCTTGATGGCGCCTGTCTGGACAGCATCCTTGAGCACGGCAACGGCCACACCCGATGCGGGAACGAGATCAATGCCTTCGGTCCCCTGGAACAGCTCCATGCCTGCGTACACGGCATCGTTCGTAACGCCGTACATATGGCCTTTCGTCGCCGTAAGCGCGTCGAAAACGCCGCCCTCGACCGAATACGCAGGATAGCGCGTCGAAAGAACGCGCGTCGTGATCTGCGAGATCAGCTCCGGCCTCAGGTCCTCTGGCGACAAAACCCGGCTCCGCTTGTTCCAGGCATTCATCATCGGAGCAAAGGGCAGGTTCTGGCCCAGATGCAGGATTGGCAAACGCGAGCCGTATCTGCCGTCCTTCCTGAACCGTTCGGTCATTTCCCAGGCACCGACGGCGCCGGTGCCGCTGCCCACGGCCTGTACGTAATGGTCCGGCAGTTTTCCGATCTTCGACACTGCTTCGAGCATGACGATGCCGAGGCCGTCCCGCTTTGCGATGTTCTTGACACCCCCCTCGAAAGGGAACCCGGTGGCCATGGCGATCCGCTTTGCAACATCGATGGAATCGGCGTAATCGCCGTCGTTCACGGCAAGCGTCGGCACGGCGAAGCGGTCCGCCAGGTACCACATCTCGCCCAGGCACATGCGCGGCACAACGATCACGGTTGGAAAGCCGGTGACGGTGGAGAGGTGCGCGAAGGCCCGGGCAGTGTTGCCTGCGGACGCGACGATCAGCCCCTCGATAGTGTTCTCCCGTGCGTTCTGGAGCACGGTCGCTGCCTCGAACTCCTTGAACGTGCAGGTCTCCAGCAGCGCGCCCTTTTCCGGCCAGTACCCGTTGAACGCGATATGCAGATCCCTTAGTCCGAAGTGTGCTGCCAGACCCTGCGAGCGGTAGACCACCGGCCCGGCTTGCCTGATCTTCGGTTCGTGCACGGGAAGCCAGTTGAAGCGCCAAACACCCTCTGCCGGGCTCTCTCCAAAGCGCGCGTCATGGTAATCCGTGACGAGCAGGGAATCCTTGCAATGTTCGCAGAACGCGCAGAAACTGCTCTCAAGATGTTTGCCACAGTGTCTGCATTGTATGGAAAAATGGCTCATAGACTTACCTTTTAAAAACTGATCTAACCACGGAGGCACGGAGAAGATAAAAATCTTGGACACGGATCAGGTCGGATAACGGCTATGAAGGGGCAGGATACTTCTGAGCCTTATCCGTGTAAATCATAGCCGTTATCCGGCTTTTTCCGTGTCTAAGGTTTTTTTGGCTCTCTCCGTGTCTCCGTGCCTCCGTGGTAATTTTTTTCAGCCTTCTTCTATCAACCCGCTCACCAGCTCCATGATGTCCGTGATGCGGATCTGCTTCTCGTATCCCTGCATGGCCTCGTTCACCTTGGCGTAGCATGCCGGGCAGCTCAGGATCAAGCGGTCGGCTTTTTTTTTCACTGCCTCATCGATCGTCTGCCTGCCCATCTTGATGGCGTTCTCGTGAAAGACCTTGCGCGCCGCGCCGCCGGAGCCGCAGCAGCGCGAGTTCAGGCCATACCGTTCGAACTCCAGCAGGGTAATGCCAGGAATGCTGCCGAGCACCGTTCTCGGTTCTTCGATGACGCCTACTCCCCGTGAAAGATAGCAGGGATCGTGATAGATGACCCTTTCGTTCAGCGGCTTGTTCAGCTTCAGCCTGCCCTGTTTGATCGCATCAGCCACGTACTGCGTGATATGCCGTATCTTAAAGGGCAATGCTTCGCCATAGAACAGAGGCCAGTCCCGGGTCATGATGTTCACACAGCAGGGGCAGGAGCAGACCAGTGTCTTGACCCCGCGCGCCTTGTATGCTGCAACGAGCCGCATGACGAGATCCTTGAGGAGATCGTGCTGGCCGGTGATGAATAGCGGGAACCCGCAGCAGACCTCTTCTTCAGGCGGCAGCATGGTGAAGGGCTCTCCGATCGCGTTCAGGACAAGCACGTCTCCCTTTACCATGGGCTGTGCCTCGTACGCGCCGGTGCATCCTGCGTAGTAGGCGATCGCTGAACGCTCAGCGACCTGCACCTGTTCCGGGAACCAGGGTTTGTAACGTTCGCTCGCCGGCTTGTCATAGGGATTTCCCGAACACTTAATCGCCTTCGGCAGGTCGGCCTGGACGCCGATCGGGCCGAGTCCGCGCTTCACCATCTCTTTTCTGAGCCTGGGCCAGAGCCGCTGCGTAAAGATGCCGACCGGGCAGTTCTGTCCGCAGGCGCCGCAGGTGGTGCACTCGTATACGGCCCGGGAAAAGTCCTGAAGAAGCTTTCGGTCCACCTCGCTCGGGCCGAAGAGCTTCGCCTTGAGCCCGTCGGTTGCGCGAATGAACTCGCGGAACATGCGGATCTTCTCGGGCGGCGAGACCGCGGGGTTGTTGGTCACGTCCTGCACCGGGCAGTGTTTCAGGCACTCGCCGCACTGGGTGCAGGCGTCGATCTCGAGGACCTGCGCGGATGAAAGCTCTTCGGTGAAGGACCGGTCATTCGCCATGGATCACCAGGGGAAGCGCCTGCTCTCGTTTTCTTGCCTCCATCATCACCAGCGGGGCCGTGACAATATGCGTGGGAAGCAGGGGGATCAGCACCAGAACGAGGCTGAAATGCAGCACGAACAAAATGCTGTGCGGCACGGTTGCGGGCGAAAATCCCAAAAGACCGAGGATGAACAGCTTCACGCCCACGATGTCGGGTTTGAACAGGGCCTGCATGAGCAAGCCGATGCAGCTGATGACGAGCACCAGGCCGAGGAAGAAAACGTTCCGCAACGAAGCATATTTTTCCTGATTGGTGAAAAGCCGGATGACCAGGATGTACAGGAGGGAGAAGGGCAGAACATAGCCTGCGATCAGCCCCGGCAGCTGCACCCACCAGATGCAGGCAGGCACCGGGTTCAGCACATAACGGAGGTGCCGCAGCAGCACCAGCGTCAAGGTCACATGAAAGACCCATTCGCCGAACCAGAGCCCTGGGTTTACCCGAAAGAGCCTGTTAAAGAACACGATGTCCGTGGCCGTAAGCGCGCAGGCCTTCACCCGGGCCCCGGAAGCAACAGGTTCCACGAGCGTCTGCGTGGCGTTCCACCACACCAGCGCATGCCCCAGGAACCGGAGCCAGAATGCCGCGTACACTGCGTATACGACGACGATGAGAAGTTTTTCCATGATCGCCCGTTGTTCTACATTCATTGTACCATATCGTGCAGATAGCCTGCTTTAGACCATGAAGGGGCTCCGCGCGGGCACGCCTTTCAATTCTTTTTATCGAACACGATGGTTGCGTCCTTCATGACATTCAGGCCCGCCTCGACCTCGAGCGCCTTCAAAATTGCCGACGGTACGGGACAGGCCACATGCTTGAGGTGCTTTGCCGCCGAGCGGTACACGGGATTGTTCTGGAACCCGGTGAGTGCGGCAAGCCGCTCGAGGACCGCTATCTCCCCGGCCATCTTCTTCACCATGGCGCAGTCCGTGTCCAGTGCCACCTCGAAAGTCTTGTCCTTGCCTTTTGTCACCGTGATGGTGACGGCATAGCCGCACGCACCCGAATTGACGATCACCCTGGTCATGATATTCACCCAAAACGAATCAAGGTTTTTTTCTTTTATTCCGCAATCCGAAATCCGCAATCCGCAATCGGACTCATCCCTTGATCTCTATCGTGGCCCCCTGCTTTACCAGCAACTCCTTCAGGTTCGGGAACTTGTCCTTCATGTGCGGAATATGCATGGCCTGCATGAACTCCTTCTCGAAAGCCGGGTCCGTGGCGATCTCGACGAACTCGACCCACCGGGCCTTTTCGTTCGCTTCCCGCCGCTTGTCGCGGTTCAAGAGCGCCATGCGCGAACCGTCGCCGGCAGCGTTCCCCACGGCATAGACCATGTCGATAGGGCAGTCGGGGAACATGCCGAGCGTGAGCGATGCCACCTTGTCGATGTGGCTGCCGAAAGCCCCTGCCAGGATCACGCGGTCGAGCTTGGTGATGCCGAGCCGCTTCATCATGAGCTTTGCGCCTGCGTAGAGCGCTCCCTTGGCAAGCTGCAGCGCCCGCACGTCGCCCTGGGTGATGGTGATGTCATGGCCGATGGAGGTCTCGGCCGCCCAGGCGAGCACGTACTCCGGCTTGCCGTCAACGTCCTTCCGCACCCGGTTCGTCCCGAGGTCCATGACGAACCTGCCGCTCTTGTCGATGATGCCGGCCTTGAACATCTCAGCCACCACGCCGATGATGCCGGAGCCGCACAGGCCTTTTGCCTTCACTTCCGCGATATGCGTGTGCCAGTCCGCCTTGCCGATGACCTTGTAGCGCGGCTCCCGGGTCACGGGGTCGATCTCGACGGTTTCGATCGCGCCGGGTGCTGCGCGCATGCCGTACTTGATCTGGGCCCCTTCGAAGGCCGGGCCGGTTGCGCACGAGGTGGAGCAGACCTTGTTCCGGTTGCCCATGAGCAGCTCGCCGTTCGTGCCGATGTCGATGATGAGCACCATCTCATCCTGATTATACGGTTCTTCCGCGATCAGCACGCCCACGTTGTCAGCGCCCACGAAACCGGCTTCGATCGGCAGCACGTGAATGTAGGAACCGGGATTGATCTTGAGCCCCAGGTCGCGCGCCTTGATATCGAGCGAGTTCTGGACCGCCGGGATGAAGGGCGATTTGCCGATGTATTCGGGGTTCAGGCCCAGAAAGATGTGGTGCATGGCCGTGTTGAATACGATCGTCAGGTCATCGATCATATGCCCGGGGTTCGGAGCGTCTTTATTGTTAATATCGACAGCAACGCGTTCAATGATCTCGTTCAGGCCCTGGATGATCGCCGTCTGCATCGTCTGCAAGCCGTCGGGATTGCTCATGGCATAGGTAATGCGCGACATCACGTCCTCGCCGTAGGGCACCTGGGGATTCATAATGGACTCGGTGTTCACGACCTTGCCCGTGCTCAGGTCCGTCAAATAGCCCACGCAGGTCGTCGTGCCGATATCCACGGCAAGGCCGTAGCTTGCTTCGACAAACCCCGGTTCCATCTTGACGATCTCTTTGTCCATCCAGACCGTGGCCGTTGCATTCCAATCGCCTTTGCGAAGGATGTCCTGCAGGTCCTTCAGCACCAGGTAATCGAAGGTGAGCCCCTTGAGTCCGTAGTTCTCTTCCAAAGACCTGAGCACGCGCTCCCAGTCTCCCGTTGTCATGTCGTGCAGCGAGGGCTTGGCAAGCGCAACATTGTATTTTTTTACCGCAGGGTCAAGCTTGATCGTCAGCTCCTTGGCAGCTTTGCGCACCACCTGCTTGCCCGCGCGTGAACGTTCGGGAACGAAGACCTTGATGTCGCCGTGGATCTCGGCGGTGCAGGACAGCCGGATCCCCGGCCCGTCCTCGGGCTTGATGTGCTTCTTCTCCGCTTCGGACAACGGCGACAGGTGCGCCATGCCCGATTCGATGTTGTCCTTTTCGAAATAACCTTCTTCGATCCGCACCTTGCACTTGCCGCAGACCTTCTTGTTCCCGCAGAGCGCTTCGATGTCGACGCCCAGGGACTGGGCCGCTTCGAGGATGGTCTTGCCTTCCTCTACTTCGCCGCGGCTTCCCGAGGGCTGGAATATGACTTTATGTTTCTTGATCATGCACTCCTCCATAAAATACTAAAGCAAGTTTCACCACAGAGACACAGAGGCACAGAGAAATACTTGAGGATCTCTTTATTCAAAAAAAGTCCTTCTGTTCTGCTTATACTGCCTTCCTCTGTGTCTCTGTGCCTCTGTGGTTAATATCATTCCGCATTCCGCATTCCGCAATCCGCATTCGCTTCTTTCCTGCCATACGGGCAGATGTTGATGCAAAGTCCGCAATTGGGCTTGCCGTCCGTGGCCCGCTTGGTCGCCTTGTGGCTTCTGCAGGCGGAGAGCCTCACCAGTTCGACAAAAGGAGCTGAGCGCGACCATTCAGCGCCGGTTATGGCCTTGGACGGACAGTGTTCCGTGCAGAGGATGCACCCGCCGCACAAGCCGTACTCCATGGGTATGTCCGGCCGTATCGGGGCATCGGTCAAGACCGTGCCAAGCGACAGGCGCGGCCCGTGATCGATGTTGATGAGCAATCCGTTCTTCCCGATCCAGCCCAGACCGGCCGAGGTGGCCGCCATCTTGTGGTTGAACAATGAGTACAGCTTCGAGATGAAGGTGCCCTTGCGGCGGTCCGAGTCCGGTGGAATGGCCAGGGTGCGATGGCCCCGGGCCTTCAGGAACCGCACCGCCCGCTTCTCAAGCTTCACGAGCAGGCTGAGCGTATCCTCGTTCAGCCGGCGGTCCACACCGATGGAAACCGCCCGTCCCAGATGGGAGATCTCCCCGCTCAGGAAGCCCCGCAGATCAGCGAACCCGACGACCGTTGCGCCGTGGTCCAGCAGTTCTCTCCTGAGCGACGTCTTCATTTTGCTTTTTTCTTGGCTTCAGCCTCGTCCTTCAGCTTCTTGAGCGAGCTCACCATATTGATGGCGTCCTTGAGCGCATTGCTCGCGTCCTTGGCATAGCCGTCTGCGCCGTACTTGTCCGCCACGTCCTGGGACACGGGCGCTCCGCCGAGCATGATCTTTACATTAGGGTTCTTCGCCCGGAGGTCGTCGATGACCTTCTTCATGCCCGTCATGGTGGTCGTCATCATGGCCGAGAGGCAGACCAGGTCCGAGTCCGTCTTCATCTGCTCCTGCACGAACTTGTCGAGCGGCACATCGCGGCCGAGATCGTAGACCGTAAAGCCGGCCACGTCGAACATCATCTTCACGATGTTCTTGCCGATATCGTGCACGTCCCCTTCCACGGTCCCGATCACGACGGAACCCTTCACGCCCAAGTCCAGCTGCTTCACGTGGGGCTTCAGGATGTCCAATCCCGCATAGAGCGCATCAGCGCACATGAGCATCTCGGGTACGAAATATTCCTGGGCTTCGAACAGCCGGCCCACTTCCTCCATGCCCGATACAAGGCCGTTGAAGATGGCGTCATTGGCGTCGACCCCCTCGTTCAGCGCCTGCTGCGCCGCTTCCTTGGAGGCGTCCTCGTCGTACTGGATCACGGCGTTCCTCAGCTTCGCTTTTATTTCCTTTGTTTTTTCTTCTGTTGCCATCGCCTTACCTCCTGTATTTTCTGACTTCGTCCATCATGGCCTTCATGTTGTCCGGCGGCACTGTCGGCCAGATGTCGCAGCCGGGCCAGACCGCGCTCACGCCGTCGTCCATGCACTTCTTGATGGTCTGACGCACAAGCTCCGGCGTACCGGCTACCAGCACGTTGTAGGGATCATAGTTGCCGAAGATCAGCGCCTTGGGGCCAAGCTTCTTGCGCGTCTCGGCAACATCGTTTTTCTGGTCCACGCTGATAGCCCTGGCGCCGCTCTCGGCCATGGCGGGCACGATATCGTTCGTCTTGCCGCAGATATGGAGCACGCTGGGGACGGAGATCTTCTCGAAGATCTTTTTCAGATAGGGCAGGATCAGGCTTTTGAACACCCGCGGCGAGAGCACGTCCGACGTGGCGCCCATCTCGCGCACCGAGATGTAATCAACACCCGCCTTTTCATATTCCTGCGCCACCTGGATGATGACATCAGACATCTGATCGAGCAGTTTTCCGATCTTGTCCGGCTTCTTGAAGGACAGCTTCAGGAGGTCGTTCAGTTCCATGATCTGGCCGGCCAGCGTGAAGGGCCCGAGCACGAAGGAGCCGATGGCCGCTTCCTTGCCGATGTCCTTTTTCAGCTGCTTGATGACCTCGACCATCATCGGCACCCTGCCGCGCCCCGTAATGCCCGCGGGGATCACGATGTCGAGCTCCGCCTCGTTGTGGATCAGCTTCTTCTTGATCGTGGGGTAGAGCAGGTCCTCGGAATGGGCGTAGACGTTGATCTCGCAGCCCATGGCCTCGGCCTCGATGCAGAGGTCGAAAGGCGCCACGCCGCACTCGAACCCGAAAAGCTTGTAGGTCGATGCAGCGGCTGCGGCCATCATCTTCGCGTCCAGATGCGTTGCCGCGAAGTTCTGGTTCAGTGATTTGAGCCCCTCGGTGGTCACATTGCCGAACCCGCTGAAGCAGGGCGGCCGGTCGATCTCCTCGCCTGCGAACATTTTAAGTACTCGTTCCCGTGAATTCATTATTAGCACTCCTCCTTGCGTTTAAAAAATCATAAAACTACTATCTACCACAGAGGCACAGAGACACAGAGAACGTCAACACTTTAGTTTCTGGTCTGAAACCCAAGGACTAGGACCTGGTTTCCTCTGTGTCTCTGTGCCTCTGTGGTGAAAAGGTTTATTTCCTCGCCGCTCCCGCCGTCAATTTCCCCAGGAACTCCCCGAAGTACTTCTTGATCGGGATGTTCTCGTTCGCCGAGATCGCATGGGTCTCATCGTACACCAGGGTCGAGAGCAGGATCTGCGCCGCCGCCACCGCCGGAAAGATGCGCGGCGCCGTGACAATGGGGCCGTAGAAGTTGAAATCGCTCCAGATCGCCGACGACATGCCCTGCACCACGGCGTCCATGGCCTTGAACCCGTCAAGGCTCCAGATGGTCTTCGCGTCCTTCCACATATGCGTGCCGTTCGAATAGGCGCCGCCGCAGGGAAGGCCGAGCTTCTCCTTGATCAGCCGGTTGGCGACGAGCGAGAACGACGTGGCAGGAAGGTTCATGACCGACGTGTCCACGATAACGGTCTCGAAGTCACCGGCTCCCTGGTCGAGCAGCTTTTCCAGCGATTTCAGCCGCCCGGCTGGCGTCTGGTCGGCGTCGTCGAAGGCCTGGACCACGACGTGCTTGATGCCCAGGTCCTTGAGCTTCTGGACCTGGCCCTTGATGTCCTTGTCCCAGGGCGTGATGCTGTTGTACAGGAACTTGTCCTGCAGGCCGAGCTTGGCCACATACTCGGTGGCCTCTGCCCGCTTCTCGGCGACCCACATGTCGATGCCGAAGGGCATATCGGTCGTTTCGCGATAGAAGTCGACGTAGATCTTCGCCTCCTCAGCCGAGTTCGCCACCATGGCCACCATGGACGGGATGCCGGTTGAGAGAGAGAGCGCTTCCTGCGTCTTGATCATCTCCGTCGCCTTGACGCGGTCGAAATTGCCTTTCCGGTCGGTCACGATGCGGTCCTTGTTATGGAACATGGATGCGATCAGGAGAGGCGGGTTCTGCCCCGCATTGCCGCCGACCTTGATGCCGTTGAGGTTGAAGACCTTCTGTTCGCGCTTGAGCTGAAACATCGTTATCCTCTTTTCTTTCTATTTGCATATTTACATTTCGTCTTTCCCGCGAAAGCGGGAATCCAGAATTCTTTTTAAAGACCTGGATTCCGGGTCAAGCCCGGAATGACGGTTGAAATGGAGCGGAAAAATAGATAAAAGTATGATTCCAAAAGGCGGGGGAGCCTTCGAATCGCTCCCCCGGATTATCGTTACAGCTAGAACACGCCATGATCGAATTTCGGCTGCGGGAGATACTCCCATTTCTCGCCCTTGCGGAACTTGGCCTCGATATCAAGGCATTTGAGCGCGTACTCGAAAGCATAGGGAATGCCCGGTCCGCCGGGGACGAATCCGCCGAGGATCATGCCGACCGATGCTGCTTCGAAGATCTCTCCCGTGGTCGCGCCGGCATTGATGGCGGGGATCACGTGGATGATGCACCGCGGGGAGCAGTAGGCCACGCCGCCCGACATGAACATCAGTTCTTTCACCTTCCGGGACAGGGCGCCGTCGGCGAAGATGCTCGCGTAGAAATCTGCGAAGGTCCTTCCCGGTTCGGGCGTCACGGTGTTGATGACCTGGAACATGCGCGGTACGAACCCGCACTGTTTCTTCATGTACTCGTTCACTTCTTCCAACGTCATTTTTTTGTCAGCCATGTTTGTTGCCTCCTTGTGCCCGGTCGTGTCTATCGCGCCGGAAAACAGTTTTTTCAACTCCTCCAAAATACCCATGTACCTCCTCCTTCGTGTGCTGCGGGAGCGGCTCACCTCCTTCTGGTCAGAATTTCCATTCGTGTGCGACCTGGATCAACTTCTGGATGTTCGCGTAGGGCACGGTCGGCGGAATGTCGCAGCCCGGCATGAGCACGAAACCGCCGTCGGTCCCTGCTGCGGCGATGATCTCTTTGCAGGTGGCCTCCACGTCCTGGACCGTGCCGTTCAGCATGACCTTCACCGGGTCGACGTTCCCGCCAAAGCACATCTTGCCCAGGAGCGCTTCCTTTGCCTTTGCCATATCCGTTTTGTGGTCCAGGCTGATGCAGGAGGCGCCGGTCAGGGGCATCAGGTCCAGCCGGTCCGTGGTGTTCCCGCAGATATGCACAAGCGTATGAGCGTTCCTGGACTTGGCCCAATCCGTGAATTTTTTGAGATAAGGCACTGCGAATTTTTCGAACTGCTTCTTGGAGATCAGGTCCCCCGAAGCTGTGGGGTCGGCGAGCGTGATGAGCTGGAGCGTGCCGTCCGCAACGAGCGGTTCGTAGAGATGGATAAGGAGGTCCGTGGCGAAGTCGACGACCTTCTCGACAAAGGCCGGTTTTTTGAACGTGGCCTTCATCATCGTCTCTTCCCCGACCAGCCGGGCGCCGAGCGTAAAGGGCCCCCAGGCGGTCATGGTAACGGCATAGGTGTCGCCGATCTTAGCCTTGGTCTGGCGCAATGCCTTCTTTACGGTATTGATGGTCTCGTCCCGGTCGAGGCTGTCGAGCGACAGCTTTGCAAGGTCCTCCTCGGAGCTGACGAAATGGTTCTCGAGGTCCGGCGCGCCCATTTCCCTGAACTTGATCCTGCCGCCGAGGGCGGATGCGTGAAAGTTGTTGTAACCCGATCCGGCATACACGATGTCGCACTGGAGCCTGGGGCTCATCTCCACCAGCATGGCGGTCATCTTGTCCGCGTCGCGCGAAAGCGCCTCGAACGAAGTGCCATGGCCCTTGATGCTCCACATGCCAGCGCCGAACAGGGTCACCGGAAGCCGTTCCGCCTTGCCTCCTTCGAATGCCTTGAATATCACGTCCTTTGGTTTCATTGCATCTCCCTTCGTATCATTAGAGGTGTCTTCATCAAACCGCGATGCTGTGGATCGTTCGCTTGAATGCTTCGAGGTCGATCGGCGTCCGTACGACCTGCGCGTGTCCGGCGATCTTGTCATTGCCGACGAACAGGATCGGCATCAGAGGCGCAACGGTCTTGATGATCTGTGCCGCGTCTGCCGCGGAAAGGCCGAACGGCTCCGAATCGACGATCACGAAGTGGTAATGCCGCTGCATGACCATTTGGACCGCATGGGCCGGGTGCTCGATGGTCTCCACGTTGTACCCGTCATCCCGCAGCATGCTGTAGAGGCTTTTTATCAGGATCGGATTCGATGAGCAGAGAATGATGTTCTTCATAACGGGGCATATAGTGCATATGCGATGCCAACAGGGTTTTGGATCATGGAGCTTGAGATCATGCCTGACATGCGCTGTACGATAGGTTTGCAGGAACAGGCGTCGCTCGTTGCAAAGACCCTGATTTTCCCGCGGCTTGAGATTGCGCAGCAGCTTTGACTTCGCGCTGAGGAGCAGACGCAAACCGATTTCCCAGCCACGCCGAAGTTCAAGCTGTGATTAGCGATAATCGCTATCCGTACAATAGATGAAGAATGCCCCATCGGCTGGGGAATTTTGCCTCATGTCGTCTGCAACTTCTCGCGGCCGTTCGTGCGCCCGGCCATGGCGCCATGCCTTGTATAGCGCTGCATGCAGCTATCGCACGCGTTTGAACGTCTTGCGGCCTGGTTCGGTTTTTCCTCTATACTCGTGGCACCTCCATTGCAGTAACTAGTGCACTGTCAATCTATTTTCTGATAGTTTTGCTCTTTTAGCTCGTCACCCCGGCATTGTTCTAGCCGGGGTCCAGAAGGCCTTTAGGGTCCCTGGATTCCGGCTTTAAGCGAGCCGGAATGACGGCGTGGAACCATCAATAATTGAGTTTACGGTGTACTAGTCAGCGGCAGATCAGCGTCTGCAGAACAGGGCAACAAGATTTTTCGCAAAGGGAACCTGCCATGAAAGGTTAAGAATGAAAACAACGATCGTGTGCGGGTTATTGGGATCGGGCAAAACAACATTCATCCGGAATTTTGTGAAACCGGACGCAGAGAGGACCGTTGTGCTGGTGAACGACTTCGGTGCTGCCGGGATCGATGGCGAGATCTTCTCCGCTGGCGGCATCGAGGCCGTGGAGCTGCCGAGCGGCTGCGTCTGCTGCACGCTCAAGTTCGACCTCATCACGACCATCGAGCGGATCGTGAAACAGTTCTCTCCCGGGCACCTGGTGATCGAACCCTCCGGCGTGGCCTCTCCCTCGGGCGTGCTGGAAGCGCTGGAGAGCGCCGGAACCGGCGCTGCATCGGTCATCGGCATCGTCGATGTCACCGAGTTCGCCGAACTTTACGAGTCCGGGATGTACGGCAGCTTTTTCCAGGACCAGGTAGAGAACTCCGACGTGATCCTGGTGAACAAGATCGACCTCGCGGACGAACCCGTCATCGCCGCAGCGGAAAAATTGATCGTATCCATCAATCCCCGGGCGATCTTATATCGGACAAGGAACGCAGCGCTAACGCATCCGCATCTTTTCGGGGTGAAAAACCGCGTGCCCAAGGAAACCCGGCTGGGCAGGAAACTGCTCTTCGCGTCGCAGGAACATTTTGCGTTCGAGACACTATCGTTCAATATCGGCCGGCCCGCACGTGCCGCGTTCATGTCATTCCTTGCCGAGCTTGCACAAGGACGTTTCGGTTCAGTGGCCCGCGCAAAGGCTTTGATCAGCACACCGGAGGGACCATACCGGTTCGACGTCTCATACGGAAAGATCGATGTGACGCGTTTTGAAAAGGAGATCGAGAACAGCAGGCTGGTGGTCATCGGGGAAGGACTGGAAAAGGAGGCCATGCTCAAGAATATGGCAGCCCTTTGACACCGCGACCATGAACTTAAAAAAACAGGATCTTCCGGGTTTTGTGTGGGAGTTTTTCACCCTTTATTCTATTTTCTTGCATATCCCCTTCGCGGCCTGAATGATATTTTTGACCCGTCTAAGGCCACGTCCGCTCGATCGCGCAAACTCGGCCTTCGGCCTCAGACAGTGCGCGCTCGCCCTTGCGGGACGCTTCGATGATAAAGCACCCTCTCCCTCTCCCCTCAGAGGGAGAGGGGCAGGGGTGAGGGGCGGCATTGATTGGGTGCCCAAAAATTTCACCTGCACTCCGCGAGTGTAGGGCCGCGACCTGGACATGCGGGGTTGGTTTAAATACGTTGAACCAAAAGCTTCCCATGCGAAAATCTAGGCATGCGACTGAGGACGAGGGTTAAGCATTTCGGACTGTCTGAGCCCCACTTTCTATTCCATTATCGGGCGAGTTTCCGAAATGTACC
>Ga0334722_10001303_pt1 | contig 31952 bp, 25 predicted proteins | sample C3_bottom_MG_FD_207210 | JGI IMG/M metagenome (GOLD analysis project Ga0334722, IMG submission 207210) | Sediment microbial communities from Yellowstone Lake, YNP, Wyoming, USA - C3_bottom | ecosystem: Environmental > Aquatic > Freshwater > Lake > Sediment | place: USA: Wyoming | collected... | reverse complement strand
TCACAAAATACAACAGATGCGCCGCTTTCTCCTCCCGGCTCTTATACAGCTGTTCGCTGAACATCGTTTGCTCGATGCTTCCGAGAATGCCGTCCAGCGCCTCGCCCCTCGCACTGCCGAAGAGCGGGGTTGCCTCGTTGCGGGCGATCAGGTCTGCTTTGAGCCGGTCAATAGCGATCTTCGCCTTTTCATGTGAGAGCACGCCTTGCGCCGGTTTGCATCCCGGCGGCAGCGGAATCGTCTGCTCGTCATACTGCAGCAGAAGTCGCCAGGTCTTCGCATAGCCCGCTATCAAGGCCAGCACTTCCTTGCCGGTGTCGTTTACGAGGACATTGGTTTGAAGCGTCCGGGAAAGAAGTTCCAGCGCCTGCTGCGCCTCATTGATCCCGAGTTCGGCAAGGCGGGATTGGTTGAGCGTAAACCCCTGTAAAAGATATTCACGCAACACCCGAGTTGCCCACTGACGGAATTGAATGCCTCGTTTCGAGTTAACGCGATATCCGACAGCAAGCACAGCGTCAAGACCATAGAATTTAACAGGTTTGTCGGAATTTGCAATATGCGCTATTTGCACATTGCTTTTTTCATCAAGTTCAGCATCTCGGAAAATGTTATTTATATGTTTGGTGATGACCGAACGATCGCGCTCGAAAATCCTCGACATTTGGTCTTGTGAAAGCCATAACGTGTCGCCTTCAAACCGGACCTCTACCCCGGTTTTTCCATTTGGATCTTCATATATTACTATTTCACTCATTCAAGAGACCTCATGGGAACTCTCAGGGTCCTTCCTTTTGACATACCTGCTTCCCGCTCTTCCCCTGCCTCCTTTAAACTATCAAGGATCATGAAGTAAGAGTTATGAAGAAGGACGCTTAGCCATTAAATACTTCATCATATCATCCAAATCTTTGAACAATCCTAACCCGTTCCCAGCAACAAAACGACAATGTATGAAAGTTGAATTAAGAATTATGGATGAAGTTGTCGTCTTTTGATGTAATGCATCACATCATTCAAGTTATTGAACAGATCAAAGCCATTTCCTGCGAATTGCCGGTTCCAGGGGAACAGCAGCCCCGCCCCGATCGCCCTGCTCGCCACTGCTTTTTCCAGCGTATGCGGCGCATCGTCCACCACCACGGCCGCATCCTTGAACAACACGCTCTTATCGAATGAAAGGTGCAGCTCATCGTGCTCCAGACCGTGGCGCGCAAGCCACTGCTCGGTCGGCTTCCGCATTTCGCTCCGCCGGTGACTGGCGATGATCACGTGACATCCCTGTTCCTTCAGCGACTGGAGGAACCCCTTTGCCTCGGGATAGGGACGGAACCCGTCGCTGTCCTGTCGGATATGGACCGCGTCCACGGCTGCCATGAACTGCTCTTCCGTGCAAAAGCCTTCGAAGAAATTCCAGGTCGTCCACGCTTCAACGCGCGGAAAGGCCGGGTTGATCTTCTGCAGCTCCTCGAAGAACGCGTCGCAGAACTGCCAGAGGGTGTTGTCTATGTCAACAATTGCAGTTAGCATAAATATGAAGTATGAATGTCCACCGGTTCTTACTTCTTCATTCCTAATTCTTACTTTTCTCCCCCGCCCTGCACCACCACAGAGTCCTGCTCGATGATCCGCCTGAAATTCTCCTGGGTCGTGGCCCAATCCACCACGTCAACTTTGAACGGAAGATCGGATTCGCGGAAAGCATCTGCCAGCTCCGTCAGGATTGCGTCCCCCAAAGGAGCATCTCCCATTACCGCGAGATCGAGATCGGAAAACTTTTTCACCGGACCGGTTACCCGCGAACCGAATGCCCGGACCTCACGTTCCGGCACAAGCCGTGCAAGGATGCTGCGCACAATCTCGAGTTCAGCGGGTGCTATCGTCAACTGTTTCACGGATTTCGCTTCTCCAGCTCTGCCAGAAGTGAGCGCATGTCGTCGAAAAATGCGGGAAGGATCGCCTCGATCTGCCCGGCTTTTGCCTGATTATAGGTGTGGCTGGTGATGTTCCGTTTATCGCGGTAGTCCTTGAACCTTCCTACTGCGTCCACAAGACCGGCTTCCGCCGCCGAGCGGATAATATCCATATACGCCATTTTATCGATCGATGCCGGATCCGCGATCATCTGCTCCAACTGCCGTTTCATCATTTTGAATGCAAGTTCATGGGTAAATTCGAAACACTGTATTGCGGAATTGCGGAATTGTTCATGGAGCCCCGGGTCGTTCTTCGCACTGTCGGAAGTCAGAAAGGTCATGCTTCTTTCCAGCGCGGCAACAGCATCACGAAAAGAGGTCAGATCGAGATTCATTTTTTGTTACTCCTATATGATCATCAGGTTGTTACTCTGTCTATTTTTGCTCCCGCCCGTCTGATTGCGAGTTTAGCAATCGACTTGGGGACATCAAAGGGACAGGTCTACGTTCACGTCATTTCCCGATTTTTCTGCCCCTGAAAACTACAGAATGATGGTCACGCCCTCGATCTTCTTCTAATGCTTCACATCGAAGGTGGCGGGGGCGGAATGCGGATCGGAAACCGGAGGCGGCAATGCAGTAGAAGTCCTGGATAAGAATTATCACATTTTTATCACAGGACAAGAAAAAGGGACTGCAGAAAATCTGCAGTCCCTTGACTTATTTGGTAGCGGGGGCCGGATTTGAACCGACGACCTTCGGGTTATGAGCCCGACGAGCTACCGGACTGCTCCACCCCGCGATGTGAAGGTGCATATTAAATCACAAGCGCCGTGATGTCAAGCTAATTATAGGATCCTCGGCGCTTTTGTATCGCGGAAGATGTTCAACACTGCCGACGGTGAGCTTGCATTGCCCGGAGCGTCGTACGCAACCGCCATAATGGAATTGTTGCCTTCATCCAGCTTAACCTTGAGCGAGAACGCGCCCTTGTCATCGGCTTTGATCGTACCCTGCGAGGTATTGTTGACGAACACCTCGACCTGCGAACCGGGTTCCGACGTGCCGGTGATCACCATTTCAGCGGCCTTGGTGATCGGGGTCTGCTGCGCCAGAACCGGCGGCGCCGGAGGCGTGGTATCCAGAACAACGGTGATGATCGATACTTTTGCCTGGTTCCCTGCATGGTCCGATGCCGTTGCGGTTATGGTATTGCTCCCCTCAACAAGGCTGACGCCGGAGAGCGTGAACATGCCCTTTGCGATCTGCGCCGGAATATTGTTCACCTTCACCATTGCGGTGGGGTCATCCACAATACCGGTGATGGTGATCATCTTCCGGTTGGTGATCGTCATATCTTTCGGCGTGGCGATCGAGATAACAGGGGCGATCGAATCCACCAGCACCTTCACCTCGGCCTTGCCTTCGATGCCGGACTGGCTGATCGCCTTGATGATGATCGTATTCATGCCTTCATCGAGCCGCACATCCTTTGCCGTGAACACGCCTGCTGCCAGTTCCGCGGTTACCGGGGTCCCTGATGCGCCGCTGACGAGGATGGATACGGCATTCTTGTCGACCTTACCGGTCACGGTAACAACGCGTGACGTGAGCACGCCGTTCGCCACCGGAGCGGTAACATCGATATACGGCGGTTTGCTGTCCAGAATAACGGCTACGGAATAGCTGCCGGTGTTGCCGAACTCGTCCGTTGCCACTGCGGTAATGGTGTTCGTGCCTTCCGAGATATTGACCTTCGCGCTGAAGCTTCCCTTCTCAACAAGCGTTGCAACGCCGTTCACGATGACCTTGGCCTTGAAATCGTCGACCGTACCGGTCAGGAGGATCGGGGAACTGTTCACAAAGGTGCCGGGTTTGTGCGAGGTGATGGTCACGAGCGGCGGTTTGGTACGGAGCGTGAACGACCAGGATGCTGTCGTGGGGTTGCCTGCCTTGTCGTCGATGTCCAGTTTGATCTTGTGGACGCCGTCGGCCAGGGGAAGCGCAGGAACATAAATGATCTTTGTTGCCGTGACCTGGGCTGCGGACGTCACATCAACATCATCAATATAGAGTTTGGTATCCGGAGCATTAACGCCGATGCCTTCGTCGACATACTCTGCCGAGATCGTCGGCTTTGCATTATTGATCAGGCTGCCATCTGTTGGATTCAGACTTGAATAGGGAGCAACCTCTGTCTTTTTTTCGGGCGCTTTTTTTTCCGCATGTTTTTTTGGTGCGGAAACGGCTGCTCCAACCTGAAAACAGAGAATTAATGCGACAAAAAGAGCGATACGACGTATCATGAAAGTCCTCCTCCAGAGTAAAATGTGCAGAGAGATTAACAAAACAGGCGAAAGTTGTCAATACTTATTATTTTACAGATAGTTCTCTGCGGATTGTGATGAGGAAACAGGCCCTGCGGTAATCTCACGTTGACAAAACCCTGTGTTTCTGTTATTTCTTAAGAAGAACAAGCGGTTTGCTTTGCAGTTTGGAATGCTCTTATGAATACTACTATTATTATGACGTTCGTCGTTATTCTGCTCTCGTTGCCCTGTCAAGCCGCGCTGGCCGACATTTATCAATACTTCGACGAGCAGGGCGTGATGCACCTGACGAATGTCGGTGCAACGACGGGGAAAAAGAACGTCAAACTGATTCCCAACAAATCCGCGAACACCTCTCCGCAGTCGGAACCAGCGGCACGGACCGCATCCTATTCCGATGCAACGACCCCGTCCGGTATCATAACCTCTTCGAATATGCCGAGCTCCTATCTGGACATCATTCACCAGGCGTGCGATAAGCACGGTGTTGATCCCGCGCTCGTGCACGCGATCGTCAAGGTGGAATCGGATTTTAATCCGTTTGCCCTCTCGAACAAAGGCGCCATGGGCCTCATGCAGCTTATGCCCCAGACCGCCATGGACATGAACGTCAAGGACTCCTTCAACCCGAATGAGAACATCGATGGCGGGGTCAAGTACCTTCGATCCCTCATCGACCGGTACGAGGGAAACCTGTCGCTCGCTCTGGCAGCTTACAACTCCGGGGAAACGAATGTCAAAAAATGGGGCACCATTCCGCCGTTCAGGGAAACGCAGAATTACGTGAAGCGGGTTATGAAATTGTACAAAGGCAAGGAACGGGCTACCGTCCCCCACTACACGATCTATGTCGGGTATGGCCCTGACGGTGCGCTTCTCCTGACCGACAACCCCTCGAACCACCCCGGCAAGATCCTGAAGAAAAAGACCGACAAAAACCTGTAACGCCTAGATCCAGACCACCTTCCCGAAATCCTGCATCCCCTCAATAATATGGTTCGTCGTGCCCCGGTGGCCGACCTTGAGGCTGTCTTCAAGGTGGTAATATTTCAAACAGGTCCCGCACGAATACATTTCAACGCCCATGCTCTCGATATCCTTCAGCACAGGGACAACGTCGGCATTGACGGTCGTAAGTTTTACCCCGGCGTTCAAAAAGAAGATCGTATGGGGGAGCTGCTTTGTCGCTTTCATCGTGTCAAAGAACCCTTTTACCAGCATCTTCCCCAGTTCCTCTTCCTTGCCGAACGCATCCGTGGCAATGATGAGCAGAAGGTCCTTTTTCGCCTGGCTTGATCCGGCATTCCGCGCTTCTGCAGTTCCTCCCACAGTGCACGCACAATCGTTATCCATTTACATGACCCTCCTTTATTAAGCATCCCTTATTCGCGTAGTATATCCCGTACTCAGTATTGCGCAAGCGTTTTTTCGCTGAACTGACATGCAACACTGGTGGTGGGCATTGCCCACCCTACGACAAGATTTTGTAGGGTGCGCATTGCGCACCACACGCATCGCTTTTCATATCATTCACCGCCATGTTCCATCAACGTCATGGAAATATCACCGCACCAATCAGGTGGATAAACGCCGTCCTTCACATGCCGGTGAAACGAGGGGTGTGGCCAATCAATAACGCGCTGAACCAGCCCGTGTTTCAGTGGATTGACTAGTCCGCTATTTTGCAAACTGGACTTGATAAGTTTAATACGATATACTCAGTGCAGAAACAAAACAGCACGGCTTTTTGGAGCTACCGAAATGGATACTCAGAACCCTTTCCTGATCAGCCTCATTCCCATCATGGTGGCACTCGACGCTCCGGGGACGCTGCCGATCTATGTGGCAATGACCCAGGGGGTGGACACGCACGAGCGTCAGCGGATCGTTCGCCAGTCCATCTTAACGGCCCTGCTCATTACCATCGGGTTCATGTTCCTGGGCCAGGCTGTATTCCAGGCGCTCGCGATCACGGTGGAGGACTTTATGATCGCGGGCGGGATCGTTCTGCTTATCATTGCGGTTACCGAGATCGTTCGCGCGGGAGAAAAAAAATATCCCATCAGCCCCACGTTCGGAGTCGTGCCGCTCGGCACACCGCTCATCGCCGGCCCTGCCACGCTCACGACCTCCCTCGTACTCGTAGGTTCGTACGGATACGGACCGGTTCTGCTGTCGCTCATCGTGAACATCCTGATCGCGTGGCTCATCTTTTCCCAGGCCGACCGGATCATAAGGTTCATCGGCATCAGCGGCTCGCTGGCGTTTGCCAAAGTAGCGGCACTGCTCCTTGCCGCCATTGCGGTTAAGATGATCAGGAGCGGAGTATTCAAGCTTATTGATGGGTGAGATGTGCAGGGGGGGAATCATGCGGGATGATGTAAAAGATGTACAGCCCGATCGCGTTCGGAATCGGCGCGTCCATATGGCGAATGAACGAACCTTCCTCGCATGGATCCGGACCAGCATCTCGATCATGGCCTTCGGGTTCGTTGTGGAGAAGTTTTCCCTTTTTGTAAAACAGGTCGGGTATTACTTCGGAAAAGTTGCCAGTCCGCCGCCCCAGGGGTCTTCATCGGTGATCGGGATCCTGCTCGTAGGTCTGGGTGTTCTGATGGGAGTGCTGGCATTCATCCGGTACAAAACTGTCGAACGTCAGATCGATGAAGATACCTACCAGCCTTCAGTTGTCCTCAGCGTGCTCCTTGCCTTGTCAGTCCTTTCGATCGGCGTATTTCTCGTTCTCTATCTGGTTCACAGTCTCTAGGCAATTCCAGAAGTGGCGGGGCGCCACACTTTCGATCAGGTCATTTCGCTCTCTTGACGTAGCCTTCGATCATCAGATCCTGGCCGACAAACCTCGACGTTACCTCGCTGATCCTGATCGCCTGACCAAGCTTTTGGGGAGACTCCCCGCCGATCGAACAGAGTGAATCCTTTCCCGTCATCAGCATCGGAGCGACGAACGCAACGACCTTGTCAACAATGCCCGCTTTAAGCGCCGAGGCATTCACCTCTGCGCCGCCCTCGATCAGTACGGAGGTGATACCGGAGCTGCCGAGGATCTTCATGAGGGCTTTCAGATCCACCTGTTTATTTCGTTCCTTGACAAGAAGTATTTCCGCTCCGCTATCCAGAAGAGCTTCGAGTTTGTTCGTGGGCATGCCGGCGATCGTCGCAATGCAGGTTTTTGCCGAAGACGTCTGCTTTATGACCTTTGCTGACAGCGGTGTCCTCAACTTTGTATCAACGATAATGCGCAAAGGGTCCCGGCCCTGCGGAATTCTTGTGGTAAGTGACGGGTCATCTTTCAGGATGGTGTTGATACCGACCAGGATGGCGTCATGCGAATCGCGCAGCCGATGGCCTTCTGCCCGCGCCTGTTCTCCGGTGATCCACTTTGATTCACCTCCTGCTGTTGCGATCCTGCCGTCCAGGGTCTGGGCGATCTTCAGCGTTACGAACGGCATTCCGGTCGCGATATGCTTGACAAACGCCTCGTTCAGTTTTTTTGATTCGGATTCAAGAACGCCCTGCACCACCTGAACCCCTGCCTTTCGAAGCGCTTTCAACCCGTTGCCCGATACCCGCGGGTTCGGATCGATCATGGCCACCACAACGCGCTTCACTCCGCTCTGAATGACCAGAGGCGAACAGGGCGGCGTCCGTTTGTTCGTATGCGAACACGGCTCGAGCGTCACATACAGCGTTGCGCCTTTGGCAGCCGCTCCCGCTTTTGCCAGAGCGATCGCCTCGGCATGAGGCTCACCGGCCCGAAGGTGATACCCACGGCTGATGACCTTGTTATTCTTCACCACAACCGCGCCGACCATGGGGTTCGGGCTTGTGCGGCCTTTGGCCTTCTCCGCAAGACGAAGGGCCATGCGCATGTATTTTATATCGAGGCTTTGTTGAGGGGTCATGATGAGATAACCTGTTATTGATGTCATTCCGGCTTGTCCGGAATCGTTTCGTTTTAGCCCAAGGGAAATCACTACGATTCCCGACAAGCGGGAATGACAACGTAGTACGACAACATCACTCTTGTGCACCGATCAATTCGAACAATAATCTCCAGCGCATGCACTGCAAAAAACAAGGGCGGCATAAAGCCGCCCTTCAACCTGCATATGTACGTATTACTTGGACACGGACCCGCCCACGCCCTTTTCCTTGAGCTTGGCGTGCGCCGCGGCAAGCCGCGCGATCGGCACGCGGTAGGGTGAACAGCTCACATAATTGAGGCCGGTCTTGAAGCAGAACTCGACGCTCGCCGGGTCTCCGCCATGCTCGCCGCAAATGCCGACCTTGAGGTTCGGCCTGGTGCTGCGGCCCTTGGTAACCCCCATCTTGACAAGCTGACCCACACCCTCCTGATCAAGGGTCTGGAAGGGGTCTTTCTCCAGGATATTGTTCTCCGTGTAATAGTTGATGAACTTGCCGGCGTCATCGCGGCTGAAACCGAAGGTGGTCTGCGTCAGATCGTTCGTACCGAAGGAAAAGAACTCGGCCTCTTTTGCGATCTCATCGGCGATCACGGCAGCGCGCGGCAGCTCGATCATCGTCCCGATCATGTAGCTTACCTTCACACCCTTCTTTTTCATGACCTCGTCAGCCGTGGCCTTGATAAGCGCCTTCTGGTTCTGGAACTCCTTCTTGATGCCGACCAGGGGGACCATGATCTCGGGCACGACCTTCTTGCCCTTCTTGGCAAGTTCGCACGCCGCTTCGATGATCGCCCGGGTCTGCATGCGCGTGATCTCGGGATAGACAATGCCGAGCCTGCAGCCGCGATGGCCGAGCATCGGGTTCAGTTCGTGAAGCTCTTCCACACGATGGAGAATTTTTTCTTTCTTGGTAATGGTGGCCTTGGGCGCCTTCTTCGCATACATCACCGCCACTTCGCACATAAGCTCTTCGCGCTTGGGAAGGAACTCATGGAGCGGCGGGTCGAGGAGGCGGACCGTCACCGGGAATCCCGCCATGGTCTCGAACAGGCCCTTGAAATCCGAGCGCTGCATCGGGAGGAGCTTGGCAAGCGCCTTCTCCCTTTCCTCGGTGGAATCGGCAAGGATCATCTGCTGCACGATCGGCAGCCGGTCCTCGGCAAAGAACATGTGTTCCGTACGGCACAACCCGATGCCCTCGGCGCCGAATTTCATGGCCATCCGGGCGTCACGCGGGATGTCCGCATTGGCGCGCACCTTCATGGTGCGAATATCATCCGCCCACTTCATGAGAAGGCCGAAATCGCCGCTCACTTCAGGGTCCTTGGTCGGCACCTTGCCGAGAATGACGCGGCCCGTGCCGCCGTCGAGCGTGATGAAATCGCCTAATTTCACAACATGCTTTCCGACATAGAACTTTTCGGCCTTGAGGTCCACCTTGATGGACTCGCAGCCGGCGACGCAGGGTTTGCCCATGCCGCGCGCGACAACCGCAGCGTGGGACGTCATGCCGCCGCGTGCGGTCAGGATGCCCTGGGCCGCGTCCATGCCGTGAATATCATCGGGCGTGGTTTCCGGCCTGACAAGAATGACCTTTTCCTTCTTTGCGAGCCTCACTGCTTCGTCCGCGGTGAACACAACCTTGCCCGCTGCTGCGCCCGGAGATGCCGGAAGTCCCTTGGCAATGACCTCGATCTTCGCCTTGGGATCGATGATCGGATGAAGGAGCTGGTCAAGGGATGCCGGTTCCACGCGGAGCACGGCCTCTTCCTTGGAGATCAGCTTTTCCGCAACCATGTCCACGGCGATCTTAACCGCTGCCGCGGCCGTTCGCTTGCCGGTGCGGGTCTGGAGCATATACAGCGTGCCGTCCTGCACGGTGAATTCGAAGTCCTGTACGTCGCGATAATGCTTTTCAAGCTTGTTCGTGATCTCCCGGAGCTGCTTGTACACCTGCGGCATTTCCTTCTGGAGGTCCGCGAACGTGTGCGGCGTGCGGATGCCGGCCACAACGTCCTCGCCCTGCGCGTTCGTCAGATATTCACCGTAGAATTCCTTTGCGCCCGTTGACGGGTTCCGGGTAAAGCCGACGCCCGTGGCCGACGTATCGCCCATATTGCCGAAGACCATGGCCTGGACATTCACGGCCGTGCCGAGATTGCCCGGAATATCGTTCAACCGGCGATACGTGATCGCGCGGGGATTGTTCCAGGAACCGAACACAGCGTCGCGGGACATAACCAGCTGTTCAAAGGGGTCCTGGGGGAAGGGCCTCCTGGCCGCCTGTTTTACCTTTGCCTTGAACTTCTCCACAAGCCCTTTCAGGTCGAGCGCGTTAAGTTCGATATCGAGGTTGACCTTGTTCTTCTTTTTTACTTCATGGATGACGTGTTCGAATACGTCCTTTTCGATCCCCATCACCACATTACCGAACATCTGGATGAATCTGCGGTAGGCATCCCAGGCGAACCGCTCGTTGCCTGACATGCGGATCAGTCCCTGAATGGTCTGATCGTTGAGCCCGAGGTTCAGCACCGTGTCCATCATGCCGGGCATGGAGAACTTGGATCCCGAACGAACCGACACGAGCAGCGGCCGGTCCACATCGCCGAACCTGAACCGGTTGCCCAGGGAATTTTCCATTTTTTTCATGTATGCGCGCATGTCCGCATCGAGACCTTCCGGCACGCGCTTGCCGAGCTCATAGAACAGGTTGCAGACCTCGGTCGTTATGGTGAATCCCGGCGGGACCGGCACTCCGGCGTTCGTCATCTCCGCGAGACCCGCGCCCTTGCCGCCGAGCAGATCCTTCATGGAGCCATTCCCGTCCGCTTTGCCGCTGCCAAAGAAATAAACATACTTCGTCCCTGTTGCCATAGAACTGTCCTCCCTCAAAAAGTTTAGACTCATATTTTATGCCGCGATTGAATACAAACTACTGCTTCTGCATCTGAAACACCAGCATGGCAAAAAGCATTACTACATAGTGTTATAACAATGTAATTCTAAAACGTAACGCAATGGTGCGGACCGTTCGGGGAACGGTCCCTACAATTCAATATGATGATTTTTCTTTTGTAGGGCGCGTTTCCCAAACGCGCCCTACACTAAGGTGTCATGGTACTATCAACTATTCTTCGGTTCTTCGGCGCCGAGCACCAGCCTCGAGAAATCGGCGATCCGCGAAAAAAGCCCGGTGATCCCGGCCAGCAGCGCCAGCCGGTTTGCTTTCACGGCTTCGTCCTTATCCATGACCATGACCGTGTCGAAGAAGGCATCGACAGGCTTCCTGAGCGAGGCGATGTCCGCGAGAGCGCCCCGGAAATCGAGCTTTGTCGTCTTTTCAACGACCTGGTCTTTGATCCGTACAAAGGAAGTATACAATATTTTTTCAGCATCCAGGTTCAGCAGATTCTCGTTGACCGCGCCGGAGTAACCTTTTGGCAGAATATTTCCCGCCCGCTTCAGTGCGGTAACCAGCGGCTGATAATCCTCCGTACTCCGCAAGCCGTCAAGCGCCCGCACTTTCTCCCGCGCGATCAGCGCATCGTCAAAATGAACGGACAAAGCAGCGTCAACCACATCAGACCGGATTCCCTCACCCGCAAGCATACCCGCCAACCGCTGCCTGAGGAAGTCGAGTGTTTCCGATGAGACCTTCTCACTGTTCTTGAGGGTAAATCCTTTGCACGACTCGGCAACCAGGTCCCGCAGTGACAGGCGGAGCCCCCGGTCGATCAGCATGTTCAAAATGGCTACTGATTGCCTGCGGAGACCGTACGGATCCTCCGAACCGCTCGGAATAAGCCCGACGGAGAAACATCCCGTGATCGTGTCGATCCGGTCGGCGATCCCCACGCACACGCCTTCGATGCTTTCAGGAAGTTTGTCCCCGGCAAAGCGGGGAAGATAATGCTCCAGGATGGCGTCCGCGACCTTCGCGCTCTCGCCCGAACTGATCGCGTAGTGCCTTCCCATGACGCCTTGAAGCTTGGGGAACTCTCCCACCATGCCGGTGAGGAGATCGGCCTTGCACAGCTCCGCCGCACGCTCTGATGCTTTTTTGTCCGCCTTGAGGATATCGGCCAGATACCCGGCGAGTGCCGTCACGCGCGCGGTCTTTTCGAAGAGCGTTCCGAGTTTTTCCTGATACGTGACCTTCTTGAGCCCTTCGATGCGCGCTGCAAGAGGCTGTTTCACGTCGTGGTCGAAAAAATAAGCAGCATCGGAAAGACGCGCCGCAAGCACCCGCTCGTTGCCGGCCCGGACGACTTCCATGTCCTCGGCACGGGTGTTGCTGATCGTGATAAAGCACGGAAGAAGAACGCCCTGCATGTCCACCACGCTGAAATAGCGCTGATGTTCGCGCATGGCCGTGATCAGTACCTCTTTCGGTACGCGAAGGTAGTCCCTGGAAAAGGTGCCCAAAACCGCGATGGGATATTCCACCAGGTTCGCCACTTCTTCCACAAGCCCGGCGTCCTCCAGCACGGTCCCGTTCTTCGTCTTCGCCAGCTCCGTGGTCTGCTTGATGATCCGCTGCTTCCGCACTTCGGGGTCGATGACGACGAAATTCGGCTCAGACTGCGATGCATAGGACTTGAAATCCTTGACCAGGAACGCGCCCGGGCTCATGAACCTGTGGCCCCGGGAAAGATTGCTGCTTTTGATCCCGTTCAATTCAAAATCAACGACCGATCCTCCCCATAAACAGAGCACCCAGTGAATAGGCCGCGCGAACCGGATGTCCTTGTCCATCCAGCGCATCGATTTCGCGAACGGGATGGAAAGGATATAGGAAGGAAGTACCTGCTTGAGCCAGTCGAGCGTCGCGCCGCCCTTTTCGTCGAGTTGGGCGGCCAGATACTCGCCCTTATCCGTGATCTTGACCTTGAGCGAGCTCACCGGAACGCCGTTCTTCTCCGCGAACACCGTGGCCGCCTTCGTGGGATTGCCCGAGGCGTCAAACGCGATCTTCTTCGGAGGACCGACCACTTCCCGCGAGACATCTGCCTGGCGCTCATCCATATCAGGTACATACAGAACAAGCCGCCTCGGCGTGCCATATGCCTTCATCTCGCCGCGTGTCGTTATGCGGCCCGAAGCGAGGAGAGCTGCGAACAGCTCCTTCATTTTCTCCATCGCCGGATTGATGAAGCGCGACGGAATCTCTTCGGTGCCGATCTCTAATAAGAACTCTTTAGACATAATGAACTCATTGCAAAATGCAAATTGCATATTTCAAATTGCAATTTGCGATTCCGATTTCCTTTCATTTTGCAATTTGCAATTTTCACTTTGCAATTTGCAATGCCCTGATAACAATACGTAGCTACTTCTTCAACATCGGAAACCCCTTCGCCTCCCGGTCCGCCAGGTAGGCATGTGCGCAAAGCCGTGCCAGCTTGCGCACGCGGCCGATGTACCCGGTGCGTTCGGTCACGCTGATAGCGCCTGCCGCGTCCAGGAGGTTGAAGGTATGCGAGCATTTGAGGCAATAATCGTATGCGGGAAAAACAACGCCTGCCTTGATGAGCTTCTCGCTCTCCCGCTCATACGACTCGAACTGCCGAAAGAGCATCTCGCGGTCCGAGAGCTCAAAATTATATTTGGAATACTGCACTTCGGTTTCATGGTGAACATCACCATATTTGACGCCCTTGGTCCATTCAAGGTCATAGACATTGTTCACGCCCTGAAGATACATGGTCAACCGTTCCAAACCATACGTAAGCTCGGCAGAAATGGGTTTAAGATCAATGCCACCCACCTGCTGAAAGTAGGTGAACTGGGTGACTTCCATGCCGTTCAGCCAGACTTCCCAGCCCAGACCCCACGCCCCGAGCGTCGGCGATTCCCAGTCGTCTTCGACGAAACGAATATCATGTTTGAGGGGGTTAATGCCGAGCTTGACAAGGCTTTCAAGATAGAGGTCTTGAACATTTTCCGGATGGGGCTTCAGGATCACCTGAAACTGGTAGTAATGCTGGAGACGATTGGGGTTTTCTCCGTAGCGGCCGTCCGTGGGCCTGCGCGACGGCTGGACATATGCGGCACTCCACGGTTCAGGCCCGAGGACCCGGAGAAATGTTGCCGGATGAAACGTCCCTGCGCCGACCTCGGTATCGTACGGCTGATGGAGGATGCAGCCCTTCGATGCCCAGAAATTCTGCAAGGTAAGTATAACTTCCTGAAATGTCAATCGATTACCCCTGGCCGGAATGGCTTGGAAAAATGGAGAAATAGAGTTGCTATTATACGAAAAAAGCCCTTATTGTCAAGAAAATATAGGTAATACCGGCGTTAGGAAAAGTTATAGAGGGATATTGTCAAAAATATCCTCGCTGCGGAACTCATTCTTTTTTCACGAAATTGGGTGCAGAATCATCAGGGTGTTCGCGCTGACATAAACCTGCTGCCTCAAACTTTTAGCAACAGAACTCCATGCGCCGAAAGCCCTGCGCCGTATGCCAGCATGACGCACCATTCACCCGATGCGATTCCCTTTCTCTCCAGTTCATCCAATACAAACCACACTGTGGGAGAGGACATATTGCCGTAATCGCTCAGGACTTTGCGCGTTGCCCATAATCGATCTTCCGGAATACCGAGTTCGTCACGGACCGCATTGATGATCTTCTCACCGCCTGTATGAAGTGCCCAGTGCCGTACATCCGGCGCTGTGAGGGCATGCGTATCTAAAAGTGCCGTAGTCACCTCAGCGGCAGCTTTTTTCACCAGGTCCGGCAGTTTAAGCGAAAGCTGATTATGCAGCCGCCCTTGTTTATGCACGAACCGGATGCTTTCCCGATGCTCGGGCGCATACCTTCCCTGGGAGGCCATCAACTCAAAACCCCGGGGCTGGGTACAGAGCACGGCTGCTGCCGCGCCATCGCCGAACAATGCATTCGAAAGGATCAAACTCAGGTCGTTGTCCACCTGGAATGTTGCGCTGCAGATCTCTACGGAAACGCTCACGACCACGTCGTTCTTATTGGTTCTCAGCAGGGATTCCGCCACCTGCAGGTTCGGGATCGCGCCGCCGCAGCCGCTGCCCACCAGGTCAAAGGCACGGATGTTCCGGGAGAACCCGAGCTTTTCAATGAGGTAGGTGGAAATCCCCGGGCAGATATATCCGGTGCACGTATTCACCACCAGCCCTGTCACTTCTCTGATATCCACATCGGCCTGCGCCAATGCACGCGTGATGGCTTCGGCGGACAGGGACACGGATCGTTCGGTAAACCGGGCGATCCGAACATCAGGGTCTTCATCAACAAGGCAGGAGGGGTCATTGAACGCGAAATGTCTTTTTTGAATGCTTGGATGAGAGAAGATGGTGCGGATAAGGGATTTGCTCCGGGAGTTCAGCCTGTCGCCGTAGTTCGTACGCATAAAATTCTCGGCAAACGCCTGATCCGCGGAATACTGCGGCACTGCTACTGCCATTGAAGCGATATAAGCGTTGTCTGTTTTCGTCATAAAAGTAGTTTACCAGTTTCCTCGTTCGTTGGCGGGCAGCTAATCACTGAAATAGTGCGGACGTTCGGGAACGGTCCCTGCGATTTTATAGAAGTGCTGTTGTAGGGCGCGTTTCCCAAACGCGCCGCACCAAATTGTGCTGAATAACTATGTTTGCGGAAAACAATCACCCATCCAGACCCACCAGTTTCAGGCCCCTTCGTATGTAGCGAGTATGACGCCAAAGTGGTGGCCGCAGCCCCAGAAAAGATCCAGCGCGTTGGATCATCGGCAGGTAAGAACGGTTCAGTGAATCAGAGGTGATGAAGTTCACATGAGCATCCCGTGTTTTTTTTATCTCTGCGATCATCCAGTCCGCATCAACCTCGGGGGAGCTATAGAAAACAGGGGTCAGCATATCTTCAGGAGGACAGGTGAGCACACCTTGCCTGCGGGCAATGGACTCCAGTTCCGTTCCCGGATAAATGCGGATCCCGACATTGAAGAACGCGACATCCTGTTTCCTGACGGATCGCCCGGCAAAACGAAGTGTCTCCTGCACCGTTTCCCTCGTCTCGCCCGGTCCACCCAGCAGGAAGATCCAGGCACAGGGCAGGCGATGCCGCCTGACCACTTCGGCGGCACCATACACCTCGCGGCTCGTAAAACCCTTTCGCAGCCCCCGAAGTACGGGGTCGGAAGCGCTCTCCACGGTGATGCCCATGCCGACAAAGCCGGCGCGTTCCATGGCGATAACCAGCGCATCATCAAAATGAACAGGGTTAAGCTCAAGACTCTGGAGACGTGCCCCATGCCGCACCCGTGCCAGAGACTCGCAGAGCGCCATGGCGTGATCATACGGCGCATTGAAAACGCTGTCGACAAATTCTATATCGCGTTTCCCTTGTTCAACAAGTCTCACAACCGTATCCGCAACCCGGTCAGGACGGGCGAGTTGATACGTGTTCCCTTCGATCATATGATAGGTGCAGTAGACGCATTTGAACGGGCAGCCCTGCTTGGTCTGCACGGGAACCGTGGCCGCATGCATCAGATACGCGGCACTATCAATCCAATGGTGAAGGTCCGGGTGAGTGTATTCATCTGAACAACCTGCGCTGCGGGAATTTTTTCTCACCGCGCCGTTCTCGCAATAGACGATCCCTTCAACATCATTGAGCGATCTCCCGACCTGTATCCGTTCAAGCAGTTTCGGAAAAACCGTTTCGCCGTTCCCGACAACGGCAAGATCCGCCTTGACAAAGGTCAGGATCGCTTCGGGCATGACCGCGAGTGCGGAGCCTCCGAGAATGATGGTCGCTTCCGTAACCGTGCGAATGGAGTCAACGAGTTGTCGTACCTCCTGGAGAAAAAAAACCGGGTTCCGCATATCATTGTTATCGATATTTCTGATCGAAAGTCCTATCACGTCGGGCCTGCACTGACGAAGGGCCGCGAGGACGGATTGCACCGGTTCCTTGTGGAACATCAGATCAAGGAAGGTCACCTTATGTCCGGCCTGCTCCGCGGCCTCCGCCACCCTGCACGCGCCCAGGGGCATCACCGGCATGGGTGAATGACATTGGTTAACGCTGATGATCAGGACGTTCATGATAACACTGCACCGAACCTTTTTCGTCATTCCCGAATGCCTCTATCGGGAATCCAGCTTTTTTTGAGTGATGGAAAGATTGATGGTCTCGTAAAAAGTCTAAACCCCCTCATTTGATGTCATTCCGGCTTGTCCGGAATCGTTTTAAATCAGTATGTTGTAAAGCACTACGATTCCCGACAAGCGGGAATGACGACTTTTTACGAACACGTCAAAGATTACAGTCCATGGATTTCCAGCCTGAACCATGCTGGAATGACGGCAATTTTATGAAGCATTTCATAAAAGTTCGCCGTAGTGATAAGGATAACACAACAATGAGAGTAAACTGACTGCAGGAGGGAAAATTGGAGCAACCGGTCAGACCTGCCACATCATTGCTTCAAAATCATCCGTGGGGGCTTTGAACTGGATATAGCCGCGGTAGGGCCACTTCTCGACCTCCGAACCCGATCGCTCTACCGTGACGAAGATCTGCACTTCATCGTTCGGCTTCACTCCGATCAGGTCAAAGGGAATCGCAAGTTCTATGATCTCGTTCGCGGCGACAGTATGGATCACCGCTGTCTGGCTCCGCGTGCCGTTCTCTCCCCTGAACAGGGCGGCGTTCACGCGCCGCTCCTGGGGATGAATGCGGATCTCGACATCCAGGCCTTTCGGGTTCAGAAAGTTAACGAAAAATGCGAGGTCGGACACCTTTTCGTCCTTGAGGCTTCCGCTCGGGTCGAGTCGGACGAACATGTTCTTGAGATCGAACCCGTAATATATGTGCGTAATGATCGACGCACCGCGGTGCATGGCTCCGCCGCCCTGGCTGACATCGTAGAACCCCGCAGGCAGCCATTCAAAATAATTCGTGACCTGGCCGTCGATCGTCGGGGTAATGAAAGCGGTGAGCTGCACCGTGGGAAGCGCCTGCCGGTCCTCGCGCAGGATCGAGATCTGCAGTTCGTCGGGCACATCCTGGCCGATGATGCGGTAGACGTTCATGAGGTGGGTCCGGAACAGAAGATCGAACTCCTCGTCATTTTCAGAGAAATGATCGTCCCCGTACCACCAGCACCAGTCGCTGCCTTCGGCAATGTAGATCTCTTCCCATGCCTTTGCAAGCTTTTCCGTTTCACTGCTGGTTGCGGCATAGGCTACAAGGGCATCGCGGGTCATCGACAACAGGTCCCACGCCTGATTGTCCTCTTCATGCCCGATCCAGATGCGATAGTTCGAGTTGATCCACGAGCCGGCGTGCAGATGGTCGATACAGGTTTCCGCAGGATGTTCTTTCAAATATTCCCCGACCGTCACGCACCGAAGCCCCTGCTCTCCGCTCAACCGCTCGTAGAGATAGAGGAAGAAATCCCTGCCGTCGTTCTGGTAATACTCCCAGGCGTTTTCGCCGTCGAGGATGATCGACACAAGGTGCGGGCCGTTGTTCAGGCTGCGCCGCACCCGGTGGAGGCGCTCGATGAGATCATGAACAGCGTTCTTATAGTCCCACTTCGAATACACGAACCCGGCGAGGTCTGAAAGCGTATGGTCGCGAAACACCATGGAGACCCGCTTGTCACCTTTTCCCGCCAGGTACGGTTTATACAGCACTTCGGGGTTTTTCATGACACCGGCAAAATCACGATCGATATGGATGCCGAGCGACCGGGCAAGCACACCTTCGTCCGTTCCGATCCACTTGATCCCAGCGTCAGCGAACAGGGGAAGGACCTCTTCGGCCACTGACCCCTCAGCCGGCCACATTCCTGTCGGCTTCGATCCGAAAAGTTTTTCGTGGTAGGCCATCGCGCGGTCTATCTGCGCTTTCGCATCCTCGGGATGAGCGAACCGGTGTTTCGGCAGATGAATGTCGGGAATGGCCACTTTTGCCAGGTCGGTATCGTACAGGAGCGGCAGAATGGGATGATAGAAGGGCGTTGTCGTCAGTTCGATCCTTCCCATCTCGGCAAGGCGCTTATATTCAGGTATGATAAGCGCCATGACCTCGCGTTGTTTCTTGATAAGGAGCGCCTTTTCATTCTCGTTGAACCCGGATCCTTTCTGCACCAGGCCTTTCAGAAAGGGATCGTTCTGTTTGAAGAGCGGGTCGAACCAGGTAAGATTGAACCAGACCTGCAGATCGAGATAATCCTGGACCGTGAAATACCGGGTTGCGTTCTGGAGGTCGTTGGGGGACACGCTGTAGCCCCGGCGGTCGAGCAATTGCCAGTACGCCGGGTAGGGCTTGACCATGGTGTCCCAGTTGGCCATGAAGGAGTTTTTCAGAAGAAAAAGCTTGTCGTCCTGCGTGAGGTCCGAGGCCGGTTTGAGCGTGAGATCAAGGAACTTGTCCGTGGCGTTGTTCTCCACGTAATCCTGAATCTGCTTCAGCAGCGAGGGGACAAGATTAAAGGTCTGGTGAATGTCGGGAAAATCCGACAGGAGCGCGGGCATATCGTAGTAGTCTTTTATACCGTGCATCCGCACCCAGGGCAGGATATAGGACCCCGTAAGGTCATCCCTGTAATAAGGCTGATGCATGTGCCAGACGAACGATATATAGAGGGGGTAGTCTGACATGATTGTGGTCAGTACCGGGCTCCGCTGGTCATAAATTTATGGAGCGAATGACAGTCCGCAATGTTCAATGATGCTCAACATCTGGAATTGCCGCCCTGAACGACCGTATTACGGAGAAGCAGGCTCGCCATAATAATACACAATCTCTCCCGGACGCGCAAGTCCAAGTTTGTCCCGGGCTATCCGTTCGATATACGCGGGATCGGTCTTGAGAGAATGGACATCCCGCATCAGCCTGACGTTGTCCTGTCTGAGCTTTGCAATATCCTCGGATAGAGAGCTGAACTGCGCATGCATCCGGTAATACTTCACCAGCCCCATCTCGCCGAGCACAAAGGAAACGAGAAAATACACGCAAATCAAGCTGATAAGAACGACGGCAACGATCATCGGACCTTTACTGCCTGTTGTCCTCGATGTCCGTCCGCTTTTTACGTAGTTTCTTTTGCGCATACCGGATGATTCCTGACTACCGTTGCCGCAACAGACCATAGCCGACTACGGCAGCATACCATAATATAATACATGGAGAAAGAAGAGGTCCCGTGATTATTGTATTGTCACCGGAACGCAACGGCGAAACACACTTCACCTTCAAAAACAAAACCACGAAGGCGGGCTTCGTGGTAGAGTTCAATGCCTTGAATGAAAATCATTCGTGCAGAGTTATTTCTTTTTGGCGGTCTTCGCCTTCTTTGCCGGGGCTTTCTTCGTTGCCATGGATGCCTCACCCCCCCGCAAAAAGGTAGAAGAACATATAATGATTCCAACCGCGTGTCATGAGTCCGGCGGGTTAGTATTGAAATTCGCCGGGGGCATTTGCCCCCGGCGGGCCCCAGTTCGGGGACTTATAGAAGCTACTTCTTCTTGGTCGCTTTCTTCTTGGTTGCTTTCTTTGCTGCTTTCTTTTTTGCCGGCATTGTTTGTCCACCCCCTTTCGGCGTACCGCAGAATATAATTCGCGGCGTTATCTTGAAACAAGCTGTGGTACATCGTTCAACAGCGACATCTGCGAGTATTTTTCCCTGATCCTTCCATTCACGAGTGCGACAAATTCCTCGGCATCCTTGACCGCCTGTCCCGCCTCGTATCTGGATATGATGCGACCGGCCTCTTCCATGAAGTTCTGGTATTTTCGCCGCATCCGGTCGAACTTGTTGATCATGCTCTTATGCTGCTCACCGAGGAGAATTCCCGCGGCTGTTACAATGGTCTTCTGGATGTCCCTGTTTCTGGCGCCTTTCGGCCTGAACCCCTCTGCCATGATCAGCGCCCTGGCCGCGCGTGCCATCGACATATACGCCGCCACAAAGGCCCATTCTTCATCTTTTTCCTGGAGAAACCTGCTTGCCGCCAGATCACGCTCCGCTCTGGTTACGAGCCCCATTACTTCTGTTGTATCGGCCGCCCGCTCCTCCAGAATATCTTTAAGATTACTGTAGTCCATCTTCTTTGCCCACCAGGAATATTTTTTTGCCCTTCACGATCTCCCGGATAAACGGGTCTTTTGCATCCTTGCGTTTCCGGTATTCCTGTTCGTCAAAGACCAGATAATCTATCTCCCGCTTCAACTTCTCTTCCAGGGTCATCACCGTATCGTTCAGTTCGGTGATGTTGACCTGGCCGATCACCATCAGATTGATGTTGCTGTCTTCTTTTTCAGCACCCTTGGCATAGGACCCGTAGATGAATGCAAGCCGGACCCCCTTCAATCTCGTCAGGGTCGCCTTGATCGACCCCTGCACACCCGTGGTCTTAAAGATCAGACCTTTCATTTCGGAATAGATGGGAGAGTTCTTTTCAGCGGAATAGTATTTCTGGACCCCTCGTTTTTCTCTTGCGAGCAACCCGATGTTTACCAGACTGTCCAGTTCCCGCTTGATCCCCGCCGCATCTTTCCCGATGTGGCGTGCTATCTCTCTGAGATAGAATTTATTATCCGGATTGTTAAAGAACAAACTTAAAAGCTCAGCTCTTGTGGATGAGAAGAGTTTATCAAGCACTTTCCCTCACCTCGTAGACAAATATACAACAAGAGTGTATGTTTTGTCAACAAGAAAATTAAAAAAATTAATTTTCCATGGGTTAGACAATTTATCAACAGTTGATCGCTGACACTATAAATATGGTACCAAACTTTATAGTTTTATAGCAAATAAAACCAATTATTATTGTTATTTCTTCAACGCTGTTTTGCCGTGTGATTTCCCTAAGAGCATCACAAAGCGATGTTCCAGCGCGCCTGAAAAACGATGTGCGTGGATGCAACCGCATGAAAAGCGCATGCTACCTCGCATGCAGCGACAATGTACTATGAATACTGCACATTTGCATGATGGCGTGTTCAGCTTTTTCTCATCATACTGCTGAGCGTGCGAATGAGCAGCAGTTCATTGCAGTCAATCTCGCTATCCCGCGCGTACAACCGCAAACAGTATTCTCACGATTTCTCTTTCGACATCCCTTGTCTTATGGTATACTGACCCGAAATATTTCGTTGACAAAATGTCTTCAATACTATTTACCATGATCGGAGACGCATGAAGTTCAGTGAATTGGATCTTCCCTATGAAGTGCGCCAGGGGATAGAACATACGGGTTTCGATGTTTGCACACCCGTGCAGGAAGCAGTGCTTCCGCGCGCGATACGCGGAGAAGATATCGCAGCTCAGGCCCAGACCGGCACAGGAAAAACCGCGGCATTTCTGATCTCGCTGTTCACCCGCATGACGAGGAATCCCGCGGTCGATCTCGGGGACTCGCCCCAGGCGCTGATCATCTCGCCAACGCGCGAGCTTGCCGACCAGATCTACCATGAGGCCGAGCGCCTCGGCAAGTTCACCGGCTTCCGCATGCTTGCCGTGTACGGCGGCATCGACTACAAAAAACAGATGGATACTCTGCAGAACGGCGTGGATGTCCTGATCGGGACGCCGGGCAGGCTCATCGATTACTACAAACAGCACGTATACAGTCTTAAAAAAACCCGGTTTCTTATCATTGATGAGGCCGACCGCATGTTCGATATGGGATTCATCGATGACCTGCGGTTTCTCATTAAAAAAATGCAGCCCTACACCAAGCGGCAATCCATGCTTTTTTCCGCCACCTTGTCGTACCGGGTGATGGAACTCGCCTACGAGCATATGAACCTGCCCGAGAAAATATCCATCACCCCCGATACGGTCACCGTGGAAAAGGTCGAGCAGGTTCTGTACCATGTGGGGAAGCATGAAAAAATCCCTCTTCTGCTCGGCATTCTCAAAAAGGAAGCGCCCACCCGGGTTCTCATCTTTGTGAATACCCGCCGCGCCGCGGAAATGGTGATCGAGCGGCTGAACCGCAACAACTGGCGGGCGGAAGCCATCACCGGAGAGATCGAACAGAAAAAACGGCTCAGGATCCTGTCGGATTTTAAGGAAGGCAAGCTCGCCGTCCTCGTTGCAACCGATGTGGCGAGCCGCGGCATCCATGTCGAAGGTGTGTCCCATGTGATCAATTACGACCTGCCCCAGGACGCCGAAGACTATGTGCACCGGATCGGCCGTACCGGACGCGCGGGAGCGAGCGGCAAGGCCCTCAGCCTTGCGGACGAGGAGTATGTCTATTCACTCGAGGAAATTGAGAAATACATCGGCCAGAAGGTCCCCGTGGAATGGGCGGATGAAAGCATGTACGTCCGGGAGATCCGGCGGACCGCCGAAGAGCGCATGAAAAGCGACAAAGAGCGCCTGGAACGACAGGCCCGCCCACCGGCCGGACGACGTCCTACCAGTTCCCGTCCCCGCCGACCGTCGTCACGGTAACGAACTCAAGGATATGTTATACTAAAAGCAGCGATTATTCAGGATGATTGATATCCTGAATAATGAGGAACCGGTAGCAACGTGTCGTTGGAGCACGCGTCGAAGAGGTGGCCGTTGGAAACCCTGCACTCCTATGATGAGCTGCCCTGGACCAGATTCTACGAAGCGGGTATTCCCGCGCATCTGACCTATCCCGATCTGACGCTGGGCGAGGTCCTGACACAGACCGCATCGAAGTTCCCCGACCACACCGCCCTGCTGTTCTACGGCAACAGGATCACCTTCTCCGAACTCGACGACCTTACGACCAGATTTGCCAATGCACTTATCGGATTGGGGGTAAACAAAGGCGACCGGGTAGCACTCATGCTCCCGAACATACCCCAGATGGTCATCGCCTACTACGGCACCCTCAGGACCGGTGCCATCGCCGTGCCGACCAACCCCCTGTATCAGGAGCGCGAGCTCGAAATTCAGCTCAAGGACAGCGGCGCCGAAACGCTCGTTGCAGTGGACATGTTCTATCCCGTCATCTCCCCTGTGCTGCCGAAAACAGGCGTACGACACCTCATCCTCTGCAACATCAAGGATTTTCTGCCCTTCCCGCTGAAGCAACTGTACCCGATCAAGGCGCGGTTCGATAAACAATGGGTCAGCGTGAAACGCACACCCCCCATTTACGATTTTCCGTCCCTCATGAAGCATGCCCGGCAAGCCGTCACGACAACGAAGGTAGCACCCGGCGATATTGCCCTCCTTCAATATACCGGCGGCACGACAGGCGTTCCCAAAGGCGCAGTTCTGACGCACCGAAATCTCATAGTAAATGCCGTGCAAAGCAGGGCATGGCTCACGCTGCAGCGCGAAGGGGAAGACCGCATCCTTTCCGTCATACCCTTCTTCCATGTATACGGCATGACCACCGCCATGAACCTGGGCATGCTTATCGGCGCGGAGTTGATCCTTGTCCCCAAATTCCATACCAAAGAAGTGCTCCGGCTCATTCACAAATATCGGCCTACCATCTTTCCCGGCATCCAGGCCATGTACCTCGCCATCGGCAACTACCCGAAGATCAACGAGTACGACCTCACGTCCATTAAAGCGGCGATCAGCGGCGCAGGCCCGCTCATGCGCGAGGTGCAGGACCGGTTCGAACATCTGACCAAAGCGCGGATCGTTGAAGGATATGGACTGTCCGAAGCCTCCCCCGTAACACACGCCAATCCGATCTTCGGCAGAAGAAAACCCGGGACCATCGGCCTGCCATGGCCCGATGTCGAAGCGCGGATCGTGGACATCGTGACCGGAGAAAAAGTGCTGCCCATAGGCGAAGCAGGCGAACTGGTGGTAAAAGGGCCGCAGGTCATGAAGGGCTACTGGAACAAACCCCGGGAGACCGAACAAGCGCTGAGAGGCGGGTGGCTTCACACCGGAGATATCGCGAAAATGGACGAAGAAGGCTACTTCACGATTGTCGACCGGATCAAGGACATGATCAAGACCGTGGGCGAAAATGTCTACCCGCGCGAGGTTGAGGAGGTCCTGTTCACCCACCCCAAGGTGAAGGATGCCGTGGTGGTTGGCATTCCCCAGGAGTTCATGGGCGAGGAGATCAAGGCCTACATCGTAGTAAAGGAAGGATCAACCGCAACTGCTGCGGAGCTCATTTCCTTTTGCAGGGAGCGGTTGTCGAAGTTCAAAGTGCCGAAGGAAATAGAATTCCGCGATCAGCTCCCGAAAACGCTGGTAGGCAAAGTATTGCGGAGAGTGCTCAGGGACGAAGAGATAAACAAGTCGCAGGCGCTGAATGTGCTGAATGGGCCTCCGGGCCAGGAAAGAACTTGAGGTGGGTATGAAAAACGTCGTGATCATAGATGGACTGCGAACTCCCTACGCAAAAGCGGGAACAGCATTCAAGGATGTGCCTGCCGTGGACCTCGGCGCCGTAGTCTTAAAAGAGATCGTTGCGCAAACCCGCATCGACCGGGAGTTGGTGGACGAAGTGATCGTGGGAAATGCCGGCATGCCCGCCGAAGCGGCGAACATCGGACGGGTGATCGCGCTCAGGGCAGGTATCCCCTGGCGCATTCCGGCCTACAGTGTTCAGCGCAACTGCGCTTCAGGCATGCAGGCGGCGGCAAGCGCATATACTCAGATCCTCGCGGACATGAGCGACATCGTCCTCGTTGCGGGCGTGGAATCGATGTCGGATTACGGGTTTTACACCACCAAGAAATTCAGGGATGTGTTCACCACGATTGCCCGAACAAAAAGCATGGGCGCGAAGATCCGTACCGCGCTTTCACTCAGGCTCAGGGACTTCATGCCGGTCATGGGACTGACGCTCGGCCTCACCGACCCCGTCTCCGGGCTCAACATGGGCCAGACCGCTGAAGTGCTCGTTCGGGACTTCGGTATCACCCGCAGGGAACAGGATGAGTTTTCCCTGGAAAGCCATATTCGTTGGACCAGGGCCAACGAAGCTGGCAAGTTCAGGAACGAAGTTATCCCCTACTATGTCCCGCCGAAGTTCGAGGCTGTGGTAGAAGACCTCGGACCTCGAAAGAATCAGACCATGGAGGCGCTTGAGAAGCTCCGCCCCTACTTTGACCGGAAGTTCGGAACGGTGACACCCGGAAATTCGTCACCGATCACCGACGGCGCTGCCGCAGCTCTCATCATGAGCGCGGACCGGGCAAAGGAACTCGGCTACACGCCGCTCGGCACGATCAAGTCGGTTGCCTTTGCCGGATTCGATCCGTCGCGAATGGGCTTGGGGCCGGTCTTCGCCACCCACAAAGCATTGAAGATCGCCGGCATGAAGCTCGCGGACATTGAACTGATCGAGTTGAACGAAGCCTTTGCCGCTCAGGTCATCGGCTGCGAACGGGCCGCAGTATCCCGGGAATTTTTTAAAAAACATCTGCCCGGCGAGGAGCCGATCGGTGAATTCAGGCGAGAAATCACGAACGTGAACGGCGGCGCCATCGCAGTCGGCCATCCCGTGGGGTCGTCGGGCCTCCGGATCGTGATCACGCTCCTCAAGGAAATGGAACGCCGCGGCCTTGCAACCGGACTTGCCACCCTCTGCATCGGCGGCGGCCAGGGCGCGGCAATGATCGTGGAACGGCGATAGAAAGGAATAAACCATGTCAGCCTTCAGCTATATCGTACGACCGGACAATATCTCGATCCTCACCTTCGATCTTCCGGGTGAAAAGGTGAACAAGCTCACCTCATCGGTTATGGGAGAACTGGATATCCTGCTCAAGGAACTCGCTCTGAAAAAAGAGATCAAGGCGCTTGTGTTCCGGAGCGGAAAAGATGGAAGCTTCATCGTTGGCGCTGATATCGCCGAGATACGGGACATCACAGATATCCATGCCGGCGAACTGCTCGCTCAAAAAGGCCAGGCTGTTTTCGCTGCGCTTGAATCTCTTCCTTTTCCCACGGTAGCGGCGATCCACGGTCCCTGCATGGGCGGCGGAATGGAGCTTGCCCTTGCCTGCACCTACCGCGTCATCAGCAATGACCAGAGAACCGCCCTCGCCCTTCCCGAGGTCAAACTCGGGATCATCCCGGGGTTTGGCGGCACACAGCGGCTGCCAAGGCTGGTCGGCCTGACCAATGCCCTTGATATGATCCTTACGGGAAAATCCGTATATGCCAAAAAAGCGGAAAAAATCGGGCTTGCTGATGAAGTTACCTACAAAGAACTGGTATTGAATCAGGCGATAGCCCTGGTAAAAAAATCGATCGGCAAACCGCGGTCGGATTCGATCAGGGCAAAAAGGCCGTTTTACATCACCGTGATGGAAAGCAATCCGCTGACGAGGGCGTTTATTTTTGAGATCGCGAAGAAGAATGTGGTCAAAGAAACGCGGGGGAACTATCCCGCACCTTTGGCTGCCCTGGACTCGGTCCGCTACGGATTTACTCACAGCAAAGAAGCGGGATATCATAATGAAGCGAAGATCCTGGGTCAACTTGCGCCGACTGAGGTATCGAAGAACCTGATCTCGGTCTTTTATTTGAACGATATGCTCAAAAAAGACATTCACCCGTCGCCGTTCAAGATCAGCATGACGAGCGTGCTTGGTGCAGGCATCATGGGTGGTGGCATTGCCCAGCTTTTTGCGGAAAAAGGACTGTCCGTCCGGATGAAAGACCTTACGACCAAAGCAGTGAGCGCCGGGTTTAAGGAAGCGTCGGGGATATTCGCCAAGAGACAGAAGAAGGGGATCCTGACGCCTATCCAGGCGCGTGATGGTTTTGACCGGATAACGAGCACCACATCCTATTCCGGATTCGGACGCACCGACGTTTCAGTAGAAGCGGTCGTGGAAAATATGGAAGTTAAAAAAGCAGTGCTCAGGGATTTTGAGCTTGTTTCGCCGGAGAAATCGATCTTTGCATCGAACACCTCGTCCCTCTCAATCACGGAGATCGCTTCGGCATCAAAGCGTCCTGAACAGGTTGTCGGCATGCATTTCTTTAATCCGGTGGAAAAAATGCCGCTTGTTGAAATAGTCAGGGGAGAAAAAACCTCGGAGGAAACGATCGCGGCGATCGCAACGCTGTCGCGCAGGGTCGGCAAACTTCCGGTGATCGTGAATGACGGACCCGGTTTTCTGGTAAACCGCATCCTCATGCCTTATCTCGGCGAAGCGGTCAGAATGCTGGAACAGGGAGCGACGATCGAGGAGATAGATCGCACACTCCTTGCTTTCGGCATGCCCATGGGCGCCTTCATCCTGCTCGATGAGATAGGCATCGACATCGCGCATAAGGTTTCGGACATCCTGTTTCAGGGACTAGGCGACCGCGTTAAACCCTCCGACCTGCTCGGAGCGCTCTATAAGGAAGGCTATCTCGGAAAAAAGAACGGCAAGGGGTTTTATCTGTATGAGGGAAGAAAACGAGGCGCACCGGATGCTTCCATACACAGCAGAATATCAGCTGGTGCTGTCCATAGGGAAAAAACAGGCCCTGCGGATATCGTGGACCGGTCAATACTGCTCATGGTAAAAGAGGCCGCACTCTGCCTGGAAGAAAAGATCGTCGACCGTCCCGATCTCCTTGACGCCGCACTGATCTTCGGCATCGGGTTCCCGCCCTTCCGCGGCGGCCTGTTGAAATATGCGGACAAGATCGGCGCGCCGGTCATCGTTGAGAAACTCGACGGCTTAGCAGGGAAATACGGGGAACGGTACGCTCCGCCCACGCTGCTCCGGGACATGGTGAAAGCCGGCAAAGGATTCTACGCTTAACTATAGCTTGAATTCAATCGAAATTTGAAGCGAGGAACTATGTCCAGCATGATTTCAAAAAAACCGTTTGCCGGCGCTGTTGCATCGATCATCTTCGCCTTGCTGGGGATGCTTCTGATCCAGATCGATACTGCGCCGGATGCTCCCCGGGGTATTTTACTCTGGCTGTTCAGGATCGTCGGGTATTTCCTTCTTTTTGTCGCGTTCGGCTCCTTTATCGCTGCATTGTACACGCTGAAGAAGAACAACAGAGCCTGATCGGGTCCCTGTGCATTCCTGATTTTTTGCTACCCTGAATCCATCTGTTTTCAACTCGTGATTTAATCTGACACCCCCTATCAATGCGTGTTAAACTTAGAGGAGAACGAATCCTGTTCCGAAGGAGTTTCCTATGCGACTGACAATCTATGCGGTTCTCCTCTTCGCGCTGCTTATGCCACTGCAGAGTTTCGCCGACGACCTCGGCCTCGTCAGGCTGAGTCTGACCGAGGGGGAGGTGCAGGTCCTGGTCCAGAATTCCACGGACTGGACTGACGCGGCAATCAACCTGCCGCTGAACGAAGGCGACCGGTTGTGGGTCCCTGATGACGGAAAAGCGGAGCTTCAGATCCGGGGCGGGGTATATGTCCGCGCCAATAATAATACCTCGCTGGACATGCTCACGGTGGATAAAGACTCTGCGCAGCTGTATCTGGATCAGGGTCACGTTTACATCAATAATCGGCGCGGAGGGATCAAGATAGTTCAGGTAGACACTCCGTTATCCTCGGTCCGCAGTTACGATAATTCCATCATGCTCGTTGACGTATCCGAAGACGGAGTTACCGAGGTATCGGTCCTCAAAGGCTATGCGTATGCCGAGAACAGGGCCGGCTCCACGCGCGTGAGCGCGGGAAACACCTTGACGATCCGGAGCGATAATAGCGCTGATATCGCTCCCATAGCAACCCCCGACGATTGGGAGCAATGGAATACAGACCGTGATCGGCGTCTCACTGCCTGGGGTGAGAGCTCCCGTTATTTACCCGACGAACTCCACGAATACTCCACTGATTTCGACGAAAACGGGCGATGGGAATATGCAGGCACGTATGGATATGTCTGGGCGCCTACCGTGGTCGCAGCCGGCTGGGCGCCATATACCGTGGGCAGATGGATCTGGATCCGCGGTCATTACGTCTGGGTCGCGTACGATCCCTGGAGCTGGGCCCCCAGCCATTATGGTCGGTGGGTGTACCTGTCAAATAGCTGGTGCTGGGTGCCGCCGCCGATCGGATCTGTTTACTGGGGGCCCGGGTATGTGGGATGGCTCGTAACACCGACCTATGTAGCCTGGGTGCCGCTCGCACCCGGTGAAATATATTATGGCTACGGATACTACGGACCCGGAAGCGTAAATATCAATACCGTTAATGTCAGGACCATCATCGTGAACAGGACCTACATTAATGCACGGGCAGCCAATTCCGTGACGATTGAACATCGGGAATCCTTTGGTACGGGACGCCGTGTACTGATGCCTGCAAAGGAAAATCCCTTTATCGATACGCAGCATCATTCCACCAACATCACCATTGTTCCTCCGCCGGTGAAACCGCTGCAACCGATCGTACTCGTTCCCTCCGAGGAACAGGGGCGTGAGCGGCACCAGATCCCGGATCGGGAACGGATACGGCTGGTAACTCCTGAAAAAAGACATGAGGTTGCTCCCGCAATTCCTTCGCCGACACCGGCTGTAAAGAAACGTGAATATCCGATCGCTTCGCCGCCCGCGGCTACTCCAGGTCCTGCTGCGGTTCAACAACTGCATCCCCGCCTGCTGCCGCCCAAGAGGGTCAGGGATACGAGACCCGAGGAGATGAAGAACGAACGAAGACTGGTAAAAGACCGGGAATCGTCGGTGTTTAAACAGGAAGCACCGGAACATCTTAACGTCAATAGATCGAATGAACCGAAGAAGATCATACGAAAGTGGGCTCCATATCAGGATAAGTAAGGCAAGGGAGACGGTAAGCGGTTATCGGAGGTCAAGCAACTTTTACCAGATAGTCTCGTAATAACTCGTCATTCCCGCTTGTCGGGAATCGTCGTGCTTTACAACGTGCTGATTTGAAACGATTCCGGACAAGCCGGAATGACATCTAAAGAGGGTTGTTCAACTTTTTACGAGACTATCATCTTTAGATCCACTCGAAAAAGAACTTTGAGACGTGTCCTTGCATATGCTTTCACAATATCTATTTATAATAACCACGCTGCCTTCAGTCGTTTCTTTGCAAATCGAAAAATAGAATCGCCTTTTTCTCATTCATGCCAAAGCTCTTCCAAGGCACTTCTTCGGAAATTCAACATGTTATAACTTGGCACGCTTGATGCAATTACCCTGGCAAGATCAAACACAAAGGGAGAATACAACCATGAAAAGCTCAATCTCAAAAACAGCAACTTACATCGGAGCGGTCGCAGGCACCGTCCTCTTCGCACTCTTCGGTTTGCTGCCAGGCAGTCTGCTGGGGGGAGCCGCCGGCATTAATCTGGCCGGCATGCTGTACGGGCTTCCCCTGGGTTCCGGACTCATCTCAAGATCCATCGTGTTTGCATCGATGCTCACGGGCGTCCTGGCTTCAGGGATCCTGATCGTCACGGCCAGCACCACCGTGGCATGGCTCATGGGCAAGAGCCTTGAAGTTCTCGCGCATACAAAATCTGATTCTCAAAATTCAATATTCGCTTCAGAAAGGAGATAGTCATGAAAAACGAGACGGTTAAAAAAGGTATGAAGGTTGGCGCAACAATCGGCGGGTTGGTGTTCCTGGTTCTGGGAATTGTTCCGGGGTTCTACTTCGGCAGCTTCGGCACGCTTATCCTGCTCCAGAAACTCATGGGCGGAACGGTTGAACCCACCCTCTTCGTTCGCGCCGCGATCGTCATGGGGATCCTGGTAGGGATCGCCTGTGCGGCAACGGTGAGCATCGTGGTCGGCGGCCTCCTCGGCACGGCAGCGGGTTTCGTCGCATCGGCCCCAGCAGCCATGCGCGAGCA
>Ga0334722_10001302_pt1 | contig 31958 bp, 38 predicted proteins | sample C3_bottom_MG_FD_207210 | JGI IMG/M metagenome (GOLD analysis project Ga0334722, IMG submission 207210) | Sediment microbial communities from Yellowstone Lake, YNP, Wyoming, USA - C3_bottom | ecosystem: Environmental > Aquatic > Freshwater > Lake > Sediment | place: USA: Wyoming | collected... | reverse complement strand
CCAAGCTGTTTAATATCGCTGCCGGTCCTCTCGGTTTCGCTCCCTGTCCTCGTCTCTGCTCCTGTCCCAATATTTCTCCTTTTCCCACCTTTCCCAGTTGTCATGCAGTTCGCCATACGGCACACGGTAAAACACTCGCGGCAGGTCCTGCAGAGGAACGGGAACGTCACGAATACGATCCCATGGGCCGTTGTAATTCTCGGATATGAACCAACGGTTTTTATGAGGCCTATACCACTTCCCATGATAAAAAAAGATATCCACGTCTATATCGGCGACAAAGTAAACATATCTTCCCGGAATAGGAAAAAGCTTGGGCTGGCCGGCAATCTGGAACGGCGGCGGCTCATTATCTGTTCTGATATGGATATCTCCTATGTCGATATTTACGGCAAAACCTACTTTGGGGAGTGTCAATAGCAGAAGAACTACTGCCGATATGGCCATTATAATTTTTTTCATCGCACACCTCTCGGAATTATATTCTAATGACCATTCTTGCAGTTTTTTGACCCACTGTCAATCACCGGCGGGATATTAGGGACAAAATACCTGCTGTCCGGCAGCAAATTACACTCTTCATCAAAATAGCAGCGCTGTCACGCTCTGCAAAATAAATTTTATGGCGATGCAGCTTAGTCCCTGATTGAAAAAAAAGGGGAAGACCCTGTACAATCCCAGCATGTCAGTGCTGAAGAGTATTGTTGAACAGAAGAAAGACCGTATCGCCGCTGCAAAGCTCAGAAGACCGCTTGCAGAACTGAAGGCCTCCATCAGCGGCGTTGAAGGGCCCAGGGATTTTGCGAAGGCAGTGACCGGGGCTGCGGGGCAGGTCAGGCTCATTGCAGAGCTGAAGAAGGCCTCTCCTTCGCGGGGGCTTATCCGGCCGGACTTTGACCATAAAAAAATTGCAGCGATATATGAGGCAGAGGGAGTCGATGCCTTGTCAGTCCTTACGGAAGAGGATTTTTTCCAGGGCAGGCTCGACTATCTGCCTGAGGTGAGGGCGATAACCTTACGGCCTCTTCTGAGGAAAGACTTTCTCATTGACGACTACCAGATCTTTGAGGCGCGCGCGTATCAGGCAGATGCAGTACTCCTGATCGCTGCCATACTCGGGAAAAATCAGGCTGCTGAATATCTCGCATGTGCCCGTGAACTCGGCATGGCGGTCCTCTTCGAGGTGCATGACCGGAAAGAGCTTGAGATGGCCCTTGTGATCGACGCGCCGATCATCGGCATTAACAACCGGAATCTCAAGACCCTCGCGATAGACCTTGAGACGACCTTTCAGCTCCGCAGGGAGATCCCGCAGGGGAAGATTGTTGTGAGCGAAAGCGGGATAAGCAGGCATGAGGATGTGCTGAAGCTCCTTGAGGCCGGGGTGGATGCAATGCTGGTCGGCAGTTCGTTTATGGCCTCTCCGGATATCGGCCGGAAGATCAGAGAACTCAGGGGCTCTACCTGAGCTGTTGAAAGCCATAGAGGCTGTAGATGAAATGGCCGAGGATGGTGTAGCTCTCCGTCCCCCACTCATCCGGCAGCGGCCAATATGGTTCACCGTCTTTCAGGGCCTTTATCGCAGCATCATCAAGCACCCTGTATCCTGAAGTCCTTACCAGTTCTACCTTCCCAAGCCTTCCGTCCTTATTTATCGTAAACCGTATCTTCAGATCGCCATACTTCCCCTCTGCCGCGGCCGTTGCGGGGTAGACCCATATACTCTGGATTTTGTCTCTGAGTTTATGCATATACCCGGCATACCGGTAATCCCTGGTATCAAAGGTCACGGCATCGTCTTTGCCGGCTCTGGCAGCCGAGCCCTTGCCGGCGATCTCAGAGGTGATAAACGGGTCGAAAAGCTTTGATCTCAGCGAGCCTCCCTGACGGGTCGAGTCAGCAGAATGTCCTGGCCTGACGGCAGGTTCAGTCCCGGGTCCGGTGTCCGGTGCCGCTGCCTTTCCTGAAGCAGGATGCTCGCCCTGCGGCAGAGGGGCGCCGGTATCAGAGCCCTCGCCAGGGACGACCGGCCGGTCAGGGGATATGTCCGGTGGCGGCTGGGAGGGTCTTGCAGAAGATCGGGCTTCCTTTTTTGGCGGCTGAGGAAGGGATCGGGGTTTAAGAACCGGTGCGGACGGCCTGGCAGGAACCGGCGGCGCGGGCGGCGGGACTTCTTCCGGAGTGACGAGACTGGCCGAGAATTCCTTTTTCTCCGGCTGTTTTGGTTTTGGCAGAAAATAGATGCCGGTGACGATCAGTAAATGAATAATGATCGAAACAGATATAAAGCGTCTTAACAGCACATTATCATATCCCTGTCCGGAAATATTCGCTGTTTCACAAGGTTATGTCCTCAGAAGCCGGGCGGAAACGGGCAGTGGATCTTGACCTTGGTAACTGAAAGTCTGCTGTCCAGATAGTGTGCCGATATCTTGAAAAAAAAATCTCCAACAGAGCCCGAGATTGTTTTGTCCCGGTTCTCGGCCCAGGTCATCGTTTTTTTGAAGTTGTTGATGGCGACGATCAGGTAGATCCGGTCTATTGCCATCCCGGCGATATCCTCAGGGCTTGGGATTGGCAGGCCCTTCATCCCTCCGAACTGCGTATGAGAATGAAAGTCCCCGATTATCCTGAGGCGGTCGAGCCGCGCGAGGATCGGGTCGATCTTCTTATGGCTCGTGTCGTGAGAAACCACTCCCTTGGCCTTCCGGGATGCAGTCTGGAAGCTGAAGGCATGCTCGATAATGAAACGGTCTTCAAGCCTGTACCCCAGCAGGAACCCGAGACATTCCTTCCGGTATACCTCCGCTGAACTCAGCAACAGAGCGACAAAGGCATTTTCAGAAAGGTACGCCCGCATCTACTGCTGGTAATTCGGTATCCTCACCGAAAGCACCGGGCACGGGGCATAGCGGACGACCTGCTCGGCAGTGCTGCCGAAGAGCATCCGGTCGAGGCCTTTCCTGCCGTGGGTGCCGAGCACGATCATGTCTATTGTCTGTTCGCCGGCGAAGCGCGCAAGCTCTTCATAGGGGATTCCCTTGAGGACCACCTTTTCGAGCTCTTTGAGCCCGTGCATATCCTCGCTAAAGCACTTTTCAAGTTCAGCCCTCGCCCCGTTTTCGATATCCTTGTACATTTCGTCCATCGAGACATGCGGCACATACCAGCCGGCTGTCTTGGCAACATCATAGACAACATGCACGAGGTACAGACGGGCATTGTACCTCTTTGCCATGTCGACTGCATACGGCAGCGCATGGGACGATCCCTCGGAAAAGTCGGTTGCAAACATAATTTTCTTGATCTCCATTTTAAGCCTCCCTAAGGTATTTTGATGCGTCTTCCGGTGAGGTCGGCAGGATGTAAAAACCTGAACCCCATTCAAAGCCGCTGGTGTTCAGAAACCGCGGCATGATTTCAAGATGCCAGTGAAAATCCTCTCCCAGTGTGTGCCAGTGGTCCTTTCGCGGGACCCTGTTCGGGGCCGTGTGGATAAAATAATTAAATGAGATGCCCCTGAAGAGCGTCCTGAGTTTTTTCAGCATTCCCGACAGAATCAGTGCCATATCCTCTATTTCATCGTGCCTGATATCCTGGAAAGTGCAGCTGTGGCGCTTCGGCATGATCCAGGTCTCGAAAGGAAATTTTGAGGCATAAGGGCAGAATGCCATAAAATAGCGTGTCTCATTGATCACCCTGGCCCCGACCCGCAGCTCTTCCCTCATAATATCGCAGAATATGCACCGCTCCTTATAGCCAAAATACTGCTTGGCCCCGTCCAGTTCCTCTTTCACCCGCTTGGGGATGACCGGAGTCGATGCGAGGTGCGACAGAGGATGCGAGAAGACCTCCCCCGCATTCCTGCCGGCATTCTTGTAGATCAGGGTATAACGGAGCCTCGGGTCTTTTTCGAGATCAGTGATCCGGTCGCGGTAGGTCATGATGACCTTTGTCATCTGGTCAAGGCCTATGTCTTCAGGAGGACGCATATGGTCAGGCGATTCAATGATGATCTCGTTTGCGCCGATGCTGTTCATCCTGTCATACATACCGTTTCCGCGTCTGCCGAGGTCGCCCTCGATCTTAAAGACAGGGTTGAAGTTCGGGATGACCCTTGTCAGCCAGGCGTTGCCGCCACCGGGCTCCCTGATCGACATGATCTCCCTTGGGGCCTCTTCTTCGCGGCCGCGGCAGAGCGGACAGGTTCCTTCGTTAGTGTCGGGCTGAGGCAGGGCATACTCTTCCGGCGCCATAGACCGGCTGAGCACGGCTACCCACCTGCCGAGCAGGGGGTCTTTGCGAAGTTCATTAAGGTCTGTTTTTTTCATATAGTATTCTGAGCCCTTCATGTATGAGATAAGGCCTTTTCTCGCAGGGCACGGTCATGTACTGCTGCATTGTCATACAGTGCCCGCCGGTAATAACCGTAAGAAAATGAGCGCTGGTCTCGTCTGAGACGCCGGCTATAATCCTTTCGACAGCACCGGCAGTCCCGTAAAAGAGCCCTGAGCGTATGCATGAGCCGGTGTCCCTGCCAAGAGCACTGTCAGGCTTCTCGAGAGGCACCTCTTCCAGTTGTGATGTCATTGCCCCGAGAGCCGCGCTCATGAGCCTGAGTCCCGGCATTATCGCGCCCCCGATCAGATTGGCCTTTCCGTCAACCATCGTGATCGTCGTAGCCGTTCCAAAGTCCACCACAGCGACAGCTCTTTGGTAGAGCGCAAAGGCCCCTGATGCATTTGCCAGTCTGTCAGCTCCGAGAGTCTCCGGGGTCCTGATCTCCAGGCAGAGGCCGGTTTCAACCCTGTGGTTGACTGTCAGAGGGGCGACTGACTGTCCGGCAAACAGGTCAACCGCCTCCTGGAGTCTGGCGTTATGCCCCGGCACTACTGAGCATATTATACAGCGAACGTCTTTTTTTTCTATATGATTTTGGTTGATAAACCCTTCCATGGCGGAGGCGTAAGTCTGAGCGTCCCTGAGAGGCAGGGTATCGAGGCGCTGGGTGACGAGTCTTTCAGAGACGAAATAACCTATTCCTATCAATGAGTTGCCTATATCAATCGTGATCAGCACTTACCGGTCCCCTGTCTCTGTAATCTCGCCGCTGTTGATCTTTTTTCTGAGGCCTGAAGGAAGCAGCAGGACAAGCCGTCCTTTGTCATCGATGTCCTCGGCAAGACCCGAAATCCTCGATGCCCCGTCCGTAACCAGTACTTCCCTGCCGAGACAGGAAAGGAGCGGCCTCAGTTCCCGTACAAGAGGAAAGATCCCGGTGGCCAGGAGTTTTTTATAACGGGCCTCGAATTCATTCATGATCCCTGAGGCGATCCTCTCCCGTGAGCTTGTTGAACCGGTCTCGATCAGGACCGATGTGGCCTTCCCGGAGATCTCCGGGGGAAGATCATCAGTTCTGCTGTTGAGGTTGATGCCGATCCCGATAACTGCCCGGGTAATGATGCCCTGGACGGTCCTTGCCTCGGTGAGGATCCCCCCCAGTTTTTTCCCTGCCATCAGCAGATCGTTCGGCCATTTTATCGAGACCTGAATGCCGGCTTCCCTGGTTAAGGCTGCAGCAGCGGCAAGGGCAGCCAGTATCGTGAGAAAGGGGGCATCGGACGGGGGTATTCCAGGCCGCAGGACGATGCTCAGATAAAGATTCAGCCCTGGAGGAGAGAACCACGTCCTGTCGAATCTGCCTCTTCCTTTTTCCTGGCAGTCAGCAATAATGGCAATGCCGGTATTCTCCCGGATATCATCCATAGGCAGGGACAGGCCGATATCGTTTGTAGAACTGACAGACCTGCAGCAGACTATCTCCCGCCAGAACCTGCTTTTCAGCCCGGAACGGATCTCATCTGCGGAGAGATAATGATCTGACAGGGGGAACTCCAGCCTGCCGGGCCCTTCGGAAGAATGCCTGCTGTTCATTGACTGCTCAATCGGCTTATCAATCGACTTATTCAGGTTGCTTATTCCGGCACTACTCTTCCGGGAGCACCCTGACGTCGACCTTGCCTTTGAGCAGGTCTGCAAATCTTATTGCATCGTCTTTTGACCCGACGATTGAACCATAATGCATCGGGATTGCTGTCTTCGGCTTTATGTCGAGCGCTGCCTTTGCCGCTTCTTCAGCAGTCATGACATAGGTCCCCGAGACAGGCAGAAGGGCGATGTCAGCCTTGATGCTCTTCATCTCGGGTATGTAATCCGTGTCCCCTGCCAGATAGATCCGCTGTCCCTTCAGGGTAAGGATATATCCTACCCATCCCCTGTCTTTTGTGTGGAACTGCTTGTTTGTATTGTAAGCAGGGACGGCCTCGATCCTGACGCCGCTGACCTCGATGCTGTCCCCTGGCTTTATGATCCTGATTGAGCCCTTGAGCTTTGAGGCGCAGTCTGCCGGGGCAATGATCACCGTATCCGGCCCCTGGATCTTCTGCAGATCTTCGGGTGAACAGTGGTCGCGATGCTCGTGGGTGATAAGAATGATATCGGCAACATCTTTTTTCTTTATCTGAAACGGATCAGTATAGACGACCCGCTCGCCGACGAGCTTGAACGTATCGTGTCCCAGCCAGTGAATATTTCCGATCATGGTATCTCCTCCTTCGGCGATAGAGCTCAACACTGGGCTCAGGCCCGGGTTCAGCATAATGCCCGGGACAAGCAATAAACAGAACAGAAGCCTGCATATCCTTCTCCTCATAGGTTAGCAGGTTCCCAGGCCGATATACCGTGCCGGGTTATCGGCTGCAGCCTCTGCAATCTCCGCATCAGGTATTCCTATCTCGCTGAGCAGGGGGACTGAATCAGCAAGTGTAATGCCGCTTCCTGCCAGTATCCCCTGTTCGTTAAAGACAGCGCAGACGTCATATTTTTTTGACCGGGCAATGCGGCCCTTGACCGAATCAGTGATAAGCATGATCCGGTCGAGGCGCTTGCGGTTGAATATCATCTCGAGCGTCCGGGGATGGAGATGGGCGCCGTCAGCGATCACCTCTATGTAAAGCTCTTCATCCAGAAGCCCCAGCCCGGCAAGCCCCGGTTCCCGGTGATGAAACGGCCGCATGGCATTAAAGAAATGGGTTATCCCCGTTGCTCCGGCCTTTTTGCCCTCGAGCGCCTGGACGTATGTTGCATCCGAGTGGCCCATATTCACCCTGATGCCGAGTTCAACGCAGCGCTCGATCACCTTCAGGGCCCCGGTGAGTTCCGGTGCTATGGTCATTATTTTAATGATATCCTCATTGCCGGCGACCAACTCCTTCAAAAGAGAAAGCGACGGTCTCAGCAGGGTCTTTTTATCGAGGGCCCCGGGAAATTTTGGACTCAGGAAGGGGCCTTCGATATGCACCCCGAGGACCATGGCCTGCGCTGCTGCATAATTTTCCGTCATCCGCCGAAAGCCCGAGTCCTGCTTCTGTTTTTCGATAGCCTTTCGAACCGCATCAATCTGCTGTCTCATGATATCGATCGGCGCGGGGTAGAGGGCAAGACAGATCGCGTCGGTGCCGGCCTTCCCGTGAAGCGCGGCTATCTTCAGTATATCAGCAGGGTTTGTTGTCCGTGTGTCGTATTTTCCAAGGCCGTGGGTATGGAGGTCTACATATCCCTTCATCTGAATCAGCCTATCCTTTCTGTCCCCATATAGGGCCTGAGCACCTCGGGCACAATGACGGAACCATCCTGCTGCTGGTAGTTTTCGAGGACCGCTACGAGGGTCCTGCCTATGGCAAGACCTGACCCGTTCAGGGTATGGACGAATTCTGTGCCTTTTTTGCCTTCGCGTTTAAACCGTATATTGGCCCGCCGCGCCTGGAAATCGCCGAAATTGGAACATGAGGATATCTCCCGGTATTTATTCTGTCCGGGGAGCCAGACCTCCAGGTCATAGGTCTTTGCCGAGGAGAACCCGATATCGCCGGTGCAGAGCACGACCACCCGGTAGGGCAGCCCGAGCTTCTGCAGTATTTCCTCTGCGTTGCCGGTCAGTTTTTCGAGTTCATCAATTGAATCCTCCGGCTTTACGAACTTCACCATCTCCACCTTGTTGAACTGGTGCTGCCGGATCAGTCCGCGGGTATCCCTTCCGTGGGCCCCTGCCTCCCGCCTGAAACACGGTGTGTAAGCGGTATAGTAGAGCGGCAGATCAGACTCCTTTAATATCTCGTCACGGTGGATGTTGGTTACCGGCACCTCTGCGGTCGGGATCAGATAAAACTCCGGGTCTTCAATCCTGAAGAGCTCAGATTCGAACTTCGGGAGCTGCCCGGTGCCGGTCATGCTCTCCCGGTTCACCAGGATTGGAGGGAAAACCTCGGTGTATCCCTTTGCCGTGTTGGTGTCGAGCATGAAGTTCATCAGGGCCCGTTCGAGCCTCGCCCCGGCGCCCCTCATAAGGGCAAATCGCGCACCGGTTATCTTGGCCGCCCGTTCAAAATCGATTATGCCGAGCGGCTCAGCAATGTCCCAGTGGTTGAGCGGCTCAAAATTAAACTTTCCCGGTTCGCCCCACCGCCTGACCTCGGCATTGTCTGTCTCGTCCTTTCCGATCGGTACGGACTCGTGCGGTATGTTCGGTATGGTCAGCAGCAGTCCCTTTGTTTCATCCTCAACAGCCTTCAGCTGGTCGTCGAGGGTCTTGATCCTGTCGGAGACGACCCGCATGTCCTCAAGCTCGGCAGAGGCATCCGCCTTCTCCCGCTTCTTCCTGCCTATTTCTTCAGAGACGACATTGCGCCGGTTCCGCAGCTCCTCGGTTTCCCTCAGCAGTGCCATCCTTTTTTCATCAATCGCAAGAAATTCCTGGAGCGGGAATTCATATCCCCGCTTTTTCAGGGCTTCCCTGACGTCCTGCACATTCTCCCTGACAAACCGTGAATCGAGCATAGTGTTTCCTTTCTGGAAGTTATAATATATCCGATTAAACCGAAAAGATAAAGTCTGGGAGCCGGTCCTTGCGTAATGACGATTCTTCTCTTTAAAATTGACTATGTCTTACATTAATGTACTCCCACCGGATGTCCGGAACAAGATAGCTGCAGGTGAGGTGATCGAACGGCCTGCATCAGTTGTCAAAGAACTGCTCGAAAATGCGATTGACGCAGGCAGCACGGATATCCGGATCGATGTCCTCTCGGGCGGCAAGAGGATGATCAGGGTCTCTGACAACGGCACCGGGATGGACCGGGAGGACGCCCTTCTCTGTTTTGAACGGCATGCCACGAGCAAGCTTGTCTCGGCTGACGACCTTTTTGATATCCGGACTCTCGGGTTCAGGGGTGAGGCCCTTCCGTCGATCGCCTCCATCTCAAAGGTCAGGCTTGTTACCGGGCTTAAGGGCTCGGGCACCGGGATATCAATCGAGATGTCCGGCGGAGACGTCATTGATAGCCGGGAGGCTGCTGCTGTTGGCACCATGTTTGAGATCAGGGACCTTTTTTTTAATACGCCTGCACGGAAGAAATTCCTTAAGACGACCGCGACGGAGCTTTTTCATATCATCGACATTGTTACGAAGGAGGCCCTGTCACACCCTTCGACAGCGTTCTCTCTTTATACCGACACCAAAGAAACCATGCTGCTTCCCGTTGCCTCGGGACTGAGGGAAAGGATCATGCAGATCTATGGCGATGAGTTCCTGAAAGGCCTGCTGCATATCAGCACCCCCGGCGGACCGCTGCGGATGGACGCATTTGTGTCCGACACTTCGACCTTCAGAAACAGCAGGGACCATCAGTTTGTCTTTATCAACAAAAGGCCGGTCAGGGATACTTCGGTTTCCCACGCGGTCTATAAGGCCTATGAAGGTATCCTGCCCCATGACCGGCACCCGGTCTATTTTATCTTTCTCGAGATAGACCCGCGGCGGATAGATTTCAATGTGCACCCCACAAAACGCGAGGTCAGGTTCGAGGACAAGGAGTCGGTCTACCGTCTGATCAACGGCAGTCTCAGGGGCCTGATCAGGGGGGCGCATGGAGACTATGCCCGGCCCTTCTCCGAAGGCCCGGTATCCGGCCCCTGTCCTTCATGGCCATCGGCATATACACGACAGCCTGAGCTAGCGGGTCCGCCCGACGCCTTTGTCTCGGAGACCTCAGGGCCGGGATACAGACCCTCCCTGCCCTTTATTTACCTGGGGGATACCTTCATTGCCGTATCCGGGAGGGGCGGGCTCACCCTCATCGATCATCACGCGGCGCATGAAAGGGTCCTTTATGAAAAACTGCTCAGAAAGGTGCAGGTGGATGCACATCAGCTCCTCTTCCCCGAGCAGGTCAGGCTTTCGCACAGGGAATACCGGGCCATACTCGCAAATAAGGAGCTCCTGGCAGGCCTCGGCATGGAGGTCGACGATTTTGGCCATGATACACTCATCGTCCGCTCCCTGCCCATTGACCTTGCAGGGGCGGATATCCGCGGCATTCTTGCGGACATAGCCTCTGCTGTGCTGGGAGGTATCCCGCCGGAGAAATCCCTCAGGGAGTCGCTCGCCGCGCGCATTGCCTGCCACGGCTCGGTACGGGGCAAGGAGGTCCTGAACCAGGAGGAGGTTGCGAATCTGCTCCATGACCTTGAGCAGGCAGACTATCCTGACCAGTGTCCCCACGGAAGACCGACCCGTCTTTTCTATTCGCTCGAAGACCTGCAGAAGCTGTTCAAGCGGAAATGAAAAAGGTCATCATCCTGCTCGGTCCGACTGCTGTTGGGAAGACCGGGGCCTCCATACTGCTTGCAAAGGCCCTTGATACCGAAATCATCAGCGCTGATTCCATGCAGATCTACCGGCATATGGATATCGGAACTGCCAAGCCCTCCAAAGAGGAGCTCGAATCGGTGAAGCACCATATGATCGGGATAGCCGGGCCGACAGAAGCGTACAGCACAGGACAATACATTGATGCCATTGTGCCGGTTATTGAAGATCTTCACCGCCGCGGCAAGGTCCCGGTCATCACCGGCGGCACCGGCCTGTATATCAAGGCGATCACCCGGGGCATATTCACTGGTCCCTCTGCTGACTGGCAGCTTCGGGATGAACTTCTTCTGAGCGAGTGCGGGAACCCCGGGAGCCTCTACAGGCGCCTGACTGAAGCCGATCCCGCGGCTGCACGGAAGATCGAGCAGAACGATATCAGGCGGATCATCCGGGGCCTCGAGGTCTGCCTCAAGAGTTCAGGGACAATCTCGGGCATGCAGGAAAGTCTGACAATCCCGTTGCCGTATGAATTCATGAAGATCGGCCTTGCCCGTGACCGCAAGGAATTATATGCCCGTATCGACCAGCGCGTAGATGCGATGATTGCAGCAGGCCTTGCTGAGGAGGTAAGCAATCTTCTTGCGCTGCAGCCTGATAAAACGCCGATGCAGGCGATCGGGTATAAAGAGATGGCCCTGCACCTTGCCGGCGGCATTTCCCTTGAAGAGGCGATCCGGCTGATCAAGAGAAATTCGAGGCGCTATGCCAAGCGGCAGTTCACCTGGTTCAGGAAGGAAGAGGGAGTCCAATGGATTGAGGTAACCGGGCTGTCTGAACCAGGTGACATTTTCAGGAAGATCATGAATCTCCTTGATAATTCTGGGCAAATAATTTATGGTAATAAAAAATAAAGATACAGAGGGGGCACGGGGATGTCGAACAGCAAGGGGCTTCAGGATAATTACCTTAATCAACTCAGAAAAGACAGGACCCCGATCATCATCTATCTCACCAACGGCGTCCGGCTGAAGGGAACGATCAAAGGTTTTGACAACTTTGTTGTCCTGGTCAAGGATGTGTCCCAGCAGCTTATCTATAAGCATGCCATATCCACGATCGTACCTGAGAAGGATGTTGATATCAGGTTCGAAGACCAGGAGTAGCGAAGCAATCTTCAAAAAAATTCTGCTATTATATACCACAGTTCTTAAAATCAATTATTTTGAGGCAATACTACTGATTGCTCTATTGGGAGGAAATTATTAAATGCTGAAAATCATGCGCCATAATGCCAAGTATTTTTATGTGCTTTTCTTTATTGTGATACTGTCATTCATTTTCTGGGGAGTCGGGAGCGTAGACAAGACAGAGAAGGGCAGTGTTGTTGCGGAGGTTGGTCATCTCAAGATCAGCAGCGAGGAATACTGGAGGGCCTATGACAGAACCTTTGGTTTCTATAAGGAAGTTTACAAGGACAAGTTTGACGAAGAGATGCAGAAAAAACTGAACCTGAAAGAGAATGTTCTGAATTCTCTTATTGAAAATAAGGTGCTGCTGCTGGCGGCCAAAAAAGACGGGATTTCGATCAGCGACGACGAATTGAACGAGGCGATACGGAACGAACCTGCCTTCATGAAAAACGGGGCCTTTGACCGGGATGTCTATATCAACCGGCTGCGCCTGAACCGGTTGACCCCCGAGACCTACGAATCAGCCAAAAGGCAGGAGATGATGATAAGCAGGATTCGGAGGATCATAGAACTTGGGGCAGCACTGCCCGAGGCTGATCTCGCAAAACTCTCAGGGGATGAGCAGACAGTCAAACAGATCAGGGAGGCGATGGTGAGCAGTGCAAAGGAAAAGGCTGTCAAATCCTATGTCGAAGGTCTGAAAAAAGGCATGAAGATCAAGATCAACAAAGATGTTATGGCTTCATAACAGCGAACGATAACCTTTTCCTGGAGTGATACCGCAGGCTGCAGGAGGGTGACCGACTGCAGCCTCTGCGTTTATGAGGAAGAATGGCCGACGAGAATAAATCAAAAAAAGAACTGATTGCAGAGCTCGAGAGGCTCAGGGCAGTGCATGCGCGCACAGAGCAGGAGCTGCGGCAGGCGCTTTCCATGGCACAGGCGGAGAAGGCCACGGTGGATGCGGTCATCCAGGGGATGGGAGATGCGGTCAGCATCCAGGACCGGGATTACAGGGTTCTTTATCAGAACCAGAAACATCGGGATCTTGTGGGTGATCACGTGGGTGAGTACTGCTACCGCGCCTATGCCGGTTCTGAATATGTCTGCCCGGATTGCGCTGTCGAAAGGGCATTTGCTGACGGGAAGTCATACCGCCTCGAGAAAAGCAGGACTTTCGACGGCGGGGAGTTGTTTCTCGAAATCGTTGCGTCACCGCTTCGCGATGCCAGCGGCGCGATCTATGCCGGAATCGAGGCTGTGCGGGATATAACCGACCGGGTCAGGCTGCAAAAAGCGCTTCAGGAGAGTGAGGCGCGGTATCGCATGCTCTTTGAAAGTGCGGTTGATGCGATATTCATTATCGATGCAGAAGGGGAGAATGCCGGGAAGATTGTCGAGGTTAACCAGACTGCAGCAGAGATGCATGGCTATACGGTCACCGAGCTCCTTGGGATGATGATCACTGACCTTGATACGGCCGAGGTTGCCGGCGAGGCGCCTGCGAGAATGAATCAGATCATCAGGGGAGAATGGCTGAAGACCGAACTCCTGCACCAGAGAAAGGATGGCAGCGTTTTCCCTCTTGAGGTCAGCGCAGGCCTGCTCGAAATAGGCGGCCATCAGTACATACTGGCTATTGACCGGGATATTTCTGACCGCAGGGCTGCTGAAGCTGAGCAGGAGAAACTGATAGCCGAACTCCGCGACGCCCTTCAGAAGATCAAGACACTCAGGGGCCTGCTGCCGATCTGTGCCTGGTGCAAGAAAGTGCGCGACGACCAGGGGTACTGGAAGGGTGTTGAGAAGTACATCGAGGAACACTCCGCTGCGTCATTCACCCATGGCATCTGCCCGGAATGCCTCAGGAAAAACGATCCGGAACTCTACGATATGCTTTTGAAAAATCCTGACCTGCGCCAGTCCCTGATGCAGGATGGAGACGCGGACGGTGCAGAGACATAGGCCGGGCAGAGAACCGCGGGATGGTGCTGAACTTCTGACGGCTAGAGTCCCCTCAGGGCCTGCTCGATGTCACTGATGATGTCATCGGCATCCTCAAGCCCGGTCGAGATCCTGACAAGGGCGGGGTCAATGCCTCTCCTCAGGCATTCAGCATCGGAAACGCTGTTGTTGAACATGAGTGCCGCATTCATCACAATCGTTTCGGTATCCCCGAGGCTGACGCCTGTCCGGCAGAGTCTGAGCCGCTTCATGAAACGCCTGCAGGCAGCTCTGCTTCCGAGGGTGAGCGACACCACGCCGCCGTAGCTCTTCATCTGTCTTTTTGCTGTCTTGTGGCCCGGATGTTCCCTGAGCCCCGGATAAAGAACAGACCCGACCTTTTGGTGTCCGGCAAGAAATTCTGCGATCGCCGCAGCCGATTGGCAGTGATAATCCATCCTGAGATGAAGGGTCTTCAGACCCCGCAGAAAAAGCCAGGCATTGAATGGGGAGAGGCAGGCCCCGAGGTTCATGAGCATATTTTCCCTGAGCCGCCTGACCAGCCTTCTTGAGCCCGCCACAACACCGCCGATGGCATCGCCGTGGCCGCCGATATATTTTGTTGCCGAGTGGATGACACAGTCGATCCCCTCCGTGAGCGGCTTCTGAAGGTAGGGAGTGGCAAACGTATTGTCGATGACCGAGAGGAGGCGTGCTTTTCGGGCAATATCCGCGATAACCCGCATGTCTATAATGCTTAAGGCGGGGTTGGAGGGGGTTTCAAAGAAGATGAGCCTTGTTTTTTTGGTTATGAGCGAAGGGATCTTCACCTGCAGATCATCATGCGGATCAAAATACCTCACCGGGCACCGGAGCTTCCGGAGAACGTTGTCGAAGAAGGCCCGGCTTCCTCCGTAGATCCTGCTGCTTGATATGATCTCATCTCCGGGGTTCAGGCTATCAAGCAGCACGGCAGAAACAGCTGCCATGCCCGAGGAAAAGGCAACTGCAGAGGCGCCTTTCTCCAGCAGCGCCATTTTGTCTTCGAACGCCTTGACCGTCGGGTTTCCCATGCGGGTATAGACGAACCCGCTCTTTCGGCCTTCTGCGATGGCCGCAACCTCTGCAGGGTCGGTGAAGAAGAACGTACTGGTCTGATAGATCGGCATGCTTGAAGGGCTGATATCGGGACAGGAATCTTCCCCGCCATGAACCAGGAGCGTACCAAACCCGCCGGCCGGGCGCTTCATGTTTTTTTCTTTGTGCCGGTTCGGTAGACGGTTATCGCAATATCAGGGCAAACCGTTGCGCAGATCCCGCATCCGGTACACCGGTCTTTGTGCTTAATCACTGCCGGGAAGCAGCCGATCGCATTAAAATGGGAGCTGATTGCCAACGCCTTTACCGGGCATGCGTCGACGCAATACCCGCATCCCTTGCAGCGCTCCTTCTGAATTTTTATCAAGCCCTTCATAAACCCTTTCCCAGCAGTTCGACTGCATGTCTGAGTGAAATGTCGGTAATGCTCCCGCTGAGCATCCTGGCAATTTCGTTTGTCCGCTCAGTGCCGTTAAGCTCCTGTACCGTTACCGAGGTTCGGTTGCTGACGGTCCTTTTTTCAATCTTCAGATGCTGCCTGCCGAAGCTCGCAATCTGCGGCAGATGCGTAATGCATATTACCTGGTGGCTGCCGGCCAGCAGCTTCAGTTTGCGTGCGACACTTTCTGCTGTCTTTCCGCCAACTCCGGCATCCACCTCATCGAAGATCAGGACCGGGATGCTGTCGAGGTCCGCGAGGATACTCTTCAGCGCCAGCATCACCCGGGAAAGCTCACCCCCGGAGATGATCCTCGTCAGCGGCTTGAGAGGTTCACCGGGGTTGGCGGTAAAAAGAAACTCTACAAGGTCAGACCCGCAGGGCCCTACCCTCGCCTTGCCGTCAGCTCCTGTTTCCTGATTTACCTCAATCCTGAATCCGGGGCTGTTGAAGGCCAGGTCTTTGAGTGCCTCCTCAATCAGTCTCTCTATCTGTCTTGCGGCCTTTGTCCTTTTTGCTGACAGCAGTGCTGCAGCTTTTCCGAGCTCGGCTTCCTTTACGACCAGCTGAGCTTCAAGTTCTACCAGGCGGTCATCGGTTGACTCAAGGCTCTTCATCTCTGCTTCAGCAGCGTCCCTGTACTGCAGAAGGGCCTCGATGCCTTCCCCGTATTTTTTTTCGAGCTTTTTCAGGGTTTCGAGGCGTTCTTCAACAAAATCAAGCCGGGCAGGGTCAAGGTCGTATCTGTCCCTGAAGCCCCGGAGCGCGATTGAGGCATCCTCAATAAGAGGCAATGCCGCCTCAACGGTCCTCGCCGCGTCAGTGAGCCTGCTGTCGATTGCGGTCAGCTCTTTCATATAGGTACGCACCCGGGAAAGCTGCTCCAGGCATGAACCCTCTGATTCATATAGAAGGTTGTATGCCTCACCCGTGAGCGCGGTCAGCTTCGTCAGGTTTGCAAGAATCCTGCGCTCCTCTTCGAGGTCCTCTTTTTCACCCGGCTGAGGATCTGCGGCATTTATCTCTGTCACCTGAAAACGGAGGAGGTCAAGTCTGTGGGCCCGCTCTCTCGTCTTTTCCCTCAGTTCATCGCACTCCTGCCTGATCTTTGAGGCTCCGGCAAAGAGTGCAGCGGTCTTTTCCTGCTCCGGCTGCAGTTTCCCATAGACATCGAGCAACCGCCGCTGGTTTTCGGCAATGAGCAGGCTCTGATGTTCATGCTGGCTCATGATATCGACAAAGGATTTGCCGAGTTCCGACAGGGTCTGGAGTGTGACCATGGTGTCATTGAGATATGCCCGGCTCTTGCCGCCTGCCGTCAGCACCCTTCTCATGAGGAGCCCTTCAGTCACATCAATATCAAGGTCGTGAAGTGAGGCCGGTGCGCTGTCGAAGTAGACCTGGACCGAGGCCTCTTTTTCGCCGGACCGTATCAGATCTGACTGGGCCCGGTCTCCCAGGGCAAGGCCGAGGGCGTCGATGATGATCGATTTCCCGGCTCCGGTCTCGCCGGTCAGTATGTTTAACCCCTCGTCGAATCTGACTGTCAGGTCATCAATAATCGCGAGGTTTTTTATTCTCAGCTCTTTCAGCATGGATGCACGATACAGCTAACCGACAAGATAGGAGAACCTGCTCCTGAACTCCGCAACGCTCATATGTCCGGCCTGAGCAAGAACCTTGATATGATCGGCCTCAAAATCTTCCTTTTCGAGCCTGATCATATACTTTCTACCTACCTCATAGTTCTCTGCCCCGATATCAACCATGCGGACCCTGGTCTTGCCGGTGCACGGGTCTGCCATTTCCACAAATGAGACCGGCCTGAGCTTTCCCTCGTCAAAGGTGATCATGGCCCCCGTCCCACCCCTGAGCAGAAACTTGACCGCCCCGTAGCCCAGGTCTCTCGTATACTCGATATCATAGGGGATGGGATCAGCAGCCCTGAGCTCATACCCTATACTCTTATGGACGATGGTGACCTTGAGCCCCCGCTGTTCCAGGCTGTTCCTTACAATGCCCCTGAAGATTCTCCCGAGCGGAATCTCCGAAAACCGTATCCTCCCAAGCTCATCCCTTTCGACTTCATTGCAGGACTCGAGTTCCTCCATATCAAGCCTGCTTGCAATGCCTTCGGCGAGGATCGAGACCCCATGGTCCTTATCCATAGCGAGTCTTTTGATGATCGCACCTTCCAGGATATCCGCGACTTTTTGGAAGACAAGTTTCTTTTCAGTGAACTCCTCAGGGATAAGGGTCAGCGGCGCGCCGGAGGCCTTGCCCATCCCGAGTGCGAGGTGGCCGGTATCTCTCCCCATGGTCGATATAAAATACCATCGTCCGGTGGTTTTTGCGTCCTCCATCAGGTTCTTGACGATTTCGACACCCCAGTGGCGGGCGGTATGGTAGCCGAATGAAGACCTGCCGCCGGGGAGATAAAGATCATTGTCTATGGTCTTCGGCACGTGGACTATGGCTATTCTGCCCCTCGACTCACGCTCTATCCACCTGGCCATGTAGGCAGTGCCGTCACCGCCGATCGTAATCAGGTATTTTACCTTCAGCGACTTGAGCATGGACAGGAGGGTTCTGAACTTTTCTTTTGCGGTTTCTGCGGGGTCCCGGGAGGTTCTGAGGATAGATCCGCCGGTCGTATGGATGCGGGACACGTCATCGATCTTGAGTCTCATGACGCTTTTCTTATCCCCTGCAAAGAGGCTTTTAAAACCACCGACGATGCCGATCACCTCTTTTCCCTGGTTGATCGCCTCGATCGTTGCTGAACTGATGACCCCGTTTATGCCGGGTGCCGGGCCACCCCCGACGACGATCGCGACGACCTCGCTGCTCAAGGTTTCTCCTGAGACGCTTCGGTCTTTTGAGATTCTATCTGAAGGTCTTTGGCATATTCAGGGCAGCGCACGTCCCTGCCTGATACGGAGAACTTCTTCTGGCAGGACTCACGCCAGGCACAAAATGAACAGGCCTGCTTTTCGATTTCCATTATTGCTCCTGTATGCTGATTTTTTCCATGACCTGCCGGCAAGAGACTAAGGCATCTTCTTGTCGCTGAGGAACTTGACGGCGACCCGCCGGTGCCGGGGACCGTCGAACTCACAGAAGAAGACCGACTGCCACGTGCCGAGCACAAGCCTGCCCTCATCGATCATCACGCTCAGGGAGGGCCCGATCAAAGACGCCTTGATATGCGCCGAGGAGTTTCCTTCTTTGTGAAGATAGTCCCCTTCAAACGGGATCATCCTGTTGAGCAGGGTGAGTATATCGCGCTGGACGCTCGGGTCTGCTCCCTCATTGATCGTGACTGCGGCAGTTGTATGCGGAACATACAGGTATCCGATGCCGCTGACGAGCCCGGCCTCTTTCAGGAGTTCCTGGACCTTTTCAGTAATATCAATGAATTCCGTCCTTGTCCTGCTTTTAACATTTATGTATCTGATCACCGGTATTCCCTCCCTGGGGAGATGCTGCATAATCTTGACGGCTTCGTAAAAAGTCCGTATGCTGCGTTGCACTTCTAAACTCGTCACTGCGACGTACCAATAAGTACGCCTCATTCCTCACTTCTTGCGCGCCTTGCCTCCAGAGCTTTTTACAAACCCGTCTCATTTTTAGCTTATTGCGAGTTTTTCACTCGTCTTCAAAAAACGTTATCGTAAAAGCTGCTGTCAATCGAAAATTCGATTCTTATTATAAGAATATTGTCTGGCAAATCAAGATGTTCGATCTTTATTATATCTTTTTCCGTCGTCACAATCCATTCGCATTTTAATGCCGCGGCCTCTTTTGCCAGTCCGGCGATATCTGCTGACGTATAACGGTGGTGGTCCCGGAAATGCCTGAACCCCGCGAGTTCGGCCCCGGTGTCCCTGAGTGTCTTTGAGAATGACCCGGGGCTGCCGATACCGCAAAATCCAAACACCTTCTTCCCTGACAGCATCGGGACCGGGTACTCATTACCGTTCCTGTCTGCCACTGATACGGGGAGATGATCGGCAATATAGAACAGGGCCTTGGTGTTATGTTCCCTGATGGTGTTTAACGTCTGTTCAATGGCAGGTCCCCTGCCGTCCATTTTCATGCCGCTCTTGGTGACCACAATGATCTGCGCCCGTTCCAGAGCGGGGAGAGGTTCGCGCAGCCTGCCGAACGGCAGGAGCCTGTTTCTGCCAAAAGGGTCCTCTGCGTCTATCAGGACGATATCCATGTCCCGGAAGAGCCGGAAATGCTGAAACCCGTCGTCGAGGAGGAACAGGGTCCCACGTCCGGACCTGGGACTGAGCTCAGGGGTATTCTGCCGGATCCTCTCCAGGGCGAAGACGCCGGACTTATAACGGTCAGGCCCTTTGACAATCGGTACCCCGCTCAGTCGTCGTGCCATGAGATAGGGTTCGTCTCCAGCCTCACCTGGCGAGAGGAGCGGTCCGCTGCCTTTGGTTACAAAGCAGGGGCCCCGGGCTGTTCCCCTGTATCCCCGCGTCAGTATGACCGGGGCATACGAGCGGTTCAGTGCTTCCTGCGCAAGGGCAATCGTTGCCGGAGTTTTGCCTGTCCCTCCGACGGTTATGTTTCCGATGCTGACCACCCGGCAGGGGAGCTGTTCCCGGCGCGAGAGACTCCGGTGCTGTTTCATCCGGAACCCGGCATAGTAGATGCGTTCAAAAAAGTCCATGCCCGGTATATTACCACGGCCGGCCGTCAAATCTTATCGCCTATAAACTATTTTTATCCGGTTATTTATTGACAAATCGACCGAGGTCTTGGTATATAATTATCCTTGCTGACCCAAATCCATTATAGGAGGAGACCGTATGAAGTTAGGTGTTTTTGTAAGTGACTTTAATCTGACGGTTGACACCCTTGACAGGTTAACGGCCGAAAAACTCGGCATCATACTTGTGCAAAACGGTGTTTATCATGCAACCACAAAGGTTAATGGCAAGGCTTCTTCGCTGCTCGACAAGACCCAGAATCTCTATGTCCTTTCCGACGACGTTCAGATCAGAGGGCTCAAGGCAGAAGACGTTGACAAGAGGGTAAAGGTTGTTAACTACAGTGATATCGTAGATCTGATGTTCAATGACTACGATAAAACAGCTTGGCTTTAGGAGGCAATTACTATGGGTAAATTAGCGATAGCATGTTATCCGGGACTTGTCGGCAATATGAGCTTTGATTTTGCCATGAAGCTTGCCGATGCCGCAGCCGATAAGGGTCATCAGGTCAGCATCTGGTTTTCAGGAAATGCGACCGGCTCTGTCAAGGCGCACCAGAAACACCTGAAGGACTATTCGACCGGCGAGAAGCATCTGCAGGCCCTGCTTGCCAAAGGGGTTGAGATCTGTACCTGTGAGGCCTGTACCGTAGCCAGGGGCATTCAAAAGCCCGAAGGCATCGAGGGTATCCAGTGGAACGCCATGCACTGGTATCTTGCGAAGGTCCATGCTGCAGACCGGGCCCTTCTGATAGGAGGTGAATAAAGTGGGTGATGTAAAGGTAGCAATGATCGTTCAGAAACCGCAGTATAAAGGCGAGACCTCACGGCTGGCCATTACCCATGCCATATCGTATCAGACCGTAGAGATACTTCTCGAGGACGGGGATACGGTGACGCCGAAGCTCTGCTTTATCGGCGAGGGCGTTCTCGGACTTCAAAAAGGCCAGAATGCCATGGAGCTTTACGGTATCACGAGTACGGAGAGCCATATGAAAAACACCCTGCTTGTTGATCTTGATGTCCTTGTCTGCAAGGAGGACCTTGACAAGTACGGGATACCCGAGGATGCAATGCCCAATGCAGACGAAATGGGCGCTGACAAGACGATACAGGTGGTTCCCTTTGCCGAGATACAGAAGGCGATGGAAGAATCTAACCACGTTATGTTCTTTTAATTAATAAACCAATTTTCTAAGGAGGCTTTACAGATGGGTGAACTCAGCAGCAAGACACCAGATCAGACACTTGATGTTCTCGGAAGGGTATGTCCGTATCCGTTAGTTCTTACAAAAAAGGCCCTTGAGAAGATGTCGAGCGGCCAGATTATCAAGGTCCTTTGTGATGCGCCTGCGTCAGCAGAGGACTCGGTGCCGAAATTCGCAGAGAAGCAGGGGTTCAAGTTTGAGTCCGTGAAACTGCCGGGAGATACCTGGGAGCTGTATATCCAGAAGAGCTAGGCATCATCGTTTGACCAATAAAAAAAGGGAGGCCATGGCCTCCCTTTTTTGTTCCCGTCTTCCCGGGTATCTATTCCCTGAGCCTGAAGGTTATCGGTATCTCGACGCGTTTGTTCTGGGCAGGAAAAGGTGCTGCCTTTTGTATCGTCTCTTTTGCAGCCTCATCGAGTATCGCGTAATTTGACGTTCTCACTATTCTCATATTCTCGGGCATTCCCGAGCTGTTCAGCCGGAACTCGGCCAGGACCGTACCTTCGATCCTCTTCTTTCTGGCAAGATACGGATAGACAAGGTTCTTCTGGAGTGAATCCCGTATCTTCCGCCTGAGGGCCGGGTCACTCTCCTCTGCCTGCTGGTCATTGCCTGCAGAAGTTGTCCCGGAACCGCTGCTCCCTGGCCCGGATATTCCTGACGACATCGTCGGGCTCCCTGCGGCCGGAGTCCCTGTGCGGCCTTCCGCTGTATTGCCCTGAAATCCACTGTCTGTTCCTCCCCGTATACCAGCCGGCTCAACTCCTTGTTCAGACAATGCTGCCGGAGTCTGTACTGATAGCTCAGATTTCCCCCCGGTTCGCACTTCTGCAACTGCATCCGGAGCCTTAGGAGTGGAGACATGCACCTGTGGCATGTTTTGCGTCGGGGTATGGACGGGAGCTGCCGGTTTTTTCCGGGCTGTGCCGGCTGATAAAACCCGGCCGGACTCAACTGCTTCGCCCTGCTGCAATTCATCAAGCAGCGAGACAATCATCAGCCTTTTCGTCTGCTGCATGCTGCTGCCTCCGATAGCGAAAACAGCAGCAAGCAGCGCCGAGTGAAGCATGACTGATGCAACAATGTTCCGGTTGATTCCCTGCATGGCTACAGTGTTACGCGCAGACCTCCATAAAAATTCCGCTCAGGGGCGGGATAAAAATTCTTGTTGCCGCCGAACCCTACGATCCCGTATTCAGAAAATTTGTCATTGAAGAGATTATTAATCCCTATATATGCGGTGAGATTCTTATAAGTATAGGAGAGTTTTGCATTAACCACGACATAGGAATCCATCTTGTCATAGGCATTGAGTACATCATTGTCGAGATATTTTTTCCCGCTCCAGGTCAGGTTTGCTGCAAGGAGAAAGGCCCTCAGAAACTTATAGTCAGCGCCAATGCTTGCCGTGTATTGCGGGACCAACTGGATGTGATTCCCGCTATAGGGCCCTGCCTTGAATTTTGCGTCAGAATAACCAAGGCTCCCAAACAGCGATATATCATCATTCACCGATGCCGTAGCCCCCGTTTCGATGCCGTAATGACGGGTTTTGTCGAGATTCTCGTTTGCACCAAAGCCCCCGCCGCCGGCAGGGTCGAAGAAAAGCTCATTCTTCACATCCATAGTATAAGCGGTAAGCCGGGCCTGGAAACGCTTTCCGAAGGCATGAACGATGCCCGCCTCATACGTGTTTGACCGCTCCGGCTTCAGCGTGGTGACCACGCCGGTGAAGTCAAATATTTCATCGGTATTTGGCAGGCGGTAGCCCTTTGAATAATTAACAAACAGCTTTGACCTGTCGGCATAGTTGTATGTCAACCCGGCCTTTGCAGCATTTTCTGTGAACTTCTGGGTCCCGATAACCTTGTCCTGAAATTTTGTATCGGCATAACGGTAGCCGAGGCTGAGAGAGAATTGCTGAGAGATGAAGAACTCATCCTGGAGGTAGGCCCCTGTATCTGTCTTTGACAGGTCAGAGTCTCCAAAAGAGGTTTTGTTGGCGACTGAAGAATCCCTGTAGTCTATGCCGGCCACCAGAAGGTTTCTCATGGTTCCGAGCTTTTTGTCGATCGTAAGCTTAGTCCTCAGGCCAGAGGTGGACGTGCTTCTGTTGGTATTATACGAGGTGCCGAAGAAAACAAGGGTTGAGTCGAATTTCCGGTTGTCGAAGCTGTAGCCGATCTCAAGGTCGCCCCAGTTTCCCAGCCCGAGATTGGCCTTTGTATCAATATAACGCTGGTCATAGTTGACGCCGTCATTCGGCTTTGTTGACTGCCTGCGGTCAGCGTTGAGCTCGCTCTCGGTCAACCCGCCGGGAAGCCCCTGCTTGTCCTTGTGATAACCCGCGGCAACATCGAAGGTCAGCTGGTCGTTGAGCCTGAAGGTCAGTTTTGTGCCGACGTCATTTGACTTGAAGTGACTGTTGGCGCGGTAACCTTCAGTATCATGGTACTTCGTGAAAACAAAGTAGCTGATCCGGTCGTTTCCTCCGGTCAGGGTGCTGCTTTCCGTCTGTCCCTTATAGCTTTCTGCCCGGCCATCAAGCACCAGTTTCGGCATCTGGACAGATCCTTTTTTCGTTATGATATTGATCGCTCCGGCCATTGCGTTGTCACCGTAGAGGACGCTTTGGCTTCCCCTGACGACTTCGATCCTCTCGACGTTTTCAAGAGAGATGGTGTTCCAGTCCACACCACTTGAGTCAATCTCATTCAGCCTCCGTCCGTCAAGCATGATGACGGTGTTCTGCCCCATTGCAAAGCCGCGCATATCGACCGTTGACTTTGTTCCGATGCCGTAGAAATCCCTGATAATAAGGCCTTCTTCATTTCTCAGCAGGTCTTGTACTGTCGTTGCAGTTGATTTTTTGATTTTATCCTGAGTGATGACGGTGACGTTTGACGATATTTTGTAAATCTCCTCGTCGGCCCGCGTAGCCGTGATGACAATCTCATCAATGTTTATCTTTTCTTCTGCCCATGCCTGCGAAACCAGAAGTAATGCCATGCATGCTGCACCCACTATTTTTTTCATAATCTTTATATTCCTTTCTTGGTGTCTTATTCGGTGTTTTTTTGCTGGTCCGGGTGCATCAAAGCATGTTATCCGCTCATGAATCTCATCGTGTTCCTCCTCTTCCCTCGAAGGGTTTCTTCTCTGAGGTATCCAGGGTCTCCTGACTCAGGGCTTCCTACTCACAGGCCTTCCCGTCCTTACGGACAGTGGCCTATCCTGTTTTCGTTCCCTTTACAGTTGCGGGGCAGTTCCCGTTTTCCACGAGATTCCCCTCGAATGCCTCTTCTGAGCTGCTTAAAGCAGCTTATGCTTCTTTTGTTAACTCATGTATTACCTGTTTTTCCCGATGAGGTCCAGAATAAAGTCCATGTCAAGATGCTGCTTCAGAGAATCAGCCCAGTCATCCATGGCCTGTTCCCGGATTTCTGCGTAGTGGACCGTGTTATCCAGCGCCGGGAGTCCTCTCTTCTGCCTGACACGGTTGAGCAGACCCCGCCTGAACGCATCAGAATCGAAAAGACCATGCACATACGTTCCCCAGACGTTTCCCTTTGCCGAGCCGTCAGGTATGATTTCAGTCCCGACAGGGGTATCTGAGTCCGTGGCCAGTCGCCTCAGGTTGAAGAGGCCGATATCTCCCGTGGTTCTGCCCATGTGGATCTCATATCCCGGGAAAGGCCCCTGTCCGGATGACAGCCCGAGATTCCTGATGCCGGCAGGATATGCCTCTACCTGGGAGGTTATTTTGGTCTGTTCGAATATGGTTTCGATATCAAGGTATCCGAGCCCTGGCGTCTCGACATGTGATGTCTCCACCTGATGAGGGTCAACGATCTTTCTGCCCAGCATCTGATACCCGCCGCATATGCCGACAAGGGGAGTGCCTGCTGCTACTGCCCGGTTCAGGACCTTGTCAATGCCGTGTTCCCGCAGGAACAGGAGATCCCGGACCGTGTTCTTTGACCCTGGCAGGATAATCAGATCAGCGGCCTTTATGTCCCGATCCCAGAGGGAGAAGGAAAGATCGACATCAGGCTCGAAGAGGAACGGGTCGAAATCGGTAAAGTTCGAGATTGAGCGCAGCCTGAGTACAACTATCTTCAGGACGCGGTCCACCGTAGGGATTCGAGAGGCTGCAGCAAAGCTGAGGAGTTCCAGCGGTATCCCGTCCTCCTCATGGAGGCCGAGGGTGCTGCGGTAAGGGATGACCCCGATAACCGGTATGCCGGTCCTTTCCCTGATCATCCCGAGTGCCGGATTGAGGAGCGCCAGGTCTCCCCGGAATTTGTTGATGATAAAAGCCCTCATATAGTCCGCATCCGCGTTATGGTTTCTGAGAAGCTCGATGGTGCCGAAGAAGGATGCGAAGACGCCGCCCTTGTCAATATCGCCGACAAGGAGCACCGGGGCCTGGGCATGACGCGCAACCCTCATGTTTACGATCTCGTCTTCCATGAGATTGATCTCCGCCGGACTGCCGGCACCCTCAATAACGATTACGTCATGCCGTGCTGAAAGGCGTTCATAGGCCGCGGTCACCGACTTCCATGCAGATTCCTTGAAGGCATAATAGTCCTGTGCCTTCATATCTCCGTATACCCTGCCGTTCATGACGATATGGCAGCTCTGGTCGCTTGACGCTTTCAGCAATATGGGATTCATATCAACAGAAGGGGCGAGTCGGGCAGCCTCTGCCTGGAGGGCCTGGGCACGCCCGATTTCCCCGCCCTCCCGGGTGATAAAGGAATTCAGCGCCATGTTCTGAGACTTGAACGGAGCCGCCTTGATTCCCAGGTCACTGAAAATCCTGCAGAGCCCCGCAACGATGAGGCTCTTGCCCACACCGGACCCTGTTCCCTGTATCATGATGGCTCTGCTCATGTCCTGCCCGGCTTATCAATTGACTTATTCATCATTGACTTATTCATCATTCTATTCAGGGCAGATCCCATTTATAAGTTTAACCACCGGATACCGCTGCCACTGCTCGATGATATTAATACAGCCATTTTCCTGCTCTATCCTGAAGATATTCTCAAGAGGAACGCCAAGTATGTTGCTGAGGATTACCCGGTTAACGCCGCCATGGGCTACAACAGCAATATGCCCTGCTGGATGATCGGCAACGATTCTGTTCCATGCGGCAAGGGACCGCTGTGCTACCGACTCAGTAGTCTCGCCTTCGGGCGGGCTGTACCTGAGTGGATTTTCCGCCCAGTTCCCGAATTCCAGCGGATACTGCTGTCTGATTTCTGGAAAAGACATGCCTTCCCAGAGCCCGAAGCTCCTCTCTCTGAGGTCAGGGACTGAAACCGGTTTCAGCCCATAGGGGCCGGCGATGATTTCCGCGCTCATACGCGCCCTGCCGAGGTCAGAGCAGTAGACGGCGTCAAGCTGGCCAACCGGGGTGGTCTCCTCCTTGCGGTTGGCCGGTGTTTCGTGAACGTCCCTGAGATAGGAATTTGAATACGCCTCGGCGGCAGAAGCAAGGTATCGGCCGAGCAGGGATGCAGTCTTCTGCATCTGCAAAGCACCAGCTGCCGAAAGCGGTACGTCGATGCTGCCTTTGTAGCGCTTTATTCCGTCGCCTTCTGTCCTGCCGTGCCGTATCAAATAGATGGTAGAGATCATGCGTCTATCCTGAAACGGGTGTCACGTTTCCCTGCATGGGCTCTGAAAAGTTGCTTTCATAGCTGATATATGCCTTGCCGCCGGATTGCCTGATAATTTTAACGTCAACGCCGAAGGCATGTCTGATCCGTTCTTCAGTCAGAATTTCCTCCGGTGACCCGACCCCGAGGATTGAGCCAGGCTGGATGAGGATAACCTTTTCGAACTGGAGGGCGATATTGATGTCATGGAGTGCCATTACGACGGATATGTTCCTTTCCTTGTTGAGGTGTTTCAAAAGCCTGACAATCTCTATCTGGTACTTGATGTCGAGATTTGCCAGGGGCTCATCAAGAAGGAGCAGCCCTGCGCCCTGGAGCAGTGTCATGGCGATGAAGACCCGTCGCTGCTCCCCTCCGCTGAGGTCAGTGAGGTAGGTGTTCCGTTTGTTTTCAAGGCCCACCAGGGTGAGCGCCTCCTCTGTTGTCAGTGGGGGTCTGGTATCATAGGGATACATGCCCATGCTGACAACCTCGGCAACGGTAAAAGGCACGGTGATGTCTATCGTCTGGGGCAGGTAACTGATAAGTTTTGCGCGGTCTTTGTTCGCGTAAGACTTGAGCGGCTTACCCCAGAGCGAGACAGAGCCGGCCGATGGACTGAGAATCCCGCTGCCAAGCCTCAGGATCGTTGACTTGCCTGACCCGTTTGCCCCGAGGAGTCCTATGAATTCGCCCTCGCACACATTCAGCCCCAGATCTCTCACAAAGGGGGATGCGCCGGTATAGGAGAATGCGACCCCCTGCATGTCGAGGATGGTGTGCTTACAGGCTGAGGACATTTTTCCTCCTGAGGAGAAACAGAAAATAGGGGGCGCCAATAATGGCGGTAACGATGCCTGCCGGCAGTTCCATGGGCGGCAGAATCGATTTGCTGATCAGATCGGCAAAACAGAGGAGTGCACCGCCGCTGAGAGCAGAGGCCGGCACAAGATAACGGTTGTCAGAACCTACCATGAAGCGCATGATATGCGGCACCAGAAGACCGATAAACCCGATCATACCCCCGAGTGATACAGAGGCGGATGTCAGGAGTCCGACGGATAAGAACAGGAGAAAACGTTCATTCCTGGGCGAAAACCCGAGGCTGTGGGCGAATTCATCGCCGAGAACGAGTGCATTGAGGGCCTTGGCGCGGATTATCGGGATTACCAGTCCTCCGGCGACGAAGAGAATTCCATAGGGGACCCGTGTCCAGTCCGACATCGAGAGGTCGCCGAAGATCCAGAGTATCGCCCGCCGCAACCCCTCATCCGAAGAGATGCTCATGATAAGCATCAGGAGCGCCGAAAAGAGAAAGCTCAGACCTACGCCTGCCAGCAGGAGTCTTTCGGGCCAGATGCCGCCCCTGTTCCATCCCATCATACCGACGACTGCCCCGGTCGCGATTGCCCCGGCAAACGCAAAGAGCGGTATGGTGACTGCTCCGAAGACTGACGCTCCGGCAAGAATTCCAAGGGCGGCAGCAAGCGAGGCGCCGCTTGAGATGCCGAGGACATAGGGGTCGGCGAGTGGATTTCTCAGGATGCCCTGAAGCACGGCCCCGGAGGCGCCGAGGGCCATACCCATAAGGAGGGCGACAACGCTCCGCGGCGCCCTGATGGACAGCAGGATCTCCCTGCTGGTCTCATCGAGGTGGAAGGGATTGATTACGCTGGGCCCCCAGAAGAGAGAAAGTCCAAAGGAGAGAATAAAAACCGCGAGAACAAGAGGCATTTTCAATTTCATGGCTTTTCTCCAATCAGGCGGGAAAGTTCCTCTATCCCTTTTATCGTCCTGGGTCCCAGGCGGTAGAGATTGTCGCCTATATAGAAGACCTTATTGTTTTTTACGGCAGGGACAGACTGGAGCCTTTTGAGAAGGCCGGCGGACACCTTCTGGATGCCTTCCCGCATATCGCCGATGACGATGATGTCAGGCGCCTGCCGGATCAGCTCCTCAATAGAATACTTCGGGTAGGACACACGGGCCTTCCCGGCCACATTTTCCGCACCCAGCAGGTTCAATACATCATCGATGAGCGTTTCGGGCCCGGCAGCAACGAGCGGATCGGGCCACACAATAAAGAAGACCCTCTTCTTCCGCAGAGGTGCAGGTCTTTTGAACCGGACCAGGGTTGTCTCAATTTCCTTTGCAAGGGCTTCTGCACGCTTATCCGCCCCGAAGATCCGTCCAGCCTCGCGCAGATCCCCGGGGAGTTCAGAGAGACGGCGGGCCGTAAATACATGGGTTCTGATGCCCATGGACCTGAGTCGTTCCTCGAACTCCTTATGGTTACCGTTTGTCGAAACAGCGACGAGGTCCGGCTTGAGATTGAGGATCGCTTCGAGGGAGGGAGTCCACATGCCGCCCACCTTAGGCTTTTTCTTCGCCTCTTCAGGATAGTCGCAGAAGGTGGTTACCCCGACAATGCGATCGCCGAGGCCCAGACTGAAGAGTATTTCTGTAATGCTTGGTGCAAGAGAGATGATCCTGCGGGGGACCTCTCCATAAGATGATGACGGGGAGGTCCAGAAGAGAAGCAGTAAAAGAAAGGTTGCGGCAACCGGCTTGTTCACGTGTTTTATCTCCCTTTTCTCCATAAAATAAAAAAATCCTCGGGACCATAAAAAGTCCTGAGGATTGCACCCTGATTTACTTTATCCTCACCCTCCTCTCCGCGGGAAGGTATATCAAACATCAGCGGCTTTCATGAAATCAAACACAGCGCTTGAGCATTCACGGTTCGCTGATTGCAGTCTGTCACAGGCAGGTCTTCTGGCTCTCCCGATCCTTGCCAGCCTTCCCATCCCGGTGACCGGGGCAGTGGCGTACAACCAGCAAAGATGTCTACTCCAAAGATCCGGAGTCGGGATTACAGCGGCGGGACCGCTCCTGAATTCAACAGGATTCCCTTTTAAGTCATCAACACCTGTAATCACTCCTAGTTTGCAGGATGACGGGAGATAAAATCAATATCGTTTCTCCGGGCAGTCTGGCGGCAACACCACTCTGTTGCAAAAAAAAGAACGACGTTTTATCATTAAACAAAAATAAGGGACACGGAGAGGTGTTATGAAAAAGACGGTGCTGTTGTTTTTTGTTATCGTGCTGTTTGCTGCCTGCGGCGGCAAAAAAGAGGTCAAGCAGGTTTCCCCGGAGTCGGCTACCTATACCGAGGCGGCGGCTTTGGCCGAGACGGTACGAAGCGCCTTTGTCAGCAACGACCGTGTGACGCTCCAGAAAAACTCAACAGAACAGGGGTACCGGGACATGACCGCCAGCAAAAAAATGTTTGACCAGATTGAGCTGGCTTTCACACCCCGCTGGTTCGAGATCGAGCAGAACCAGGTTCTCCTGAATATCTCGTGGAAGAGTGTCTGGGTAAATGCAGGTAAGAAAACTGAAGACCGCGGTATGGCTGTCCTGGTTATGGAAGGCAGACCCCTTAAGGTCTCAAAAATCCTGCGCGCAAACCCCTTTATATATCCCGAGCAATAAGTAAGCTGCTGAGAGACTGTTTCTGATATAAAAAGTTTGTCATCCCGGGCCTGCCGTCAGGCCCGGGGATCAGGATCTTAGTGAAAACACTGGATTCCCGATTAAGGCCTTCGGGAATGAAGAACTGAGAAAAGAACGAATGGCCAGATTCTATTTGCAGGTGCTGCAGGACCCTCCGCTGCAGGAGCTGCAGCCGGAGGACGATCCGGCAGAAGGCTTCTCGCCGCTGCTCATGCCGAAGGTCGACATCATCTTTCTGATATTTTCCGAGGAACACTTCGGGCACACGACGATGGTGCTTGCGAAGACCAGTTTTTCGAATTCCTCGCAGCAGTCATTGCAGGTATATTCATAAATAGGCATTAGAGAATACTATTTCCTGGAAGGGGATTTTTTCTTCGGTACCTTTTCCCAGTCCTTTAAGAACTTTGCAAGCCCGATATCCGTCAGAGGATGTTTGATCAGCTGGGTGATGACTGAGTACGGAATTGTTGCAATATCAGCACCCATTCTGGCGGCGTCAAGGACGTGAAGCGGGTTCCGAACGCTGGCGACGATAATCTCGGTATCAAACAGATAGTTATCGTAGATATCGATGATCTCCTGTACGATTGCCATGCCGTCATGGCTGATGTCATCAAGCCGGCCGACAAAGGGACTGACATAGGTCGCCCCTGCCTTTGCCGCAAGCAGCGCCTGCGTCGCAGAGAAAATGAGGGTGACATTGGTCCTGATCCCGGCTGCAGCCAATTTTTTTACAGCCTTAAGTCCCTCCTCGATCATCGGTATCTTGACGACAATATTCTTGTGTATCTTTGCCAGAACCCCGGCCTCGCTGACCATCTCATCGGCAGTGAGGCCGACCACCTCTGCGCTGACCGGACCGTCAACGATGCGGCAGATCGCCTTGAAGGTCTCGACAGGATCCTTGCCCTCTTTTGCGAGGAGCGATGGGTTTGTGGTCACTCCGTCGACAACCCCGAGTTCCCATGCCTTCCTGATTTCTTCGATGTTTGCTGTGTCGAGAAAGAATTTCATGAATCCGCCTTGCTTTTTTATAGAAATTTATGATTATAATGACGGGGCTGCAATTCAGCAGCTTGTGTTTCCCAGTTCTATTACTATAGAAAAAAGCATAAAAAAGCGCAACTACACCATAGCATTTTGTGCATGAAGTTGACATCGCTGCCGCATGCCGGTCATTTCCGGAAGGCTTTCGGGATTGCGGGAATCAGGGCCTTTTGTTGTGATTCGACTTGCTTATTGGCAGCCACTATGTGCAACAGGCTGATTCTAAACATTATTTTAGATTGGTGCGGCCGACTGATATCAATTACCATGTCGGCTGATAATCCTGAAATCAGATAAATAAGTAATTCTTATCTATTTATCAGAAATATGAATTTGACTTAAAAAAAAGGTGAGGCTTATAGTTATAGGGTTGTAAAAAAGATTATAACTGCCATAAG
>Ga0334722_10001301_pt1 | contig 31975 bp, 27 predicted proteins | sample C3_bottom_MG_FD_207210 | JGI IMG/M metagenome (GOLD analysis project Ga0334722, IMG submission 207210) | Sediment microbial communities from Yellowstone Lake, YNP, Wyoming, USA - C3_bottom | ecosystem: Environmental > Aquatic > Freshwater > Lake > Sediment | place: USA: Wyoming | collected... | reverse complement strand
GAAACAAAATCAGTTTTATATGCTCTTGTAGTAACCGTAACGCCGGGTTATTACGAAGATCCCTATAAAAAAAGGCTTATCAGTCCGGATTCAGAAGGTGTCGTTAAATCAATCGCGGATTTTGGGGCAACTCCTGTGATTGAAAAAACGGGGTGATTGAAGTATCCTTAACAAAATATGAGAAATGCCGCATTTATTACAGTTATCGCCTTTCTGTTGCCGTTATTGTTTTTTCCCTCCGCATGCAGCCGCAAACAGGAGACCTCGGCGCTGGGAAGCATAAAGGATGTTAAGGGTGAACCGGCCTATGGGGACACACTGGTTGAGGGCAGTATAGGCGAGCCCTCTATCCTTATCCCCATGCTCGCGGGCGACAGCGCCTCACACGAGGTTGCGGGCATGATCTTCAACGGCCTTGTTAAATACGACACAGACCTCAGCGTAATCGGAGACCTGGCTGAATCATGGGACGTCTCAGCGGACGGGCTTGTGATAACGTTTCACCTGAGGAAGGGCGTAAGATGGGCCGACGGCGTGGAATTTACAGCCGACGACGTAATGTTCGGCTACAAGACCATCATCGACAAGAGCACACCTACCGCGTACAGCGAGGATTTCCTGCAGGTGAAGAAGGCTGAGGTTCTCGATAAACATACCTTTCGGGTCACGTACGACAAGCCCTTTGCCCCTGCTCTTACTACGTGGGGCGGTCTTGTGGTGCTCCCCAAACATCTGCTTGAAGGCAAAGACATAGCAAAGACCGACTTCGGAAGGGAGCCGGTCGGCCTCGGGCAGTATAAACTCTCCAAATGGGTCCCGGGCCAGGAGCTGGTCCTTGATTCCAACCATGATTATTTTGAGGGCAGGCCGTACATAGACCGGTTTATTTACAGGATAATCCCGGACCGCGCTACAATGTTTCTCGAACTTCAGACCGGCGGGGTGGATATGATGGACCTCACGCCGATACAGTATACAAAACAGACTGAGCGCGATTATTTCAGAAACGAGTTCCAGAAGTTCCGTTTTCCGCAGTTTGCGTATACCTATATGGGCTTTAACCTCAAGCATCCTTTTTTCAGGGACAAGCGCGTAAGACAGGCGATAGCCTATGCAATAGACAAGAGCGAGATTGTCGACGTGGTGCTCTTCGGCCTTGGGAGTCCGGCAACAGGGCCTTACGTGCCCAATACCTGGCCTTACAACCAGAATGTTCCGGAATATAAGTATAATCCTGAAAAGGCAAGACAACTGCTTAAGGAAGCCGGGTGGCAGCCGAACAGCAACGGGATAATGGAGAAGGACGGCAGGCCCTTTGAATTCACTATCCGCACCAATATGGGAAATACCCTACGCATGAATACAGCGACTATTATCCAGTGGCGGCTGGCCAAGATAGGGATCAAGGTGAAGATAGAGGCGATCGAGTGGTCCACTTTCGTAAACCAGTTTATAGACAAGAGGCGCTTTGAGGCGGTTATCCTCGGCTGGTCCATAGGCCTCGACCCGGACCAGTATGACATCTGGTTTTCAGGAAAGACAAAAGAGAAGGAGTTTAACTTCGTAAGCTACGTCAACCCCGAGGTCGACGCGCTCCTGGAAAAAGGACGCCGCACTTACGATATCTCCGAACGAAAGAAGGCCTATTTCCGGATTCAGGAAATTCTGGCGGACGAACTGCCGTATATCTTCCTGTACGTCCCGGATGCAACCCCCATAGTCCACGGAAGGTTCAAAGGGATCAAACCCTCGCCGATAGGCATAACTTACAACTTCCCTAAATGGCATGTGCCGAAGCAGCTGCAGCGGCACCACCCGGAGCCCTGATGCGGACCTATCTTATCAAACGTTTTTTGGAGATTATCCCTACGCTGTTCGGGATTACCCTGATCTCGTTTTTTATAATCCATCTTGCGCCGGGCAAACCCACGGACATATTCACTGAACTTAACCCGAAGATAACGCCCGAGGCGCGGGAGAAGCTCGAAAAATATTACGGGCTCGACAAACCGGTTATGGTCCAGTACGGCCTGTGGCTGAAGAGGATCGTCAGGTTCGATTTCGGCGAGTCGTTTTCTTCGGACCACAGACCTGTGATCGAAAAGATCTGGAACGGGAAAAAACCGCTCCTTGAGAGAAGGCTCTTTGTTACTTTTATGATCAATCTGCTTTCGATGGTTGTCATCCTTCTTGTCGCAATACCTCTGGGCATCTTCTCTGCCACCCATCAGAATACCCTGTACGACAAGATCGCCACCACCGCTGTCTTTGTCGGGTTTGCCATGCCTACCTTCTGGCTGGCCCTTCTCCTTATGATCCTGTTCGGCGTCGATCTCCGCTGGCTGCCGATAACCCAGCTCAAGTCGATGAATTATGACTCGCTGTCTTTTGCCGGCAAGGCATGGGACCTGACGAAGCATCTCATACTCCCGATCTTTGTCTCCGCATTTACCGGACTTGCGGGTGATTCACGGTTTATGAGAAGCAGCATGCTCGAGGTGATAAAGCAGGACTTTGTAACAGTAGCCAGGGCCAAGGGCCTTCCGGAAAGACTTGTCATATACAGGCATGCCTTTCGCAACGCCCTTCTGCCCCTCATCACCCTGATGGGCCTCAGTGTCGGCGGCCTGATCGGAGGCAGCGTTATCTTCGAAAATATCTTCGGCATACCCGGCATGGGACAGCTGTTTTATATGAGTGTAATGACGAGGGACTACCCGACCGTCATGGGTATACTGACTATCGGCGCTTTTCTGACGTTGCTCGGGAACCTCTTTGCGGACATCGGGTATATGCTCGCGGACCCGAGGATAAGGGCGAAATAGATGGCTGCGAAGGCCCTGAAAAATATCTTTTGGCAGCGCTTCAGACAAAACAGCCTGGCGGTAGCCGGCGGCATTGTGGTATTCTCCCTGTTTTTTATTGCGGTTTTTGCGCCGGTGCTGTCGCCCTATGACCCTGATCTGATCGACAGGCGCCAGGTGCTCGTCCCCCCCGGCGTCCATCACCTGCTCGGCACCGACGACCTTGGAAGAGACGTCCTCAGCAGGATGATATTCGGGGCCAGGATATCTCTGGCCGTAGGTTTTGTAGCTGTTGGCATATCCACGCTTATCGGCATGCTGCTCGGAGCGCTTGCCGGATATTACGGAGGCTGGCCCGACAGGATCATAATGAGGTTCATCGATATAATGCTTTCTATCCCGACCTTTTTTCTAATACTCGCGGTGATCGCTTTCATCGGTCCGAGCATCTGGAACATCATGGCGATCATAGGCCTCACCTCATGGATGGGAGTTGCCAGGCTTGTGAGGGCAGAGTTCCTCTCGCTTAAGGAGCGTGAGTTTGTGCTGGCCGCAAAGGCGGTAGGCGCGGGCGACCTGCGCATTATTTTCAACCACATCATGATAAACAGCATGGCGCCTGTCCTGGTCTCCGCTGTGCTTGGAATTGCCGGCGCGGTGCTTGTGGAATCAGCCCTGAGCTTTCTCGGAATCGGCGTGCAGCCGCCGACGCCCAGCTGGGGGAACATCCTCAGTCTCGGCAAGGACTATATTGAGCTGGCATGGTGGCTCTCGCTCTTCCCCGGCCTGGCGATCCTGATCACTGTGCTCGGCTACAACTTGCTCGGCGAAGGCATAAGGGATTCGATAGACCCGCGCTTGTGGGAGAGTGAGAGAAAGTAGAATAAATATGCAAAATAATCCTTTTTTTTGACGATCAAGAGGTAAAAAAGTTTCCAGAGTATGAAAATTTCATTGTCGGGGGGGGGATCTCGTGAATTTCCAACGTCAGGAGGGCCAATGGCAGAAAAAAATTTAGTGGTTATGGGGAGCAGGTCTTTTGAGGATTTGAAAAAAGTTAATGAGCATGGCGCAGAATATTGGAGCGCAAGAGAACTTCAGCCTCTCCTGGGATATACGCAGTGGCGTGGTTTTGAGGATGCGGTTAAAAGAGCTATAACTTCCTGTAAACAATCGGGGAATGCACCCTCATATCATTTTGCGGACGTCAGCAAAATGATCGCTATCGGCAAGGGAGGAAGCAGGGAAGTAAATGACTATCACCTTTCACGGTTCGCATGCTATCTGATTGCTCAAAACGGTGACCCGCGCAAGCCTGAAATCGCCAATGCCCAGAAGTATTTTGCCGTGCAGGCACGGCGGCAGGAAATCACCGATGCTATTGCAGCAGACGTGGAGCGTCTGGAACTCAGGAAGCAGACAGCCGAGGAATTCAAGGCTTTGTCTGGCGCTGCTCGTCAGGCGGGTGTTCATGATAAAATGTTCGGAGTTTTCCATGATGCAGGCTATAAGGGCATGTATGGAGGGCTTGGCAGACACGAGATAAAAAAACATAAAAGAATACCCGAAAAAGAAAACCTCATGGACCGCATGGATACAACAGAGTTGGCTGCCAACCAGTTCCGCATGACACAGGCAAGAGACAAGCTTGCGCGTGAAAGGGTGCGAGACCAACAGTCCGCTATCAAAACACATGAAAATGTCGGTAAAGAGGTCAGAGAGGCAATCAAACGTATCGGAGGAACACTTCCCGAACATCTGCCTCCCGCTGAACATATTAAGCTTGTGGAAAAAAGAGTAAAAGGCGCTGTGCCAAAACTGGCGCTGGATGAGAAGGATGCTAAAGGATTGACGGGCAAGTCGGGAGAGGAATGAAAAGATGTGTCACGATCTAACTTTTATTGCCGATAATTCGGATGCAATTTTTACTGACTGGTGTCAGAAGTAGCATGAATCATCTTCATCAAATAGTCTCATCTTTTCGGCAGGAGTGGGGGAAACAAGGCTACCTCTGCGAGGAGTTTCAGGCAATTGCGGAAATTCTGGAATATCAGGTGGAACAGGAAACGAAGACACCCCGTTTTCTACGTGTTCCCCAGATAGTTGCACTTGAGACTTACTGGTATCTGTGGTTAGTCGAAAAAACACCCCATATCTTTGATCTCTACAAGAAACTCTTCACCAAGAAAATTGAGCGGATCACCGCGCTTGGAATATCCAAGAAAGCTTTTGAAGTCGTCGATTATGAGATTGACGCGCTTCTTGAACGCATAAAGAACGATGAAAGATTCGTAAAAGACTTTAAGCTTGAATCTGTCCGGGAAACACTGACTCTTGATTATCCAAGCTATATTCTTGCCCTCGCTATGGGAGCAGGAAAAACAATTCTTGTCGGCGCCATAATAGCGACTGAATTTGCCATGGCTATGGAATATCCTGACGGCCCCTTTGTCCAAAACGCCCTTGTCTTTGCACCCGGCAAGACAATCATAGAATCTCTTCGGGAACTCTCTGAGGTGCCTTACGAAAAAATTCTGCCGCCGCGTTTGTATAAGCACTTTGCATCAACGCTGAAGCTGACCTTTACCCGCGACGGTGAAAAAAATATACCTGTTATCCGTGGGTCGTCTTTTAATGTGGTTGTTACGAATACTGAGAAGATACGGATTCAGAAAGAGACTATCCGGAAAAGCGATATCGGAAAGCTCTTTGCGCCCGAGCGTGAGGACGAAGCGCGAACAGAGATCGCCAATCTTCGTCTCCAGGATATCGCCAGTCTTCCTCACCTTGCGGTCTTTTCCGATGAGGCCCATCATACTTATGGCCAATCAATGGGCAAGGAGCTAAAAAAAGTCCGCAAGACCGTCGACTATCTTCACCAGAAAAGTCCAAATCTGATATGTGTCGTCAATACTACCGGGACCCCATATTTTGAACGCCAACCATTGAAAGACGTTGTTACCTGGTACGGTCTTTCAGAGGGAATTGCGGGCGGTATTTTGAAGGATGTGGCCGGAAACATACGGGCCTACAGCTTTGATAATGAGAGCGCCCCACAGTTCATTGCTGAGGTCATACAAGACTTTTTCAAAGATTATGCGGATGTGAGACTTCCTAATGGAGCCGCGGCAAAGATCGCCATTTATTTTCCACAGAATGACGATCTTCTGGATCTTCGGACTGTTGTAGAAACAACCCTTGCTGAGATTGGTCAGTCTCCATCGATAATCCTGCGAAACACATCAGAATCTTCAAAACAGGAAATAGACGACTTTAACAGACTGAATGATCCTGCCTCTATTCATAGAGTAATATTACTCGTTAACAAGGGGACTGAGGGATGGAACTGTCCGAGCCTTTTTGCATGTGCCCTTGCGCGAAAGCTGAAGACATCGAACAATTTTGTTTTACAGGCTGCCACAAGGTGCCTGAGACAAGTTCCGGGTAACCGGACAAGCGCAAGAATCTATCTTTCAATAGATAATCAAAATATCCTCGACCGTCAGCTCCAGGAAACATATGGTGAGACGATAAATGACCTCCAGCACGCAGGCAGAGAGAGAGGCACAGCGTTGTTGAAGCTGCGCAAATTCAGCATGCCGCCTCTCATCGTGACTCAGACAGTAAGAACTGTCGCTCCAGGTGAAGAGAAAGTGACTGAATTGATATTGAAACAACCAACCACAAAAAAAAGCGGTTTGACCAGCGTCGTCTTTACCCTTGCCCGTCAGCAGGCAACCCAAAGTGTTTTGCAACAAATAGGCGACACCGTTCAGATAGACACAATTGAAACGTCTATCGATCTTTATACTGCGGCCATCGAACTATCTCAAAACTATCGACTTGAAGTCTGGTCAATCAGGGATGAATTGACTAGACTATACGGTTGGGCCGGCGAAGTGCCGGTTGTGCATCTGTCTGATATTTGCAGGCAGATAGAGGATCAGACGCGTTTCTATGAAATAAAGGAAGAAAGGATAGACGTCGCGCTTGCACTCGTTAAGCCCGAGGGGTTTGTAAAATCCACTGACACGGATGGCACTGAGGTTTATACTGCTGAGATTACCTATTTCAAGGACAGAGAAAAGCTGCTCCTGAATCTGGAAGACATGAGCGACAACGAGAACAGGTTTGGCTTCCATTATTCACCTTATAATTTCGATTCCAACCCTGAAAAATCCTTTTTCGGCGAGATGATCAGACATCTAAATCTGCACCCTCATGAAATCGAAGATATCTATTTTACAGGCGCTTTAACAGACAGAAATAAAACCGATTTTTTTGTAGAATACAAAGACGATAAAGGCAAATGGCGGCGCTATACTCCTGATTTCATTGTCCGTAAGAAGGGTAAAGGCAACAAACAGGGTAAATGCTATATTGTCGAGATCAAGGACGCAAGGTTCAGGGATGATGGTCTGGACGGTGAAAAGGGGAGGAAGGCTATGGCATTAAGGAAATTGGAAAAGATCAATCCTGAACTGCTCAAATATGAAATGATCTTTACCAATATGGACACTGTCACATATGACCAGACAAAAGGGGCGCGTCAATTTGTTGAGGGCGTATAAGGCGTAAGGGGGGGAGCATTGGCAATTCGACTGAGTGAAAATGATATTGTTCGCCTTCTGGCAGAACGGAAGCCGCTGTCCGGCGACTATCGGGTCCGCATTCAAACGAGGCCGAAGCGAGGGCACAAGGAACGCGAACTTGACGTGAGAGGCGAGGCAAACTCGGAGTTCAGGTTGATTCTGAGACAGAGTGAGTTTAATCCGCTGGATTTTTCGGTTATTTTGACTTATAGGCCTCCAAAGTCCAACCAGCTATTCCGTTTATGCCGCTATAATGGAAAGAGTCATGAACATACGAACACACTTGAGGCACAGACCTTCTATGACTTTCATATCCATAGGGCAACTGAACGATATCAGGATGCCGGGCTGCGAGAGGATTGGTTTGCTGAACCTACGACCCGATACGCAGATTTCAACACAGCGCTTGGGTGTATGCTCAAAGACTGCGGATTTGATGTTCCGCTTAATCCCCAAGCGGACATGTTCGATGAAGGAGTATAACAATGTCTATTGAAACCATTGAACAGGATTTCAGAAAAACGGTTTGTGAAGGCCTCCGGCTTTCTGCTGAGGGCATGGAGCGTTACCGTGTTTTTACGCCTTTTCTGTTTGAAGACGGAGACCACCTGGCCATTGTACTAAAGCGCGATCAGGGCCGTTGGGTCCTGTCGGATGAAGGCCATACTTTTATGCATCTGACATACGATCTTGATGAAAAGGACTTGCAGAGAGGCACAAGGCAGAAAATCATAACCACCGCGCTTTCGGCATTTTCAGTGGATGACAGGCATGGTGAATTGATTATAGGCATTCAGGATGAGCGCTATGGGGATGCCCTTTTTAACTTTGTTCAGGCGCTGCTTAAGATCACAGATATTACTTTTCTTTCCCGTGAGCGCGTACGGTCCACCTTTATGGAGGATTTCCGCGCCTTTATAGAGGAACGTGTCCCTGCGGATCGGCGGAGTTTCGATTGGCACGATGCAAAGCATGATCCCGAGGGCAAGTACATTGTTGACTGCCGCGTCAATGGCATGACCCGGCCGCTTTTGGTCTATGCGCTGCCTGGGGATGATAAAGTCCGCGATGCGACAATCGGCCTGCTTCAATTCGAGCGCTGGGGCCTGTCGTCCAGGGCGGTCGGTATTTTCGAGGACCAGGAAGAGGTCAATCGAAAGGTGCTGGCCAGATTCAGCGATATCTGTGAAAAGCAGTTTTCAAGCCTTGCGGCAAACAAAGATCGCATATCGCGTTATCTGGATGAAGCGCTTCATGGACAATCCTGAACAGGAGAATTTGGTGGAGAAAGATCAAAAAACAAGACCTACTACAGACATTAAGATAAAACCGGCCAAAGGCCGCCCAATGCTCACCTGGGTAGGGAAGAGACCGCTGAAAAGCGTTACCGCATTCCCGGCACAGCATGTGGAGACGTTTGATCCTGTAAAATCCCCCACCGCTATCGCGTCACCCCCTTTGCCAAATGGGGTAGCCCATGTTGACCCCACTTTAGAAAAGGGGGGCGAGGGGGGATTTGATGTCTGGAAGGATTGGCCGGATAGTTACCCCAAAGGCGGCCTTCTCTTTCATGGCGACAATAAAGAAGTCCTTGCACACCTCCTTGCTAATGGCTTTCGTGGAAAAATAAACCTCATCTACATTGACCCGCCGTTTGATTCAGGGGCGGATTACGTGCGAAAAGTAGAATTGCGCGGCGTAGCTGGAACAACTAAGATCGAAGGCGAAACTTATACTCTTGGAGAGCAGATTCAATACACCGATATTTGGGTAAATGATAACTATTTGCAGTTTATGTATGAGCGGTTAATGTTATTGAAAGAATTGCTGGCTGAGAGTGGTTCTATATTTCTTCACTGCGATGACTCTAAAAACTATCTTTTGAGAGTTATTTTAGACGAAGTATTTTCTCCAGAAGGCTTCAGAAATGAAATCATTTGGAAACGATCTACCTCAACCGGGTTATCGTCAAGAAGATGTGGAACCCTTCATGACACAATTTATTGGTATACGAAAGGACAGGACTATAATTTCTTTATGCAATATCACAAGCATGACGAAGACTATTTGAAACGCGCCAGAAAAGACGAGTCGGGCCGCCTCTATATTCCGATCCCCACTGGGAACCCAGGCCCGAGACCTAACCTTTACTATGAGTACAAAGGATATTGGCCTCACCCCAATGGGTACAAATGGACAAAAGAAAAGATGGAAGAATATGATCGCAAAGGGCGACTTATGTTTCCAGAAAATAAAGATGGGCGAATACAGTTCAAACAGTATCTGGATGAAATGGAAGGCGTAAAGCTGCAGGATCTATGGACTGATGTTTATTCAGTTAATCCTGTCGCCCATGAGCGGCTTGGGTTTCCAACTCAAAAGCCAACTGCATTGATAGACAGAATCATATCAATGGTAACAAAATCCGGTGATCTGGTACTTGATTGTTTTGTCGGTTCTGGAACTACTGTTGAATCGGCTCAACGTTTGGGCTGCCGGTGGGTCGGATGCGACATTAACAAGGGCGCAATTCAGACAACCTCCAAGCGGTTACAAACAATCATTCACGAACAGATAGGGGCAGGTTTGAAACCTGCCCCTACATTGCCCGGAATTGAAAAGAACCAGGCAGACATTGTGCCCGAACCCGCGCAACACGCTTTCACCTGCTGGCGGGTGAATGACTATGACTTGCAGATTCAACATAACGAGGCTGTCAATCTTGCCTGCGAACATATAGGCATTGAAAGGATGCGGTCTGACAGCTTCTTTGAAGGCGTCCTTGGAAAAAAGCTTGTGAAGATCGTCCCATTCAATCATCCTCTTTCACCGCTTGACCTCGAAGAAATCAAACGCGAACTTGAAGCACGGCCAGAGGAAGACAGGAATATTGTTGCCGTCTGCCTTGGAAAAGAACTGGCCGCCGAAGCATGGATTGAGGATTGGAACAGACTGCGTAAAGGCAAAAACGCAATAAACAAAATAGAAGTCATCGAACTCCGTACCGACCCGAAATACGGCAAATTCATAGCGCATAAACCGGCCCTTGCAAAGGTTTCGATTCAAAGGACTAAAGACAAACTCAAAGTGACAGTGGAAGACTTCATCAGCCCGACAATTATCGATCGCCTGGAAATAGATATACAGGTCTTTAAGGCCAAAATCACCGACTGGCGCAGCATGGTCGATTGCATCATGATTGATTCAGCCTACAATGGCGAGGTCTTTAACGTAGTGCTTTCTGATGTGCCCGAGAAGAAGACCGATCTTGTGTCAGGCAGTTACGAACTATCAGCTCCGGAAGGCAAAACAACCGTCGCCGTGAAGATCATCGACATGCTGGGAGAAGAGGTAATAGTTACGAAAGACTTATAGTTTTTGCGGAGCCGATTTATTAGAAACTGGGAAGGAGCCTTATGAAAGACACAAGACCATCACCTATAGAAATGAAAACCCTCTACCGGGCTGCCTCAGAGTTCAGGAAACTCGCCCCATGGGAGTGGATGGACGATTCGGAGGTCTTTGGGGTCCAAAATCCGGGGACCGGCGAGATCGGCTACTGTTGTGTTTTAGGCGCAATGGAAGAGGTCTTTGCGCTTGTCGTCTATCTGGGCGCGAAGGGACTCAAAGTGCATCTGGATATACAGGACGGCAAATTCGAGCCTGAGGACCCTGATGTCGGCTTCATGCAGGACTGCCTTATGGCCTCATTCGAGAACAAAGAGGACATGGACAAGGATGACATACGGCTGATAAAGAGGCTCAATCTTAACTTTCGGGGCAGCCATGCATGGCCGATGTTCAAACGCTACAAGCCCGGCTATTTCCCGTGGCATCCCGACCGTGAAGAAGTCCTGTTTCTGACGGATGCGTTGGCGCAAGCGTCGGAAGTTTGCCGGCAGCTCCTTGAAAACGAGGACATTGAGACGCCTGCGGATGACGGGCTATATCTTGTTCGGGTTTGCAGGGTCGAAGACGGGAAAACCGTTTGGGGAGACGAATGGAAAAAGCCGGAATCTGTCGGGGAGACCTCATTCACCATTGAGCCCATAAATGAACTCCGCCTACAGCGGCTGAAGAGGGAAGCTAAACCCACGGCCGCAGTGTGGGAGATCGACTTCTTCTATTCCCCCACACCTATTGACGAAGGTGGAAGGCCCTATTACCCTTACACTATCATGATTGCCGACCACAACACCGGGGTTATTTACGATGTTTACCTTTCACATCGCCCGGGGCATGAAAAAGAATTCATGGAACATTTCCTGTTATGCATTGAGAATCTGAAGCAAATTCCAAAGGAGATCAAAGTAAGCAAGGAAGAAACTGCAAAGTTTTTCGAGTCATACACCGCGTTTCTGCAGATCAAACTCAGTCATGCAAAGAGGCTTGACGCGGTAGACAGCGCCAGAATAGCTATGACGAAACATTTACAGTCAATGCAGAGATAAATGTATTTGCCCTTAATGGTGTGGTAGGACGTCCTTGTTAACCCATTTGACTCATGACCGAAAAAAAAATTAAAGACGCCGCATACGCAACTCCGGACCCTGACAGGTCGTTGAAAAACCTTGTCTCATTTCTCGAAGAACATCCGACCCGCGCCGACGAACTGGAAGCAAACCTCCGGGCAGTATCGATGCTGTTCAGCTATAGCCGGTTTCTTGCCGGCTTCAGCGTAAACAATCCTGACTACCTTTTTACCGCTGTCAGGACAATGGAAGTCGCCTCGGGCCGTGACGAGTTGAGAAACAGACTTCGCGATGAATTCAATGCCGCAGGTCCGCGTCTCCAGAGGGCCACACTTGAGCGTTATATGGATGCGGTCCGCAGGTTCAGGATACGGGAGATGCTGAAGATCACACTGAGGGACATTCTCAAAAAGGCCGACCTTGGCGACATTATGCTCGAAATGAGCCTGCTCGCGGACACAATAATCTCCGCTTCTCTTGAGCGTTTGAGGGAATATGTAAGCGGCACATACGGGACGCCTGAAACAGACCGTTTTTGCGTCATTGCCCTCGGCAAGCTCGGGGCCGAAGAGCTCAACTACAGCTCGGACGTAGATCTCATGTATGTCTACGGCACTGAAGCCGGAGAGACCTCGGGGGCGCTCACTGCGCAGGGCATGAGGACAAACAGGATCTCGAATCACGAATATTACTGCAAACTTGGGGAAGAGCTTTCAAGGTTCCTGTCCCAGAACACGGCCTCCGGCTTTGCGTACAGGGTTGATATGAGACTGCGGCCGGAGGGACAGAGAGGCGCGCTTGCCCTGTCAATCGGCAGCTATGAGGAATATTATGAATCCTGGGGCAGGGAATGGGAAAGGGCGATGCTGTTGAGGGCGCGGCCCGTGGCCGGAGACCCGGACCTGGGAGCTGAGTTCATCGAGATGATCAAGCCGTTTGTCTACAGGAAATATCTGGACTTCGGCTCTATAGATGAAATACGAAAGCTGAAGACCCGCATAGATTCCACCTTTAAAAAGGGGGACATAAAGAGGGGCCGGGGAGGCATCCGGGAGATAGAGTTTTTCGCGCAGGCGCTACAGCTGATCTACGGCGGGAGGGAGCCGATCCTGAGAGAGAGGAATACGATGAAGGCGCTGCACCTCCTGCTGCAAAAAGGACTTATAGGGCAGGAGGATTACGGTATTCTCTCGGACAATTACCGCTATCTCAGGACTCTTGAGCACAGGCTCCAGCAGGTAAATGATCTACAGACGCATACTCTCCCGACAGGCGAGGCCGAACTGTCTTCGCTTGCGCGAAAGACGGCATATCCGCACAAGGAGGCCTTTGTGGGCGACCTTGAAAAAAGGAGGGCAAGGGTAAGAGAAATATATGATTCCCTGTTTGCAGCGCCGCAGGATGAAGAGCCTGCCGGCAGGACGCTCTTTGACGACGAATTTACGGATGCCGAATTGAAGGACCTGTTTGCGCACGCAGGACTGAAGGACATAGCCCGGGCTGTGAATAATATCAAGTCGATCAAATATTGCACATATTCTTTTCAGACCCTGAAAGGCAGGAGGGAGTTGTCTGGTATACTCCCACTATTTGTCGACAGCGCGCTCAGGACGGACGACCCCGACGCAGCCCTGAACCGCCTCCGGTCCTTTGCCGAACTGCTCAGCGCCAATGAGTCGTATCTGGAGATATTCGGAAAGGACCGCAGGCTTGTGGATATGCTGACATATGTGTTTGCCCATTCCGAATATCTTTCAAGGATGCTGATGTCCCGGCCTCAGTATCTTGAGATGATCGGGTGGCAGGAGGTCATAAAGAAGAGCCTTGCGGGGCTGTCGCATGAAATCAGCGCAGGCATAGCCGAGGGAAAGTCCATGGCTGAAGCGGTGAGGGTCGTGAAGCAGACAGAAGAGATAAGACTGGGTCTGTTGTTTATGCAAAAAAAGGCGCCTGTCTCAGACCTGCTAAGGGGGCTTAGCAAGACTGCCGAAGCTGTGCTAAGGGCCTGTATGAATGAAATGGCGCAGGATGCAGGCGATATGGCTGTTGTCGGCTTCGGCAAGCTCGGAGGTCGTGAGATCTCATTCAACTCAGACCTCGATGTCATCTTCGTATCCGCGGGCGAGGCGACGCAGGCCCAGACCAGGGCTGCCGAAAGATTTTTGAGGATGCTGATCTCGTACACGCGCGACGGGGCGGCATACAAGGTGGACACAAGGCTGAGGCCCGAGGGTTCGAAAGGACCCCTGGTGTCGTCTGTGGAGAGTTTCAGGAAATATTATTCAAAGGCCGCCGCCTTCTGGGAGTTCCAGGCTCTCCTTAAGGCAAGACCTGTTGCGGGCAGCATGCATGCCGGCAGGGCTTTTATCGAAACGGCCAAAGAGACTTTGCAGGCGAGGGGTGGAGAGGTCCGTTCTTCCGACATCAGAAATATGAGGGAGAGGATAAAACGTGAGCTCTCAAAGGAAGCGTCAGGTTACGATATCAAGCTTGGCCCCGGTGGAATAGAGGAGATTGAATTCACCGTGCAATACCTCCAGCTGGTCAATTGCGGCAAACATCCGGAACTGCTGGTGCAGGCCACAATGAATGCGCTGGGAAGACTTGGGAATGCCGGAGTTATAAGTAAACAGGAAGAGTCCTCCATGAAAAAGGCCTACCTCTTTTACCGCACACTCGACGGTTTTCTAAGGCTTGGGAGCGCCGCGTTTCTCGAAAAGAACGATGAGATGCTGAAGAATGCGGCAGGCTTTATGGGCTTCGATGAAACGGAACTATTTGTGTCGCATCTTGAGCAGACCCGCAAGCAGACGGCTGAGATCTATGACAGGTATGTTGCAAACGCTTAACCATTCCAATAACAGTTCCCAGCCTCATTTGTTCTTAGAGTTATGCGTGAGGACGGCATTTGAGCGGTTTTAGCGGCGCGTATCGCCTCACACGCTGTGTGAGGGGCGCTGGTGCCCTCGGAGGTCTTCCTGTTAAATATATATTGGGCCGAGAATGAGCGAAAATGTTGTCCTCGTGCATAACTCTCTTAGAGTAGGGTGACTCATGAATTTTAAAGATCTGCTGATATGCGAGGGCGTTGATATCCCCAGGTTGTACCTTGTCGGAGGAGCTGTTCGCGACCTCCTGCTGGGCCGGCCGCTGAAGGACCTCGACCTTGTCTGCAGGGGTGCGAGGGACTATGCCTCAAGGCTCGCGCAATGTAAAGGCGCAGCTCTGGTCCCAATGGAAAAGAAGCCGGACGAGCCCTGCTACAGGGTCATCGTGAGAGACAGGCCTGACGATTATCTGGACATAGCGGAGATAAGAGGGCAGGACATCCTGGAGGACCTTGGCAGGAGAGACTTTACGATAAACGCAATGGCGGTTGAAATAAACAGCGATTGCTCCCCGGGAAGGACCATCGATCCTTTGGCCGGGGCCGAAGACCTCCGGAAAAAGATAATCCGGCTTGCGAATAAAGACTCACTAACCTCAGACCCGCTGCGCGTGCTGCGTGGGTTCCGTTTTGCCGCAGCGCTGGGTTTTGATATCGCTGATTCGACAGTTGAGGGAATGCGAAAGAGCGCGGGCCTGCTGTCGTCTGTTTCTGCAGAAAGAATAATTGCCGAACTCTTCCTGATACTGAAAAACCCCCGGGCATCTTTTTACTTCAGCTGGATGGACGGGCTGGGAATTCCTGAAATTATTATCCCTGAAGTCATGCCGATGAAGGGGTGTGAACAAAACGGCTTTCATCATAAGGATGTATGGGGGCATTCAATGCTCGTCATGGAAAAGTGCGAAAAGCTTCTGAACAATGTTGACGTACATTTCGGGAGCTGCGGCCCTTCTATCGCAGACAACCTGGACAAGGACGGTCGCGCCGGACTGCTCAAGCTTGCGGCATTACTTCACGACATAGGCAAGCCTGCAACAAAGGGTATAAATGCGGATACCGGCAGGACCACATTCTACGGCCATGACAGGGAAGGGGCAAAGGTTATCGATATCATTGCTCAGAGATTGAAGATGTCGAACGCGGACAGGGAATTCCTCGTCCTGTTGGCGGCTGAACATATGCATGCGCTCAACCTCTCTGCCGCAGGCGTGAAGGCTTCCACGAAGATGAGATGGTTTCGGAGGATGAGGGATGATTCCGTCCCCGCGCTTATTCTCGCCGTGGCGGATGTTATGAGCAGTCTCGGGCCTGAATCAGGCGAGGAGTACAGAGAAGGACTCATTGAACGCTGCAGGCAGAGCGTCGGTGAATACTTCACCGGCATAAAGGAAAAGATTGAGCGCCCGAGCTTTGTAAACGGCGACGACCTCATCTCCCTCGGCGTGAGCCCAGGCCCTGAACTCGGCCGCCTGCTCGAACAGCTCAGGAGTATGCAGGACACGGGAGAAATAAACAGGCGGGAAGAGGGACTTGAAGCGGCAGTCAAGCTGATTGCGGCCGGCCGGCTGCATTTAAAAACGGAGGAACAAGCATGAAAGTTACAGCTCTGAAGGAGAACGCTGAAAAAAACAACGGAGAATATGTCTTTGGCGCTGCCGACACCGGGTCTCACGCCTGCTATGTAATTTACGGAATCTTAAAGGCAGGGGAAAAAGACAGACTGATCAAACCCGGCAAAGGCCATGAAGAGATGCTTGTCGCAGTGCAGGGGGAGCTCACAGTGAGCGGGCAATATGGAGGCAGGCTCAAGCCGGGAACAGCGATCCATCTGGCGGGTGAACAGACCTGCTTTCTTGAAAACGCGGGCGCTTCAGAGGCCGTCTATCTCGTGGCAGGCGGACATTCCGAAGAAGGCCACAGCCATTAGGCCCAAGGAAAAACATCAGGGGATACCTGAAAGTTTCCCCTGATGTCTAAGTGTTGCCGGAACCGCTCCTAATGATGTTCTTCGGCTTCAGCTGTATCCGCTTCAGCTTTCGTCTTGTGAATAGTGCCGTCCGGATGGTTCGGGGGACTGTATAATGTGTATAGTTTGAGCGGAGTATCCTTCGATGCATTGACAACATTGTGGTAAGTCCCGGCAGGCACTATCACCGCGTCCCCGTCTTTGGCGAGACGTTTTTCTTTATTGTTAAATATGAATCTTGCGGTCCCCTCCTCTATGCGGAAGAACTGGTCGACGTTGCCGTGAACTTCGTTGCCGATCTCCTCCCCGGGCTTTAAACACATTACAACCAGCTGGGTATTCTTGCCGGTGTACAAAACCTTTCTGAAATACTTGTTCTTTTCGGTCAATTTTTCGATGTGTCCTGAATAGGGTTTCATTTAAATCCTCCTGTTTATCCGGAATTATTTATAACTTTTCGCCTGTTGCAACAAAGTCTATCACCTTTTAAGAGACAATTCAATATGCCGGCCGCTTCCTGACGACACATAAACTTTATTGACAGCCGGTCGGGATATATGCGTTGATTTTCCGGGGATCGAAGCTGTCGGCCAAAAGCACATTGCGCGTAAAGCCGAATATCTTTCCCCTGGCATCAGCAGTCAGTTCGGGATAAAAGACCGGGTTCGCTACAACAGCGGCCCTGAACGCAAAAAAAGGCGCGGCAACGTTCAATATTTCATCATCTCCGGACGCCTCGATATATGCATCAAAAAAAAGTTTCAACCCCTCAAGATATGTCCCTCTTACATCGCCGTGGTTCTTAATGGAGAAAAAGATATAGTTGATCGCCAGCGCAGTTACATCGTCTGCCGGCTCGCCCCACGGGCCCCGGCTCCTGTCGAGGAGGATGAACTCAATATCCTCCTTAAACCAGATGTTCCCAGGATGAAAATCACCGTGGACCGCGCATAACCTGTGCGCAAGGGGCTTCAGCCTTGCGCGCCAGTCAATGCAAAGTTTTTCGATCTCAGCCATTTCCGCATAGCTTATAACGCCGTCCGGATAGGTGTCGAAGACCCCCATGAGGCATTCACCGTGGCCTATATTGTCTCTGAGCTTCCTCCAGTAAAGAGTTCTGGAGTCTTTTTTAGCAGAGTGGATCTTTGCAAGATACGCTGCCATCGCCCTTATCCTGCGGGAGTCCAGGGCGTCAAGCCTTTCCTTTGCGGAAAAAAGCGCCAGGTCGGTAAAGTAATCCGTGCCTTCGCCTTTTTCCATCAGGAGGTAATACTCTATGCCTCCGCCTATTGACCTGATATCGCCGTCCGCGGTCTCGGCCAGTACATCTACGGCCTTTACATGCTGCGGCAGGTTCGCATACTCATCCAGGTCAAGGAGAAACACGGCCGCCCTGTCGGACGGATAGTCGTGCCCCAGTCCCCCGGCGAAAAGGCGTTTGACGACATATGAGTTCGAGCCTGCCTTGGTCCTGATCTCCACATTGAAACCCGTGCCCTGCACGCCGGAGCCGAGTTTGCTGATATCAATGCCGGCTGCGCCGGGGAATTTATTCATCAGGTATGCCTTTATCGCAGCTTCATTGATCATAACTGCATTATACGCCCATTGGGGCTGCTTTCATATTTGCGACAATTGTGAAAAAAAACCTTGCTAAAAAAAATAATACCGGAGTAATATACTCTCGCATTTTTTTATAAAGTGAGGTTGCAAAATATGGCAAAGTTAAGACTGAATTGTTGGGAATTTACAGCCTGCGGGAGACAGCCCGGAGGGAAAAACGCGTCAAAGCTCGGCGTATGTCCGGCTGCTGAAGAAAAAAGGCTTGATGGAATTCACGGCGGCAAGAACGCCGGCAGGAGCTGCTGGGTAGTTGCGGAGACGCTCTGCAAGGGCGAGGTGCAGGGTGAGTTTGCAAAGAAATTCAAAAACTGCAGCGCTTGCAATTTTTATACTAACGTCAAGAAGGATGAATTCCCCAATTTCCAGCTTTCTGCAACGCTGATGAGAAATCTTGCTTAGCTGAGCGGACCGGAGGCATCAGGCTTCCGGCGGTTTATTCTATGCCCGCCAGGAATTGGCGTCCGTAGTTTTTTGTGAGGATCCGTTCGTCGCAGACAATCACGCGGCCTGTATCATCCTTGGACCTTATCAGCCTGCCGAAGCCCTGTTTGAATTTCAGTATGGCCCTTGGCAGCGAATAATCGCGAAAAGGGTTGCCGCCCTTTTTCCTGATCTCCTCTGTGCGCGCAACAACCAGGGGTTCTGTCGGGACCTCGAAGGGCAGTTTTGTAATTATAAGGCAGTTGAGGGCGTCTCCCTTCACATCCACCCCTTCCCAGAAAGAGTCGAGGCCGAATATGACCGAGTCAGTGCCTGCCCGCATTATCTCCAGCATCTTCCTGTTTGACATTTCTCCCTGCGTCATTGGGTTGAGACCGGCCGTCTTCAAGCCTTCGGAGCATAATTGCCAGGTGCGGGACATGACTGCCCTTGAGGTGAACAGCGCAAGGGTGCCGCCTTTTTTCCGGGAGGCCTCTTTCAGGATCACTTCAGCGAGCCTCGCCGGCCCGTTGTCCTGCTGAAGATCTATGCCTTTCCTGATCTCTACCCTGACCTGCTTTTTAATGTCAAAGGGGGATGGCAGGGCAAGTCTTGCGGCCCCGGTGATGCCGAGAATATCTTCCATCAGGCTGAAATCGCCTGATACGGAAAGCGTTGCCGAGGTCAGCACTGCTGAGGCGTAATGCGGGAGCAGGTTTTCCCTGATAAAACCGGACGGATATATCGGCGACATCCGCAACGCGGTCCTGTTACCTTCAATCTCCGCCCACCGCACATAGCCGGCCTGCTCCTCCGGGAATATCCCGATCTCTTCACGCAGCGCGCGGAGTCTGAGGAGTTCTGCCTTAAGATCAAGCTCCTCGTCCTCGGTAAATAGGTTTAATGCCGATGTCCTGATCTTCTCCAGCAGCGAGGCGATTGAGTCCGCAAGGCCTGAGAGCTCCTCTTTGAGCGCAAACCCGCCCTTTATGACCCGCCTGTTTTCCACTGAAGCCCTTACCCTCGTCCAGAAAAGACCGGCCTTAACCTTTAATTCCTCTACATCTGAGAACAGTTCAGGCGATTTTGAGAGATGCCCTTTATACACACCTCTTTGGTCTACCTTAAGCAGTTTATTGAATATCCGCTCCATGCCGCCTTCTGAAAGGTCAATCCCGATCTGGTCCGAGACCACACTGTCCAGAGAATGCGCCTCATCGATTACCAGCGCTTCTGAGGGAGGGAGCAATTTTTTGTCGTCGTCCAGCATCGCATTAACGGCCAGGAGGGCGTGGTTTGTCACGAGTATGTCCGCAGCTTCCCATTTTCTCCTTGCCGCAAAATAAGAACATCCTCTCAGATAACCGCATTTTTTCCCTCTGCAGGCATCGGCATCAGAGCACACCCTGTCCCATATGAGAGGCTTTTTATGCAGACTGAACTCTTCGATATCGCCGTTGTCGGTCTCATCCGCCCACTCGACGACTCTCTTATGCTCGGCTGTTTCTTCCGTGTCCGCCGGCTGGAAGGCATAAAGCCTCCTCAGGCAGATATAATGCCCTCTTCCCTTGGCGATCACATATGAGAATTTTTTTAATGAGGCCAGAAAGGCGAGGTCCTTGGACGCAAGTTGTTCCTGCAGGTTTATGGTCCTTGTGGAGATGAGAGCCTTTTTGCCGGAGAGTATTATCGGGATGAGATAGGCGAAGGTCTTTCCCGTGCCTGTGCCTGCCTCTGCCATGAGGATGCCGCCGGAATCAAGAATTTCAGCGCAGGCCTCAAGCATCCGTGTCTGTGAGTCTCTTGGCTCATACCCGGACATGGCGGACGCGACCGCATGTCTGAGGAAATTCTCCGACTCCTGTGCAAGATCTGATTTCATGCCGGATGTATTATAAACCGGCGGGGTATAATATCCCATATCGGCTTTAAAGGAGGATTGCTTATGAGCGGAAGAACAGTCAAAGAAACGAGTGTTGTAATGGCTCAGGTGATGCTTCCCCAGGACGCAAATCCTGCGGGGAATGTGCACGGCGGAGTCATTATGAAGCTGATAGATACTGCGGCAGCGGTCGTCTCAAGCCGTCACGCCAGGGCCAATACAGTCACCGCCTCGATAGACAGGCTGGATTTTCACAGCCCTGTTTTGGTGGGCGACCTCCTTTTTCTTAAGGCCTGCATGAACATGGTCGGCAGGACGTCCATGGAGGTGGGGGTTAGGGTAGAGGCTGAAAATTATATCACAGGAGAACTGCGGCACACGGCTTCGGCATACCTTACCTTTGTGGCGCTCGGTAAAGACGGCAAACCTGTAGAGGTCTTGCCGCTGATAACCGAGACCGAGGACGAGCGGCGCAGGCTTCAGGAAGCTCTTATGAGAAGGAAGACCAGGCTTGATTTGCGCACGAGAGAGGACAAATGTCAGAGGGAAGGCATATGCCTTTTGTGACGCGGGATTTAGGGAATTTTAAGTCTGAAAGATGAGACACGGGAAGGACGATGAAAGCTTCGTTTAAATCAATGGGTAAATCAACCGGTAAATCAACGGGGCCTGGAGAAGCGGTTCTGTTAAAAGAAGATGAGGCTGTTTACTCTGCGCGTTTGAGAGGCGCTCTGCCCAGGCCGCAGCCGGTCTTCAGGCTCATCGACCTTTTTTGCGGGGCCGGCGGTATGACCCTTGGGTTTACTGAGGAGTTCGGACATCATTTCAAACCGGTCTGGGCGAATGACTTCAATAAATATTGCTGCGATACATACAACGCCAACTTCAGAGATCATTGTCTCCCGGGCGATATCATCGACATATTACAGGACCCGGCTACGGTTATTCCAAAGGCGGATGTGGTCATAGGCGGCCCGCCCTGTCAGGGGTTCAGCCTGCTTAACAGGAAAAAGGAAAACGATCCGCGGAACCGGCTGTGGAGGCCTTTTCTTGAGGTTGTGGAAAGGTCCGGGGCGTCTGTTTTTGTAATAGAAAACGTGCCGCAGCTTCTGGGTACGTTTGAACATGGCGAGATAGTGGGGACAGCTGAAGAACTCGGGTTTAAGGTGTGGCAGGAAAAGCTTTTTGCCGTTGACTACGGCGTGCCCCAAACCCGCAGAAGGGCGTTTATAGTCGGCTCAAAAAATTTTGATCCAACTTTTGTTTTCCCTCCCAGAAAAACGCATTTCAATCCGAGAGGAAACGGCTTCCGGCCGGACCCGGATTTTGCCGGGGACGAGAATTTCCTGCCGGGGCCGCAGCCCTGGAGGACTGTCAGGGACGCCATTAGCGAGCTGCCTGCGCCTGTCGGCACGGGGATTAGCGCCGGCCCGCCGCCCCTTGATCTCCACTTCGGCAGAACGCCTACCCCAATGAGTGTTAAACGCTATAAGGCAGTGCCAAAAGAGGGCATGAACAGGTTTGATCTTCAGAAGAGGGCGCCTGAATTAACGCCGGCGTGCTGGATCAGAAAGAAGTCCGGGGGCACGGACTTATTCGGCAGGTTATGGTGGGACAGGCCGGCCTTTACTATCAGGACCGAATTCTTCAAGCCTGAAAAAGGCCGTTACCTTCACCCGGCGCAGCACAGACCCATAACCCATCGCGAGGCAGCCAGGCTGCAGAGCTTTCCTGATACGTTTGTGTTCAAGGGGTCAAAGACAGAGATAGCCAGACAGATCGGCAATGCGGTCCCCCCGTTATTGGCTGCCCGCATCGCGGATATCGTATATGTGCTGCTGACCTCGGGCCGGAAGCAGAACCGTGGACGTCTTTAAAAAGGATAAACGCAGCTGGATAATGTCGCGCATCAGGGGTGAGGACACAGCTCCCGAGCGTGCCGTACGGTCCATGCTCCACAGGATGGGCTTTCGTTTTCGCCTCCATTACGCAGCCCTGCCGGGCAAACCGGACATTGTCCTGCCGCGTCATCGAAAGGTAATCTTTGTGAACGGCTGTTTCTGGCACGGCCACAGCTGCAAGAGGGGAGCTTTGCCTGAAACAAACAGGGAGTTTTGGACAAAGAAAATCTCAAAGACAAGGGAAAGGGACCGGCGTATTAACAAACAGTTAAGGCAGGGGCACTGGACCGTATTGACGGTCTGGCAATGTCAGACCCGAAACACTGAAAAACTCAAAACTAAAATTCTGCGGTTCATGAATTCCTGAATTCAGCCTGTCATCCGGCGCACCTGAATACGGCGCACTGAAGGGTCTGTCTGCAGCCCCGGAATTAGCAGGCTTTTGTGCTAAAATATCCATCCTATGAGAAACAGTAAAGGAATTGTATATCTTGTCGGAGCAGGTCCCGGAGACATCGGCCTGCTTACGGTCAAAGGCATGAAATGCCTGCAAAAGGCTGAGGTTGTTGTTTACGACTTCCATCTGAACGCGCAGATACTGAATTACATAAACCATGACGCTGAATTCATTTATGCCGGGAAAAGAGGCGGCCGTCATGATATGACTCAGGATGATATCAATGCCACAATACTCGCAAAGGCAAAGGAAGGCAAGATCGTCTGCCGTTTGAAGGGCGGAGACCCCTTTGTGTTCGGCAGGGGCGGAGAAGAGGCCCAGGTGCTCGTCAGGGAAGGCATCAGGTATGAAGTGGTGCCGGGCGTGAGTTCATCTGTTGCCGCGCCCGCATATGCCGGAATCCCTCTGACCCACAGGCTCTATTCTTCTTCCTTTGCGGTAATACCCGGCTACGAGGACACGACAAAAGAAGAATCAGCTATAGACTGGGCAAAGCTGGCCACAGGCGTCGGCACACTTGTGTTCCTCATGGCTGTAAAAAATGTCGACGACCTGATGCAAAAGCTGATCGACAACGGTAAAAACCCGGATACACCGGTGGCTGTTGTCAGGTGGGGCACAAGGCCTGACCAGAAGACAATTATCGGCAAGCTCAGGGATATAGCTTCCCTTGTAAAAGAGAAGGACATAAGGCCGCCTGCTGTAATGGTCGTCGGAGACGTCGTAAACCTGAGGCAGGAGCTCCAGTGGTTTGAGGAAAAGCCGATGTTCGGGCAGCGCATACTCGTTACGCGCGAGCACTCGGGGGGTTTTGAAGAACTCGAAGAGATGGGCGCAGAGGTAATCCAGTTCCCCACGGTGGAGATAGCCCCTCCCGACAAGTGGGATGAACTGGACAGGTCGATCGATAATATAAACGGCTATGACTGGCTGATATTTACGAGCGCAAACGGCGTTAAATATTTCTTCGGAAGGCTGTTTGAAAAGGGCGTTGATATACGCCGGCTGGCCGGGATAAAGATATGCGCGATAGGGACAAAGACCGCCGCTGAAATAAACAGGTTCGGCCTGATCGTAGATCTCGTGCCTGAGGAGTTCAGGGCCGAAGGCCTGATAGAGGCTTTCATAAAAGAAACCCGGAATGAGAAGCAGGCGGCAAGTGGCAATAACTCAACCGCTGTGCTGTCCGGCCTTAAATTTTTATTGCCCAGGGCCGAGGTTGCCAGGGAAATATTCCCGGATAAAGTGCGCGAACTCGGCGGGATTATAGACGTGCCTGTTGCGTACAGGGCGATCAAACCGGAATATCACGGCAAACGGCTCAGGCGTTTTCTTAAAGAAGGCAGGATCACCATAGCCACCTTTACCAGCGCAGCCACTTTTAACAATTTCCTCGAGATCATGGGAGAAGACGCCGACGACCTTCTCAAAGGCGTGGCTATTGCCGTGATAGGTCCTGTCACCGCAAAGGCGATAGAGAAGGCAGGACTGAAAGTAGAGATTATGCCTCAGGAGGCAACGGTTGAGGCGATGATCGATGAGATAAAGAAGTGGGCCGGCGTGCCTACTGAACGTCCAGCATAAAATCAAACAGCAGCACCTTCCCGTGGTGTTGCGCCTGGCTGAATATCTTGTATACTCCCTTTGTCTGAAAGACCGCTTCCGCATCTATTTCAGGCCCGAATTTTCCGGGCGGCGGCGCGGTATGAAGGTGTCCGGCATGGCTGTGAGACCCTCCGGGAGGCGAGCCGTGAGTATGCACAAAGGAGTTGAGATCTTCAGGCACGATCGCAAGATGCATGGCAGCCCCGAGGTAAGGTTCAAGGTCGGTTACTCCTTTGCCGTTTTTAGAAATGAAATATTTCAGGGTGGTCTCGACTCCGGGCTGAACATTCTCAGGGGAAACGACCAGCGTTACCCTGTAATCCCCGAATATCTTTTCCCGCAATAAATCAGACTTTAAATCTATCGTTGGCTTTCCCATGGCCGGCTGATTTACTACGTTGACTTTAACAAACCTGCTGTAGGCTTCGTCTTCCGCAGCGAAATCAAAGGCCATGAGATATTCTCCGGCCTTCGGGAAGGTGAACGTCAGCGGAAAGGCAGCGGTCTTCATCATGGAGTCGCTGATCGGACCCACATCTTCAGGATGGATATGCGCAAAAAAAGCGAGGTCCCTGCTTATAACGACACAGTGGAGGATGCGTTCATGTGAAAGCTCAAGCCCTTTCAATACGCTGCCGTCAGGGGCCTTCAGGCCTACGGTCATCGCGACAGGGGTCCCGGCTGTAATGAGTTCCGGCCGGGTGCTCAGCACAACCTCGGGGGTCGGGCCTGTTGTCTCCTTCTGCTCTTTGTCAGCCGCGAGTTTCAACTGCTCAATATGTTTCTTGTGCTTGGCAGGTATCTGATGGACCATGACCGATACGCAGAATATCAGCGCGATTACCAGCAGGGCCTCGGTCTTCGTCCGGCTGAGGAACCTCCGGACATATCCTGCTTCATCGCGACCGCGCTCAGGCACAACAATAAATCTGAGGGCCAGAGCAACAAGAAGCAGCAGTTTGGCAGACATCAACCCGCCGTAAAAGGTGGTGTCCAGCGCCTCGAAACTGCCGACCTGGAACCAGATGTTATACATACCGGTCAGCACGATTATCGCCAGCAACGGGCCGAACAGCCTGTAAAACCTTGTAGCAGCCCTGCTTATACAAACGAGCCGGCTGTTGTTTTCGACTGCCGGCGAAGGCCGGAACACGGCCGCTGTTGCCAGCAGGCCCCCGGCCAGAGAGGCAACGGCAAGCAGATGAATGAAATCGGCAAGCTGCTGACGGCTCAGGTCGCCCGCATCCGCGGGATGGCCCGAGGCGCTTCTGGCAAAGGCTATTGCAGCTGCCGCGGAAAACATAAGCAGGGCCGGCAATGGAGAGCCGGCATGCCGCCTTCCGGTCAGCATCAACAGCCATAAGGAGATTAACCCGGCAACCCTCACCAGCCACATCTTTCCGTAATGAGTCTTGAATATGACGGTGTTCACCAACGGCAGCGACGCCTTAAGCCCGAGCCCGCTCATTTCCATGGCCCTTCCTATCAGCCCTGTCGCCGTGCTGACCGACAGCAGAGACAGGCATATCAGGAGCAGGGCCTGTATCCTTGGCAGAAAACAATCCGGATAATCCGCGTCCCCGGAAGTCGTCTCTGCGATGAGCAATATCAGGACTGCGGCTCCGATGACCGCCGTCAGAGAGGTGATGTCGATAAAGGTTATCAGGCTGTGTTGAATTGATTGCAGCAAGCTGTTCCCTTACTTGACCGTAAAACTGAAATCGCCGTTGGTCCTGTGGCCGTCCCTTGCCACAACATTCCATATGACCTTGTATGTGCCGGAGGGCAGTTTCGGCACGCCTACTTCAAGCAGTTTTGAATCCGACGGGTTTACACGCGCATCCTTTTTGTCCATCACCGTTCCGCCGGCATTGCGGACAACTAATGTTGAAAAGGCCGGCTCCAGGTCTCCGTCAAACCAGATGCGGACTTTTTCAGGAGAGGCCGGGACAGTGGACCCCACTTTTGGATCGGAATGGTCCGGGAATGCATGGCCCCAGGAGATATTCGGCAGCGCCAGCTGAAGAAGAAAATAAACTGAAAGAGTTACGGCCTTTATTGACCGGGAAAATTTCATGCGTTCTGTCCTTTCGCCGGCGACGATCAGGCCGGCCCCTTCATATAAAGATCATAAAGCGCCTTGCCGACGAAGAAATCCGCCCATGCTATGCCGATGTCCGGGAGCGTGGATTTAATCAGCAGCGCCTGGAGAGGGAGGGATTTGGCGGCCGTCTCCGCAAGACTGAAGTGGGCCATAAAAATCGTCCCATAAATAACTATAAGCCCGTTAAGGAGGTAGCCGTATACAGCGGTCTTTCTCGACATGAATAGAGCCGTGACCACGACCACATCTATAAACGGGAATAATGCTGCCAGGAAACGCGTCCTGTCGAAGGTTACGATCCATGGATGCAGCCTGTCCGTAACCATGAAGTTATGGATCCTGAGATGCAGAAGAAGGCCGGAAAGGGCCAGTATGAATAATGCGGCGAGAAGGCTGTTTTTTTTCATATTAAAAAGCCCATAGGAAATCGGCATGTTTCATAAAATCCCTATGTTTTATAAAATCCCTCCTAACCTCCCTTTGCCAAAGGGAGGAGAAATTCCCCTCTTTGGCAAAGAGGGGAAAGGGGAGATTTTCAAGACGAGTCATCATTACCTATTGTCTCTCCTGGATGCGCTCCTAAAAGTTGAAGGTCACGAGGTGACCCAGGTAAAAAGTCATTGCTGCGGCCGCAATGTGCAGCACCCACCAGCCCGGCTTATATCTCATGAAATATTTCAGCACATCATCTCCATAGAAAATGGCCGAGGGCATAGACCAGTGAAATGAGAATGAGATGAACTATCCACCACCCCGGCGTCAGAAAGCCTATCTTTTGTCTGAAACTCCCGCTGCCCACGTTATCTCCTCTTGCAGAACTCCCGGCTATTTTTTGTCTTATATCAATATTACCTTTTTGGGATGAAAAGTAAACCCCACTCGTGCATAAGACAGTGTAAACAGCCCTCAAATCCTTTCAAATGCGATAATATTTGACAGTGCCCGTATTCGGGTATCGGAATGTCTCTGAAATTAATATCCTGCTTTTGAATCCGCACGAGGCCGTCGAGGTCATAAAGGTATCGCTGCGAAAGGCTTTTTGGTCTATTCGCACTGTCTGTTGAATGTTATTTATGCAAATGGAGTATCAGGGTGGATTTTGTTGCCTGATTTACCGGTCGGTGCGGCGTAGAGGCGATGGTGCGTCATCCCTTGATTTTCGGAAGACGCAATCCATAAAATGTATACCTCCATGGAGATAAAGACGACAGGCGGCAGGGTTGTAAAAGCAACCGCAGGAGACAGCATTTACAAGGCGCTGAAGGACGGCGGCATCTATCTCGTTGCCTCCTGCGGGGGCAAGGGAGTATGCGGGAAATGCAGGATAAAGGTTATTGAGGGCAGGAGCAGGACAGAGTCTTCCGGCAAGCTGACAAAGCAGGAACGAGACGGGAATTTCGTGCTTGCCTGCGCGACCTTTGCTGAAGAGGACCTGCTGGTTGAAATCCCGGAAAGCTCCAAACTGGTAATCGGCGACAAGATAGCGATATCGAAATCAAGGGACCTGCACGATTTCCTGCATTCTGTCGAGGCAGGCCTGCTGCCGGCTATCCGGAGGGTCTATCTCGATCTGGAACCCCCGACCATTCAGGACCATTCCAGCGACCTCGACAGGCTCAACCAGGGTCTCTCCGCCAAAGGCATCGGTCCGATGCGCTTTTCGCATCATTTTGTTTCAAGAATCGGCGGGCTCCTGAGGGCATTCAACTGGAAGATAAACCTTGATTACACCGAAGACATGTATGCTGTTGCGATTACATCTCCTGAAGAGGTCAACAGATACGGCATTGCGGTGGACATCGGCACAACTACAGTTGTCGTTTATCTTGTCAACAGCTCGGACGGCAGCATTGTAGATGTAGGCATGACCTACAATTCCCAGATGCGCCATGGAGACGACGTTATAACGCGAATAGTCTACGCGACCGAAGGCGGCGGGATGGAAGAACTCAGGTGTGCTGTTGTCAACGACATTAATGACATACTGCGTCCCATGCTTGAAAGGCATCAGATACTCCCTGAAGAGGTTGATTCTGTTGTTATATCCGGCAACACTACCATGGCCCATCTGTTCTGGGGCTTTGATCCTTCGTCGATCAGGGAAGAGCCGTATGTCCCGACGCTCAATACATTTCCCATATGGCAGGCGCGCGTAGCCGGCATCAATATACTCGCCCAGGCCCCTGTTTATACAATACCCTGCGTGGGCAGTTACGTGGGCGGCGATATTGTGGCCGGGGTGTTGGCCTCAGGGCTGTATCTCAAACCCGAGATAGCCCTGTTCATGGATATCGGGACCAACGGAGAGATCGCGATCGGCAACAACGAATGGCTTATGACCGCAGCCTGCTCCGCGGGCCCGTGTTTTGAAGGCAGCGGCATCAGGCACGGCATGCGCGCAACCGAGGGCGCGATTGAGTCGGTCAGGATAGACCCGTCTACGCTTGAGCCGGTCCTCGGCGTTATCGGCAACACTACGCCGACCGGCATATGCGGTTCAGGCATGATCGACGCCATCTCGGAACTCTTCTTCTCGGGTGTTATCGACCAGAGGGGGAAGTTTTCCGGAGACCTCAGGAGCGACCGTATCAGGAAGTCGGACGAGGGGCCGGAATTCGTATTGTTCAGTGGAGGGGCCAGAGACATTGTCCTGACGGAAGTTGATATTGAAAATGTTATGAGGGCAAAGGCCGCGATTTATGCCGGCGTGTCGGTCCTCCTTAAAGAGGTCGGACTGACTCTGGATATAGTTGAGCGCATATATATAGCCGGCGGCTTCGGCAACTACCTCAATATAGACAAGGCCGTTATGATAGGGATGCTGCCGGACCTGCCGAAAGAGAAGTTTTCGTTTATCGGCAATACATCAATAGCCGGGGCATACCTCTGTTTGATGTCCGAAAAAATGCGGAGGGACGCCGAAGAAATAGCGCAGAGGATGACTTATATCGAGCTGTCTGTTTCACGCGGCTTTATGGACGAATACATGTCCGCCCTGTTTCTGCCGCATACGGACATGGGCCTTTTCCCGACTGTTAAAGATTTGTACAAACGGTCCTGACGGTTTTTCCCCGAAGGGCGAAATTATTTTGCCCCTGCAAACCGAAATCCAATTCCGCTTTCTTACACATTAACCAGCACATTATCAATAAGCCTTGTATTGCCCATCCGCGCAGCTATCGCGAGTAATATGTCTCCACCGATCTCTGCCGGTTCTTCCAGGGTCTCGGGATCATACACAGAGGCGTAATCGATCTTCGTCAGCAGGGGCTCCTTTGACAGCTCCGCGTTCATGGCCGCCCTGATCTTTTCGACCGATCTTTCACCCGACAGGACAGCAGCTGATGCCAGGCAAAGACTCCTGTAAAGGACCGGAGCTGCGCGCCTCTGCGAATCGTCAAGGTAACTGTTCCTGGAACTCATCGCAAGTCCGTCCTGCTCTCTTATGGTCGGGCAGACGACTATTTCCGTGTCGAAGTTGAGGTCCTTTGCCATCCTTTTTATTACAACGGTTTGTTGAAAATCCTTCTGCCCGAAATAGGTTCTCGTCGGACTCATGATATTGAAGAGTTTCGCGACCACTGTGGCGACGCCGCTGAAATGCCCGGGCCTGAAGCCCCCGCACAGCTTTTCCGAGACAGCCTCAACCTGAATGTGCGTTGCAAAGCCTTTCACGTACATCAGGCTGTTGTCCGGGAGGAAGAGCAAGTCCACGTCCAGGCTGCGCAGTTTGTTTACATCTTCATCCATGCTGCGGGGGTATTTATCCAGGTCCTCTGCCGGCCCGAACTGGATAGGGTTCACGAATATGCTGGCCGCGGCAACATTGTTTTCACTCCTGCATCTTTTTACAAGGCTCATGTGGCCGTCGTGAAGAGCGCCCATTGTGGGGACAAAGCCTATGGTCCTTCCTTTCATGAGATGCTTTATGCAGGTGTCCTGCGCTATCCTGGGTATCCTTATTATTTCCATGTATGCTGAAACTCCTTTGTTTTTTTCGTCTCTATCTTATCATCAGATGCAGGCGCATTTGAAGGGTCTAAGCCGTTTTGCTGCCGGCCTTTCCTATCAGCACGGACGCTGCCGAATGGCCGAGAATTCTCCTCGACACGCTCCCCATCATCCCCCTGACTCCGCGCAGTCCGCGACATCCCACAGCTATTATATCCGGGGCCAGAATCTTTTCCATATGCAATATCTCCGCTGACGGGTCGCCGGTCCTGATTACGACATGCATGTTTTTGAATTTCCCTCCGAGGCAGGACCTTGCCTGTTCTACTATCCTTTCAGCCCCATTAAGCTGTTTTGGATCGATCTCCGGGCCGCCTGCCGGCAGACTTTCATTTATCTGCATCAGGTATTTTTCAGGCAATTCCGGCAAAGAGGGCGGTGATACATGCATTAATACCGCCTCTGTATCATTGCGAAACGGCATTATAGACAGGACCCTTGCCGCCGAGTTTGCGGGGTCTGAGCCGTCGGCCGCAAAAAGGACTTTCATGGCCCCGGTTTTTTTAGCGAAAGACTGTTTAACGACAAGCACCGGTGTTGGGGACTTTATGGCAACAGCCCGCGTGGAACTGCCGAGGAACAGCAGTTTTACCCCCTTGACTCCACGGGCTCCCATGACGATCAGATCCGATCCTGAGGCTGCCGCGATATCAATTATAGTCTCGTCCGGATAGCCTTCTTCTTCACGAAGAGTTATGTTTGCCCTGACTGTTCTGAGAATGTCCGCGGACGCTGAAAGAATTTTCGGCGCTACCTTTTTTATTGCGCGCCTGATCTGGGCGCGGTAGTCGTCTTCATATGGTATATCGCTTACGACATGGACAACTTCTATTTTATCCTTAGGCGAAAAACTGAAGCGGGTAAGGAATCCGGCCGCTTCCTCAGAGCATTCAGACCCGTCGGTTGCAAGCAGTATATTCATCCGGTTCCCCCTTATGGTCGCTCATGATCCTATCTTATCAGATAGCTTTTTTTATTCAAATCCCGATGTCGGCAGTAGTTCGCAAACGCAATTTCCCGGGAAATTAAACCCTTTTAATGCCGCTTAAATTATGAAAAAAGCTTAATTGGACCTGGCGGAAACCATATTTTAGAATGTATTAAGGTTCGAAACAAACTGAGGCTCTGCAAAGCTCAAACAGGAGGAAAGATGGTAATAAGTCAGAAACACGCTATGCGATATAGCGGTCAATCTAATTTCACAGGAGGTAGTATGAAAAAAGGAGTCAGAGTTTTTGTCGGCCTGTT
>Ga0334722_10001300_pt1 | contig 31982 bp, 20 predicted proteins | sample C3_bottom_MG_FD_207210 | JGI IMG/M metagenome (GOLD analysis project Ga0334722, IMG submission 207210) | Sediment microbial communities from Yellowstone Lake, YNP, Wyoming, USA - C3_bottom | ecosystem: Environmental > Aquatic > Freshwater > Lake > Sediment | place: USA: Wyoming | collected... | reverse complement strand
TGGCATCGAAGGAGGAGCAGGCCCACACGACCCCCTCGATCGCGAGGCCCGACCGCACGTGCGGATTCTCGGTGATGTAGACATTGTCGTCGAAGTGCACGAATCCGCCGTACAACGCCGGCCAGGTGGCGACCACCGCCAGAAGCGCCGAAACCAGGGCCAGAACGACGACGGGCGCCCAAGGCTTCACGCGGCGTCCATCCCTGCAGACCGTCGACTTCACCGGGCGATTATACCGTACAAGACAGCCACCCCGTTCGTCGGTCATCGGGGCGATGCCTGCGCGCACGAACCCAGGTTGCTCCAGGCGGGCGGGGCGCCTTTTCGAGGATGCGGTTCATCGTCTACGATTTCGGACTCCGTCCCGCCTGCCGCGCCACTGCGGTTGAATGACCACGCCCGCTGTGGCAGGCTCACCCCATGACGACGGCCGAACGCCCCCGATGAACCGGCCCCTCTTCAAGGTCGCGCTGCTCCTGGCGCTGACGGCTCTGGTGTACGCTGACGTCGGCCGGCACCCGTTCGTCCGGCTCGACGATTTCACCTACGTCACCGGCAACCCGATCGTGCGCGGCGGGGTGACGGCCGCGGGTGTCCGCTGGGCCGCGACGACCTTTCACGAAGCGAACTGGCATCCGCTCACCTGGCTCTCCCATATGCTGGACGTCTCCCTCTTCGGCATGAACGCCGGCAGGCACCACCTGGTCAACCTGCTGCTCCACGCGACCAACGCCGCGTTGCTGCTGCTGGTGCTGACCCGGATGACCGGCGCGCCCTGGCGCTGCTTCCTGGTCGCCGCGCTGTTCGCCGTGCACCCGCTGCACGTGGAGTCGGTGGCGTGGGTGGCCGAGCGCAAGGACCTGCTCAGCGCCCTGTTCTGGATCCTGGCCGTGCTCGCCTACGCGCGGTACGCGGCGCGACGCAGCACAACCGCATACCTGGCCGTCGTGCTGCTCTTCGCCTGCAGCCTGCTGGCGAAACCGATGGGGGTGACGCTCCCCTTCGCGCTGTTGCTGTTCGACATCTGGCCGCTGCACCGCATCGCGCTGGATCGCGACGGCGCGGACGCACCGCGGTTCGGCGCCGCGCCCCTGCGCCGGCTGGTCGTGGAGAAACTGCCGCTCCTGGCGCTTGCACTCGCCTCCTCGATCGTGACGGTCGCGGCGCAGGCCGGCGGCGCGTCCGTCGTCCCGCTCGCCGTGATCCCCCTCGCCACCCGCGCCGGCAACGCCGTCGCAACGATCGCCGCCTACCTGGGCAAGACCTTCGTCCCCGCCTCCCTGGCGGTCTTCTACCCGCATCCGTGGTACCTCGGCGGCCTCCCGGCCGGGCGCGTGATCGCCGCCACCCTGCTGCTGTGCGGCGTTTCGCTGCTGGCGCTGCTCTGGGCGCGACGGCGGCCGTACGCCGCGACCGGGTGGTTCCTCTTTATCGGGATGCTGATTCCGGTGATCGGGCTGGTGCAGGTCGGCAGCCAGGCCATGGCCGACCGCTACACCTACCTGCCCCTGATCGGCGTCTTCATCGTCCTCGCGTGGGGCACGGCGGACCTGGCCGCTGCGTTGCGGCTCGGGCGATTCGCGCCGGCGGCCCTCTGGGGGGCCGCGATCCTCACCCTCGCGGTCGTTGCCCGCGGCCAGGTGGCGATCTGGAGGAGCGACGACGCGCTCTTTGCGCACGCCATCGAGGTGGCGCCGAGCTGGCTCGTGCACACGAACTTCGGCGAGGTGTTGCAGGAGCGCGGGGAGAGCGCCGCGGCGGCGGCCCACTATCGCGACGCGTTGCGGCTGGCCCCCGGGGACACGGTCGCCCGGCACCACCTGGCCGACATCTTCGCCCAGAGCGAGCGCTTCGACGAGGCGATCGTCGAACTCGAGGCCGCGCTGCGGGCCAGGCCGGAGGACGCAATCGCGCGCTACAAACTGGGGAGCCTGCTCTTTCGGCAGGGGCGGACCGGGGAGGCGATCGCCGCGTTCCGCGAGACGCTCGCGCGCGCGCCGGACGACACCGAGACGCGCAGCAACCTCGGGGTCGCCCTGATGGCCCACGGCGAGATCGACGAGGCGATCACCCAGCTCCGGGAGACCCTGCGGCGCAGCCCCGGCGACCCGGTTGCGCTGCAGAACCTGGACAAAGCCCTGGGCCGCGTCGGCGCGCCCCTCGCCGGCGTTGAGGCGGGGACGCGCTGATGCGCGACGGCGTGAGCACACGGCGGCTGCGTCCGTGGCTGGCAGGCGTCGTGCTGGCGGCGCTCGTCGCGGTCGTCTACCTGCCGGCGCTCGATCACGGGTACGTCGATTACGACGACAACCTCACGGTGAAGAACAACCCCGAGGTCCTCGCCGGCCTCACCGCGCACGGCCTCGCGTGGGCCTGCACCACGTTCCACTCCTACAACTGGATGCCGTTGACGTGGGCCTCCCACATGCTGGACGTCACGCTCTTCGGACCCGCGCCCCGGGGAGCGCACCTGACGAACCTCCTGCTCCACGCCGCGAACGCCGTGCTGCTCCTCGCGCTCCTGGCCCGCATGACGGGCGCTTTCTGGAAGAGCTTCGTCGTCGCCCTGCTCTTCGCGGCGCACCCGCTGCACGTCGAGTCGGTGGCCTGGGTCTCCGAGCGCAAGGACCTGCTCTCGACCTGCTTCTGGTTCACGGCCCTGCTCGCGTACGCCCGCTACGCCGCCGCGCCCAACCTCGTGCGGCGCGGCGTCCCGGTGTTCCTGGCGCTCGCCCTGGCGCTGATGGCCAAGCCGATGCCCGTCACCGCGCCCTTCCTGCTGCTGCTGCTGGATCTCTGGCCCCTCGGCCGCTTCCCGCGCCCCGCGCGCGCCGGCGGCGGCAGCGACTGGCGCGGGTGGATCCCCCTCGTGCTCGAGAAAGCCCCGCTCTTCGCGCTGTCGGCCGCCTCGGCAGCCGTGACCGTCGCTGCCCAGAGCGCGGGAGCCGCCATCAAGTCCCTGGCGAACTACCCGATCCAGGTCCGGGTGCTCAACGCGCTGAACTCCTACGTCGTCTACCTGGGACACACGCTGTGGCCAGCCGGCCTGCACTGCCTCTACCCCTTCCCGAGAACGAGCGTTCTGGCGGGCGCCGCCGCGGGGACGCTGCTCCTGCTGGCGACGGCGGCGGCGATCCACGGGCGTGCCCGCCGCCCGTTCCTGCCGACGGCGTGGTTCTGGTACCTCGGCACGCTGCTGCCGGTCATCGGCCTGGTCCAGGCGGGGGACCAGGCGATGGCCGACCGCTACACCTACGTCCCGTTGACCGGCATCTTCATCATCCTGGCCTGGGGCGGGGAGGAACTGCTCGCCCGCCGCCGCTGGGGAAAGATCGCCGCCGCGGCCCTGGTCGCCGCCCTGGTGCCGGCGCTGGCGGTCGCCAGCCGCGTGCAGGTCGGATACTGGCGGGACAACCTGTCGCTCTTCGGCCGGTCGCTCCAGGTCGACCCGCACAACGCCATCGTCCACAACAACTACGGCGCGACGCTCCTCGAGCGGGGAGCGAGCGAGGCGGCGATCGGCCATTTCCGCGAGGCCGTGGCGCTGAGCCCCGCGTACTCGGACCCCTACCTCAACCTCGGGACCGCCCTCTGGAATCTGCAGCAGCGGCCGGCGGCTCTGGCGGTTCTGCGGCAGGCGGTGGCCCTGCGCCCCGGCGACCCCAACGCCCTGTTCAGGATGGGGATCGCCCAGATTTCAACCGGAGATTTTTCCGGGGCGAACGACACAAGCGCCAGCCTTCTGCGCATCGATGCCGGGAGGGCGCGGCAGTTGCTGCAGTCGATCGCCATCGCGCGGAAGGCCCAGGCCGAACCGGGAGCCGGCGGCCACCCGTAGGCAGGAGTGCGACGGCGACGGCTCTGCGGCGGCCGCGCTCAGCCGCGGAAGAGCCAACGCTTGAGGCAGAGCAGCATCACCGCGGCGAGCACGACGACGCCGAGGCGAAAGACGACGGCCCCGCGCGTGGCTGGCCGCGACCCCGCGCCGTAGACCGCCGCGCCGACCCGGCCCATCGCCCAGAACGACGCCGCCGCCCCGCTCGCCACCGCGGCGATCGTCCCCCAGCGGATCAGCGCCAGCGGCACCAGGCTCTCCGGCGGGGTCAGCACGTGGATCTGGCTCATCGCCAGATAATTCCTGATGCCGGCGGGGTCGCTCAGCACGAGCGGCAGGTAGCCGAGTTTCTCGTTGAGCTTGATCAGCGAGAAGGCCGCGTAGCCCCCCGCCAGCAGCGGCAGGAACGCCACGCCGTAGGCCGCCAGGTAGCCCCAGAGCGTCTGCCGCGTGAGGATCCAGCGGCGCGCCTCGTCCCGGCGCGCCTCGTCGATCCCCTCGGCGTCGATGGCCGACATCGCCGTCTCCTGTTCCCCGGCGGCAATCTCGGTGAGCCGCGTCTCCGAGGCGAGCCGGGCCAGCAGCGCGAGCCCGAGGTAGAAGAGCAGCGGCCAGAGCAGGAAACCCGTGAAGAGTTTCAGTCCCTTGTACCCGACCGGTCCGATGAACGGTAGCTGCAGCGCAACGAACGTCGCGGGCCACTCGACCGCGGCGCGCAGCGGGCTGTAGAAACGCGCGAGCCGGTAAAAGACGATCCCGGTGAGCACGACCACGAGCAGCGCCTCGGTGCGATCGCGCATCCGCCCGAGCCAGAGGCCGGAGAGCGGCCGGCGCGTCCCCCAGCGCAGGTTGTCGTACGGGCAGTTTTTGAAGCACTGGGTGCACATCAGGCAGGCGGCGTTCGCCGCGGCCTCCGGCGGGTAGATGAACGCGGGGCAGCCGGGGCGCCGCACCGGGAAGTCGAAACCGCGCCCCGCCAGCGCGAGCCGGTAGCGCTTCGTCGCGCCGAAGTAGCAGGCCTTCGTCTCGCAGCGGCGGCAGACCTCGGGGTTCGCCGAGCCGATCTCCACCGGCGCCACGCGCGTGTAGAGCCCGATCATCCCGCCCACGGGGCAGAGGTAGCGGCAGAAGACCCGCCCGCGGAAGACGAGCCCCGCGAGGGTCGCGGCGAGCAGCACCGCGGCGAGCAGCACCGCGGTCTGGTCGGGATAGCGGTTGAGCGAGAACTGCTCTGCGCCCAGCGTCAGCCCGAGCAGCAGCAGCCCCATCAGGACGAGGTTCTGCAGCTGCTTCGGCCACGCGCGCTTGAGCCCCCAGCGCGCGGCCAGGTCGTTGCACCAGCCGAGCGGGCACACCGTGCACCAGAGCCGCCCGATCGCCGGGAGCAGCAGCACCAGCGCCATGAACCAGATGACCCAGAAACCGAAGGTCGCGATGTTGGTGTACATCAGCGCGCCCTCGACCTGCACGCCCTCGACACCGTGCAGCCCCCAGCCGGCGACGATCATGAACAGCAGGACGCCGAGCGCCGCGGCCTGCAACAGCGCCGGGAAGATGCTGCGGCGGGCGAAGCGGACCGGGTCCCACCACGGGCGCGGCGGCGGCGCGATTGCCGGCGGCCGCTCAGCGGTAGAGGGAGTAGGGATAGACGTCGTCTCCATGCTGGTTGCGGTAGCGGTGGCGGTTGCCGGTGATGCTCTCGAGCCCCCGCGCCGCCCACTCGCGGATCATCCACTCTGGGTCCGCCAGCGCCCGCGTGAGCACCGGGATGGCCCGCTCGTCCCCCAGGTCGTTGAGCGCCTGGATCGCGGCCAGCCGCGTGTTCCTTTCGGGGTCGGTCACCGCTGCGGCCACGGTCTCGAAGCCGCGCTTGTCCCCCAGACGTCCGAGCGCCCAGAGATGGACCGCGCGGTCGACCTTCGTCCCCGCGGCGAGCATCGCGTCGGCGCTGCGCGGGTCCTGGATCTCCCCGAGGGCGCGCATCGCGTAGTGGCGCGTCGCCGCCGCGGGGGAATCCAGCGCCTTGAGCAGCGCGTCGGTCGCCTCCTTGCCGAACTTGATCAGCGAGCGGGCGGCGTACTTGCCCACCTCCAGGTCCTTGTCCCCGAGCGCCGCCACCAGCGCCGGGATGGCGCTCGGGTCGCCGATCTCCCCGAGCGCCCAGGCAGCCACGTAGCGGCGCCGGGGCCAGCTCTCCAGCGCCTTCGTCAGCGGCGCGAGCGCGGCCTTCGAACTGCGGCCGCCGAGCGCCCCGGCGCAGAACTCGGCAACGGTCGGGTCCGGGGCGGCAAGGCCCTCGATCAACGCCGGCTCCGCGGCGGCGCCCAGCGCGACGACCGCTTCCCAGGCCTGCTCGGAAACGAGGGGATCGGGGTGCGCGAAGCGGCGGATCAGATCGTGCGTCGCCGCAGCGTCGCCGGCCTTGGCCGCCGCGATCACCGCCGCGATCGGCTTCTCCTTCTCGACGCGGCCGCAGCCGCTCGCGGCCAGCAGCGCCGGCAGCACGACCGCAAGGACGCCGACCAGCGGGGTCCGCCAGCCCGCGCCGGCCTGACCCGGTCGCCGCGTCCCCGCCGTCGACCCGCCCGCCCCCGTCACGCCGCTCGCCACGCGCCGCGGCCTACCAGATCTTGTGCATCGTGATGTTGACGCTCTTGAGGATCTCGCCGTCCTTGACGTAGACGGCCGAGGGCTCGATCGTCCCGTCGTCGTAGCGGCCGTAGAGCTCGCCGATCTTCGGCGGCCCGCCAAACTTGTTGCGAGCCGCGAGGTAGTAGGTCCCCCCCTCGGGGAAGAAGAGCGAATAGCTGCCGTCGACCCCGCTCCCCTCGGAGACGTACTTCGGGCGCTCCGACATCTGCGAGTGCTGGTAGGCCTGGATGCGCGCGCCCTGGACGGGCTTGCCGTCGCTGTCGACGATCGTGCCGGTGATCCCGGTCTTGGCGGGGATCTTGTTCAGCGTGGGGAGCCCCTTGGTCTCGCCGACCTTGCGCGGCGCAACGATGTCCTTGACGACCTCCTCGCCGCCGCGGACCGTGATCGGGCCGACGATCTCGCTGCGGTAGTCGCCCGTGTTGACCGGGCCGATCGTCTCGCCCTCGACGCGCTTGCGCAGCACCAGCAGGTACTTCCCCGGGGGGAGCACGAGCGAGAAATCCCCGTCCTGCCCGCTGGCCTCCGACGTGGCGAAGGCGGGACCCCGCAGGTCGCTCCCCTCGCGGTACGCATACAGGTAGGCCTCCGCCAGCGGCGCCAAGGCCTTGCCCTTGATCACCCCGGTGCCGCCTTGCTCCTGCTTCTTGCACCCGGCCGCCGGGAAGAACCCCGTCAGGAGCAGGAGCGCCAGCGCCAGCAACGCCGCGCGCGTCCGATACCAACCGTTTACGTTCATGATTTCCACCCTCGTATAGTACGCCATCCAAGTCTTTATGATACGCCAAGCCGCCGGACGGTGCAAAAGGACGACTCTGATAGAATCCCGCCCAGGCGGTCGCTCGCCGGGGAGAGTGGATGCCCGTCCGGGGTTCGGGGAAGCAGACGGCTGTCGAGACCGTCGGTTTGCGCTCCTCCGCCCTCCTCCTGGCCGCGGCCCTGCTGGCCGCCCTGGCCGCCACCTGGCCGCTCGTGCTTGCGCCGGGCAGCGCAATCCCCCGGGGCACCGAACTGACGGGGACGCCGATGCTGCACGACCTCTGGTCGCTCTGGTGGACGGCAGACCGCGCCGCCCACGGCTTTCAGGGGATCTGGAACGCACCGATCTTCTTTCCGCAGCAGGGCGCCTTCACGTTCTCCGACCCGAAACTCCTGCTCGGGGTGGCATCTGCGCCGCTCTGGGCGCTGGGGCTGCCGCCGGCGCTGTGCTACAACTTCGTGCTGGTCGCGGTGCTGGCCCTCAACGGCCTCGCCGCCGGCCGACTGGCGCTGGCGCTGGGCGCTGGGCGTCCGGCCGCGGCAATCGGCTCTGTCCTGGCGGCGGCACTGCCGTTCACGGCCAAGATGTCGGGCGTGCTGACGGTTCTGTCGTTCTTCGGCCTGCTCTTCGCCGTGGAGGGCTTGGTGCGGTTCTCCGGCAGCGGCTCGTGGCGCACGGCGTTCCAGGCGGTGTGCGGCTTCGCGGTCCAGTGCCTGAGTGCCGAGCAGATCGCGCTGCTGGGGGCGCCGCTGCTGCTGCTGGCGAGCTGGGCAGCCCTGGCCGGGCGCGGCTTCACGCGCGCGGCAACGCTGCGGCTGGCGCTGGCGGCGGCCCTCGCGCTGGCGCTGGTGCTCGCGGTGCTCGCCCCGACGCTCAGGGTCCACCGCGAACTCGGGTTCGCGCGGTCCGAGAGCGCCGTGTCCCTCGGTTCAGCCACGATCGGGGATTTTTTCACCCGCCCGCTCGGCGCCAGCGTCGGCATCCCGCCGCGCGAGTCGCTCGAGCGCGACCCCAGCGGCCTCTTCCCCGGCGTCCTGCTGCTGCTGCTGGCCGCGGCCGGCGCGCTCGACGGTTTCGGGCGCCGCAGCCGTTGGACCCTCGTGCTGGTCGTCGCGGCGGGAGCGGCGGCCGTCGTGGCGCTCGGCCTCAACGTCAACCTCTTTGGCTGGCGACCCTTCGCCTGGCTGCGCGCGGGGATCCCCTGGTTCAGCGAACTGCGCAGCCCGTTCCGCTCGGCGACCGTCGTGCAGGCGTTGCTGGCGGTCCTCGCCGCGCTCGGGATCGAGGCCGCGGGCCGCAGGTGTCGCGGGCCGGCCTGGCGCAGCGCCATCCTCGGCCTGGGTCTGCTGGGAGCCGCGGAGAATCTCAGCGTACCCGCCGCGCTCTTCCCGATCCCGGCGACCCCCGGGACCGCGTGGACGGCCTGGCTGCGCTCGCAGCCACGGGGAGGCGCGGCCGTGCACCTGCCCTTGCCGGGCGGCGGCAGCGTGGCCGCCTTCGAGATCGAGACCTGGCGCATGTTCCGCCAGATCGACCACCGCGTGCCGCTGTTGAACGGCTACGCCGCCTACTTCCCCGCCGGCTACGAGGAGCTGCAGAAGCTCCTGGGCGCTGCGCCGACCTATAGCGCGCTCTGCGCCCTGAGCAAGACGGCCGGGGTCACCACCGTGATCGTCGACCGGCAATCGACGCTGTCGCAGCGCCTCTTCGAGGACCCGGAGGTTCACCGGCTGCTGACGCCGGCGTTCCGCGACGACGCGGTGCTGATCTTTCGTCTCGTACCCTCGGGGGCGGACTGCATCGCCCGGCCCTGAGGGCACCGTCCCGGTTCAGGGACGCCGGAGCCGCAGCGCGCGGCCTCTCTCGAGTTGCCGCTCGGCGATCTCGATGTTGGCCCGCGCTTCAAGCAAAGCCGGCATGATCTCGAGCGCCGCGGTGAAGTGCTCGATCGTAATCGCTTGGGTTCTGGGCTATCGGGACGCGGCTGGAAAATCCCGGGACTCCAGCTACTTCGGGGAAAGCCTGCGGGCTTCCGAGAAATGCCATTCGGCCTCTTCTTGGTCGCCGCGTTCTCTGAGCAGCGCCCCCAGTCCGGCGTGCGCGGGGGCGTAGCCGGGGTCAGAACGCAGAGCAGCTCGATAGCCGGCCTCGGCCTGATCCAGATACCCCGCAGAAGTGTTCAGGTGGGCGAGGTTGGTAAGCGTGTCGGATGAGTTTGGCGCCACAGCCAGCACCGCCTGGAAGAATTCCGCAGCCGCATCGTATGCCCCCTGTTTTGCCATGATGATCCCGAGGTTGTTCCGGGCCAGGTTGGCGAGAAAACCGGACTTACCCGGCGCCTCGGCCAGGACGTGCTGAAAAAGATCCGCTGCCTCCCGATCCTCTCCGCGATTTAGCAGCATCCCCCCAAGATTGAGCTTGGCCATCGTTGCCGACGTGTTCTTGGCGAGCGTGTCGCGCCAGAGCGTTTCTTCGTCGCGAAAAGCAGTGCAACGCCGCCAGGAAAGCACGGCAAGCAGCAGCAGGAGCGCCCCGAAGGCGCAGCGAGCGAGGAGGCGGCTATACATAACAGTCGCCCCTCCATGGGTTACCCGGAATTGGCGGGCAGCGGCTGCACCGCTCCCCAACACCAAGAGTATGGGGCCGACAATCGCGACGTAAGAGAAATGGTCTGCCACAAACGAGAAGCGCATATAGTAGTAATCGATGAAGCCGAGTGTCGGTGCCAGCGCAATGAGATACAAGAGAACCGCTGCGACCGGCCCCCTCCCCAAGCGCGATCGGTACCTCCACAGGATCAGGACGACGAGAACGACGGCGAGCGGCGCGATTGCGTGCCAGAGCGGAAATCCCTTCGCCCGCCAGCGTGGATACACGAAACACAAATGGCCCGGCCAGATCAGTTGTGCGAGGTAGAACCAAACATTCTTGCCGGCGACAACCACCCGTTCGCCAATCGATAGTTCCCAGTCGATGCCGGCGGCTCCCGCGCGCATCTTTTCCATCCATGTAACAAACGCGCCTGCAGCGCCACCGGCAAGAACAAAGGGCCCCAGCAGGGCAAAATCTCTTCTGCTCACCATTCCGCGCATCCACCATCCCAGCACCAGCAACGCGAAGGGCAACGTACTCGTCACTGGCTTCGAAAGCAGCGCAAGCGCGTATAAAACAAATGCCGCCGCCCAGGCCGCCGGCAATTTCGCTCCACCCCGCGGGAACCGATTGGGGCTGCAGCCGTTTTCGTGCTTGATCACCCTCAGGTAGGCAATCGCCGATGCCAGGTAAAAGCACGTCGAGAGCACATTCTTTCGCTCGGTAATCCAGGCCACAGACTCAACCTGGATTGGGTGGAGTGCGAAAAGGGCAGCGGCAGCCCACGCGAGCGGGAAGCCAATCTGTCCGAGCAGGCACCAGAGCAGGAGTGCATTGATGATGTGGAGCGACACGTTGACCGCGTGGTAGCCGGCAGGATGAAAATCCCAGATCTTATGCTCGACCCAAAAGCTCGAAAAAACCAGCGGGTAGTACTGGTACAGCGCCCCAGGCTCAAACCAGATGCTCCGGAGGCCGCCAGGGCGTGTCAACGTCAGGTTTGACGTGACGTTCACATCGTCATCCCAGACGAAGCCGCCGCGCAGGGCCGGCAGGTAGGCCACACTCACGATGAGGGCGAGGGCCACTGCCGCCTGAACATTTCTCCAACGCTTTGCCGTCGGGAAGCATACGGTAGCGACCTGCCGCCGGATGAAGTGCCACGCAGATCGGGCAAACGTCGAATTCAAGGCCCGCCACCAGCAGGTTCCGGTTGCAGCTCTGGACACGACTCCAGCGACTCGGCCTGGCGAACGGGACCCGCCCCTTGGGGGGAGAAAACCGCTTTCTGGATGTCGTGGGCGACCTCGAAAGCCATGAGCGCCTCAGCCGGCCGCCGGACCCAGGGCAACACAAAATCCCTGATCATTCCCGATCTTGCCCCGACTCGAACAAAACCTCCTCGCGGGACAGTCCTGATTTTCCACCTCCACCTGCCCGCAGCAGCCCGGCGGTAAAGCCGTGCTCGAAAAGTGTTCTTTTCACCGCACGTTTCCCCGGCTCGCCCCCCCCGGGGCCTTGTTCGCAGCTATAAGCACTGGTCGGCGATGCCGAGGAGACGGCCGACGAAACGCGCCGCCGACTGGACCAAGGACAGTAACGCCATCATCTCTCTTCAAACCCTGCGCACTCCATTTGGCCAATTCATGATAGGCGTCACGGTGCGAATAATGCAAACCGCGTTAGGGGCCTGCCGCAGCAGGCACCGTCTCTGCGCGATCAACCTCGATGCCGCGGTGTTCTTCATTGCGAAGTCCGATGCGCCGCCAAGCGACCCAACCGGCCGTGCACCTGCGTCAATCCCGGCCACGCACTTCCCGATCCCGGCGACATCCGGGACCGCATGGCCGGTTTCGAGAATGCATAGCCCGGCCCTGAGGGCACCGTCCCGGTTCAGGGACGCCGGAGCCGCAGCGCGCGGCTTCTCTCGAGTTGCCGCTCGGCGATCTCGATGTTGGCCCGCGCTTCAAGCAAATCCGGCATGATCTCGAGCGCCTTCTTGAAGTGGGCGATCGCTTCCTGCAGCTCCCCCGACTGCGCCAGCGCCGCGCCGAGGTTCACGTGGGCATCGACGTTGTCGGGTTTCAGGTGGAGCGCCTGCCGGTACGCGGCAATCGCCTCCTGTTGCCGGCCCTGCCGCGAGAGCGTGATTCCCATGTTGTAGTAGGCGGTGTCGTAGGCGGGGTTGAGGCGTATCGCCTCGCGGTAGGCGGCAAGCGCCTCGTCGAGCCGACCCGCCGAGGTGAGGCGGCGGCCGGCAAGCAGCTGCGCCACCCAGTTGTTCAACCCCATGGAGACGTTGGCGGTCAGCGTGGTGGTGTCGCGCCAGAGGGCAACCTGGGCGCTCGTCGCCAGGCCGAGCGGCACCAGCGTCGCCACGGCCGCCGCTGCCAGGACCGCGGCGCCGAACCGCGATCGCGCGGCGAGGTCGGCCGCCAGCCAGACCGCCGCGGCGAAGACCCCGAGCAGCGGAATGTAGGCGTAGCGGTCGGCCATCCCCTGGGAGCCGACCTGGACGAGACCGATCACCGGGACGAGCGTACCGAGATACCAGCACCAACCGACGCACAGGTACGGCCGCCGCCGCAGCCCGCAGACGGCGGCGGCGGTGATCGCGGCCAGCAGCGCCAGTTCGGCCGCCGTCTGCTGCAGCGGCAGGATCGAGGCCGGATGCTCGTAGAAGAAGGAGAGATCCGCGGGCCAGCACATCTTCCCGAGGTAGCCGACGTAGGCGGCGACGGCGTTTGAGGCGCGCTCCGCGAGCGAGTAGTTGACGGCAATCGCGCCGTAGTCCCGCTGCGCGACGTAGGTGACGGCGCTGGAGGCGGCGGCGAGCAGGATGAGCGGCGTTTTTTCGCCAACCAGCCGCAGGGCACGTGCCGGCCCACGGGGTCGGCCCGCGTCCGCCGCATGCGGCGCGAACCGCCCGAGCGGCCAGAAATCCAGAAGCAGCAGCACGAACGGCAGCGTGACGAGCATCGGCTTGGCCATGAGCCCGAGGGCCAGGAGCGCGGCCACGAGCGCGAGCCGCGGCGCCCCGGGCCGGCGCGCATACCGCAGGTGCGCGAGCAGCGCCAGCAAAAAAAAGAGCGCCGAGAGCAGGTTCTTGCGCTCGGCGGCCCAGGCCACCGACTCCACGTGCAGCGGGTGCAGCGCGAAGAGCGCCGCGACCGCGGCGCTGCGCCAGAGCGCACCGGTCATGGCGTAGAGCGCGGTCAGCACCAGGCAGGCGTTGGCGCCGTGCAGCAGCAGGCCTACGGCGTGGTGGCCGCGCGGGTCGAGGCCGAAGAGCTGCACGTCGAGCTGGTGGGAGATCCAGGTCAGCGGGTGCCAGTTCGCGGCGGCGGTCGTCGTGAAGGCCCAGGCCAGACCCGCCGGGGTCAGCCCCTGGCGCACCAGCGCGTTGTCCGTGATGTACTCCGTGTCGTCGAAGTCGATGAAGCCATTTCCCAGCACGCCGCCGTAGCTCAAACCGACGGCGAGGAGCAGCGCGGCGGCGGCGCAGAGCGCGCGCGTTCGATCAGAGACCATGATCCATCGTAGCAGACGGCTCCGATCAACGCGCCGGGGAGGCGCCAGGAGTCGGCAACGCCACGAGCCCGTCGCCCGGCGAGGCGAGCGCCCGCTCCAGATTCCGGCGCGCCCCATCGTAATCGGGCCGCAGGCGCAGCGCCTCGCGGAAGGCGGCCAGCGCCGCAGCGCGCCCGCCCAGAGCGATCAGCGAGATCCCGAGATTGTTCCAGACCTCGGCGAAATCCGGCCGCAGCCGCAGCGCCTCCCGGTAGTGGCTGGCCGCCTCGCCAAACCGCTGCTCGCCGAACCGGATGTTCCCGAGCCCCTTGTGCGCCTCCGGCGAACCCGGCTCCATCGCCAGCAACTGCTGGAAGCTGGCTTCGGCCTCCCGGTCTCTCCCGAGCAGCGAGAAGGCCACCCCCCGGTTGCGCCAGGCCTCCCGATAGCGCGGGTTCAGCGCGATCGTTTCGTCGAAGCGGCGCACCGCCTCCGGCAGCCGGCCGAGCCGCATGTCGACCACCCCGAGGTTGTTGTGCGCGGCGTCGTACCCGGGGTAGAGCGCGAGCGCCCGCTCCAGCGGGATGCGGGCTTCGGCGTGGCGCCCCTGTTCCGTCAGCGCGGCGCCGAGGTCGTTGAGCGCCAACCAGTTGCCAGGATCGAGCGCGAGCGCGTGCTGGGCCAGCGTCGCCGTGTCGCGCCAGGTGCCGACCTGGGCGCGCGTGAGGAGCGCCGCGGCGAGGAGCAGCAGCACGCTGCCTGCCGCCGCCAGCCACCGCGCCGGGGTGCGGCCCGCGAGCGCCGCGCCGGCGAGCCAGACGAGAGCGACGAACACACCGACCAGCGGCAGATAGGTGTAGCGGTCGGCCAACGCCTGCGTCCCCACCTGCACGATGCCGATCACCGGCGCGAGCGTGACACCGTACCAGAGCCACCCGGTCGCGACGTACGGCTGGCGTCGCCACACCAGCGCTGCAGCACCGAGGCCGGCGATCAGCAGCGCGGCGCCGGCGGTCTGCGAGGCGGACGGCCCCCCGATCGGCATCGGGTAGAAGTAGGAGAGGCGCAGCGGCAGGAGCATCTTCACCAGATACCCCGCCGTCGCCGTCAGCGCGTTGGCGGTGCGCGCCGCCAGGGGCAGACGCGTGAGCGGATAGAGCGCGCCCCCGCCGGCCTGCGCCCAGAGCGTCAGCGCCCCCGCGAGCGCCGCGAGCAGCAGCAGCGGCGCCTTCTCCAGCAGCAGGCGCGCCCCGGCGCGGCGCGCAAGGTTCGCGTCACCCGCGTGCGTCGCCAGGCGCAGGCGCCCGAGCGGCCAATAATCGAGCAGCAGCAGCACGAGCGGCAGCGTGACCAGCATCGGCTTGGACGCCAGGCCGAGCGCGAAAAGCACCGCCACCGGAACAAAGCGCCGCCAGCCGGGCGACCGGACGTACCGGAGGTAGGCGGCGAGCGTCGCAAACCAGAAGAGACCCGCGAGCAGGTCCTTGCGCTCGGAGGCCCAGGCCACCGACTCGACGTGCAGCGGGTGCAGCGCGAAGAGCGCCGCGACCAGCGCGCTGCGCCAGAGACGCCCCGTCAGCCGCCACAGGAGCGCCAGCAGCGCGAGGGCGTTCGCGAGGTGCAACCCCAGGCCCATCAGGTGATGCCGTCCGGCGTCGAGTCCGAACCAGGTCACGTCGAGCTGATGAGAGATCCAGGTCAACGGGTGCCAGTTGGAGGCGTAGGCGCTCGTCAGGGCCCACGCCAGGTTCGCGACGCTGACCCCGGAGCGGACGTGCGCGTTCTGCACGATGTACAGCTGGTCGTCGAACTGGATGAAGCCGTTCCCCGCCAGCGGCCAGAACGCCCAGAGGACGGCGATGGTCAGCCACGCCGCCGGGGCGAGCAGCGGCAGCCACGTTGCGGTTCCGACAGGCCTCGCCGTCAATGGGACACCTCCGTGCGGGTCGTCGCCCTCGGTGCTGTGATTATCGACACCGGGGCAACCCTGTCAACGACGGACACGACGGAGACGCCAACCCGACGGCGACGCGACACCCCTTCAGAACGCGCACCTCGCGGAACGGGCATCGCTCGGCACAGGCCACCACGACAGACGCTGCAGGAGGTGCGCTCGTCGCCAGCGGCGAGCTTGATCCACGGCACTATGCTAGAATTCAACCCTGGTTTAAGCATACAGCGCAGTCAGTTGCGGTGACTCGTGCGGCGAGAGGAGCGTACCCGGTGAAGAAACACGGCGCAATCATCATGATGGTGGGGAGTGCGCTCCTGTCACTGTCGGTTGGGTGCAAGAACAAGGAAGTGTCGCAGCAGAGTCGGAGCGCGGTTGAAACGCCCATGAATCCTGCGCCGGCGCCCGGCAGCAGCGCGGCCCCGGGAGGCCAGGCGCAACCCGAGCGGATCGTGATCGACGACGAAGTGCGCACGTCCTGGAAGGCTGTCGAATTGCTGGTCGTGGAGAAGAAGCCAGGCGGTGCGTCGCAGACCGTCCAGGTCGGTCTCGGGGGCGAGTCCCCGGTCGCGGGCACGGCCCTGTCGATCAAGGTTCTCGGTTTCGTGCCGGACTTCGCGATGGGCAACGACAGCATCATCACCAAATCGATGCAGGACGTGAACCCGGCGGTCAAGATCCAGATCCTCGAGAACGGGAAAGAGCTCTTCAAAGGCTGGGCGTTCCGGAATTTCCCCACCATGCACCCGTTCGAGGACCCCCGCTACCGCATCACCCTGGCCCGGGCTGTTCCCGCACGGCCCTGACACCGCGGGGTAGCGCGCGCGAGCGACTCACCCTTCGGGCGAGTTCGAGGGAGCGGGCGCCCCGGGCTACCTGAAGCCTGGATTGAGCCTCCTGGCCTCCGAGAAGGCGTGTTGCGCTTCCGCGTGGTTGCCCATTTTTTCAGACTCCTGAGCCGTCCAGTACCAGGCCCAGGCGTTGAGCGGATCGAGGTTGATCGTCTCGCGATAGGCTGCAATCGCTTCGGCAGATCTCCCCAGGCCGGACAAACAACGGCCCAGCTCGAGGTGGTCCTCGGGAACCGCGGGCTCGAGCGAGACTGCTCGCTGCAGGTAGGCGAGGGCATCGCGATCGCGCCCAATTTTGCGCAACAGGCTGCCCATGTTCAGCTGAGCCATCGCATTCGTTGCGTCCCAATACAACGCGCGTTCCAGAGCCGTGCGCGCCGCCTCGAAACGGCCCTGGTTCGCGAGGGCCAGGCCGACGTTGCCGTGCATGAGGGACTGGAACTTTTCCACCCGGTCGTCGAGCATCGGCCAGTTGGCGAGGAGCGCCGCCGCCACCACGAGCGACGCGGGAACCGCCAGTTGCCGCCACCTTCTGGCAGCAAGCCCCCGTGCGAATCCGACGATTCCGGCGGCCGCGAACAGGAGGCCGACCGGAACCAGCGGGAACCGATAGCGGGAAAAGACATAGAACAGGATGACGCTGAACGCGTACATCGCCAGCACCACATAGAGAACCCAGAGTTCCCGTCGCCGGGAACGGGTCATCCAGATGCCGGCGGCGGCCAGGGGGAGGAGCGTCCCGAAATGCAGCAGCGGGGTCACCACCCGCAGCAGTCGTGACCAGTCGGCATAGCTGTACTGGTCGTACGTGTCGGGGATTTCGACCCGGTTGAGCAGCAGCAGCGCTTTGCGAATCATGAGCCTCAGCCACGCGAGCGGGTCGCTTTCGATGGCGCCCAGGGCCTTGCCCATCCAGAACTGCGAGACCTCGCCGGGCGACAGGCGCCTGCCGGCCTCGCGCTCCGCCAGGTCGGTGGCATCCCGGCTTTCGAAGAAGACCTCGGATCTGCCGGCAATCAACGGGGAATACAGTCCATCTGCGCCTGGCCGGTTGCCGATGAAGAAGTTCGGCCCCATCTGCGAGGTCGTCAGGTGAAACTCGCCGCCGACCGCATAATTTCGCAGTCCCACCGGCAGCAGGACGGCAGTGAGACCCGCTGCGAGGAGGCTCAGGCGGATCAGCCCTGACCGAAATCCCGGCAGAGGCGACGTGAAGTACGCATACGCCATAGCCACCGGGACCAGCGAGAACGCATTCTCCCGCGTCAGGATCAGGCAACCGAGAACAAGCCCGGTGCCGGCGAGCAACAGGTACGGCCTCTGGCGGCTGAACAGACTCAACAGGTACAGCAGCAGGCAGGTCAGGAAGAGATCGAGGGATGATTTCTGCAGCTGGCTGTCGAAGAAGAGCGAGGTCGGATAGATCGCGAGTATCGCCCCGGCCACCATCCCGACGGGTTTTCCGAAAAAGCGACGGCCGGCCGCGCACAAGAGTACGCACGAAAGCGCGCTCAGCAGCGCATTGGCGCTCCGCACCAGGAGCGCGCTCGGACCAAAGAGCGTGTAGAAAACCCCGAGGAAATACGGATAGAGCGGTGCTTGATAAAAGATGGAACTGCCGAGCCATTTCCCACTTGCCAGGGTGCGGGCCCACAGGTCGTATTTCTGAGAGTCGATCATCAACAGCGAAAATACGGGCTGATCGTGAAGTTCCAGGAAGAAAGCCGCCCGTACCGCCAGCGCGAGAACAAAGAGCGCAAGGTACAGCCTCCCCATCGGAAGTTCTCCCCGCGCGCCGACACCCTGCTCGGACACCATCGCTCCCCCCCGTTCCCGCCTGGGACGGCGGACGCAATTATCGTTACCTGGCGGTTACTGTCAATTAGTCAAGGAATCAGCGGGCCGGCGACCTGCGCACTCCGACGACAGGGCAGCGCTGCACGCCTTCCGTTCAAACGCAGTCCATGCCGAAAGAGGGGGACTTGACCACCCGGAGGGAAGTTGTCAGAGTGCGGGCGCCGTGGCGCACGCGACCAGTCCGGGCTCGACACCGCACCGCGCGGATGCAAAAACCGCGGCCGAGCCGCGCCTGCTGCCGGCGGGGCTCATGATCCTGCTGGCCGTCGCCGCGATCTACGCGCAGACGCGGCGCCACGGGTTTCTCAACTACGACGACAACGTCTACATCCTCGCCAATCCGGAGGTGACCCGCGGCCTCTCCTGGGACGGACTGCGCTGGGCCATCGGCTTTCACGCCGCAAACTGGCACCCCCTGACCTGGCTCTCGCACATGCTCGACTGCCAGCTCTTCGGACTCGCGGCGGGAGGGCACCACCTGGTGAGCGTGGGACTGCACGCCGCCAACGCGCTGCTGCTCATGGTGGTGCTGCGCCGGATGACCGGGAACTTCTGGTGCGCCTTCGCCACGGCGGCCCTCTTCGCGGTGCACCCGCTGCGGGTCGAGTCAGTCGCCTGGGTGGCGGAGCGCAAGGACGTCCTCGCGGCGCTCTTCATGCTCCTCGCGCTGTGGGCCTGGTCGCGCTACGTCCGCCGCCCGCGGCCCGGCAGCTACCTCGGCGCGCTCGGCCTGTTCGGGCTCGCACTCGCCGCCAAGGCAACCCCGGTGACCCTGCCGTTGCTGCTGCTGCTGCTCGATTGGTGGCCGCTTGGGCGCTGCCCTGCGGCCTCAGCGCCGGGAACGGAGCCACGCGTCGCCGCGAGGCGTCGCGGCTGGGGAGTGCTGGTCGTGGAAAAATTGCCTTTCCTCGTGCTCTCCGCGGCCGCGAGCGCGATTACCCTGCGGGCGCAGGCCACCGGGGTCCTCCAGCCGATTGCCGCCGCTCCGGCGCAGCGTCTCGCCAACGCAGCGCTCTCCTATGCCGCCTACCTCGGTTCATTCCTCTGGCCGCACGGGCTCGCGCCGCTGTACCCCTACCCACGCGCCGGCATCTCCTGGACGCTTGCCGCCGCGACGCTCGCGCTGCTGGCCGCCAGCGGCGCCGGCGCACTGCTCGCGGCGCGGCGCCGCCCGTACCTCGCGGCGGGCTGGCTCTGGTACCTCGGGATGCTGGTGCCGGTGATCGGCCTGGTGCAGGTCGGCGCGCAGGCCCGCAGCGACCGCTACACCTACCTGAGCCAGATCGGTCTCGCCATCGCGCTGTTCTGGTTGCTGCGCGAGGCACGGCCAGGCCGGCAGCGCGCGCGCCTCGCGCTCGCGGGGACGGTCGGCGCCGCCCTCGTGGCGCTCGCCGTTGCGTCGCACGCCTACGTCCGCGTCTGGCGCGACGATCTAACGCTCTTCGGCGCGGCGGTTGCGGCGACTCCCGGGAATCCCATCATGCTCAACAATCTCGCCGGGGCGCTGCGGGCGGCCGACCGCAACGAGGAGGCGATCCGCGCGCTGGAAGAGGCCGTGCGCGTCGATCCGGGGTACTGCAAGGCGCTCTCCAACCTCGGGATCATGCTGGTCGGGCTTCGGCGTTGCCCCGAGGCGCTGGGGCCGCTCGAACGGGCACTGGCGTGTTCTGCGCACGAACGCCTCCAGACGGTCGACGAAGGAAGAATCAGCGCGGCCCTCGCGCAGTGCCGCCGGCGTTAGGGAAGCGCTTTGAGCCGCTCGCGGGCGACCGCATTGAACGGCGCCAGCTCCAGAACGCGGCGGTAGGCCGCCCGGGCCTCGGGGAAACGGCGACGGCCCAGAAGCAGTTCCGCCGTGGTCAACTGGAGAAACATATTGCCCGGTTCTCGTGCCGCCTGCCGGGAGTACCAGGCGATCGAGTCGTCGAGGAAGCGCTCCTTGGAGAGGCTCCGCGCGGCAATGACGCGGGCGTTCAGCGCCGACTGACGCACGAAGATCAGCGAGTTGTAGCCCGTGTAGACGAGCGGCCACTCCGGGTCCCCGAGCAGCGCGCTGACCAACGGGTAGAGGACGCCGCGCGAAAAGAGCGGCGTGAGCACGTACTGGATGTCGTACGAATCGAGCAGGCGCTTCCAGGCCGCGCCGCCGAAGCCGGAGCCGACGCGCGCGTTGTCGATGTACGCCGTGCTCTGGTAGCTCGGCTGGTCGAGGCTCCTGCCGTCGCTGTACACTTTGCGCGCCGGCGCGAGCCGCCACATCAGGTACCCGCCCCAGTTCGGGTTGTTGTACAGGTTCCCTTGGAGGTCCTGCGCGACGATGAAGTCCGCCTCCTGGGCGGGGAAATTCTCGTCCGTCCACGCACCGCGGCCGGGCACGATCATCGCGCCGCGGTCCGACCACGCAAAGTAAAGCAGCAGCGCGCATGCCACGCACGCGAGCGCCGGCCCGCTCCCTTTCCTGACGCGCGCCCCGGAGAACGCCGCGGCGATCAGGGGCACCGCCGCAACGATGAAGAAGGGCACGTAGCGGCTCGTCGTGAAGGAGACGACGCCCAGTCCGAGCAGCAGCGCGATCGTCGTGATGTCGGGCTTGCGCCAGCGGATGACCAGCCCGGCCAGGGTCAACAGCTGGAGCAACCAGTACACCGGAATGCGGTAGAGGTTCAACCGCGTGAAGACCGACAGCGTCGACAGGTACTCGATGTTCACCGTCACCGCGGCCGCAGCCGGCGCCCTGAGGTACTCGATGGCGTGGTAGGTATTGGGGTTGAGGAATGAGAACGCCAACCCCAGCCCTCCGGCCGCCAGGAGGCGCCGATACGTCGCGGCGGGCAGCGGTTCGAGGCGCGGGTGGAGGAACTTGACCGCCTCCAGCGTCAGGACCAGCAGGATCGTCGCCTGTCCCAGCAGGTAGGCGCCATGCGTGTTCGCCCAGAGCAGCATCACGGCGGGCAGGGCAATGAGCGCCGCGAACCGCATGCGACCGGCCGGCTCCCGCTCGCGCAGCCGGTCGAGCAGCGCGAGCAGGACGCCGTAGAGGACGAACGAGAAGGCCTGCGGCCGCTCGAGGGGATACATCCCGAGCGCCACCAGGCCCAGCGCGAGCACCGCGGTGAAGACGAGCGGGTCGCCGCGCTTGCGCAGCAGCAGCGCGAGGATGAGCAGGCCCACCAGCGCGAACTTGAAGCAGACGACGGCCGGAAAGCCGCCGAGCAGGTAGAGCAGATAGAACGCGGTCTGGCTCAGCCAGTACGAGGTGAGCGTGAAGCGCTGCATCGCGTTGAGGTGCGCAGGGGTCGGGTACGCGAAGGGATCCGTCGCCGGCAGCGCCTGGTGCTGCCAGATCCACTCCCCGGTCTTCAGGTGCCAGAAGAAATCGGCGTCGCTGATCGGCTGGAACTGGTCGACGACCGTGAGCAGGCAGATCAACGCCGCGAGTGCGACGATGACGACGGCTGCCGGACGCGGGAAACGCATCGCCTGCTCCTCCTAGTGCAGCGTCTGCAGCCGCTCGGCGGCGACGCGGTTGAACGGCGCCAGTCGCAGGACCCTCAGGTAGGCTGCGCGCGCCTCGGGGTATCTCCCCCGGCTCATCAGGAGCTCGCCCAAGGTCAGGTGGTAGAACGCGTTTCCCGGATCCGCGGCGGATCGGCTGGTGTAAAACGCGATCGCGTCGTCGAGAAAGCGTTCTTTCGGCATGGCCCAGGACTCGACGACGCGGCGGTTCTCCGGCGACGAGCGCACGAACACCAGGGAGTTGTACCCGGTGAACACCAGATGCCAGTCCCGGTCACGCAACAGCGCGCCGACGAGCGGGTACAGGACGCCGCGGTTGAAGATCGGGGTCAGCACGTACGCAATGTGGTTCGCCTCCAGCAAGCCCCGCCAGTCGGACTGGCCGGAGCCGGTGACGGGCTGGGCGTTGTCGATGGCCACGGTGCTCAGATAACTCGGCAGGTCGAGACTCCTGCCGTCGCTGAACACCTTTCTCGCCGGCGCCAGCCGCCAGATCAGATAGCCGCCGGTGTTGGGGCTGTTGTACAGATTGCCCTGGATGTCCTGCTGGACGATGAAGTCCGCCGCCTTCTCCGGAAAATTCCGGTCGACCCATGCGCCGGACCCGGGGACGATCAGATCCGAACGGTCCTCCCAGGCGAAGTTGGCCACCACGACCACCGCCAGGCAGACGACGACCGGCCGGCTCCACCGCCGCAGCTGCTCCGCGGAGAGAGCGGCGGCCGCCGCCGGCACCGCGGCGACGATGAAGAAAGGCGCGTAGCGGCTCGTGAAGAACGACACGGTGCCCAGCCCGGCCAGCAGCGCAACCTGGGTGATGTCGGATGTTCGCCAGCGGGCGGCAAGGCCGACGCCGGTCAACAGGAGCAGCAGCCAGAAGACGGCGACGCGGTAGAGGTTCAGCGAGAAGAGAAAGAGCGTCGACTGGTACTCGACGTTGACGAACTGCGGGGCGGCCGCGGTCGCCGCGAGGTACTCGATCGCGTGATAGGTGTTGGGGTTGACGCAGGAGAAGACCAGGCCGAGCAGGCAGGCGGCGAGGAGCCCGCGGTACCGCGCGAGCGGCAGCGGCGCGAGGGCGGGGTGGAGGAACTTGACCCCCTCCAACCCCGCGACCAGCAGCAGCGTCGCCTGCCCGAGCAGGAAGGCGCCGTGCGTGTTCGCCCAGAGCAGCATCAGCGCGGGCACGGCGCCGATCGCCGCGAAGCGCGCGCGCCCCGCGGGCGCCGGGTTCCGGAACGAGGCGAGCAGGCTCAACAGCGCGCCATAGAGGGCGAAGGAGAAGGACTGGGGCCGCTCGAGGGGGACGATCCCGAGTGCCACGAGCCCCAGCGCGAGCATCCCGGCGAAGAGGACGCCGTCGCCCCGCTTCCTGGGCAGCAGCGAAGCGACGAACAGCCCGATGAAGACGAACTTGAGCGCGACGATCGCCGGGAACCCGCCCGCAAGGTACAGCAGGTAGAACGTGATCTGGCTGAGCCAGTACGAGGTGAGCGTGAAGCGCTGCATCGCGTTGAGGTTGGCGGGTGTCGTGGAGGCGAAGGGGTCCGCCGCCGGCAACGCCCCGTGCTGCCAGATCCACTCCCCGGTCTTGAGATGCCAGAAGAAATCGGTGGCCCGGATCGGCTGGTACTGATCGACGACCGTCAGCAGGCACATCAGCGCGACGAGTGCGACGATGATCGCCGTTGCCGGGCGAGGGGTGCGCATCGTCATCGGTCGCTGCTCCGAGCGCCCAGCCGCGCCAGGTTGCTCCTGGCCTCGGCGAGGTCGGGTTTGAGCCGCAGGGCTTCGACGAACTGCTTGCGCGCCGCGGCCAGGTCGCCGCGCCGCGCGAGCAAGGTTCCCAGATTGGAGCGGGCCTCGGCGTGCTCGGGGACCAGCGCGACCGCGGCCCGCAGGTGCGCGACGGCCTCCTCGGTGCGTCCTGCGTCGGCGAGCAGCAGCGCCAGGTTGTAGCGGGTCTCCTCGCGGTTCGGTTCGACGGCGAGCGCCCGCTCGAGATGGAACTGCGCCTCCGCGTCCCGCCCGAGGAGCAGCAGCGCGACCCCGAGGTTGCTGTGCGCGAGCCCGTACGCCGGCTTGATCTGCAGCGCGAGCCGGTAGGCGTCGGCCGCCTCGGCGAACCGCTGTTCGTTCGCGAGCGCGACCCCGAGGTTGTTGTGGGCCAGCCAGTTCCCCTCCGTCACCGCCAGGGCGTGCGTGAACAGCGCGCGCGTGTCCTTCCAGTACGGCAGCTGCCGGTGCGTGAGCGCGGCGAACAGCACGATGACCGCCGCGCCCGCGACGAGCGCCGCCAGCCGCGCCGCGGGCCAAGCGGCGACGAACGCCGCCGTCGCCCAGACCGCGGCGACAAAGAGGCCGATCGACGGCAGGTACAGATAGCGGTCGGCGAGTGCCTGGTTGCCGATCTGCACCAGACCGATCACCGGCAGCAGCGTGATCAGATACCAGGACCAGCCGACGCGGAGCCAGGGTTGAGAGCGCCGGGAAAACACGAGGCCGGAGATGCCGGCGAGCAGCAGCAACGCAACGCCGGCGGGCCGCCACGAGGCCAGGTCGCCCGGGTGCGGATAGAAGACCGCGAGACCCGCCGGCCAGAGCGTCTTCACCAGGTAGACGGCGTACGCCGTGAGTGCGTTGAAGAGGCGCAGCGGCAGCGGGAGGTGCTCGAACGCCACGACGGCACCCCCTGCGCGCTGGGCGAAGAGCGCCACCGCGGCTGCGCCGGCCGCGGCCAGGAAAAAGGGCGCCTTCTCCCGGAGCGCTGCCGCTCGGGGCTGCGTGCGCCCGAGCGGCCAGCGATCGAGCAGGAGCAACAGCAGCGGCAGCGTGACCAGCATCGGCTTGGCCATCAGACTCAATGCGAAGCAGAGCAGCGCCACGAGATACATCCGGCGCTGCGGACGCCGCACCCAGTTCGTGTAGGCCGCGAGCGCGAAGACGCCGAAGAGCGCGCTGAGCAGGTCCTTGCGCTCGGCGGCCCAGGCCACCGACTCGACGTGCAGCGGGTGCACGGCGAAGAGCGCGGCCACGGCGGCGCTGCGCCAGAGCGAGCGCGTCGCTGCCGCGAGCCAGAGCAGCAGCGCGCCACTGGTCAGCGCGTGGAGCAGCACGCCCATCAGGTGGTGCGCGCCGGCCCGGTTCCCGAACAGTTCGACGTCCGCCATGTGCGAGAGCCAGGTCAGGGGGTGCCAGTTGCCGCTGCGAGTCGCGGTGAACGCCCAGCGCAGCCCCTCGAGGGTGAGCCCGCGCTGCACGACCGGGTTGGCGGCGACGTAGAGCGGGTCGTCGAAGTTGACGAACCCGTTGTCGGCGAGCGGCAGGAAGAGCGCGAGCGTCAGGGCGAACAGGAGCGCGGCGGCGACGGGGGCGAATCTCGACGACGGCGGACGATGCGCGCGAGCGGGGCCCATCTGGTTCAAAGGATTTCGGAGTCGCCGCCGGGATGCTCGGCGGCCGGCGCGATGACCAACTGCAGGGTTTTCGTGTCCCTCACGATGTGGTGATTGACCGACGTCCCGTCGAAGACGGCGAGGCCGAAGCGATAGACGCCGCCGGGGAGGAACGCCTGCCGCGCCGCGCCGCCAGCCAGCTGACGGGTGAAGACGACCCGCCAGCCGCGCGGCGTCCGCTCCGCGACGGCGCTGAGGCCGCCGCCCCCGGGGTCGGCGGCGTAGCGGTACGCCGGCGCGCTCACCGCGGTCGAGGACAGCGGCGCCCCGCCCGCGTCCGTCAAGGGCCGGTCCTCGGCCCCGAAGGTGCCCGCCCGCCGCGCCTCCGGCGGCAGCGACGCATCGGCGGCGACGGCGCTGTTGAGCGTGCGGTAGAGCTCGCCGCCGCTGGTCATGAACCCGCGCGGGCCGAGCGTCAGCGCCTGCGCTCCCTGGGCGGGCTTCCAGACCCAGGTCTCCTCCCAGTCGCCCTGGTCGACGAGGAACATCGCCCGCAGGTCGACCAGCTCCCCCGAGCGGATGGCGAAATCGCGCATGTGGCACGCCTCCTGGCAGCCGAACGGGCCGACGGTGCGGCTCCAAAGGATCGCGATGCCGTCCTGGTCCAGCTCCCCGAGGCGCCAGCCCGAGGCGCCGCGCTGCCAGCTTCTCGGAAGCCGATCCTCCGTGGGGTCCTCCCAGCGCACGTCGAGGAACAACTCGCGCTCGGTGTAGAAGGCCCGCGCCTCGGCGAATACGGGCGAGGTGATCGGCGGCCCGTGGTGGCAGGAGGCGGAGCCGAGATGCACGGCGTCGGTGTCCAGCTCAAGTTCGGCCAGCCGCGCGTTGGTGCCGTGGATCGCGCCGCCGCCGGATTTCAGCGGCAAGGGCAGCGCCGCCGCCCAGGTACGCTCCCCGGGGGCGTGCGTGAGCCGCAGCGCGAAGAGGCGGTCGACGCGCACCTCGACGCAGGCGGCGCACAGGAGGAGGGCGGCAGCCGCGCCCCACCGGATCCCCGAAAACCTCCTCCTGCCTGCGCATACACTGTTCATCGTTGCTTCGATTCTACCCCAACTCACACGGGTATCCCTCCCTGAATGTCGGGCGCCGGCACTCCCGCGTGCTCTGCCGCGCTCATGGCCCCACGTTGACAACCGCCAGGCAGCCGTCAAGAATCGCCGCATGAACAGCGCTGGCGCCAAAGGCATCGACCGGGCGATCCCGATCCTGCTTGTTCTGCTGACGTGGACCGCGCTGGGCGGCGTCGTAGGCAACGGCTTCGTCAATTACGACGATGACCTCTATGTGACGGCGAATGCGGCGGTGCGCGGCGGCCTCAGCTGGGAAGCGCTGCGCTGGGCCTTCACGACGACTCTTGGCGGAAATTGGCATCCGCTGACCTGGGTTTCGCACCTGCTCGACGTGCGGCTCTTCGGCATGAACGCCGGAGCGCATCACGCCGTGAGCCTGGCGTTTCACAGCGCCAGCACCGTGATCCTGTTCTCGTTGCTGCGCGGGATCACCGGCGCGCGCTGGCCGAGCGCACTCGTCGCCGCGCTGTTCGCGATCCACCCCCTCCATGTGGAATCCGTCGCCTGGGCGGCAGAGCGCAAGGATGTGCTCTCGACGCTGCTCGCTCTTGGCGCGGCGCTCGCGTACACGCGCGGCGTGCGGCGCCGGGTTGGAGGGTGGACGCTGGCGGCGACGGCACTTTTCGCGCTGGCGTTGCTGGCCAAGCCGATGCCGCTGACCCTCCCGCTGCTGCTCCTGGTACTCGACTGGTGGCCGCTCGGCCGCTGGTCGCCCGTCCTGCCTGGGCGAGATGCCGCCGTGTCCGCGCACCTGCTCCCGCCCGCAGCGCTCTGGCGGGAGAAAGCGCCCCTGCTGGCGCTCTGCGGAGTCTCCGCCATCGTCACGGTGCTGGTGCAATCCTCATCCGGTGCGATGCAGGCGACCGCCGGCATCGCCTTGCCCGCGCGGGCGGCCAACGCCGTGGTCGCGTATGCAGGGTATCTGCGCAAGGTGATCTGGCCGGTCGATCTCGCGGTCTTCTACCCCTACCCCTGGGCGGGTCACCGCCCGATCACCGTCGTGCTCTCCGGGGCGCTGCTGACTGCGCTCGTGCTGCTCGCGCTGCGCCAGTCCCGCCGGCGTCCATGGCTTGCCGCGGGCTTCCTCTGGTATCTGATCGCACTCCTGCCGGTGATCGGACTGCTCCAGGTTGGCGAACAGGCCATGGCCGACCGCTACACCTATCTGCCGCTCGTGGGGATCTTCGGAGCGGTGGCGTGGTCGCTTGCGGAGTACTCCGCACGGGGAGCCCGACAAGCCCGGGCCGCCGCGCTGCTGTCCCTGCTCGCCGTTGTCGTGCTCGGCACGCTCGCCGCGCGCCAGGTGCGGGTCTGGCACGACGGCGCGACGCTTTTTTCCCAGGCCACCGCCGTGACGTCCGGCAACTATATCGCGGAGAACAACCTCGGGACCGCGCTGCTCAAGCAGGGCAATGTCGCCGCGGCCCTGCCGCACTTCGAGGCGACGATCCGCCTCGCCCCGGGATCCCCAAAAGGCTACCACAACCTTGGCCGCGCCCTTGCGCAGTCAGACCGGCACGAAGAAGCCGTCGATCGGTTCCGCGACGCTATCGCCCGCGACGCGAGCGACCCTCTGGCGCACCGGAACCTCGGCCTGTCTCTCGAGGGGCTGGGGCGCCGGAACGAGGCGATCGACGCATACCGCGAAGCGGTGCGCCTCCAACCCCAAGACGCGCGCACGCTCGATCTGCTCGGGGTGGCTCTCGCGCGGGCCGGACTGGCTGCCGAAGCGGTGGCGATCCTCGAGGAGGCGGCGGCCTGCGACCCGACGAACCCCTCTATCCGCGATCACCTCGCCGTGGCCAAGGCACAACTCGGCACACGCCGCACCCCGGCAGACTCGGGGACGCTCCCCGGACGCTGACCGCGCTCGTGGAGGGAGCGCCCGGCTAGGGTATGTTCGGGGTCGCCTCGACATCCACGAGTTCGCCCGACCAACCAGGGCGATTGAGATCGGCGGCGACCTCTTCGTAGACGAAGCGCGAAATGCCGGCTATCGCCTCGGTCATCTTCACGTAGTTGCTCCCGATCGTCATGACGCAGAGCAGGTAGGGATGCTGTGGGTGGTAGACGATCCCGCAGTCGTGCAGCTGCAACGGCGGGTTGGACCCGGGCGCCGGTTCCTCCCAGACGCCGAACTTGTGGGAGACCGTTATCTCGTCCGGGACTCCCGCGACCAGACCCAGTTCGAAGGTACTCTGGACGAAGTACGCCAGCGCCCGCTCGGAGAGGCGCTTATCCAGGTAGCTGGCATTGTAGAGCACCCTGAAGAACGACGCGTACTCCTGGGGCGAAAGCGAAAACACCCCTGATTTCAGGCGTTGCGGGTCGATGCCGAGGTCGAAGTAGACGGTCCGCAGCAGCCGCGGCGGGAGCGCCTGCATTACCAGCTCCGCCGCGGCGTTATCGGAGTACTTTCCGATCCGCACCATCAACTCGTCGATCGTGTACGCCTTGCCGCGCTCCAGGTTCGACTCGGGGTTGAGAAAACCGGATTCGCGCTGGACGGCAAAACCGCTGTACACGACCCGTCGGGCAAGAAAGCCGGGGTCGTTCTCGGCCTGGCGGAGCGCGGCGATCACGATCGGCACCTTGGCCAGGCTGGCGGGAATGAACTCCCCCTTCTCGTGACTGCCAACCCACGGGCCGTTGTTCAGATCGCGGAAATACACGGCGACCTTGCTGACGCCCTCACCCTGCTCCAGGGACCTCACGCGCTCGTCGAGCCGCCTGCCGAATGGCCGCAACGGGCGATAGAGCTGCTCGTTGGCGATCTCGCACTCCAGGAGCGGGTTGATGAGGCCGACCCGGCCTTCACGGATCTCGCCGTCCTGCGGGGCCGCGCTCAGCCCACCCCCTTCGAACAGGCGCCCCGTCGCCAGGCCAGCCGCGAAGGCGGTCGCGAGGGCGAACAGGGCGAGAAGCGCCATGCTCACCCCGAACGCGCGGCGAAGCCCTTCTTGAGGAGACGTCACGCGTCAGGTCACTGGATTCCGCAGGCGACGACGGGCGCCTGCAGGGCCGGCTCCCAGAGCGCGCGGCCGAGCACGGGGTCCTTGGTCTTGTCGAAAAAACCGGCCACGATGGCTGCGGGATCGGCGGTGCCCCACCAGTTGCCGCGGAAATCCAGGTCGGCGCGCTGGCTGTCGCCGAAGTAGACCTGAAACTCGGCGTTCCCGGTGATGTTGTTCTGCTCGAACTTCACCGTGGATGTCGAGCGCTGCACCGGAAAAATGCCGTAGCGGTTCCCCTCGATCCGGTTGCGCGCGACGGTCGCGCGCGAACCGTTGACCTCGAAGCGCAGCGCATAGTTGTTCCCGATAAAATCGCAGTTGAGGATGTCGACCGCGGTCGTCGAGAAGCGCATCCCCTCGAAGTTGCGGCGGAAGAGGCAGTTGCGGACGGTCGCGGAGGAGTAGTGCACCTGGATGCCCGTGAAGGCGTATTCGATCGTACAGTACTCGAACACGCTGTCCTTGCTCGTGGAGACCATGACATAGGTCCAATCCTTCATCTGCGGGGCGCTCCTGCCCGAGGTGAAGGTGATGGGTTTTGCCTTCTCTCCCCGCGCGATGATGCGCCCCTCGACGTTCAACTCCGAGTCGCCGATCCCGTCGCCGTCCTCGTCGATCCAGAGGAAACGCACCGTGGTGCCCGGGAGGATCGTCAGGATTGCGCCTTTCTTGACCACGGTCTGGCCGGTGACCGTCACCTCGCCGCTCCAGGTCGCGTCCTCGCGGACAACCCCCTTGACGTAGTCCTGCGGGCCAGCGGTCGCCGCGGACGAACCCAGCGCGAGGAGAAGCGCGGCGAGCGCACCGCTACGGATTGATTTTTTCGACAACGATGTCGATCCCTTCGAGACGCTTGCCCCCCTCCGCACGGACGGAGTGGTCGGCGCTGACGTCGTAGCGGCCGTACCATTCGCCCAGAGCCGGCGAATCGCCGTAATCTGTCCGCGCACCGATGTAAAAGACGCCGCCGCCAGAGAGGTTGATGACATACCGTCCCTCCTTGTCGACCACGCGGGAGATGAACGAGGGCCGCGCGTGCGCCATCACCTTGTCCTCGTAGGCGAACGCGTAGACGCCGGGGACGACCTTGCCATCCTTGTCCAGGATCCGCCCGACGATCTGGGTCCCCGTCGCGCGAAAGAGGCTGTCGTCCTTGCCGACCTCGCTGGCCTTGCTGATGACCTCGATCCGGACTTTCGCGATCTTGCCGGCGCGCACCTGCACCGGGTTGTCGACGAAGTATCCGAAAAAATCCCCCTCCACGATCGGCCCGGCGCTGGTGCCTTTTGCGCGTTTCCTGACGATGAGGAAAAAGGCGCTCTCCGGGAGCAGATCGATCCGGAACGCGCCGCTCTTTCCCGTCGGCGGGGCCGTCGCGTAGCCCTGTCCCCGGAAGAGGTCCGCGTTGTCGAGGAAGATCCGCAAGCCCGCGCCCTCGAGCGGCTGGCCCTGGTACTCGATGACGCCTTCGAGGGAACCGGTCGCCGCATCGGTCCCGTCGCGGTACTCGACGGCCGCAAATTTGCGCGGCAGCGAGAAGCCGACGTGAACGTATTTCCCGGGGTCGATGGTGAGCGGGTTGGAACCGTTATAGGAGAGGGCGTCGGCGACCGCAAGCGGCCCGTCGACGGGACCGGCGGCCCGCATCTTGGCGACGACAAAGTATTTTCCCGCCGGCAGGTCCAGTTTGAAGGTGCCGTCGTCAGCGGTGGGGGCCGATGCGGCGAACGGCTTGTAGGCGAGCACGTCGGCGTAGCTCAGATACGCAAATACCACGCCGCCGGCGACCACCCGACCGTCGATCGTGACCCGGCCCTCGAGTCCATTGCCGTGAGCATTCCCGGTCGGGACGGCGGCGGGGAGCGGTGCCGTCGGCCCCTCATGGGCCAGCGCACCCCGGGGCGCCAGGAGCACGGTCAACGCAAGGAGAGCCACGAGCGCCGGCATGCTGCGTAATCCCCTCCCCGCATTCATGATCTCTCGCCTCCACGCCATCATGCGTATCGTAGCACAATGCCTCGAACGCAGACCCGATCGGCGGGCCGGGGAGAGCGAAAGTCGGGCGGCCCGCGAAACAAATCGGGGAAACCCAACTATAATGACGAGATGAACGGAACGTGGCGCTCGGCATCGTCATTCGGCAGAGGTCTGACTCTCGCGACACTGCTGCTGTCCCTGACGGGGCCGGCGGCCGCCGCCCCTCTCGAACTGGCGACGGACACCCTCTGGGAAGGGTCCGTCGAGGTGAACGATGAGGTTCGGGTCGCCAAAGGCGCGACCCTGCTGATCCAGCCGGGGACAACCGTCCGGTTCGGCGCAGCAACTCCGCGTGCCGCCGAGCAACCCAAGGCGCGCCTGGTCATTGCCGGGACGCTCGTTGCCCAGGGGACCGCCGCCGCGCCGATCGTGTTTACCTCGGGCGCCAAAGATCCCCGCCCGGGCGACTGGGCCGGCATCGTCCTGGAACACGCCAACGATAAGGTGAGCCGGATCCGTCACGCCCGCATCGAATTCGCCGAGGCCGGCATCACGGGCTCGTATTCGATCCTGCGGGTCGAGGACACAGCGATTCGGAACAATCAAACCGGCATTTCCGCGCTCCAGGATTTGAGCGGCTCGATCTTCGACTCGACCATCTCGGGGAACACGCTCGGCGTTCACTTTTATCAGAACTCGGCGTTCCCGGTCGAGCACTGCGAGATCTCCGGGAATAGCGGCGGTGGCATCGGCTGCCTCATGGGCAGTTCGCCCGCGGTGCGGCGATCCGCCATCGCCGACAACGGCGAGCACGGCATCGCCTGCATCCAGGGCTCTTCCCCGCTCCTGGAGGGAAACAGCATCCGCGGCCACCGCAGTGGCATCTTCGTCCAGTTGCAGTCCAGACCCAAGATCGTCGGGAACACCATCACCAAAAACGAG
>Ga0334722_10001299_pt1 | contig 32006 bp, 27 predicted proteins | sample C3_bottom_MG_FD_207210 | JGI IMG/M metagenome (GOLD analysis project Ga0334722, IMG submission 207210) | Sediment microbial communities from Yellowstone Lake, YNP, Wyoming, USA - C3_bottom | ecosystem: Environmental > Aquatic > Freshwater > Lake > Sediment | place: USA: Wyoming | collected... | reverse complement strand
CGAGCGTGGGCAGCACGGTGAAGTCGTCGCCTGAAAGCACTATAATCTTATCGCCGCAAAGCTCTATTATCTCGCTTATCTGCTGGAGGTTCGCGGTCGCCTCCTTGATCGCTATTATGTTCTCTATCTGCGCGCAGCGCGCAACAGTCGCGGGCAGCATGTTCACCGAGGTCCTGCCCGGCACATTGTAGAGCACTATAGGGATGTCCACCTCGTCCGCGACCGCCTTGAAATGGCGGTACAGCCCCTCCTGGGTAGGCTTGTTGTAGTAGGGGGTGATGAGGAGCGCCGCGTCTGCGCCCGCCTTCTTCGCATGCCTCGTCAGCGATATCGCCTCGTCGGTGGAGTTGGAGCCCGTCCCTGCGACCACGGGCACGCGTCCAGCTACCTTCTTGACGGTGTACTCTATCACATGGTCGTGCTCGTCGTGGCTGAGCGTAGGCGCCTCGCCCGTCGTGCCGCATGGTACTATGGCGTGGGTGCCTTCGGCGATGTGCCACTCTATAAGCTCGCCCAGGGTCTGCTCGTCCACCTTCCCGTCCTTGAACGGCGTTACTATCGCTACCATGGAGCCTTTAAGCATGCTGCCCTCCGAAATCGTTATACGTGGTTCGTTGATTGTGTTCATATATCACCCCTCTCCTCACGGGAGAGGGGACGGGGGTGAGGGCGGACCTAAATAAGGGCGCCCTCTTCCAACTCGCCCTGGAAGACCAGCACCGCGTCGCCCTCCAGGAACACGTCCCAGAAGTTCACCCCGTCGTACTCGTAATACACCTTCAGGACATTCCCTCCACGCGTGGTCAGGCTGACCGGAGAGCTGACGAGCTTCTTCGCCCCGGCCACCAGCGCCGCGGCTACCGCGCCGGTGCCGCACGCCTGGGTCTCGCCCTCCACGCCGCGCTCGTACGTCCTTATTATCATGCTGCTTTCACCGGCAACCTTGACGAAGTTAGCGTTTGCCCCGGCCGGCCTGAAGTTTTCGTGGTAGCGGGTGAGCGAGCCGTCCCTGCCGACATCCACGGACTCCACGTCGTCCACGAAGTAGACCACGTGCGGTACGCCTGTGTTTATGAAGTTCCCCTCACGCACGGCCCCGTCCAGCTCTACCTTTATCCCGGGCATGTAGTCTTTCGGCCGGGTGAGCTCCACCTTCACGCCGTCGTCTTTCACCTCTGCCCTTATCCTGCCTGCGAGGGTCTCGAACGAGAGTTCCCTGGGCGCTATGCCCTTCATCGTGGCCAGCCGCGCGACGCAGCGCGACGCGTTGCCGCACATCTCGGCCACGGTGCCGTCACTGTTGTAAAACTGCCACTTGAAGTCGGCGGTATCCGACTTCTCTATCAGTATAAGGCCGTCCGCGCCTACCGAATAGTTCCGCCGGCAGACCTTCCGTGCAAGTTCGGACACGTCTCCCGCTATCCTGCCCATGCGGTTGTCTATGATGACGAAGTCGTTGCCAGACGCGTGCATCTTGGCGAACGGTATGCGGTGCGGAAGGTTCATCTCAGCCTCAGCTTGAAAAGCACTTTTCCCGCCAGCTTGTTGACGGGGTTTTTCCTGTCCAGAAACGGTAAGACCGGCGGCCTCCTAATCCCCATCCTGTCGAGCTCGCCCCTTATCTCACGGTTCTCCCTGTCGAGCGCGAGCCCCTTGCGGAACGCCATGTGCGCCTTCTTGCGGTTGCCGGCCAGAAGGTATACACGGCCCAGGTTGATAAACAGCTCAACCCTGTAAAACTCCTTCTGCACGGCCCTCTCGCAGAGTGCCGCGCCCTCCTTGGTCCTGCCCTCGGCCTTTGCCAGGCAGTAGCCGAAGTAAGACAGATAGCGAGGCTCGTCCTTCTTTATCTCGAGCGCCTGCCTGAATGCCGAGAGTGCCTCCTTGACCCTGTCCCTCTTGACCAGGAATATCCCGGCCGTGTAAAACTCTTCCGGGTCCTGGACCGCATCCCCGCCGCCTGGCCGGGAACCGGCATCGTCATGGCCTTCCCAATACTCGCCGCCCTTTGACATTTTACACCGCCTTTTATGCGCCCAAAAACTCCGGGGCCTCTTCGCCCCTGACAAGGTCCTCCAGCGACTCGCGCCGCCTTACTACGTAGTGCCTGCCGCCCGACACCATCACCTCGGCGGGTTTTATGCGCGAGTTGTAGTTGGACGCCATGGTGAAGCCGTAGGCGCCCGCGCTCATCACCGCGAGCAGGTCGCCCTGGCCTGGCACCGTCATCTTACGGTCCTTAGCGAGGAAGTCACCGGTCTCGCATATAGGCCCGACAACGTCGGCCACCCATTCATCGCCGTCAGACTTCACTACCGGCCGCACGTCGTGGTAGGCGTCGTAGAGCGTGGGCCGTATAAGGTCGTTCATGCCCGCGTCCACTATCACGAAGTTCTTGACCCCCGTGGACTTCCTGTAGAGCACCCGGGTCACAAGGCAGCCGGCGTTTCCGACCAAAACCCTGCCCGGCTCGAATATAAGCGTGCAGCCCGCGCCCTCGAGCACCGGCCTTATGGCCTCCGCAAGCTGCGAGGGCAGCGGCGGCTCCTCGTCGGAGTACCTTATGCCCAGCCCACCGCCCACGTCTATGTACTTTATGCCGATGCCCTCCTCACGGAGCGCATGTACAAGGCCGACCGTCTTTGTCAGAGAGTCCACAAACGGGGCGGTCTCGGTGAGCTGCGAGCCTATATGCTGGTGTATGCCCACGACCTCGATGTTGTCCATCGCAACCGCCGCCCTGTACTCCTCCATAGCGAGCTCAATGGCTATGCCGAACTTGTTTTTCTTGAGCCCGGTAGAGATGTACGGGTGCGTACGGGCGTCCACGTCCGGGTTTATCCTGAGGGCGACCGGGGCCTTCACGCCGAGCCTTCCGGCCGCGGCGTTTATCGCGGCCATCTCCTCCTGGGACTCGATGTTGAACATCAGTATCCCGGATTTCAGCGCGTACTCTATCTCGGCGGGAGTCTTGCCGACCCCGGCGTACACTATCCTGTTGGGCGGCACGCCGGCCCTCATCGCCCGGTACAGCTCGCCGCCTGAAACCACGTCCGCACCGCCGCCCAGGCCCGCGAAGGTCTTGACCACCGCGAGGTTGGAGTTCGCCTTCATGGCGAAGCATACGATATGCGGGATACCCTCGAATGCCTCGTCGAACACCCTGAAGTGTCGGGACAGCGTGTTATGGCTGTAAAGGTAGAACGGGGTGCCCACCTCGGCCGCTATGTCAGAGACGGCCGCGTCCTCGCAGAACAGCCTGCCGTCCCGGTAGTGAAAATCGTCCATAAGTACCCTTTTATCAAGAAATTACGAACCTTTATTAAAACATAACGCGAGGCGCGAGGTCAAGGTTTTTTTGCCTCCGGGGCGTGTGTGCAGGCCTCATATTCCGGCATTTTATTGCAGTCTGATACAATACCGGCCTCAACTTTAATAATATTTGAAAAAAAGAGTGCTGTACTGTATACTTAACTTTTATACTGCTTACTTTGCCTCCCTGTTATTTATACGATTATGTATTACAATTTTTTCATAAAAGTCATTGAAAAGGGTTGCCGATGTCCATCAGGGTAAGACTGCTCACCATATTCCTGGTCTTCATATTAATACCCACCACACTTGTCATTGCCTTTTTCTTTGTACGCGGACATGACGTCCTTAAGCAAACAAAGACCGAACGCATGGGCGTTATAGCGGAACTGAAAAAAGACAATATCGAGGCCTATTTCGCGGAGCGGAGAGGCGACCTTCTGGCTTCCCGGAACGATACCCAGATTATAGCCAGCCTCCCCATAATCACCAATTCATACGGCAGGCCTGCGGTCCCGGGCCATCAAAACGCAACAAATCTATTGGATATTCGCCTAAAAGAACTCCAAAATATTTATGGGTATACGGACATTTTGCTGACGGACCCGAAGGGCATGGTGGTCTATGCAAGCAGCAAGACGGATGTTCCGAAACGCATCGGCAAGCAGCTGCCCGGCCCTGACGGCAAGGCATTCGAGGAGGGCAGGAAAGGGCCCTATTTCAGCGAGGCTTATAAAAGCACCTCGGCCCCTGGCTGGGTAACCGTGCTGGCGACTGCGCCCATCCAGGATACCCGTGGCCGGTTCCTGGGGGTGATTGCACTCGAAATAGACATGGAGCCCGTATTCAAATCCATCGAGGACAAGACCGGACTCGGCGAAACCGGCGAGACGTTTGTCGGCATAAGAAAAGGCGACGACCTGCTTTACCTTAACCCCCCGCGCCACGGCGGGTATAAAGCACTGGAGAAGATGGCCGTGATGGGCGGCAAAACCGCCGTCCCGATGCAGAACGCCCTGAAGGAAAAAACCGGCGCAGGTGTTGCAACCGACTACCGGGGCCATGAGGTGCTTGCCGCATGGCGATACATACCGTCCCTGAAATGGGGGCTGGTAACAAAGACGGATACCGAGGAGGTCTTCGCGCCGGTCGAGCGGCTTAAAAACCTTGCGGTGCTGCTGGAAATTGTAGCCCTGCTCTTCGGCGCCTTGGCCGCCTTCCTGATATCGAGGTCCATCACCGACCCCGTCAGAAGACTGCAGCTGGGAGCCGAGATAATAGGTTCGGGCAACCTCGACCACCGGGTCGGCACCACCAGGACGGACGAGATAGGCCAGCTTTCGAGGTCGTTCGACACGATGGTCGAAAACCTTAAAACAACCACCGCCTCCCGCAACGAGCTTGAGAAGGAGGTCTCTGAGCGCAAGCAGGCCGAAGAAGCACTCCACTTGGCGAGCGCGTACAACAGGAGCCTCATCGAGGCCTCCCTCGACCCGCTGGTCACTATCGGCCCGGACGGAAGGATTACCGACGTGAACACCGCGTCCGAGAATGTAACAGGGCGTACGCGGGATGAACTTATAGGCACAGACTTCTCGGACTATTTCACAGAGCCGGAGATGGCACGCGCCGGATACCAGCAGGTCTACCGCGAGGGCTTCGTGACCGACTACCCGCTGGAGGTCAGGCACACGGACGGGCATACGACCCCGGTCCTCTACAACGCGGCTATCTACAAGGACGAGGACGGCAATATGATAGGCGTATTCGCGGCGGCACGCGATATAACCGAGCGAAAGCGTGCCGAAGCAGAGGTACAGAAACTCAACCAGGAGCTCGAACAACGGGTCGTCGAACGCACGGCCCAGCTCACGGCCGCGAACAAGGAACTCGAGGCCTTCGCATACTCGGTATCCCACGACCTGCGGGCCCCGCTTAGGAGCATAGACGGCTTCAGCCAGGCCCTCTTCGAGGACTACTTCGACAAGCTCGACGACGATGCCAGGGGCCACCTGATGCGCGTCAGGAAGGCCTCGCAGCGGATGGGCCAGCTTATAGACGACTTACTGAACCTTTCGCGCATCACGCGTAACGAGATGGCCCTTGTTGACGTAGACCTAAGCCGCCTGACCCGCACGGCGTTACTGGAGGTCCAGAAGACGGAACCGGGACGGGATGTCCGGTTTATCGTGCAGGACGGCCTCACTGCGAGGGCGGACCCCCGCCTGCTCCGCCTTGTGGTCGAAAACCTGCTCCAAAACGCATGGAAATTTACTGGCAATACCGACTCCGCTTTGATAGAATTCGGGGCAACGGAGAAAGACGGGATGACCGCCTACTTCGTGCGCGACAACGGCGCCGGTTTTGACATGACGTACGTGGACAAGCTCTTTGCGCCGTTCCAGAGGCTGCACGCGGCGGAGGAGTTCCCGGGCACGGGCATAGGGCTTGCAATCGTACAGCGGATAGTTCACCGCCACGGCGGCGCGGTCTGGGCCGAGGGCGCGGTTGGCAAAGGCGCTACGTTTTATTTCACACTATAGTAACCCTCTCCCCTAACCCCTCTCCCGCAGGTGGAGAGGGGGAAAAGAAAAAGGATGTCACCCCGCACTTGATGCGGGGCCCAGGAATTAAAACACGAGCACTACGTATTATAGGCCTAAGCAAAGTACAAAAAGGAGGCACAGTGAAGGAAATGGCAAAGAACAAAATAATCCTGCTGGTGGAGGACAACCCGGACGACGTGGAGCTCACGAAGCGCGCGCTCAAGAAAAGCAACATATTAAACGAGATGGTTGTGGCGAGGGACGGGGTGGAGGCGCTCGACTTCCTCTTCTGCACCGGGCCATACGCAGACAGGGACAAAAACATCCATCCCGCCGTAGTGCTGCTCGACCTCAAGCTGCCCAAGATAGACGGCCTATCGGTTTTGAAGCGCGTCAGGGAAGACGCACGCACCTCAATGCTCCCGGTCGTGATACTGACTTCCTCGAAGGAGGAGCAGGACCTGGTTGCCGGGTACAACCTGCGCTGCAACAGCTACATAAGGAAGCCGGTCGACTTCGAGCAGTTTACCGAGGCCGTGCGCCAGCTCGGGATGTACTGGCTTCTTTTGAACGAGCCGCCGGTCTGATTTTAAGGGAAACTTAAATGCCCACAGCTCTTAGAGTACTTTTCATAGACGACTCCGAGGACGACGCCCTGCTCCTGGCGCACGAGCTCAAAAGGGGCGGCTATGACCTCTACTACGAGCGGGTGGACTCGCCCGAGGCAATGAAGGCTGCCCTTGAGGCCAGGCCATGGGACGTGGTGGTTTCGGACTATTCCATGCCGCTCTTCAGCGGCGGCGAGGCCCTTAAGGTATTCAAGGCGAACGGTGCAGACATACCGTTCATACTGGTCTCCGGCAGGATGGGCGAGGAGGCGGCCGTAGCTCTGATGAAGGCCGGCGCGCACAACTACGTGCCGAAGGACAAGCTGAAACTGCTTGTACCCTCCCTTGAACGGGAGCTTCGGGAAGTGGTGGTACGGCAAAGGCACAGGGAGGCCGACGACAAGGTAGTCAAGCTCAACCGGATTTACTCCGTCCTGAACTCGGTCAACCACCTGATAATAAGGTCTGCCGACCGCTCTGCCCTTTTCGAGGGCGCATGCCGCATCGCCGTTGATGAGGGGCTTTTCAAGATGGCATGGGTCGGCCTCGTGGACGACGACGCCCGGACTGTCGTCCCTGTGGCCTGCGTTGGCTGCGAGGAAGGATACCTCAAGGACATCACCATTTCCAGCGACAACCGGCCGGAGGGCAACGGCCCGACAGGCACCGCCGTCCGCACCGTCTTGCACTGCATCAACAACGACACAGAGCACAACCCGGTCATGCAGCCGTGGCGCGACGAGGCGCTCAGGCGGGGCTTCCGCTCAAGCGCGTCCTTCCCGCTGACTTTCGAAGGAAAGTCCATCGGCACATTCACCGTGTACGCCGACAAGCCCGGCTACTTCGACGAGGAGGAGGTTGGGCTTCTGGACGGCCTGGCCGCGGATATCTCTTACGCGATGTGGTCCATGGAGCAGGGGGAGCTTCGTAAAAAGGCGGAAGCGGAGGCGGGCGACCTCTCAGAAAAGCTCCGCATGCTGGTGGACGAGGCCCTCATCGGCGCATATATTATACAGGACGGCCGTTTCGTCTTTGTCAACCCCCGCTTCGAGGAGTTGTCGGGTTACTCCACCGAAGAGCTTTTGGCCATAGATGACGTCAGCGTCCTTGTCCACCCCGACGACCGGGGCCTTTTCAGGGAGAACCTTCGCAAAAGGCTTTCGGGCGAGGTTAGCAGCGTCCACTACGAGTTCCGTGCCGTCAAAAAAGGCGGCGAGGTCGTTTTCCTGGAGGTGTTCAGCTCTTACACCGTCTTCAAGGGCAAGCAGGCCGTCATCGGGACGGCCCTCGACATAACCTCCCGCAAGGAGATGGAGGAAGAGCTTCAGAAACTCGTCGTCACCTCCAACGAGCAGGCCGAGAAGGCCCTGGAAAGCGAACGCAAGTTCCGGGCCGTCGTGCAGACCGCGAGCGACGCCATCATTACGATAGACTCATCTGGCAATATAGTGTCCTGGAACGAGGGAGCGGAGAAGATATTCGGGTACACATCCGGCGAAGCGGTCGGTCGTCAGGTAACGATGATTGTCCCTGAAAATTACAGGGACAGGCACCTGGAAAGGCTTCGGGGGCTTGCCTCCGGCGAAAAACCGAGCGAGTTGGGCAAGGCCCTGGAACTCAACGGACTGCGTAAGGACGGGGCCGAGTTCCCTGTTGAGCTGTCGCTTGCGTCCTGGGCCACTCGCGAGGGGGTATTTTATACAGGCATCATACGCGATATAACCGAGCGGAAGGTGCTGGACCAGCAGAAGGCTGACTTCTACGCGATGGTCACGCACGACCTCAAGTCCCCGCTTGTCGCCATTCAGGGCTACACCGACCTCCTTCTGCTGGACCCGATCTTTGCCGAGGGCGAGAACAAGGAGATGCTCTCCGGAATCCAGAGGAGCAGCCTGAAGCTCGTCAGGATGGCGGAGGACTTCCTTACCGTATCTCGCATTGAGGCCGGCCGCCTGAAGCCCAAGGCATCGCTGGTAGACATAGACAAGGTCATAAACGAGGCCTTTGACGAATACTCCACGCCTGCGAAAAATAAGGGCCTTAAGCTCTCTAAGGCCGCCGCGGGCGAGCTGCCCAAGGCGTTTCTCGACCGGAGGCTCGTCGAGCGTGCCCTGCACAACCTGATACAGAATGCCATAAACTACACGCCCTCCGGGGGCACGGTAACACTAAACGCTGGCTGCTGGCCCGAAAAGGACAAGTGTGAGTTCCTTTCCCTCTCGGTGTCCGATACAGGGCCCGGCATCCCTCCCGAAGACATTGACAAGGTCTTCGAAAAATACTACCGATCACCCGGCACCGCCACAGTCAAGGGCACCGGCCTGGGCCTTTCCATCGTCAAGGCTATCGCCGAGGCGCACGGAGGCAGGGTGGAGGTCGAAAGCGAGTTCGGCGCCGGCTGTACATTCAGGATACTGCTGCCTTACTTCTAATCCAAAACACTTGGTCCTTTACAACAATCCGGTACAAGTGGTAGAATTAATTAAGAATTACCCTGATTTGTTTCGCGGGGAAAGAGGGTTGGTATGTTTCAATTTGTCAAAAGCCGCCCCTTGATAACAGCGGGAATCGGGCTGGCTGTCGCTTTCTGGCTGTTCGAATCCGTCCTCGAGGCCTACGTGTTAGGGCGGGGCGAGTTCGCCGGACACCTCTTCATGCCGGACGCGCGCGAGCTTCTGACTCGCCTCACCGTCGGCGCCATCCTCATACTGTTCGCCTTCTTCGCACGCGCCAACATAATCGGCAGGCTCCGCACCCTCGAGAGGCTCAGGGAGAGCGAGGAGCTGAACCGTGCCATATTGAACACCGTAATTGACGGCATAATAACGATAGACGAGACGGCCACCGTAATCAGGTTCAACCCCGCCGCCGAAAAGATTTTCGGGTTCACCCCGTCAGAGGTAATAGGCAAGAACGTGAACCTGCTCATGCCGGAGCCGTACCACTCGGAGCACGACTCTTACATGCGCAGCTACCTGACCACCGGTCAGACAAAGGTGATAGGGATAGGCCGGGAGGTGAGAGGCCGGAGGAAGGACGGGCGCGAATTCCCGATGGACCTCGCCGTGAGCGAGATGCGGCTGGACGGCAGGAGGATGTTCACAGGCATTGCTCGGGACATCACTGACGAAAAGGAGCTGGAGAGGCAGAGAGAGGACTTCTATGCGATGGTCACGCACGACCTGAAGTCCCCCCTGACCTCCATCATGGGATACACCGACCTGATAATGTCGAAAAATGCCGCCGACCCCGAGACGGTCGAGATGGCGGAGGGCATCCACAGGGGAAGCAGGAAGCTGCTCGACATGGTCGAAGACTTCCTCGCCTTCTCTCGCCTTCAATCTTCCGGCGTCCTTCCGGTCAACGTCTCCACGGTGGATATCCCAGCGCTTGTAGAGGAGGCCTGCCTCGCTTTTGCCGCCACTGCGAGCGAGAAGGGGATTGTACTCGACAAGGTGGTGTCACTCAACCCGTCCGTGCTGAATATCGACAAAAGGCTTATGGAGAGGGCGCTTTTTAACCTCGTCCAAAATGCGGTCAACTACACACCCCCGGGCGGTAAGGTGAGTATCAGGGCCGAACACAGGGACACAGGCGACGGCAAGTTCGTCGCTCTATCCGTTACCGACACCGGCCCCGGCATACCCGCGGATGAGCGTGAAAAGGTGTTCGAAAAATATTACCGCTCGCCCCGTACCGCCGGCGTAAGGGGCACAGGGCTCGGCCTCGCCGTGGTAAAGGCGGCGTCCCTTGCCCACGGGGGCAGGGTGGAGGTGCAAAGCGTCCCGGGGCAGGGCAGCACGTTCACCATCTACCTGCCGGCGGCATGAGTATGTCTATTATTAAGGACATCGACCGCCTGAATTGTTATAATTGAGTAATGCGTCTCACGCGTCGTACGTAAGAAGAGAGGTCAGATTGCTACAGTCTTCCGAAATAATGCGGGCCATCCTCCAGTCCATCCAGTTCGGCATGATAGCCGTCGGGAGCGACCGTAAGATAAGGATGGTCAACAAGGCGGCCCTGTCCATGATGGGGTTCACGTCCGAGGACGAGATAGTGGGCAGCGTCTGTCACAAAAAGATCTGCCCCGCCGAGGTCGGCAGGTGCCCGATACTGGACCTCGGGCTCAAAGTGGACCTCTCCCAGAAAGTCCTCCTCCACAGAGACGGCAGACAGATACCGATACTCAAGACGGTCAGCGTGATGGAGATAGACGGCGAGAAGGTACTGATCGAGACCTTCGTGGACATCACTGAACGAGTAGAGGCCGAACGGGAGGTCGAGGAGACCCGCGCATTCCTGCAATCCGTGATAGACAGCGTAGCCGAGCCGGTGCTGGTCTTCGGCACCGACCACAGGGTCAGCCTCATGAACCGGGCCGCCCGCGAATTCTCACTCGCACAGCCCGACACACTGGGCGAGCTGACCTGCTACCAGGTATCGCACCACAGGGACACCCCCTGCTCGGGAGATGCCAACCACCCGTGCCCCATGGAAGAGGTGAAAAAGGCCGGCAAGACCGTCACAGTCGTGCACAGGCACTACACGCCGAGCGGCGAGCCCCGTTTCGTCGAGATAATGGCCTCCCCATTAAAAGGCGTACGGGGCGGCACCGACATGATAATAGAGACCTCGCGCGACATCACCGAACGCATAAACCTCGAACGGCAGAAGTCGGACCTCCTGGCCATGGTCACGCACGACCTGAAGTCGCCGCTTTCCGTGATACTCGGATACTCGGATATGATACTCTCCGACAGGCGCGCTGCACTCTCCGCCGATATCCTTGATATGGTGTCCGGCATGCAACACGGGGGCAGGAAGATACTGGGGATGGTGGAGGACTTCCTCACGGTCTCGAAGCTGGAGAGGGGCGACCTCGCCCCGCACAAAAAGACGACGGACGTCTTCAGGCTGCTTTCCGAGGCGGCCGAGGAGATGGCCTACGCCGCCGCGCCCAAGGGGGTCGGGTTGAAGGCGGAGATACCTGAGGGCCTGCCGAAAGCGATAATCGACGAGTCGCAGGTGATGCGCGCCGTGACCAACCTGCTCCAAAACGCCGTGAACTACACCCGTCCGGGCGGCTCCGTTACCCTCGGGGCCAGGACCATGCATGAAGGAGGCCGCGAGTATATAGCGGTCACGGTGGCCGATACCGGCATAGGCATCTCGCCGGAGGACCTGGGCCACATATTCGAGAAGTACTACCGCTCGCCGAAGACGGCGGGCATAAAGGGGAGCGGTCTGGGCCTCGCCGTAGTCAAGGCCGTCGCCGAGTCGCACGGCGGCAGGGTCGAGGTAGAGAGCGAGCCCGGCAAGGGCAGCACCTTTACGCTTATCCTACCCACAAGCTGATATTCCAGGCAGCGTCATTCTGAGGCCCGTATTTTGGGCCGAAGAATCTCGGGTTCGGCTTTTAACATGCAAATTTAACCCCGAGATTCTTCGCTTCGCTCAGAATGACAGCGCGGAAGCAAACCCCGCTAATTTTTTTTCCTGAACAGAAAAAACATTATCCCCCTTGCGAGTACGAATAACGGTATCGTCAGCCAGTGCCAGGGCCGTGCGTACCGTCTGAAGAACAGCAGGCTCGACCTTATCTTGTTCTTTATCTTAAACCAACTGAACTCTCCGCCCGCCGTAGCGGACACCTTGTGCCACATCCTTGCGCCCGGCACGAACAAAAGCGAGTACCCGGCAATAATGGCCCTCTGGGACAGGTCCACGTCCTCCACGTACATGTTGTACGCGGTGTCGAGCAGCCCTACCCTTTCGAGACACGCACGCGACGCCATAAGCCCACAGCCGGTCACGTAGCCTGTGCACTCGGGCCGGGTATACCTGCCGTCGTCCACCTGCCTTATCCCCCTGTGCGCGATCAGCCCCCTCCAGAAATCCACGACCCCGCCCGCGTACCAGATAAGCTCGCGTCCGTCATCCTTTGGAGGGTAATAATAGATCATCGGGCACGCCAGTCCCGCCTCCGGGTGCGCCTTCATGGCCGCGATGAGCTCCGCTGCCAGCCTCATGTCCACCACCGTGTCGTTGTTTAATAGCAGGACGTAGTCGGCACCGCCCTGGAGGGCACGTCTTATGCCGACGTTGTTGCCCCCGGCAAACATCAGGTTCTCGGAGTTCTCGACTACCTCCGCCTGCGGAAAGGCAGCGCGCACGGCCTGGGCGGTGCCGTCACTCGAGCCGTTATCCACCACCATCACGGAGAAGGCGGGGTAGTCCATGCTGTAGAGGGAGTCCAGGCAGTCGAGTGTCAACTCGCGCCCGTTATAGTTCAGTACTATTGCGTATACCTTGGGATAATCCGGCATCGTCTGGTATGTTGTCTCCGGCGGGTTATTTATGAGCGCGGGGCCCATCCTCGCACCATTAAATTATCATTACCAGAAAAACCTTTTAATTGCAAGGATTATGCTTACGGCGGGGCATGGAAATACGGGGGGCTAAATGATCCCGGCCATGCGGCCGGCCTTCCTGAATTTTTCCACAGCGTGGTCTAAGTCTGCCACTGTATGCGCGGCGGAGACCATGCACCTTATGCGCGCCTTCCCGTCGGGGACCGTCGGGAAGCCTATCGCCTGCGCGAATACTCCCTCGTCGAAAAGGGCCGCCGATAGTTTTTGGGCAATGGCCGCGTCGCCCATCATCACAGGCGTTATCGGCGTCTCGGTCCGGCCCAAGTCGAAGCCCAGCGCGCGCATCTTAGCCTGGAAGTACTGCGCGTTCGCCCAGAGCCCGTCCACCAGCTCACCGGAAGCCTGCAGTATCTCCACGGCAGCGATGCAGGCCGCGGTATCGGCTGCGGTAAGCGCGGACGAGAACAGAAAAGGACGCGCCTTCTGCACGAGGTAGTCCACGACCCGTCTGGTCCCTGCGATGTAGCCGCCCACCACGCCGAACGCCTTCGACAGCGTCCCTATCTCTACGTCCACCCGGCCGTGCAGGCCGTAGTGTTCCACTATCCCGCGCCCGCCTCGCCCGACCACGCCCTCCCCGTGCGCGTCGTCCACCATAACCATAGCGCTATGCCTCTCGGCCGCCGCTACGACATCAGGCAGGGGCGCAAGGTCTCCGTCCATGCTGAACACCCCGTCTGTGATGACCAGCTTCCTGACTGCCTGCGACCCGGCGAGCGCGGCCTCGAGCGCGCCCGTGTCCGCATGTAGGTAGCGTGTTATTTTAGCTTTGGAGAGCCGCGAGCCGTCTATGATGCTCGCGTGGTTCAGTTCGTCTGAAAATATCTCGTCTCCCTCACCGACCAGCGCGGGTATTACGGCCAGATTTGCCATGAACCCGGACTGAAGCGACAACGCGGCCTCGACGCCCTTGAAAGTGGCGAGCCTCTTCTCGAGTTCGCGGTGGAGCGTAAGCGTGCCCGCTATCGAGCGCACCGCCGCCGGCCCTGCGCCGAATTCGTCTATTGCGCGTTTGGCCGCGTCCTTGAGCCTCGGGTCGTTCGCCAGACCAAGGTAGTTGTTAGAGCAGAGGTTCAAGACCTCGCGCCCGCCCACCGTTATCCACGGGCCCTGCGCGCTTCCGATTACGCGCACCACGTTCAGAAGCCCGGCGGCCCCGAGCCTCAGCATCTCGTCGTCTATAAAACCCAGCTTGTCCATTTTTGCCTTAAGGTGTAAAGACGACCTTGCCGCACCTGCCGGACTTCATCAGCGTGAAGCCTTTTTCGTATTCCGCGAGTTTCATCCTGTGGGTGATCAGCGGCCCGATGTCGAGCCGCCCGCTGTATAGCAAGCGGCTCACGGTGTGCCACGTGGAGAACGGCTTCCTGCCGGTGATGCCGTACAAGCGTATTTTTTTGAATATGATGTGGTTGTTTAGGTCTACCGGCACCGGCCCCCTGAATATGCCGAGCAGCGAGGCCCGCCCGCCCGCGGCCAGGAGCGCGAGCCCGGTGCTCAAGGCCTTCGCGTTTCCCGATATTTCGAGCAGCACGTCCACGCCCTCGCCCCTCGTGGCCGAAAGCACCGGTCCTTCTATGTTCATGACCTTCGGGTTCAGCACTATGTCCGCGCCCATAAGCCGCGCGAGCTCCAGGCGGTACTCGTTCGGGTCGGACACCATGATGCGGCTCGCCCCCATTGCCTTTGCAACCGCGATGCACATGAGCCCCATTGGGCCTGCGCCCGTGATCAGCACGCGCTTGCCGGATATGTCCTCGGCGGCCACCGTGTCCACGGCGTTCCCAAGCGGCTCCTGCAGCGATGCGACATCGTCGGGTATGTCCGGGTGGTTATGCCATATGTTGGCCGCTGGCACTACGATATGCTCCGCGAACGAGCCGTCCGCGTCCACGCCCATTATCTTATGGTTCGCGCAGACCTCCGGCCTGCCGGTGCGGCACTGGTAGCACCTACCGCAGAAGTAGTGCGATTCGGCGGATACCCGGTCGCCTGTCTCCGTGCCGACGACGCCTTCTCCGGTTTCCTCCACTACGCCCGCAAACTCGTGCCCTATTACCCGAGGCAAAGTTATCCGTGATGCGGCCCACGGTGCCCACTCGTATATGAGCGAGTCCGTGCCGCAGACGGACGCGGCGGCAACCTTGACGAGCACCTGGCCGGGACCGGGCCGGGGCACCGGGAGCTTTTTATATGCAAGCCCCGGCGCGGCTGACTCCTTCACCACGGCCATCATGGTCTTCTTGTTCATATATGCGCTGTACTCGTGAGTAGGGAATGGCTTGTATCAGTCAGTCTTTTGGCCGTATCTCCGTAACATTTTCCACCTGTAGCTGTATCCAGCCGAGCTCGCTCTGCAGGAAGACCTCCGTCTCGGACACCTCGATGAGCCTGCCCCGGTATAGCATACCGGATGCGGTAACCTCCACTTCCTTCCCGATGAGGTCCATCAAATTGCTATTGTACATTATTTTCCCAGGGCCTCCTGCAGGTCCATCGCGTGCTCCTGCTCCATGGCCAGGATGGTCCTTAAGTTCTGTGCAAGGTGGTAGAGGTTGAGGTCCTCGGCCTGGGCGATCCTTTCGGTGTAGCGCTTGATGGCGTCCTCTTCGCCGGCGAGGTCCTGTTCGAGCATGGTCTCGTTCTTCTTAGACGTCATCGGGGAGTATACGTCCACTGTCGGGAACCCGCCCAGGAAGCTTATCTGGCCGGATAGGATGGTCGCGTGCGCCAGTTCCTCCTGCGCATGTATTATTATCTCCTTCCTTATGGCCATGTACGCCGCGCCGGTTAGCACCCCGGAATGCTGCGTGTACTGTACCATGGCGGTGTACTCCCACGCCAGGTCCTTGTTCAGAAGGTCGATGAACTGTTTTTTGCCGATAGCCATAAGGTCCCCTTTCGTCTGGCTGTAAAGCTGGTTACGATTTATGGGCCGGCACCCGTAGGGGGTGCAGGCCTTGTCCACTATTTATTCCTTGAAGCGGTTGCCGCCGCCGGCTGGAGAGCGACCGTTTCGACGGCCTTGACGGCCTTGGCTGCGGGCGCACTGGGCAGGAACCCCTCGACCCTCATCGTCCTGATTACGGCGGGTCCGTCCTGCGGCCTTGTGTAGCCGGTAAGCACGATATTACCGTCGAGCTCCACCGCCACCCCTTCCGCGGAGCTGTCGCCGCCAAACGCAAAAGTCTTGTCGAGCAGGGGCCGCCCGTCCTTGTCGTATACGAGCAGCAGTATATCCCCTGTCTGGTCGTCCTTCAAGGTCTTGCCTGCTACGTAGACGCGGCCCTCGGAGTCCGTCGTCACGGCGTTGCCGCGGTTCTTAAGCCCGGAGCTGTTGTATTTCCCGGTCCAGAGCAGTTCGCCTCTGGCGGAATATTTTAGCGTCTGGGTAATGCCGCCTTCGTCGCTGGTCTCACCAGTTATGACGAAACCGCCGTCCGGCGCCGTTGCTATGCCCCAGGCCTTCTGGTCCATGTAAAAGTCCTTCTGTACCACGTCCATGAGCACGTCCCTGCCGTCGGGGCTGTAGCGGAACGTCCTTATTATGTAGTTGCCGTACTGGAAGTCCTTGACGTGGCCAGTAACCAGGACGCTGCCATCCGAGTCTAGCGCAAGGCCGGTCGCTTCTGCCTCCGTCCCTACGTTCTCCGGCCTCTCCCATCCTATTTTGCCGTCCGGTCCGAACCTTACCGTGTAGTACAGGTCGGCCGAGCCTGTGGCGTCCTTCGCCGTACCGGTAACGAACACGTTGCGCCCCCCGTCCACCGCAATGGCTACCGGCGTGTTGCCCCTGTTGAAGCCGGAGGCGGTCATCTCGCCCAGAGGGTTGCCGGAGGGGTCGTACTTTATTACACGGTAGTCCGTGTAGTATGCGCCGGAGTAGTTGTCCTTGGGGTGGTAAAGGTCATAGCTCGCCCCCGCCACAAACACGTTGCCCGCACCGTCCGTGGCGACCGCCTTCGAGGCGTCGTACCAGCTCGCGTCGTACAGCCGCACCCAAGCGGTAGTGCCGTCACGCTTGTACTTGACGGTCAGGTAGTCCGTATTGCCTTCCTTGGTGGCAATGTGGCCGGTAACGAGCAGGCTGCCCTGGCGGTCGAGCGCGAGCGCCTCGGCCTGGTCGCTGTCCCTGCCGGGGCTGGTCGAGTACACAGCCTCCCATAGCACGGCTCCGGGCGCGGCGAGTGCGGGCGCCGGGATGAACGAGGAGGCCGCCGCGGCCAGCAATAGCATGACTGTCGGACGCAAAACATTAATGTACTTCATAATTATGCCTCCATACATAAAATTTAACCACAAATACCCCCGGCAGTCAACCCGGCATGGAAAACCCTTTATTTAATATTCGTTTTGTGTTAAAAATGGTTCATGTATTTAATGGTTAAAAAGCCCGGTTTCAGGCCTTATATATGAAAATACTCCTCATAGGCCCCGCCTACCCGCTCCGGGGCGGGATGGCCCAGTTTTTTTCGCTCCTTTTCGGCGCGCTCAACAAAGCGGGCCACGACACGGTTTTCCACAGGTTCATACGCCAATACCCTACGTTCCTCTTCCCGGGCAAGACACAAAAGGACGAAAGCGGCACGCCCGTAAAGGTCGAGTCCCTTCCTTATTTTAACCCGCTGAACCCGTTCAACTGGCCGCTGGCGGCAGTCCGCATCGCACGGGAAAGGCCCGACCTCGTGATACTCAACTGGTGGATACCCTTCTTCGGGCCGTCGTATGCAGCCACCCTCTGGCTGGCAAGTCGGCTTTGCAAAACAAGGGTCATATACATGGTGCATAACGCGATACCCCACGAGAAACGGCCCGGCGATATGATTTTCACAAGGTTGGCCTTCGGTGTGGCGGATGGGTTTATCGTAATGTCCGAGGCCGTGAAGGACGACCTGCTCAAACTGAAGCCGGGTGCGCAATGCATGTACAACCCTCTGCCGCTCTTCGACCTGTTCGGCGAGCCCCATGACAAAGAAACTGCCAAACGCGCACTCGGGGTGTCCGGCCATGTCATACTGTTCTTCGGGCTGGTGCGGGCCTACAAAGGTCTTATGGTGCTGCTCGATGCGATGCCCGAGATACTTGGGCGGAGGGATTTGACGCTTCTGGTGGCGGGCGAGTTCTACGAGGACAAGCAGGAGTACATTGATAAGATAGGTGCGCTTGGCATAGCCGGGAGCGTCAGGGTGCTCGACCGGTTCATACCCAACGAGGAGGTGGGCAACTACTTCTCGGCGGCGGACCTGCTCGTTTTGCCGTACCGCTCCGCCACGCAGAGCGCCATAACGCAGATAGCGTTCGTTTTCGGTACGCCCGTTGTGGCAAGCCGGGTGGGCGGTCTGCCTGAGGTCGTGAAGGATAACGAGACGGGCTATCTCGTGCCGCCTGACGACCCGCACGCCCTGGCCGATGCAGTCCTCCGGTTCTTCGAGGAAGGCAAGACAGACACTTTTAGACGCAACATGGAGGCCGGGAGGAAGAGGTTTTCATGGGAGGGCATGGTGGAGAGCATAACGAAACTCTACTCTCAACTGCCCCGTTAATTCGGCAGCCCGTCCTCGACCTTCTCGAACGTCAACCCACCCTCCATCTTCGGGTCCCAGGTGTGCGCCGAGGTGCACCAGCCGGACGGCTCCGGCGGCGGGAAGCCGCTCCTGCAGCAGGCCTTCGCACCCTTGAAGTCCACTATCGCCTGGTAGCGGTTCCGGTAATAAAGCCCCGCCTTCAGCATCTCCGGGTTAAATATGATGTACACCCTGTCCTTGTTCGTCAGCCGGTCGGGCTGGTCGTCGTTGAAAAGGTGCAGGCCGTCCAGCACCTCCTGGAAGTCTTCCGTCGTCGCGTACAGGTAGCCGGTCTCGCCGTCGTCGTCCAGCACAAAGCCGAAGCCGGTGTCCTCGAACGCCTTCATGTATGTCGCCGGCCCCGCGTACTCCACCTTGTATGCGACGAGCGATGCCTTGCCCGCCGCCATCTCCATTTCTTTATGGTCCATGTATGATGTACCCTCTCCCCTGCCCCTCCCCCGCAGGTGGGGAGGGGAAATATCCGTCATTCCCGTGAAAACGGGGATCCAGGTTTAAAAGATATACTCCCCCGCCCTGCCCTTCTTCGCGCCTATTATCCCGAGGCCCGGGCAGAGCAACCTCTCCAGCCTCCACGCGATGACGATACCCGCGAGCACCGGCGCGTCCGAGACCAGCCACTTGAGCCACGAGTCGTGCACGCCCAACTGGTAGTGTATGCCCTCTATGAAGACGAGTGCGCCCACCACGTAGACCACCCGGTATATGTAGCCCGAGTACTTCCTCACCTCCGTCGCGAGCAGCACCGAGCATACCGGGATGAATGCCGCGAAGGGTATCGCGTAGAAGATGGGGTTCTCTATAAGCGCGTCCGCCGCCATGATCGCCTTCACGAGCGCGAAGTAGAGTATCAGCAGGAAGAGCGCGTTGTTCAAGCCGTGGTGCGCCTCCCTGTCCGACGGGTACGGGGTCAGCACAAGCGACCGCGCGAGCGAGCCCGCACTTGTCGTGCCCCTCAGCTCGTCGAAGATTTCCTGCTTCTTCGCGCCGGAATTTAATTTTTCTTCGATTATGCGGTGCGTGGGTTTAGGCATAATTCTCTTTTCTTATATTGTGGGCAATGCCCCATTACACGGCTGTTTAAGATAAAAATACCTTCTTATTGTGATACCGGAGAAATTCTGGGTCTGGCAAAAACTTCTCAGGTAACGAAATGTTTTTACCATCGTACAAAATAAAAGCTTCTCTTAAAAACGGATGGTTCTTTTTAGATATAATAGGCTTTGCTACCTTGATTTTATAATCCGGCGTGACCGTTATCAATCCTTGATCAAATGCTTTATCGTGAAGTGCAGAAAGGCATAGTCCATTACTAGGGTTAAGACGATTCCCATTATCTTTGCTCCAGGGAATTATATGGCTAGCTACAAGAAGCCTCGGGTCATCTAGTCCAGTAATGCAACATTTGCCATCGTAGCTAGCCAGCACCGCTTTACGAAAAAAGTCTTGCTTGATTCTCACGTTAATCACAGACTCTTTAGTTATTCCAGAATAATCTAACAACTCAAAACCGGTTAATGATTTTTCCTTTTGTTTAATGCTCAATTCGTTAATCGTTAATTGTGTTTCTACGGTTTGGTTTTCCCAGTCATTATGAAATTCATCCCAAATGTTCCTGTCGTTTTTCGATGCGTTGCCTAATCCTTTTCGCCCGCTGTTTATTATCTCTGGGTCCAAACTCGAAAAATTTAACATCTTCATTGCTAAGGATGCTGGCGTCCTGCCTATTTTAGAAGCTGTTTTTACAATGACCGGGTTCTTGCTATGGATTTTCCCAAACGGCATCTGGCAATATAAAAGAAAAGCGATTTTTAATTCATTATTGCTCCATCTTTTCATATAACACCTTGTTTGCTTTAGACATTAGTTTAAAAGCCAATCCCTACCCCCTCAAAATCACCCCTCCGCCCACAACCGTATTCCCGTCGTAAAAAACCGCCGACTGCCCCGGCGCGATGCCGTCCGTCACCGGAGAGCGAAACCGTATCCGCACGTTGCCGTGCTCGACCGGCTCTATGGTGGCGGGAGCAGGGCGGCAGCGGTACCGGTGCTTCACCGTCACGTCCAACGGCCCTTCGAGCGACTCCATAGAAATGAGTTTGACGCTCCCTACCACGCAGTCGCTGCGCTTCAACTCGTCGAGCGAGCCGAGCACTATCCTGTTGGTCACGGGGTCACGGTCTATGACGTACATGCGGCCCTCGGACGAGGACACCCCGTGGCCCCGCCTCTGGCCTATGGTGTAGAACGCGACGCCCCTGTGACGGCCGAGTACGTTCCCGTCTTTGTCCACGAACTCGCCCTCGCGCACCGCTTCGGGCCGTTCGTCCTCGATAAAAGCCCGGTAGTCGTTCGCCGGGATGAAGCATACCTCCTGGCTCTCCTCGCGCCACGCGGCGGGGAGGCCCATGCCCCTGGCCTTGTCGCGCACCTCGTCCTTGGTCATGTCGCCGAGCGGGAAGATGGAGAGGCCTATCTGCGCCTGCGAGAGCCGGTACAGGAAGTAGCTCTGGTCCTTGTTTTCGTCGAGTGCTTTTTTCAGGAGGAAACGGTCGGACTTGATGTCGAGCAGTGCGCGTACGTAGTGGCCGGTGGCGAGCCTTTCGCCTTTTAGCAGGTCGGTGAGCTTGCGCATCAGCCCGAACTTGATCAGCTCGTTGCAGCGGATGCACGGGTTGGGCGTGAGGCCCGCCGCGTATTCGTCCAGGAAATATCCTATGACGTCCTTGGCGAACCCCTCCCGCACGTCCAGCACCTTGTGCGATATCCCCAAGATGCGGCACGTCTCGGCCGCGGCGGCTATGGAGGGCTCGCTGTCCTCCGGCTCGCCCCACATCCGCATCGTGACGCCGACCACCTCGTGACCGGCCTCTATAAGGAGCGCGGCCGTGACCGAACTGTCCACGCCGCCGCTCATCGCCACTACGACTTTTCGCTTCAAACGGCTATCGTCTCCGCGCGGTTTGTTATATTTGCGGCCTGCGTCTTATCGCCCTTCATGTCGCACCGGCCGTTGAATATGAACCCCTCTTCGATATGCAGCGTGGGCGTTTGAACCTCGCCCGTGAACGTGCCCGGCGCCATGAAGTGCGCCTTGTCCGTCGCAGTTATTGTGCCGTTGATCTTGCCGGACGTTATGAGCGTGCCGACGTTCAGGTTGCCCATTATCTCTGCGGACGCCCCCACTATGAGCGTGTCCTTTGTGAAGACCTCGCCCTCGAGCCGGCCGTCCACGCGGATGGTCCCCTCGAAGTGCAGCACCCCGCGAAAGTCCGTGCCCTTGCCCAGGAAGGCGACTGTCTCCTGCACCTGCGGGTGGCCCTTGGCCCTTCTAAGCATGATAACCTCCCTTTCATCAACCCCGGAGTATGTCGAGGAGCCTGGAGAGCTCCTCCCCGGTGTAGTATTCTATCTCAATCCTGCCCGCCTTACCCTTCTGCTTTATGCGCACCTTCGTGCCGAGCTTGCGCTTGAGCTCGTCTTCGAGCATCGTCACCTGTGCGGGCACCTCCTTCTTGGCGCGCATCCGGCCCGGCGCCTTCAGCCTCCTGGCCATAGCCTCCGCCTCGCGCACGGACAGGCCGCGCGATATTATCTCGCGCCGAAGCGCGAGCCTCTTCTGAGGCGCGTCGAGCGAGAGTATCGCCTTGGCATGTCCCATGCTGAGCGTCCCCTCGGCCAGGTCCTTCTTTACTTCCGCCGGCAGCTCCAGGAGCCGCAGGTAGTTCGTTACGGTCGAGCGGTCCTTGCCTACCCGGTCGGCCATCTTTTCCTGCGTAAGCCCGAACTCCTTTATCAGGCGGTCGTACGCGTCCGCCGTCTCCACGGGGTTTAAGTCTTCACGCTGAATGTTCTCTATGAGCGCGAGCTCCAGCACCTCGGCCGAGGCGACCTCCTTTACCACGACCGGTATCTTCTTGAGCCCCGCTATGTGCGATGCGCGGAAGCGGCGCTCGCCCGCTATTATCTCGTAGCCGCCGTTTTCCTTCTTGCGTACCACGACCGGCTGTATGATGCCCTTGGCCTTAATGGAGGCGGCAAGCTCGTGGAGCGTATCGTCCTTGAAGCTCTTTCTCGGCTGGAGCGCGTTCGGGCTGATGCGGGATAGCTCAACCTCCATTACCCCTTTTTCCGGGCCGCCGCCCGCGGGCCCTTTCGGTATCAGGGCGCCCAGCCCCCTGCCGAGCGCTGGCTTAGACATGTTCTAACACCTCCCTTGCGAGGCTCAGGTAACTCTGAGCGCCTCTCGACCGTATATCGTATGTGATTATAGGCTTCCCGAAGCTCGGCGCCTCCGACAGGCTGACGTTTCGGGGTATCACGGTCTTGTAGACCTTGTCGCCGAAGTGGTTCCTTATTTCGTCTTCGACCTGTTTTGTCAGGTTGTTCCTCGGGTCGTGCATCGTGAGCAGTATCCCCTCGACTGCAAGCTCGGGGTTGAGCGATGCGCGCACGAGCTCGAGCGTGGTGAGGAGCTGGGACAGCCCCTCTAGCGCGTAGTACTCGCACTGCACCGGCACGAGCACCGAGCCCGCCGCAGTGAGCGCGTTAAGCGTGAGGAGCCCGAGCGCGGGCGGACAGTCTATCACTATGTAGTCGTAGGAGTCGAGCAGCGTGGCGACGCCGTCTTTCAGCACGGACTCCCTGCCCGTTCTCCCGACCAGCTCCACCTCGGCCCCGAAGAGGTCCACCTTGGACGGCACCACGCTCAGGTGAGCAAGCGGGGTGGGCATTACCAGCTCGGCCAGCGTAAGGTTGCCCGTGAAGAGGTCGTATATGCTCGTCTCCAGGCCGTCCCTGTCCACTCCGACGCCGCTCGTGGTGTTGCCCTGCGGGTCCGCGTCGATCAGCAGGACCTCTTTCTCGGCCGCCGCGAACGACGCGGAGATATTGACGGCGGTGGTGGTCTTGCCGACCCCGCCCTTCTGGTTGGCCACGGCTATTACCTTTGCCCTGCCCATGCCGCACATCCTTTCAGCTTGCAACGCCTTGAAATCGTTGGAGAATACAACATTAACGAGGGGTATCCCATTAGAGGGATATGGGGCATTTTAGCGGTAAGAACCAATTAAGTCAAGAAAAAGCTGATACTTCTTTTTTGTCATTCTGAGCGAAGCGAAGAATCCCGGGTTTAATCCTGTATTAAAGCAACCCCGTGATTCTTCGTCGCCGCTGGCTCCTCGGAATGACAGACGGTTTATTGTTATGTTCCACGTGGAACAACCTCACGCCTTGCGGAGCACGAGAAGCCTTCTAACGATGTCCGAAAAGGGAAGCGAGACGCTCTCGTCACGGACGGCCTCCCAGCCTGGTGTAGGTTCCCACAGCGAGCCCGGCCCGAGCGACTGTATAAGCAGGCCGCCCGGCTTAAGCAGTACAGCCGCATGCGGCAGCAGAAGCGGCAGGTCCTTGAACGCCCGGGAGAACACGGCGCCGAACCGGCCCGGATACTCAAGGACGAGGGACTCGACCTTCTCTTCGAGCACGGACACGTTGGAAAGGCCGAGGGACCTTATGACGTGCTTCATGAAACTCCCCTTCTTGCGGGACGGATCGAGGAGCGCCATGGCCATTTCCGGCCTTGCCACCGCCAGCACCAGGCCGGGAAAGCCCGCGCCGGTGCCTATGTCTATGGCTTCGATACCGCCAACCGGTAGCACCCTGCAAAGCGCGAGCGAGTCGAGAAAATGCTTTATCGCGGCTTCGCGCGGCTCGTCTATGGAGGTGAGGTTCACCTTCTTGTTCCATTTGAGGAGTTCTTCGAGGTAGGCGACGAGGGCGCCAATCTGGCCGGGGGTTAGGTTCACCCCTAGCTGGACAGCGCCTTCTTTTATGATGCCGGCGGGTTTCATGTATTCCTTTTTAGCCCCACCAGCAGTATCGCTACCGCTGCGGGCGTGATCCCCGGTATGCGTCCGGCCTGCCCGACACTCCTGGGCCTTATCCGCTTGAACTTCTGCATGACTTCCAAAGATAGTCCGCTCAGGGCATCGAAGTCGAAGTCATCGGGTATCAGCTTGTGCTCGTAGTGGCCGAGCCTGTCCACCTCCCGCGCCTGCCTGCGAATGTAACCGTCGTATTTTACAAGGATTTCAACCTGTTCCTTAGCGGAGGCGCATAGTTCGTAATCGGGCGGTGAAAGGGTCTCTATCAGGCCGTAGTACGCTTCCGGTCGCCTTAAAAGCTCCTCAAGGGTCATGTCCGTATCTTCATGGCGCACCCTTGTGCTCCTCAGGCGAACCATCTCTTTTTCTATATTGTCCTTCTTGCGCCTAAAACGGTCGAACGTATCATCGCCCACCAGCCCCAGCTCGTGTCCCTTTTCCATCAGCCGCAGGTCCGCGTTGTCCTCCCGGAGGAGCAACCGGTACTCCGCGCGGGACGTAAACATTCGGTAAGGCTCATCCGCCCCTTTGGTAACCAGGTCGTCTATCATCACCCCTATATATGCCTCGTCCCGGCCTAAAACGAGGGGCTCAAGCCCCTTGACGGACTGCGCCGCGTTTATCCCGGCTACAAGGCCCTGTCCCGCGGCCTCCTCGTACCCGGAAGTGCCGTTAATCTGGCCCGCATGAAAAAGTCGTCTGACTTTTTTCGTTTCGAGCGTATTATAAAGCTCTGCAGGTGAGACAAAGTCGTACTCTATGGCATAGCCCGGCCGCATCATCTGCACGTTTTCGAGGCCCGGTATGGTATGCAGGAGCTGAAGCTGGACGTCCGCGGGCAGGCTGGTAGATATCCCATTCGCATAATACTCGGTCGTATCGTAGCCCTCCGGCTCCAGGAATATCTGGTGCCGGGCCTTATCGGCGAAGCGCACCACCTTATCCTCGATGGACGGGCAGTACCGCGGGCCTACGCCCTTTATCACCCCTGCGTAGAGCGGCGAGCGGTGCAGGCTGTCTGTTATTATCCTGTGGGTTTCCTCGTTAGTGTATGTAACGTAGCACGGGAGCTGGACATTGGTAATGCGTTCGGTCGAAAACGAGAACGCAGGAGGCGGGTCGTCCCCCGGCTGAGGCCTTAACCGTGTAAAATCTATGGACTTTGCGTCCAAACGGGGCGGCGTACCGGTCTTCAGCCTACCTATTGGGAAGCCTAATTCCGCAAGGGATTCGGATAGTCCGACCGCCGGGAACTCCCCAGCGCGGCCTGCCGGGAAGCTCACTTCCCCTATGTGGATAAGTCCGTTCAGGAACGTACCGGTGGTCAGTACCACCGCCTTTGCCCTATAAGTTATCCCCAGGTGGTCAACAACCCCCCTCACCTGCCCGACCTCCACTTCGAGCCGCACTGCCATCCCCTGCTTGAGGTCGAGCCCCTCCTGCCGCTCTATCGTCTCCTTCATGGCACGGCGGTACCACTGCTTGTCCGCCTGTGCGCGGGTTGCCCGGACGGCAGGCCCCTTGCGTGTGTTCAGACGCCTGAACTGGATCCCGGTCCTGTCGGTGTTCCTGGCCATCTCTCCGCCGAGGGCGTCTATCTCTCGTACGATGTGACCCTTGGCCAGTCCCCCGATTGCCGGGTTGCAGGACATCTGGGCGACGGAGTCGAGGTTCATGGTCATAAGCATGGTGGCGCAACCCATACGTGCGGAGGCGAGCGCCGCCTCACAACCCGCGTGACCCGCACCTACCACTATGACGTCGTATTCTTTATTGAAGGTATGCATAGTTTAACGTTCCACGTGGAACACAATAGTAAAGCTACCCAAGCAGATCCCTCGGCTACGCTCGGGACGACAACTTCCAGTAACAGCAAGGCGATGAAATAGCGCACGACATAAGACTGCCATCGCTCCCCTGTGGATAATCCCATCGAAACAAGCTATTTTAATAGTGTTTTCGCTATGTTACGACAAATAGAGATTTAATTTGTTTAAACGTCAAACATGGAATATAATTGATTTCGTAAAACAGTATCATCCAATTTAATTCTTCTAATGCTCAATAAAAAAGGAGGCTGTTTTGTTCACCCAACTTCTTTATGATTATGCCAATAGAGTTTTGGCTTTGCATGATACATCCGTTAAACTTGCTATTATCGTGTTATTGTTGCTTATTATTTCTTTAAGGAAAACTATTGCCAACAAAATATATAGCGTTAGAATCGACCACAAGAACAAACAATATGAATACAAGGGAAATTCTTTTCTATTAGGAGCCATTCATATGCTTTATTATCGAAAAACCAAGTGATTTCAAGGCACAGCAATTAAACAACCTCTAATTTATTCTATCGTACTCTCGCCTCACTTTCCTATGCAAAACTCGTTGAATATCTTGTTCAGCACATCGTCAGGCGTGGACGCGCCCACGATCTCCCCTACGGCGTCAAGCGCGTCTTTGAGCTCCATCGCAAGGAGCTCGGCCGACAGCCCCTCCCCGCACCCAGTGTCGAACCGCGCGAGCGCCGCCTCGGCCTTCTCGAGCGCCAACCTGTGCCGCAGGTTTATGGCGACCTCGGGAAGCTTCGCCTCACCACCGCCGAATGCAAACTCCTTTACACGCGCAGTCAGGGCCTCCAGACCATCACCCGACTTTGCGGAAATACAGACAGGAACGTTATCCTTTAAAACGGCCCGCAAAGAAGACTCGCCTATCATTGCTGGCAAGTCTGACTTGTTGACGACCGGTATAAATACCTTTCCTTGAACTTTTTTTATAAGCGCTCTGTCTTCCTCCGTGATCTCTTGGCTCCCGTCCAGTACGAGCAGAACCAGGTCGGCCTGATTCATCGTCTCCTCGGAGCGGCGTATGCCCTCTTTTTCCACAATGTCGTGGCTCTGCCTTATGCCCGCAGTGTCTATTACTCTAACCGGCACTCCGGCCAGGTTTATCAGCTCCTCGACCGTGTCACGCGTAGTACCGGGTACGTCCGTGACTATCGCCCGGTCGGACCTCGCCAGCAGGTTCAATAACGAAGACTTCCCCACGTTCGGCCTGCCTACAATTGCGACACTGAGCCCCTCGCGTAGCACCCGGCCCTCGTCATAGGTGGATAGCAGGTTTGCCACTTTCTCGCGCGCATCGGCCCCTTTGGTGCGGAGCCCATCCATGGGAACGTAGTCTATCTCCTCCTCGGGGAAGTCTATTGAGACCTCCGTCAGCGCGAGGAGCGAGACCAGCGACTCCCTGAGTGATTCGAGCCGCCCTTTTAGGCCGCCCCTCAACTGGTTGACGGCTGCTGCAAGCGATAACTCGGTCCCCGCGGCAATCACGTCCATTACCGCCTCGGCCTGTGTCAGGTCTATCCGGCCGTTAAGAAACGCCCTTTTGGTAAACTCGCCCGGCTCGGCAAGCCGCGCACCGGCACTGACCGCGAGTTCCAGCACCTTCCGCACCGCCGCAGGGCCGCCGTGGCAGTTGATTTCGACTACGTCCTCCCTCGTGTAGGTCCTTGGCGCACGCATCACCGTCAAAAGGGCCTCGTCCACCGCCTCTTTTGTACCAGGCTTCACCACATTGCCATATATTAACTGGTGAGATTGCAATTTATTTCCCACTTTACTATTAATTGGGATGAAAATCAAATTGGCAATCTCCACAGCGGCGGGGCCGGACAGGCGCACTATCCCGATACCCCCCTGGCCCAGGGGCGTGGACACGGCGCATATGGTATCAGTGTGTTCGGGCATGGGGTCTCCATGGACAATAAGACGCATCTATATTATATGAACTTTTTTCTTATTAGAAGAAAAATCTTGTGCGGCAAATAAAGGGTGTTACTCTTTGGAGTACTTGTTTATATAGACCTGCTGCGCCATGGACAGGAGGTTGCTTATCGTGAAGTAGAGCACCAGGCCGCACGGCAGGTTTATGAACATGAACGTCATGACGACCGGCATGACCATCATTATCCTGTTCTGCGTGGAGTCGAGCGAGGTTGGGGTCATCTTCTGCATCACAAGCATCGAGACGCCCATCAGTATAGGCAGAATGTAGTACGGGTCCTTCGCGGAGAGGTCTGTCAGCCACCACATGAAAGGCGCATGCCTCAGCTCGATCGAGTTGTTCAGCACGTTGTACAAGGCGACGAAGACCGGTATCTGTATGACCATAGGCAGGCAGCCGCCCATTGGGTTGACCTTGTGCTTCTTGTAGAGGTCCATCATCTCCATGTTCATCTTCTGCGGGTCGCCCTTGTATTTCTCCTTCAACTCCGCCATGTGGGGCTGGAGCTTCTGGAGCCGCTTCATGGACTTCTGGCTCTTGTGCGTAAGCGGCGCGAAGATAAGCTTTATAATTACGGTAATTATTATTATCGCCCAGCCGTAGTTGTGCACAAGGCCGAAGAAGAACTTGAGCGCGATGAACACGGGCTTCGCTATAAAGGTGAACCAGCCAAAGTCGACCGCCTTCTCGAGCCCCCTGTCCAACGTCTTTAAAATATCGTATTCCTTGGGGCCGATGAATATAAGGAAGCTTTCCTTTGGGGAACCCACCTTTACGCCAGTATACCCCCAGTCGGTAGTGCCCTTGCCGACAACGGCGTCAATCCCAGCGTCGGGGGCAATTATAGCCATGAAGTACTTATCGGTTATGCCGGTCCAGCCCTGCTTGCCCTTGTATTCCTTCTGTGCCGCTATCTTCTCTGGGTTGTCCTTCTGCTTCTCGCCGTCCACAAGGGTAATTGGGCCCGTGAAACCGTAGCCCTTCTTGGCCTTCTCGGTCAGGCTGCCAAAGCTCTCGCCCATATACAGGGTATAACCCTTGTAACCTTCGACGGATATTTCGGAGCCCAGCTCGTATTTGCCGTTCGTGAATTTTATGGCCTTTATGATTTTTTTGCCGTCTAGGGCGGTATAAGTAAGCGTTAAGGTCTTGGACTCGTCCTTGCCCGTGAGGGTAATGCCGCTTGCGTCAGCGGAATAACCATAGCCGGCCGCCTCGGCCCAGGGTATGTTATCAGGTGCAACGGTAAACGGCCTCATGGACTCCTTATATACGACCATGTCCAGGGGCGCTCCGGCCGCGTCTGTGTACTTCTTCAGCTTCCAGCTTTTGACGGTACCGCCCTTCGTGGAGATTAAAGCGGTGTAGAGGTCGGTATCGACAATAATGTCTTTATCAAGTATGGAAACCGTAGGGGTTTGTCTGGGGCGTTCAGGAGTCTGCGGGGAGGCTTCTGCTTCTTTCTTTGTCGGCTGTGCCTGATTTGTGGTTACGGGCGCAACAGGCGGTCTTACGGGCGCGGGCGACGGCATGAAGTAGCTGAAAAGGACCAGCACTATAATAGACAACCCGACAGCTATAAGGGCACGTTTTTCCATTTTATATAAAAATTTCCGCCTTTACTCTATAATATTAAGGGACCGGGTCATATCCGCCCGGGTTGTACGGGTGGCACCTGAGAAGCCTCTTCAACGAGAGGGCACCACCTCTTATAGCGCCGTGTTTCTCCACCGCTTCATATGCGTACTCCGAACAGCTCGGGTAAAACCTGCATGAGGGGGGTAGAATCGGGGATAAAAACTTCTTATAGCAAATAAGGAAAAAAAGGAAAACTTTCTTCATTTTGTTATTTCAATCTTACCAGCAGGGAGCGCAGGTCCTGGCATATGTCGCCGAAGTCAGCCTTGTTTATCCGTCTCATGGCAACCAGCACAATCTCCGCCTTTGGATCGGACTCCGACAGGGTAACCCTCAGGGCCTCCCTTATACGGCGTTTTGCCCTGTTACGCTCCACCGCATTGCCTACCTTGGAGCTAACGGTCAACCCGACCCTCGTGGGCCTTTCCCCTGCGAAGCAATAAAAAAGCACCAGGTACCTGCCGACAAGCTTAACGCCTGTCTTGTAGATGCCCTGGTACTCCGAGAACCTTCTTATCCTCTGGTCCTTACCGAGTGAAAAGGACATGAGGTTTTTATGAGGTAAGCCTCTTCCTGCCCTTTGCGCGCCTTCTCCGGATAACGTTCCTGCCACCGGCGGTCGCCATCCTGCTCCTGAACCCGTGGGTCCTTTTCATCTTCAGTTTGCTCGGTTGGTATGTTACGCTCATCTGACCTGCTCCTTTCAAAAGTCTTTCGTAAAGGATAGAATTATATTTATATTCGCACAAAAGTCAAGTGAAATCAGGAATGCCCGTTTTGCTTTTTCCGGTTCGTTGTTATCCTATGTAATTAATTTAAAAAAATAGTAATGATAAAGAGTATGGCCTGTGGGAAGACGGGATAACCGCTGATGTGTTGTCTATATAGTGGTATCCGGGACAGAGAAGCTGTTGATAACCATAGCCGGTTGTTAAACGTTATCCACCGCTGCCGGGCCGGTCCAATTTAAAGAACAGTCATATCAACAGCTTATAAAACGGCCCATGCGCCATAGAAAAAACTTGATTAAAAGTTTGGAATTTGATATATTTATGTACCTTGCACAGACTTACGCAGCGGGCAACCAAAGACACCGCCAAAGACGTCGCCAAGGACGGCGCACAGGGTACCGGCGCCGACAGAAAAACCACCCGAAAAAAATATAACCTGAAGGTATTAGTTTTTAGAGGGCCGTTCCGGTGGTATTTCGTGCATTGTTCAAAGTCACGGAAAAACGAGGGTTTAAACCTGTGAAAAATGCGCCTCCCATGCCACCTAAAAAGGGTATAACAATCTTAAATATAAAGACTTATTGAGTTATTAACATCTGTGGAAAAAGTTGTGTGTAACTTGGCACCGCAGAGGCTTTATAAGTTCCGCTTTTAACAGGGGTTTTCAATTTTTAGGAAAAGTTCTCATGAATGAGGCTGTAAAGGATTTCTGGTTGGAGGCCCAAAAACGTATTTATAAGGAGATCAGCCGCCAGAATTATGATACATGGATCAAGCCGGTCAGGCTCCATTCCATTAGTGGAAGCGGCGTGATACTCGGGGTCCCGAACAAGTTCTTCAAGGAGTGGCTGCTCGACCACTACTACGACATACTGACCAGGACGATGAAGGAGATTCTGGAAAAAGACGACGTGACGCTCTCCTTCAGGATAGTAAAGTCGGACGGCGACAGCGACGGCGAGGTCCAGGAGCCGGAAAAAGAGCCGGTCACCGTGCCGGACGTCCCGAAGGTCCGCACGAAGTCGCACAGCCTAAACCCCAAATACACATTCTCCACGTTTGTGGTGGGCCCGTCAAACCAGTTCGCGCATGCCGCCGCGCTCGCGGTGGCCGAAAATCCGGGCAGGGCCTACAACCCGCTGTTCGTGTACGGGGGTGTCGGCCTGGGCAAGACGCACCTATTAAACGCGATATGCAGCGCGGTTAAGGAGCGTTCGCCCAAAACGAAGATAATGTTTTTGACCTCCGAGCAGTTCACTAACGAACTCATCTCCTCCATCCACTACAACCGGATGACGGAGTTTCGGAACAAGTACAGGGGCGCGGACGTGCTCGTGATAGACGACATACAGTTCATAGCGGGCAAGGAGCGTACGCAGGAGGAGTTCTTCCATACCTTCAACACGCTCCACGAGGAGTCCAAGCAGATAGTGCTGTCCTCGGACCGCATCCCGAAAGAGATGCCGGACATGGAGGAG
>Ga0334722_10001298_pt1 | contig 32015 bp, 27 predicted proteins | sample C3_bottom_MG_FD_207210 | JGI IMG/M metagenome (GOLD analysis project Ga0334722, IMG submission 207210) | Sediment microbial communities from Yellowstone Lake, YNP, Wyoming, USA - C3_bottom | ecosystem: Environmental > Aquatic > Freshwater > Lake > Sediment | place: USA: Wyoming | collected... | reverse complement strand
CTGGGAAACTCCACAAGATCCGATTTAAACCTGCTCTCTTTGAGAAATTATATGTCGATGAAATTAACTCACCGGAATTAGCATAACTTTGCGGTAAAATTGTGGTAAAATAGTAGCCCGTCATGTCAATAAAGTTTGATTCAGTAAAACTTCCGCCGGTATTGACTGAGCGCGAAGTAACCGAATTGGTGCCATCCCAGTTGATATTATTATAAACGGCATTATCGGGATTAGACTCGCAGTAAATATCATAATGGCGATTAGTAACTGAACCTTGAGATGATAGATATAAACGATATTGATGAGTAGATGTTAAAGTTAAATTGCCCGGAAAATTTATTGCTTTCCACTGGAAGGTTGTCGTCAAAGCCGCTCCTGTAATCGAACTGTCATCTACAATGTTAGCGCTGGTAGTCAGATCCCTTAAAACCACTCTTAAAGCGGCAGCAGGATTTTGATTCGCGCTTTTAGCAATATAAAGATTGAGATTACTAATGGTCATATCGGAATTAACAGTAAATTTCTCGCCCTCAAAATTTGCTCCAAAGATTGAGCGCGCTTCAAAAGAGTCAAAGGGATTGCCCTCAAAACTTCCGTCATTAAATCCTAAAACATAAATCGGTTCCTGATTTTGGACTGCCCACGAGCCACTGAAGAATAATGTGTTTTGATTGACATCTATCGCTTGATTTTGCGGCACAAGATTATTCTGAGGAGCTGAATTTCTGATATCAATATAACGATTACCGTTAGGAGCAGTGCCTGAATCGTACTGGACGACAAGATGATAAACTGTGCCGGAGGTTACATTGATTGCTACGGGTAGATTAACTACCTGCCAGCCGGTGGTTGAAAAAGCAGCGGTCTGTGACCCGAGATAAATCCCGGAAGGCGAACCGCTAGAATCAGCCTGAATACCATAACGATAATTTATCGCCCCAGAGTTACTGGCATTATTAAGATAAACCCTAAGCTGATTTAGAGAACCTGTCTTTTGAGCTGTAAATCTCATATCATCTCGTTTAGCTGCTGTATTCAATCTGCCAATTGTCCCGGTTGAGGTAAGAAGAGAGCGATTACCGTAATTTCCAGTTCCACCTGAACCGGTTTTTGCGAGTAGTAATGCTCCCGCGGAAGTTAAAGGATCAATATTACTTAATGAGGAATAGGTATTAGCCGGAGGACTTTGCCAATTCACGCCTACTCCGCCAGACCAATCGGTCTGTGTCCAGAGCTGGTTAGACCACCGAGAAAAGTATTCAGTAATAGTTATTGGTGTTCCTCCAGTAGCCGTAACTATTGATCTTACTCTTTGCGTACTCGGGTCATCTCTGGAAGCAGTATAAGACGATTCGATATTGCCCGCACCGTTACTGGAAGAGCGAGAAACATTATCAATCATTATTGACCTTCTAAATGTTACCCCATTTTGAGTAATGTCCTCGGGACCTGTAGCTAATTGCCAACTAGAGCCATTCAAAACCAAATGATAAGGATTGAAAATGGTTTTATTGGATGTATTTAAGGGAAAATAAATATTATTCCAATCCTGCTCTTTTAAGGCTCGAGCCGCTTCAATTTGCTCTTTGGCTAAAAAAGTAGCTGTTTCGTCTTTTTGAGATTTCGCTACGCCCATAGAACTAGTGAGTAAGAGCGGAATAATCGCAGTCATCAAAATTGCCAAAATACTGATTCCGATTAAGACCTCTATCAGTAACTGGCCAGACTTAAATTTTAATCTTTTTTCAGTAATCAATTCTTCCTTCCGAATTAATAGTAAGTTGCGATGAAGTATTGCCTGTAGTTGCAGTAAGCGTCACCGTTCCTCCTTGCAAAGTAGTTACTTTGCCTTTTTCAAACGCAATCTCGGCCGGCCTGCCAAAATTATAGGTGATTCCAACTCCGGTCGGCATAATTTTTACTTGATTAGTAGGATCCGAAGAGTTAAAGCCTGAACCGCTGTCCTGATAAATAATTGCTTTTGAATTATCAAAATGGACTCCCCAAGGTTTATCGCCGATATTTGCTGCCGAATTACTTTGAGCTTGGCGTAACGCACCTAAAACAAGGCTCTGGCCGCTTTGCATGCTTGAGCCCTTAGAAAAATTAACTAAACTTAGAGAAGATAGACCAATCAAAATTCCTAAGATTGAGATAGTAACAATAGCTTCGATTAGAGTGAAAGCCTTTTTCATATTGATCCAATCAACTGATATACCGGTAAAATAATCGATATTGCCATTCCGCCAATTGCCAAACCGACAATAACCAAAAGAATTGGCTCAATCAAACCTGTCATATTTCTAAGACTGCTGTCTACTTGTTCTTCGTAAAAATCAGCGACGTTTAAAAGCAAAGTATCAAGTTCGCCGGTTTTCTCACCTACCTGCATAACCGATACTAAAAGTTCGGGAAAAAGTTTTTCGTTTCTTCTGAAAGCGTTGGTTAAAGAAACTCCTTTAGCGATATCTTCCTTAGCATCTTTGGCTAATTTTTGAAACTCATTTAAGCTTAAAGATTGGGAAGTAATTTCCAAGCCTTTAATAATTGGTACGCCGCTTTTTAAAAGGTTCCCTAAAGTGCGGGAAAATCTCACCAATTCCATTTGGTGGACCATCGTTGAAATAATCGGAATATGGAACACAAGTTGATTTAGAAATTTCCTGACGGAGTTTTGCCTTAAAAGAATAACAATTCCTATTGCTAAAACTATAGCCACAGCAATTGTCAAAATTGGTCTATAACCCAGAACTCGACTAATAAAGAAAACTATTCTGGTCGAAACAGGTAATTGTAGATTTGAGCTTTCAAAAATTGTAACTAGTCTTGGCAAAACAAAAGTCATTAAAAGAACAACAACACCAATCAAACCGACAATTAAAACTATTGGATAAGCAAAGGCTCCTTTAATTTTCGAGGTAAGACTGTAGTCTTTTTTTAGTTGTATCGATAATTGTCCCAAAACTTCGGAAAGCTTACCTGAAGCCTCGCCGGATTTAACAAGACTTATAAAGACATTATTAAAATCTTTCGGAAAATTTGCTAAACCTTCGGAAAGAGGTTTGCCGTTTTCCAAACCAAAACGAATATCGGAAAGTACTTGTTTAAAATAGGGAGTTTTGCTGTCTCTTGCGATAACATCAATCGCCTCTGTCATAGAAACACCTGCTTTAAGCATAATAGAAAGATTTTCAGCAAAAGTAATTCGATCTAAAGCGGTAATTTTACCACCGAACACTTTTTGCAAGCTTTGAGTTTTCTCTTTAACAGAGAGAACCAATAACTTTTGGCTTTTTAAAAAATCTATCACCGCTTGGCGATCAACTGCTTCCATCTCCGATGTTTGCAATTTCCCCTCATTGTCCGATGCCGTATATTCAAAAAAAGGCATCTCGTCGTTCCTCCTCGATGTAAACTATTCTCTTGTAACTCGTAAAATTTCTTCTAAAGTAGTTTCCCCTGCCTCAACTTTTGAAAATCCATCCTCAACCATTGTTACCATTCCATCTTTAAGGGCTTGGATTTTAACTTTATCTTCAGAAATATGAGACGAAATTAATGTCTGCATTGCTGGTGTTATTTCTAAAACCTCAAAAATACCAATTCTTCCCTTGAAACCAGAGCCACCGCATTCTTTACAACCATTGCCTTTATAAAATTTATTGGGAATACGCACTTCACGACTGCCGCTTAAAGCTTTGACGGCTGAAGCAAGTCTGGTTTTCTCTTCTTCGCCTAAGGTAATCGAAACAACACAAGCTTTACAAATTTTTCTCACCAGTCTTTGGGCAACTATTAAATTCAATGTCGAAGCTAGCAGAAACGGTTCAACGCCCATATCAACCAAGCGCGGAATAGCACCCGGTGCATCATTAGTATGTAGGGTAGATAAGACCAAATGACCAGTGAGCGCCGAGTGAATTGCCATATCAGCGGTTTCCTTATCACGAATTTCTCCGACCATTAAAATATCCGGGTCCTGACGTAAGAGACTTCTTAAACCATCGGCAAAGGTTAAATTAATTTTAGGGTTAACCTGAATCTGATTGACGCATTTAATATCGTATTCAATTGGATCTTCAATCGTCGATATATTAACTTCGGGACGGTTTAGAATATGTAAAATTGTATATAAAGAAGTTGTTTTGCCAGAGCCAGTAGGCCCAGTTGAAAGAATCATGCCATGAGGCTGTTTGATAGCAGCATCAACTAACTTTAGATTTTTTTGTGAAAGACCCAGTTCTTCAAGAGTAAGAAATCTTTCCGATTCTTCAAGGAGACGAAGCACAATTTTTTCACCATAAAACGCGGGGATGATAGAAACACGAACAGCCGTACTGTGGCTTTCTGTTTCGTAACGGAAACGGCCGTCTTGAGGTAGCCGATGCTCGTCAATTTTAAGATCGGATAAAATTTTAATTCTGGCGATAACTGCCGGATGAACATTGGTTGGCAAAGTGATAATATCTCTAAGTTGTCCGTCAATACGAAAGCGCACCAAAAATTCCTTAGGTAAACGCTCCATATGAATGTCTGAAGCACGTTGCGAAATCGCATACTCAATAATTGTATTTAAAATATTAATTACCGGAAGATCTTTTGCCATTTGCTCTATATCTTTACCTTGAGCTTTTGACTTTTGGACGTTTTCGGAAATTATCTTGGTAAAATCAGAAGCAATAGATTTTTTATACGTCCCCAAAGCCTCTCGTAAATCAGTTGCTGTCGTGATATAGGGAATAATCTGTTTACCGGTTTCCTTTTTTAGAAAATCAATAGTATTTAAATCGCCAGGATCTTCCATAGCAATCTTCAGTTTTCCTTCACTTTCCTCAAAAGGAATGAGTTTACGTGATTTGGCAATTTCTTCAGTTACTTCTTTTAGAACTTCATCAGGAATTGTAATCTTTTTTAATGAAACAAATTTTACTCCAAAATAATCTGCCAAAATCTCTGCCAGATATTCTTCAGAAACATTGCCATGTTCAACTAAAATATTAGTGATTTCTCGATCAGTTTTCTCTGCCTCAGATGCTGCTTTTTCATATGCCTTCTCATCGATGAAACCAGACGAAAGAAGAGTCTTCTTCAATTCATCATGGGGGATGTGAAGCATTATGCCCCTCCTAAACTAAATGTAGATTCTCCAAAAATTTCTGATAAAACGGAAAAACATTTAAAATATTCACAGTAATTGTTGCAAACAATAAAAAAGGAATTAATGATATTTTATCTTGCTTTCTTGCCCGAATAATCTGCCAAAGAATTGCCAAAAATAACCCCAAAAGGATTACTGGCAAGATATTACTTATACCAGTAATTATACCGATTGAAGCTAAAATCAAGGGAAATTCTTTCTCCACCAGAGACTTCTTATAACGTAATAAAGACCATCCTGCAAGATAAAGAATTACTGCTAATATCAGAACTTCCCCAACACTTTCGGCTGCAATAACCAAATGATTTACAAAGAAACTGTTACTACCAGAAAGAAGATATGTTGCCAGGGATGATTTTTTAATTGCCAGATAAAGTAAAAAAAGCGATACAGTGTTCTTTATCAGAAATACCGCTAAAATCACCCCAAACGCATATCTTATGAATCTTTTTAAAAGATTTTCTTTCCAAAAATAGATGAGCAAAACTAAAACAATAGAGACAATTCCGAAACAAATCCAGTAATTCAGCTCAGTTCCCAGTCTTATATCCAAACTACCTCCGCTGTTTAGTAGTTTGCATCAGTGAGAATAGTCAGGTCTGTACCAACTTCATAAATACCGGTGCTATTTCCACCATCGGCTGCATGCTTGGGCGTATTATCTGAATGCTCAAATTTGCAGTCAATTTCGTAAGTATTATTGGCTGAAACGCCAAAAACATAATGATAAGTGCCATCATTGACTGGATCTACCGGCAAAGCCGCTATAGGCGCTCCGGAAGTAACTGCAGTAAAATCAAGACCTGTTATCCAACCACTGCCATTATTTAATCTACGCGTTGCATCAGTCCCGGTGGTTGACTTAAAAGGACCACCTAAACTGGCTATTGTCTTATTGTCAGCCAGATAAAGATTGACCGCCGTTGCTAAGCTTGTAACATCAGAAAATCTCTGTGAATCACGAGATTTCGCTAACATTTTAGCCGGGTTGATCGCGACAATAATGATAATTGCCAAAATTGCGATAATGGCGATAACAATCAACAATTCAATTAACGTGAAACCACGTTTGTTCTTCAAAATCACCTCCTTCAAAATTAGTTTATTATTTTTTAATTGGGCCTTCTTTGCCCTTTAAAAGATTTTCAATTTTAGCGACAACTTCTTGGGGTGTAACTTCCGATTTTAGAAGATAATCAACTGCCCCCAGTTTGAAACATTCAAAGACTGCGTCTTCTTGGTCAAAATTCGTCAACATCAGAACTGGTGTTTTAAAAGTAGATGCCTGACTACGGATTTTCTTAAATACAGAAATACCATCAAGTTTCGGAAGCATTAAATCCAAAACTATCAAATCAGGTGGGTTGTCTGTGGCTTTCTTAAACCCCTCTTCCCCGTCATAAGCAATCTCAACTTCATAACCATCAGACTTAAACTTACGTTCGTACATTTTTACTAAAGTAACGTCGTCTTCCACTAAAAGCAATTTGGCCTTAGCCATTCTGTTCCTTTACTCTATTGTAAAAGAAGTATTAAAATGTTGCAAGCGGCCCCTCGACTATACTCGGGGTAAACTAAATCTGAATGTTGAACCTTTGCCTTCAACAGATTCCACCCAGATTTTTCCTGCCATCATCTCCACAATCTGCTTAGTGATCCATAAGCCCAAACCGGTTCCGGTAATCTGGCGGGTTTTATCAGTTTTTACTCGATAAAATTTAGAAAATAATTTTGCTTGACCTTCTTTGGAAATGCCCAGGCCAGTATCTTTGACTGAACAAACTATTTCTTGGTCTTTTTTCTCCAGTGAGACCGTTACCGAACCTTTTTCAGTATATTTTATCGCGTTGCCAATAAGATTTATTAAAACTTGGCGGGTGCGATCAGGATCGGCCTTCACTTCAGGAATTTCCGGCTTTTGATATATCAATTCTATATTCTTCTGTTTAGCTTGAATTGATAATTCTTTGATGATATCTGTTGTAAGTTGCGATAGATCCATTGGCACAGGCTTATATTCAATTCTCCCCTGCTCAATACGACCGACATTCAATAAATCATCAACTAAATCTGCAAGTTTTTGCGTAATTCCCGTCATTTCTTGCAAAGTTTCCTTTGTTTCATCATTTACGCCGCCCGTGTCCCCTGCTAAAATCATATCCAAATAACCCTTAACACCGGTAATTGGCGTGCGAAGCTCATGAGTGGCGATAGAGATAAGTTCCTGCTTCATAACTTCGACTTCTTTTTCTTTCGTAATATCCGAAAAGACACAAATCACTCCCATAATTTCGTCATCGGCATCGAAAGTGGCAGCAACAGAAAATCTCGCCGGAAAGGTTGTGCCGTCATGACGAGTGATGGAAACTTCAGTTAAAACTTCCGGCTTACCCGTTTTCAGAACCCTTCCAACAGGAGAATTTTCTACTTTCAAAGGTCCTTTTTTATCAGTTGGCTTTAATGTTTCATAAATCGTTTTACCAAAGAGTTCTTCTTTTAGAAAACCCGTAAAATTTTGGCCGGCGTCATTCAGCAAAATAATCTTTTCGTCTTTACCCACGGCAACGACACCTTCGCCTATTGAAGTCAGGAGAGACTCATCTTTTTTGCGTTCTTCTTCAATCTCACGGTACATATAGGAAGAACTGACGACTACCGCAGCCTGAGAAGACAAGATTCCAAAAAGCCTTAAATCTTCATTTTCAAAATTAGCTTCGTTTTTTGAAAAAACATGAAGTACGCCTAAAGTTTGCGATTTTACTTTCAAAGGCGCTGCAAGAACACTTTTTACATCAGTTAGCTTCGCCCTCAGGAGAGTTTCTTGTGTTTCGGGATTTAGTTTTTCAAGCATAAGAGGTGTGCCTTTGCAAAAAACCTGGCCCGTAATTCCTTCGTCTGAACGGGTACGAAAATCACGAACTTGGCTTTCGGTTAAATTGAAAGCCGGTTTTACGGCTTTAAGTAATTTATCATTATGATCGAAAAGCGCCAGCACACCCCTATCGCCTTCCATTTGTTTGGTAATCGTAGCGATAATCGAAAGAAGAGTTTCCTCAAAATTAAATAAAGTCGCAACTGATTGGGAAATCTGGTTTAAAGAAGAGAATTCTGAAAGTTTTTTTCTGTTTTCTAAAAGAAGTTCTGCCGATTGAATGCTGATAATCGCAAGAGCAGATTGATTGGCGATTACAGAAAATAAATTAACATCACTTTCAGAAAAATTCCTTTCTTTTCTGGCAAAGATTGAAATTACACCGACAACTTGGTGGCGCACCAACATCGGCACTGTAATGAGCGCATGGAACTGACCTTCGGCTAAAGCTTTTGAAGCGATTTGAGTTTTAGACAAATCGTTCTCAACAACTGGTTTTTGGCTGTGAACTGCCTGCCAGGAAATGCCGCCTTTTCCCTCCGGAATTGGCGGTTCACTCATGATTTCCTCGCCAAGACCGCGCGCAACTTTACGGATCAAAAAGTCATCTTTTAAAAACATGATTGTCCCGGCGTCAACATTCATAATTTCAAGTATTTCAGAAAACAGCGGCTCCCAGAGCGCATCTAAATTAGAAGCTTTTGCAGCTATTTGAGAAATTCTATATAAAGAAGAGATTTCAGTTTTGTCAGATTCTATTTGCCCCTCCTCGGATTTTTTACTTAATATTCAGCTCTTGTCTAATCGTTTTTACCACATCCTCGGCCGAAGTTTTGTATTTGACAAGATAATTCTTGACTCCCAAACTGTGAGCTTCTTGAATAAAAACGTCTGATGTCCCCAAATTTGTCAAGATAACAATGGGGATATTCTTTGTTTCCGGCACAGCTTTTAAATTCTTGATTACTTCAAAACCATCAACCGCCGGCATCATAATATCAAGTAAAATTAAATCTGGTTTTTCACGCGGCGCGGCAATTAATCCTTCTCCGCCAGAATACGCCGCCACAACTTCGAAACCTTCGTGCTGTAATTTTTTCGTATACATCTTCACTAAGGTCTCGTCATCCTCCATAATGAGAATTTTAGGCATATATGCCTCCAGTTATTTTATATATCCTTTTATTTTTTCCACAATTTGTGCTGGAGTAAAATCAGATTTAATCAAATAATCAACTGCCCCTAGTCCTTGACCTTTCTGGCGATCTGCCTCGCCGCCGCCTAAATTAGTCGACAAAACCACCGGGACATCTTTCATTTTTGGATTTTCCTTAATCTTCTTTAGTACTTCAAAACCATCGACTTTAGGTAACATTACATCTAACAGCACTACTGCCGGCACTTCTGCAATAGCAGAAAGCTTGTCAATTGCTTCCTGACCATCAACTGCCGATTCCACAGTAAAACCGTCCTTTTCGAATTTTTTAGAGTACATTTTTAACAAAATCGGATCGTCTTCTACAATAAAAATTTTAGCCATACGTCCTTTCTAACTTCATTATTATACTTATAAAGTTAATTAACTAAAGGGAAGCTTACAGAAAATGTGCTTCCTCTCTCTGGCGTAGATTCTTCAAGCCAAACTTTGCCTGATTGCGCTTCAGCTAAATTTTTGGCCATATATAAACCTAATCCAGTGCCTTTTCTTTGACCTGAAAGCGATAGATTTTCCTTAGTAAAAATCTCAAAAAGATTACCCTGATTTTCTTTTTTAATTCCAATACCTGTATCTTTAATATCGACTACCGCTTCGTCATTTGTCTTACGTAGATTAATTTCAATCGTCCCTTCATCGGTAAACTTGATAGCGTTAGAAATTAAATTCATAATCACTTCTCTTAATCTATCCGGATCGGCTGAAACAAAAATCGGCTCTTGGGATTTATGATAAATTAAATTAATCTTTTTATCTCTTGCAGGAATGCCAAAATCGTGGGTAAGTAGTTCAATGTTCTCTGTCAAATCAACTTTTCCGATATTCAATTTTATTCGTTTTTCTTGAATTGCAACTGTTTTTGACATTCTGTCTACCAATCTGATTAGACGGTCATTGGCAACATAAGCCTGAGCAATATATTCACGAACATCATCAGAAATTTCGCCGGCATCGCCGTCTAGAATCATTGATAAATAGCCTTTAACGCCAGTCATAGGGGTGCGAAGTTCATGAGACATAACAGCTAAAAATTCGCGTTTCTGGCCTTCTAATAAATCTTTTAATTGTTGATTTCCTTCGTCCATAGTTATCGAAAATTATTTAAGTCTTCAGGCTCGGAAGAGTTTTCTTCTTGAGGAGGATAATTCGGCTGAGACTCTGGGTATTGATATTGCTGCGGTGGCGCTTGTGGTTCAGATCGCTGATAGCGTTTAGGGAAACTTGCGCCTGCGCGCCTGAAATTATGACCGGGTGCTTCTTGATTCATCGGTGCATGAGCTTGAGCTCTTTCGTGATCCAAAGAAACCGGATCGATTAAAACATCGCGAGGTTTAGCGCCTTCTGCCGGCCCAATGACACCTTCTTCCTCAAGCATATCTAAAAGCCGGGCAGCTCGAGCATAACCCACTCGCAGCCTTCTCTGCAATAAGGAAGCCGATCCCTTGCCAGCCATCACCACCGTTTCTTTAGCATCCTGATAAAGTTCGTCTTCGGCCATAAGTTCACCTGACGGACCTTTATCCATCCCAGTACGATATGCCAAAATTGTCTCGTCATAAGCCGGCTGGCTTTCTTCTTTTAGAAACTGGGTAACTTTGTCAACTTCTTTGTCAGTAACTAATACACCCTGAATACGACGAGGTTTACCAAGTTCATTACCAATATAAAGCATATCGCCGTTGCCTAAGAGTTTTTCAGCGCCGGAGTTATCCAAAATTGTCCTGGAGTCGATTTGAGAAGCAACGGCAAAAGCAATGCGGTTAGTAATGTTTGCTTTAATTAAGCCGGTGATAACGTCGACTGAAGGACGCTGGGTGGCAACGACAAGATGAATACCAACAGCACGCGCCATTTGCGCTAAACGGACAATTGCTGCTTCAACTTCATTACCTGCTTGGGCCATTAAATCGGCTAACTCATCAATAAAGACAACTATATAGGGCAGTTTGCCATTAGGCGTCGGACTTTGATTATAAGCTTCAATATTACGTCTTGCTGTGTCTTGCAACAATCTGAAACGCCTGTCCATTTCTGCCACCAGCCAACGAAGAGCGGAAACTGTTTTATCAACATCAAAAACTACAGGGCAAAGAAGGTGAGGAATACCATTATAATGAGTAAATTCAACTCGTTTTGGATCAACTAAAATAAGCCGCAAATCCTGCGGTGAATTCTGATAGAGTAAAGATAAAATCATCGCATTAATTGCAACTGATTTACCCGAACCGGTGGCGCCGGCAATTAAAAGATGGGGCATAGTTTTGAGATCGGTAGCAACGGCGTGGCCGGCAACATCACGACCCATAGCTAAAGTAAGGTTACTTTTAGTGTTTTTAAAATTTTCATCTTCTACAATTTCTCTTAAAGTAACTAAGGCTTTTGCTTTGTTAGGAATTTCAATGCCAACAACCGATTTTCCGGGGACCGGAGCTTCAATACGAATCGGGTGCTGGGCCAAAGCAAGTGCCAAGTCATTTGCACGAGCAGTGATAGCATTTAATTTAACTGCTGCTGCGGGTTTTAAAGTGTATTGAGTAACAGTCGGGCCAACATTAACATCGCCCATAGTCACTGCTACTCCAAAATCAGCTAAAGTCTTTTGAATAATTTCGACATTTTTGGCAATATTGCCAGAAGTAGCTTTGCCTGATCCGGCATCCAATAAATCGATTGGCGGAAAATTCCAAGGTTTTGCCCCTTCGGGATATGCTGAAAGTGCTCCTTGTGGCCGAAGTTGTTGGCGATTCTGCAATGTTTGAAAAACTGAAGCCCGAGGTTCATTCACTTTAACACCAGCGTCCTCGCGATTGGGACCGTATTTTTCCCATAGTTTCTTAAGCGAAGTATTAAAAGCAATTAACAAAGCAACAATTGTTAATCCAAAAAGGACAATTAAACTGGCGTAAACGCCAATCAGGTGAACAAAGATACCTCGTACACCGGAACCTACTGCTCCGCCTAAGGGATAGATAAGTGCGGGAAGAAAAATCATTGCAAGAACAGTGCCTAAAGTCGAGATGGGCTTTACCTGAAAACGACTTGTCCAAAGAAGCGCCACTCCATAGCCAAGAAAAATAAGAGGCACAAAAAAGCCCAAAATTCCCCAGCCATTAATAAAAAGTCTGATGAGAACGTGACCAAAATTGCCGGCAAGACCGAAAAGACCTAAGAGAACAATTATCCCAATAATTAACAAAACAACCGCAATAATTTCCCGGGTAGTATCCGGATTCATTGTCCAATCCATTCCTTGCCATATAGAAAGTTTTTGGCCCTTCCTGTGGTATTTTCTGGCCATTTTAAAAATCCCTCCGATTAAGTGCTAGGCCCCCCTGATTAAAAAATCAAGAGTAACCTAGCAACTTAATTATATCATTTCTAGAGGAAAAAATCAATTTACTATATCGTGATAATACTCTATTATTTCTAACCTTTAATTATTGTTTTAGTTTTAATATTTTTGCAATTTACAACGTATTATATGGGTTAACACTTGACATTCATTGACATGTGTTTTATACTTATATAATCCCATAGTAAATTGTGGATAACTTCGAAGGAGGTTGTCCTAGCACCTTAGACAAAGGAGGGATTAAGGCTTACATCTTACTGTTTTCCTTTGAGGAATACGGTAGGATATGAACTCAATAAGCCTACAATTCAAAAAAGCGCGTCGATAGGTTTTAATTAAAATTATTATGAGCCAATTCGCATCGCGCTTTTTTGTTTGGGAAAGATATCAAAAATCAATTCTATATGATAATATAGTTTTATGATAAGATTAGCCAATAAAAATGACAAAGAACAAATCTGTAAATTACTTAACGAAATGCAGGATTTTTTGGGACAAGGAAAAGTCCAGACATCTGAGAACCAAATTTTCGATCAGCATATTGACGATAAGAATTTGAAGTTTTTCGTTGCTGAAGAAGATAGCCACCTTATAGCATTAGCTGTATTCCATATACTCCCAGATTTTCGCCATAATAACTATCGAGGACTAATAAAAAATATGTTTGTTACCGAAAACAAACGTTCTCAAGGCTTTGGAACGCAAATCTTAGAGACAGTTAAATCATATTGTAAGGAAAATAATATAAAAGTTTTCACTCTTCAAACAGGATTAGAATTAAAAGACGCCCACGAATTTTATGAGAAAAACGGGGGCATCTTTAATGAGAAATCTTATCTTTTCAAGATCAACTAGACCTCGATAATGACCGGGATCACCATTGGTTTTCGTTCTGTTTCTTTAAACAAGAACTCCCCTAATTCCTGACGCATGGCTTTTTTAATATAGTCCCAATTGGCGGGGTATTTTTCATTATGTTTTTGGAACATTTTTTTAATTTCCTGGCGAGCCTTAAAGACAAGGTCTTCCCTTTCTCTCATATAGATAAAGCCGCGGGAAATGATATCCGGCGAAGTAATAATTTTTCCGGTTTCGTGGTCAACGGTTAAGATGACAACGAAGATACCGTCTTTAGCCATCGCTTGGCGATCACGTAAAACGATATTTCCGACATCGCCGACACCCAAGCCGTCAACCAAGACAAAAGAGGCGTCAACTTTTTGGGAAGATAAATAGGCTTTCCCGTCTTTAAGGTCAACAACCTGGCCATCTTCAATGGTAAAGGTGTGGTCTTTAGGAACACCTAATTCTTGAGCCAAACGGGAATGTAAAACCAAATGGCGATATTCGCCGTGAATTGGAATAAAATATTGAGGTTTAACAGTGGCAATAACAAGTTTAAGTTCATCCCTTTTTGCGTGCCCGGAAGAGTGAATATGCTCTTTTTCCCCACCATAGAAAACATCTGCTCCCAAACGGAAAAGATTGTTAACAACGTCGGCCACCGCGCGTTCATTACCAGGGATAGCCCCGGCGGAAGCGACAACCGTGTCGCCTTGCTTAATTCTTATCTGTTTGTGTTCACCAGTAGACATTCTCACAAGGGCAGAAAATTCTTCCCCTTGAGAGCCGGTGCACAAAATAACCAGCTGGTTATCGGGAATATTTTCGGTTCTGCGATTATCAACTACAATTCCTTTCGGAACTTTTAGATAACCCAAATTCATCGCAATATTGATCGATTTGTCCATTGAACGGCCAACAACCGCCACTTTTCGATGATTCTTTTGAGCCCCGTTAAATACACCCTGAATACGATCCAAACTTGAAGCAAAAGAAGTAACGATTAGCCTGCCTTTAGTCTTTGAAAAGATATTCGAAAGAGTATCGTGAACAACACTTTCAGAAATTTTTTCCGATTTGATTTCAACATTGGTACTTTCCAAAAGAAGGACTTTTACGCCACGTCTCGAAAATTCGCCAAGCTTTCCTAAAAGTTGCTGCGATTCAATTTTATTAGTGTCAATTTTGAAGTCAGAAATATGGATAACCAAACCTTCAGGAGTATCGAGCGCAATGCCAACGTCATCTAAGAAAGTATGAGAAAAAGGTACGAATTCAATTTTGAAAACTCCTAATTGAATCTTATCGCCGGGGGTAACAACTTTAATCTGTGGCGAAAGCTCAAATTCTTTCATTTTAGCGTCAATAAATCCGGCAGTAAGTTTTGTCGCGTAAATCGGGCATTGAATTTTTGGCCACGTAAAAGGAATCCCGCCAATGTGGTCTTCGTGGCCGTGAGTAATTATCAAACCGCGGATTTTTTCTTTTCTTTCTTCAAGATAAGAAATATTAGGAATGACATAGTCAATTCCCAGCATTTCACTTCGGGGAAACATGATTCCATCATCAATAATGATGATGTCATCACCATATTCATAAACCGTCATGTTTTTACCGATTTCGCCATTTCCTCCAAGAGGAATAATTTTAAGTCGAGGCGATTCGGCTTTAAAAACTCTTAACGGTTGTGTTCGATTGTTTGTTTTAGGACTGGTAAAAGTCGCAATATTCATAGTTAATTTCCTTGTTCAATCAGTTTTAATATTTCTTTAATTTGTTTAAAATCATCCTTCATCGTTTCTTTTAATGTTTGCTGATATAAGGCGGCAGCCGGGTGATAAAGGATTAAATATACCTGGCCTGCTTTCTTGTAGGCTTTGCCGTGGACTCCTGAGATCGACTTAATTTGAGGAAAAAAAGTCTGCATCGCATGTCGACCCAAAGTTACGATTAATTTTGGTTTTAGAAGTTTAATTTGAGAGAAAAGATAATTGCGGGTACAAACGCCAACCTCTTCTTCCAAAGGGTCTCGATTGTTTGGCGGCCGGCATTTTACAACGTTGGTGATAAAAACATCTTCTCTTTTTCGTCCAATAGATTTCAGCATTTCTTCCAAGAATTTTCCGGCATCGCCGACAAATGGACGGCCCTGTTTATCTTCGTTGCTTCCCGGACCCTCGCCAATAAAAAGGATTTCAGGAGTTTTGTTTCCTTCGCCGGGTACAGCATTAGTTCTCCCCTTAAAAAGAGGACATTTTTTGCACGTTTTAATTTCTTTTGCAATTTCTTCTAAAGTCATATTAAAAATATAGAAAACGAAATTTCCAAGAGTCCCTACTGATGTTGTCTATAGTATAGCATAACTTTACAGAAATGTCAAATGTCAAAGCTCAAATTCCAACAAATCCTTGGCAAGAATCACTTCGCCTTTAAAATATTTTTTGGCGTCTTTTTTAGGATCAAAATCTTTTAAATATAAAGGCGACATATGAGTTAAGACCAACTTTTTTACTCCATTTTTTTCTGCAACCTTGCCAGCACGCTGTCCGGTCATATGCGATCCCGGCTTAACTTTCTCCGGCCAACTAGCCTCAATAATCGCTAGATCTGCATCTTTTATTGCCCTTGCCAGACCTTCAGATTCGATTGTATCGCCAGAGTAAGCAAAGACCTTATCGTTAGATTCCATTCGATAACATAATGCTGGAGTGTCGATTTTTATTCTCGGAGGAATATGAACAGTTTTGAAAGATTTAACTTGCCAATCTTGACTGTCTATACTGTCATCAGCAATCTCTCGGACTTCAATGTTTCCCTCCATCTTAAAATAATCTAGAAAGGTCGCTTTTCTTAACAGGTCCAATTTTTCGATAGTCCCTTGGGGACCATAAAGTTTAAGAGGTTTTTTTCTTGGTATCCAATCGGTTGCTAAATCCCCCGGTGCCGCAATGGTGATATGAAGCAAAGGCAATAAGTCGGAAACGTGATCCGGATGCCAGTGGGAAATAAAAAAAGCGTCGAGCTGGTTAATATGAACTCCGATTTTTAACAATTGATCAACTGCTCCCCTTCCAAAATCAAAGCAAATTTTTTGCCCATCATCTGTTTCAACCAGATAACTTGAACTGTGCCTGTCCAGCTCCGGCTGATAAGTTCCCGAACCTAAAATAGTTAATTTCATGGTTTTATTCTATCATATATCTTTACAAATTGATTATTTTTTGCTAGAGTGGTGAGAGAAATTCGGAGGAAGACCAGTTAGACTTTATATCAAGAAGGCCGCGTACTGACGCCGCCTTTTTTTTCGTATCTTGAGATTATTGACCAAACAAAACAAGATTCTGCGAGCAGGTTCTTGTTCAGAGTGGTTCCAGATATTTAAAACAAGTCATTTTTTTGATATTTTAAGAAGGAGATAATTATGTCAAAAATTAAGAAAGTAGTCTTAACCGGAGGCCCTTGTGCTGGTAAAAGTGTTTTATTAGAAGCACTAAAGTTAGAGTTTGGTGAGGATCTTCTAATTATTCCTGAAGGAGCTACCCAATTACTAGAAGTTCCTCATGAAAAAGGAGGCGTTGGCATACCGGGTAAAGATGTCGAATGGTCTCAGGAGTGGCAAGACAAATTTGAAGAAAAGGTTATTGAAAAACAACTTCTCGATGAAACTCTGATTACCCAAATGGCAAATAAAAGAAAGAAACCTACTGTTATCGTTTGCGATCGTGGCCTTTTAGATAGTGCGGCATATGTATCCGGTGGTAGAGCATCGTTTTTAAGAAAATTTAATTTAGATCTTAAAACTTGCTATAGACTCTACGATCAGGTTATACATTTAAACTCGGTAGCGACTGACAGACCAGAAATTTATGAACAATTGAAAGCTACAAATCCAAACAGATTGTTTGAGTCATCTGCGAGAGCAAAAGAGCTAGACGAAAAAACCTTTTTGGCATGGAAAGGTCATCCTAATCATATTCGAGTCCCCGCGGGAGAAGGCATTGAACACAAAATGAAAATAACTTTTAGCAAAATAAAAAAATTATTTAGCAGCCTTAATGCTTAACGAAACCCGGCCGCGTTCTTTGTCGACTTCCATCACTTTCACTTTTACAACCTGACCGATTTTAAGGTAGTCTTCAATTTTATTTACCCGTTCTTCAGCGATTTGGGAAATATGAACCATACCATCTTTATTGGGAAGAATCTGAACAATAGCACCAATTTCATTGCCGCGCATACGATCTTTCAATATCGATACCACCGGCCCTTCAAAAACTTCGCCGACTTGGACTTCTCGGGTTGCGCCTTTTATTGTTTCGATTGCCCGATTGCCACAGACAGAATCGGTTGAAGCGATTGTAACTGTGCCGTCATCTTCAATATCAATAGTGGTAACTTCTTTTCCGCCGCAATCCTCAACTAATTTACGAATATTTTTTCCTCCGGGACCGATAATCTCGCCAATTTTATCAACAGGAATCTGAAGAGTCTGAATTCTTGGAGCAAATTTGGAAAGTTCTTTTCGAGGCTCGGAAATCGCTTTAGTTATCTTCTCTAAAATCTGATCGTTTGCAACGCGCGCTTTCTCAAGTGCTTCCGCCAAAATATCTATTTCGATGCCTTTAAGCTTGGTATCTAATTGAATGGCGGTGATGCCTTTTTTAGTAGCGGTAACTTTGAAATCCATATCGCCGGCAAAGTCCTCCAAACCCTGAATATCGGTTAAAACTTTATATTTTTTGTCAAGCGTCATTAAACCCATGGCGATACCGGCTACCGGTTCTTTAATCGGTACGCCAGCGTCCATTAAAGCTAAGGTTGAACCGCAGGTTGACGCCATACTTGAAGAACCGTTAGACGACAACACTTCTGATACGACACGAATGGTATAAGGAAAATCTTCATGTGATGGTAAAACTGGAATCAAAGCTCTTTCTGCCAAAGCGCCGTGACCAATCTCACGTCTGGAGACCGAGCGCATCGGTTTTACTTCACCAGTAGAAAAAGGCGGAAAATTATAGTGATGCATATAGCGTTTGGTGCCTTCTTCTTCCATAGTTTCAATAATTTGTTCTTCGCCCGGAGCACCAAGGGTTACTATAGATAACACCTGAGTTTGGCCTCGAGTAAATAAACCTGAACCGTGGGTTCGTGGCAACAGGCCTACTTCGATACTGATCGGACGAATTTCATCAAGTTTTCTTCCGTCAGGACGCATTTCTTTTTCAACAATCGCCTCGCGAACCTCTTTTTCCAATATTTGAGAAAAAGCCGATTTAAGCTCAATTTGCTTATAATTTCCTTCAAAATTCTCTAAAACTTCCTTTTCAAAAGCGTTCAGTGTTTCCTCCCGCTTTTGTTTATCGGCTTCATAAACAACTTTTGATAATTTTTTGCCAAGGTATTCTTTTACTTCTTTTAGAACCGCTGGCTCTTCTATTTCGTCAGCAGTCACCTTAGTATCGGAAATAAGCTTCTTTTGGATTTCAATTCCCGCCTGAAGCTCTTTATGGCCAAAACGAATTGCTTCAGTCATCGTCTTCTCGTCAACTTCCAAAGCTCCTGCTTCCAGCATCATCACTTTATCTTTAGTGCCGGCAACTACTAAATCAAGAGTTGACTTTAAAAGTTCAGCATTGGTCGGATTAGTGACAAACTTGCCGTCAATTTGACCGACTCTCACTGCAGCAACCGGGCCTTCAAAAGGAGCTATTGACTGCGAAAGGGCAGCTGATGCGGCAATAATAGAAATAGTATCCGGATCGTGTTCCAAATCATAAGAAAGAACAGTAATAACTACTTGGATGTCGTTCTTGTACGTTTTTGGAAATAACGGCCTTATTGGGCGATCGATAAGACGGCAAGTTAAAATTGCCTGCTCTGAAGGGCGGCCTTCTCTTTTTATAAATCTCGAACCCGAAATCTTTCCCGCGGCATATAGTCTTTCTTCATAATCAACTAATAAAGGAAAGAAATCGACATCTTCCCTTGGTTCTTTGGCAACAACCGCGGTTGCCAAAACAACCGTATCACCATAACGAACAGTAACGGACCCAGATGCGAGTTCCGCTAATTTTCCAGTTGAAATTACTAAATCTTTCCCCCCCAACTGAGTCGAAAAAGTTTCCTCTTTCATGTGCCTTTCTAAAGGCTAGAGAGCGCATAAAGCACCTAAGGATATATCAACACATCTTGATATCGCCTTACCTGCCTTACCCGCCCCGCTTTGCCTATTATATTACTTTTTTAAACCTAAATCTTTAATCAATTTCTCGTATTTTTTTGGATCGCTTTTTTTAAGGTAATTTAAAAGTTTGCGGCGTTTGCCAACCATCATCAAAAGTCCGCGGCGTGAATCGGAATCCTTGGCATGCTTTCTTAAGTGTTTCGCCAGTTCTGCAATTTTTGTGGTAAGCAAAGCTACCTGGACTTCAGTCGAGCCGGTGTCATTCTTGTGGGTTTGATATTTTTTTACGATGTCTATTTTCATATTTTCCTCTGGGAAATTCCGCGACAAGCTAATGCTTGGCTATATAATCTTTACCTTTCCTTGATAATATAACATGTTTTTATTTTTTTTACAATAAGGTTACTTTGAACGCTGGAACTCTCTGATTCTCTGCAATATCTCCTCTTGCTTTGTTACTAAACTCTCCCCGGGCATCTGAAAAGCAGCCGCTGCGGTATGACCGCCACCGCCGAGCATTTTGGCAATTGCCGAAACATCAACGCCGATTTTTGCCGAACGAAGCGAACCATGAACACCATCCATTTTTTCTGATAATAGCAGGGCAAAGTCGATATCGGGTGCTGTTTTTAAAAGTTCGTCAATAATTCCCGAGGAAGCCGCTTCTTCCGCAGAGGTAGCAATAAAATCTTCTTTGGTAATTCTACTCCAGACAAAACGAGCTTCCTTTTCCTCTTTTACACTGGCCAGAATTCTTCCCCAAAGCTTTAAAGTTGAAAGAGCTTTAGTCTTGAAAACCCATTTAATAATTTCTTGTTGCTTGGCGCCCGCGGCAACCAATTGCGCCGCGACGGTAAATGATTTAGGAGTAGTGTTGGCATTTTGGAATGAGCCGGTATCAACGATAATACCAGTAAGAAGGGCAGTAGCAACATCAACATCCAAAAGCGGCATCTCACGCGATAACGATTCAACTAAAGCTACCAGAATTTCCGCTGTTGAAGTGGCTGTTAAATCAACCCAGTTGATTTTGCCAAAATAGTCATTGCCCGGATGATGGTCGATATTGATCACCGGTGTTTCATAAAAAAGTTCTGTGCTTTGATCATAAATCTTACCCAAGCGTTCGAGATCGGGAGAGTCCAAAACAATTATCAAATCATATTTGAACTGCCCGTGACCGCAGGAAACATCTTCAGGCATAAATGTGCCGTTAACAGGAGTAATGACAATATTTAATTTGTTATCTAAAGGCAAATTTTTATAACCAAGTTTATCAACTTTGGTTTTAGAGGTGTCAACAGTAATAACAAAATCTTTCGTACCAGAAAAATTTTCCGTTAAACGGTCTTTTTGTGGTAAAAACTGGAAAGCGCCCGGGATTGGTTCAGAACAAACTGCCGTGGCGGTTTTACCTAATTTCGTCAAAATCATCTGCAATGCCAAAAGAGAACCCAAGGCATCGCCGTCGGGATTTTGATGAGTTAAGAGTAAAAAGTTCTGCGAACTTTTAATTAATTCAATAGTTTGTTGTTTAGCTGATAACTCCATAGCATTTCAGATTATCAAAATATGTCTCTCTTGTCAATGGTTAAGGAGTGTGATATAGTAATTGTGAATTTAAAATAAAATCACAAATCTCAAATCCAAACATCAATCAAATTCTAAACTCCAAATCACAATTAATTTTTAGGATTTGAAGTTTGGTTGAATATTGGAGTTTGAACATTGAGATTTATATGGAGTGTGCAATGCCAATTACCAAATCTGCAAAAAAATCGTTAAGAGTTTCCCGAACCAAAAAAGCGCAAAATCGAAAAAATGAGGTTCAATTAGAAAAAGCCTTAAGAAAAGCCTCCAAAGAAAATGTCAGTCAGGTTATTTCTTTAATTGATAAAGCTGCAAAAAATGGACTTATTCATAAGAACAAAGCTGCAAGATTAAAATCTGAATTAACTAAAAAGTTCGGAACACCAAAAGTTTCTAAAGCAAAAACTGAAACTCAAAAAGTTAAAAAAGTGCCAAAACCGAAAACGACAAAAGCTAAACCGAAAAAAAGCTCTAAAAAATAAAAGAATTCATAAAAAGGACGGGGATGGATATTAATCCAAACGAGCTTCAAGTACCCGAAGCACAAGCTTCCAAAACTAAAGAGAAGATTATTTATGGTGCCGGCTGTGCCTTCGAGCTTACAAAATGGTTAATTGTCGCCGTTATCATTATCACTCTAATTCATTTTTTCGTGGCGACCTTATTTATTGTCGACGGCCTCTCGATGGAACCTAATTATCACACCGGCGAATATATTATTGTCGATCGTTTTCAGTATCTCTTTCAAAAACCCGTGCGTGGTGATGTAGTCGTTTTGAAATTTCCCGGCGACCCGGACCATAAAAAATACATCAAAAGAATTATCGGGCTCCCTGGCGAAAACGTAATTATTCAAAATGGCGAAGTTTTTATCAACGGTGGAAAACTAAACGAACCATACCTGCCGAATGATATGCAAACAATGCCGAATCTTAATCGAACTTTAGGCGATGGTGATTATTTTATGATGGGAGACAACCGCCCCAATTCCTCTGATTCGCGCGTTTGGGGCGTTGCTAATAAGCAATACCTCATCGGCCGCGCATGGGTAATTTTATTCCCATTCAACTACGCTGGGATAGTTCATGAATTAAGTTATTAACAAGTTTATGTTATAAATAATTTATCAAGGCATGGAGGACAAAATGCGTACTGCTACACCGGAAAATCTTCAAAGAGAATGCCAGGCAACCTGTTCGAACATTCTGAGAATAAACAACGTCTTCTTCCCCCTACGCTCCGATGACATCATAATGGCCCTTTCCGATAAATCCCAACAACACTTAATTGAACATGCATTGTTCGATAGTGCTAACAGGAAAATGGGCAAAGATCAGCCAACGGATACCTGTTCACAGCTCATCGAGACGCTTGTCGAAGCCAGTCAATTACAACCTTTCTAAACTCTGCCACTTTCCTTAAAGAACGCGCCGGCCTCTGGCCGGCTTTCTTCTTACAAAGAAGGCCCCTGGAAAATTTCTCCAAAGGCCTAATTTTGCCGTACATTTGTACGGAAGTTCATAAATTCTGATAGTCTACCATCGGTGATCTTTTTACCGAAGCTGTGATGCGGCGGAAGCTGGTTCAAACCAACGCTTTTTGCCCATCGACGCATTGGCAGGGCCATTTCTGGCTGCGCCATACCTACGAAAGGATTAGTCTTGTTGGAGGCGTAATTTATGCCGTTGAGAGCTAAGACTAAAGTCTCAGCATGACAGGCGTAAATAGTGCCAAATGGTGCACCATAGTCGAACCTTCGAATCTTGGGCGCCAAAACTGCATCACCGTCCAAAACCAGAATCTCAGGGAACTGCCCTAAATCCGAAGTTGTGTTTCGAGGAGTCGTACAGTCAATTACCACTGTTCCAGACTTTAGATGCTCTCGTTTCAAGCAGTATGGAGATGCACTGGTAAGCACGACCACGATATCGCAAGTGGCAATTTCTTCAACTCTTTTTGCTGAAAAAATAGGAGTCAGAGCTTGAGATTTTAGTTTCGCTACTTGTTTTTCGGCTCTTCCAAGACTGTCAACTAACATAAGCCTAAGACCTCGGGCCTGGGCTAGTTCTGCATTCAATACACTGCCCACAGAACCGCCTGCTCCCAGAATCGCCACCAAAGGGTTTTGAATCGAAAAGTCCTCGATAACCTTTTTTACAAGGTCAGCTGTCATAATACCCGTAAGAGTATTCCCTGAATTTAGAGTCACGCCAGGTAAATCTGGCAAGCGGCCTCCAAAAAAGGTTAATACCGAACCAGTTAGTGCTCCTGTACCGATATGGCTTACGCCTTTTGCCTTCAAAAGGAGCATAGCATGGCAGATTCTTTCAAAAAACTTCTTCCTGTCATGCTCATAGAGATCTAACAGTTGCTGCCCTGTTAACGGTAGCACGGCGAAAATTCCCCGGACATTCTGACCGGTGGAAGTTTTACCGTAGTATCTCGGCAGCACGGTTGGCGCTCTCAGAAGCTCGGCAGATATTTCATCATCCGTCGGATTGGCACCATTGAAACGCTTTCCAAGATAGCTTCGCAATCCCGGAATTCGTTTTGTCACATCTTCCAACCAATGTTCCATACCCCTTGGGTGAATCAAAAAAGTCGAGTTTCCGATCTCGGGTACTGTAGTTACCACGGTTTTTCCTCCGATCAGAATACTTTGACCATTTTACAAAAATTACCCCTCCTTGTCAATAAATATAGCGCAAAATTCGATTTTTCTCAAAACCTATTCAACCGTTGGCTCGTGTGACTTATCTAAAATAGTTCCCACAAAACTAATTAAAGGAAATAAACCACCAGAAAAGTTCTCTAAAGTACTCACTGATTTATCAGATTCATACCAATCAGGCTTTGTATATGGTTCTTCTAAGAAACGTCTCGTCCATTCGGCCTCAACTCCGTAAACAATAGCATAAGGAAGATATTGGATATATTTTCCAACAAGGTTAGCCCCTGGCTCAATCGGTTTTTTTGACTTTAAATAATTTCTAAAAGCCATCCACTGCAAAAGTGCAGCACTTCCTAAACCGCTTCTTACCGGCATTAAACCTGAAAATTTAATGATCACTGCTGCCGCAGCCATCTCTCCTACCCAAAAGAACAGAGTAAATTTCGGATCCGGTGTAAAAAATGCGCTGTAAGCAAAACCTAAAAGTCCCAAGAAGAAAAGAGCAATACCGGTATATTTCCAGCGGCGATGAATTTGAGCCGGATTTTTAACAAAATAGCCTAAATTAGTTACTTCCTGATAGATCATTAAATAAGTGTCGGCGATTTTTCTGGAAAAAATGTGACGGCCAACACGCATTTCAACATCTTCTTTGGTGCTGCGAAAATTTTGTTTTTCGAAAAGTTTTGAAAGGAGTTTCTTTTCAAAAGGTTTGATTTTCAAATCATCCAAATTCAATGATTTTCTGATTCCAAATGAAAAGTTACCTTTATTTTTGGTGATATAGATAAAGCCACGGGAAGCCAAATCTATCAAGGTCGCTGCGATTTCCCTTGCTCCAACCTGACCATCGATCAAAACACCGGAAACAGCGGGAGAAATATCCTGAGGCGGCTGAAAGATGGGTTTGGCCTTCAGTGAAACCATTTGATCTTTACGGCGTTTTAAAAGCATAAAAAGCATGATTACAAGACTTACAACCGGCAAAATAATTGCAATGATAAGATATGATTTTGCCGGGACATTGGCAATGTCGTAAAAAATTCGCTTAGAAAACGGCGGAGTAAGAATATCTTTCGGTAAATGCGCCGCCACCGTCAAGGTGGCTGTGGGCGCAATATTGTTTGCTTGGTACACCAAAGTCTGCGAGTCAGCCATAAAAGTATTATAAGAAGCAATTCCGTGGATGGCATAAACAATTTGTTCAACTTGGTTTTGGTTAACAGCTTTCGGAAGGTGCATCGTGACCGTAGCGGAATCAATAAAATTACCCGGATTGTCAAAAACAATAAGTCTCACTTCGTAATAGTCAGGAAAAATTTTAAGAGCCGCGGGAGTACTTTTGCCGTCAATAAGAACCTTACCATTTTCCTGAATAACTATGTCTGCCGTTCTTTGAGATTCGCTGGTATATTGGGGAACATCGGAAAACTGGATTGCTGCCTGTGTTATGCTTTGTGAACGCCACAAGAAAAACCCTCCGACACCAAGAGCAACAAACAGAAAAAATACGAAAAATTTTTTCCAATAAAAACCGGTATTTTTTAGAACTTGCTTAATAAATGAAAACGTTGTCATTCCCCATCCTTTTACTATCACTTACACACAAAACTTGGCTAAAAGAAGACTTAAAGCCGCTCTCCCCTCTATTTTACCAGTCTTAATACGAAGGTCAAAATCTAACAGAGTACGATACGATTTTTTTAAATCCCCCAGCCCAAAATTATGGGATTGCGCCATTGTCTTTTGAATAACAAATGGATGCAAACCCGCCTTTTTCGAAAGTGCCCAAGAATTTAAATTGCGATTGCGTTCTGTCAAATCTTTAATAATAAGAAGATTCCGATATTGATAAACGATCATACTTAAAATATAAAGTTCATTCTCACCGTTTTCTAAAAGATTTTGGCATTCATAAAGTGCAACTTTTAGATTTTTTTGCCCGATAGCGTCAATCATCTTGAAAATATCACTTTCGACCTGGGATTTTACCAAAAGTTCAATATTTTCCGATGTTATTTTTTTACTGAAAGATATAAGCTTATCGATTTCATTTTTCATTCGCCAAAGATCATTGCCGACATATTCAATCAGTTTCGATACTGCTTCGGGTTCGATATCCGCTTTTCGATTTTCGACTTTTCTGTAGACGAAGCGGCGTAATTGTTCCGGTTCTAAAAATTCAAATTCCTGAATCTTGTCAGCTTTTAGAAGTTTTTTGAAAAGCGCAGTGCGTTTATCTGGCTTGGTCTCCATAAATACCAGTACTGTTGATGACGGAACTTTCGCCTGCCCTGAGCTTGTCGAAGGGGTCAAAAAATCAATTATTTTTTCGTGAACGTCTTTTTTCCCAAGAGATATAAAATTTTCAATGATAACAAGACGGGTTCTGGATAAAAATGGCATCGCTAAAATTTGCCGAACAATTTCGTTGTAAGCGGCTGTTTTGCCATCTAAAATCGCCAAATTTGTATCACCCAAAGAAGCGGAAATAAATTTTTCCTTAAGCTTTTTGACTGCAGATTTTAGGCGATAATCATCTTCGCCATAAAAAAATATGATCATTGTGTTTTTACTATTGCACAAAAACACCTTTAGAACAATTTTGGCTGCGGTTTGGGCTTATGAACGTCGGGCAAACGAGAGATCAATGACCTAAAGCCCAATTTATTAAATAGTTCGATTACTTTTTCTTTATCGTAATTGTGAACCTTGGCATCTGAAAGATTAAAATCAATTGGGGCATCGGATGAAATTTTTGACAGTTTTTGTGATAAAAATGCTTGTTCTTTATTCTCTTTCAATATGGTCTGATATTTTTCAGTAATTTTTTCAATATTTTTGTAAATTTCTTCTAAATTTCCATTCTCGGAAATTAACTTAGATGCACCCTTTTCGCCGATCCCCGGCACTCCGGGGATATTATCGGACGGATCGCCTTTGAGCGCCTTAAAATCAACAAATTGATCCGGCAATAATCCGTATCTTTCTTGGACTTTTGCAATGTCGTACATCACCGCCTGATTTATTCCTCTGGCCATCGAGTAAACTCTCGTCTTTTCGTCAATTAACTGCAAAGTATCCATATCCCCCGTTACTATTATTGATTCTATATTTTTATCTTTTACGCTTGATATCACAGTGGCGATAATGTCTTCTCCCTCATATCCCTCTGCCGAAATAATCGGAACGTTAAAGGTTTTTAAAACATCTTTAACATATGGGACCTGTGATGATAACTCATCGGGCGTCGGCGGCCGGTGGGCTTTATATTCTTTAAAGATTTCATGATGGCGGGTTGGACCCGGCAAATCAAATCCGCAAACAAGATACTCGGGATCTAAATTTCTTATGGACGATAATAATGCTGACGTGAATCCGTAAACAGCATTAACAAGCTGGCCATCGGATGTTGTTAAAGGCGGTAAACCATGAAACGCCCGATGGATTAGTGCAAAGGCATCAATTAAAACTAAACGGTTTTTGTTCATCAGCAAAATTATACATTTTTTATTAAGGTATTGACAAATAAAAGAAAATGTTGTATCTTTATGTAATTTATAGTAACTTATAATAAGTTATATAAACTAAATGGAAAATAATTTACTAACAATTCAGGAAGCAGCAAAAATGCTGGGCATTCGCCCGGTTACTTTGCGTAAATGGGACCGGGAAGGAAAGCTTAGAGCTATTCGTATTGGTTCAAGAGCCGACAGGAAATACAGGATATCTGATTTGGAGAACTTCATGAGTCCTCAAAAAACCAAGGACTTACCTAAAAAGCTCCAATGGCAAGAATACATAAGAAGCGGAGTAACTTGGCATAAGCTATCGCCTATTCTCGATTGCATGAGTAATGGCCTAAAGAAACATTTTGGCCGAGGCTCGAAGTACCTCATGATTTATTTCGAACACGATAATATGTACTACTATTACGAGGCAGATGATCTTTATAAGGTGGGAAGAAATATTACAGACAAATTGATCGCCGACAAAAAGTTTCAAGAAACCTTTTTTAAACTTTGGGATAAAAAATCTCAAGATTTGCTCGGTTTTATCGAAGAAAATCGCAACGATAAGCTAAAAGAGAAAAACGACAAGGAATTAGCACAAATTTACAAAACTTACACCGAAAAAAACCTTGATTGGTACGGAATAACCATCAGTATTGATGCAACCGACGAATCATTGATGGTTGATTTGACAAAAGGTGTTAAGAAAATCCTCAAAGAAACACTTAAAGAAAATTACTCCGAAACAGAGTTTACTCGAGTCTATAATATTTTAGCTTCTCCAAGCCATTTATCTGATTTAAATGAGGAAAGAAAATTAACTTTACAGTTGGCACAATCACTTCGATCTGGTCTGGGAAAAGAAAGCAAAGCGGCTGAGGAGAAAACTCAAGAAATAATTAAAAAATTTTGGTGGACAGGTCTAGGCTGGGCGAAAGAAAAAGCCAAAACGACTGAAGACATTTTCAATGAGATTGACGAATTAAATAAATCTAAAATCAATATTGAGCAAGAATTAACAAAAATTGCTGAATATGACAAGAGAATTTCCGCCCAGCAGAAGGAAGTTCTTGCTAAATATCCTATTGCTAGCGATACAAACTTGATCGAAAATTTAAAGCTCTCGGATAAATTAGCAGAATACCATGACTACCGTAAAGAAGTTCAGATGAAATGTACTTTTTGGGAATTCCGAGTTTTGGAAGAAATTGCAAAACGTAAAAACTTCCCCGAAAATCTTCTTTATTGGGCCGAACCCAAAGAAATTCTTCCCTTTTTAGTAAATAATAAAATTGACGAATACGAATTGAATCAACGAGCATCAAGGTTTATTTATCTTGATATCGATGGCAAAATTAGTAAATATAGCGGTAAGCAGGCCGAAAGAAAACATATCGAAAATCTAGGTTTCAATCTCGAAGAAACGCGAGACCTTCAAGGCCTCTCAGCCAGTCAGGGAACAGTTATCGGAAAGGCTTTTGTGGCAGTATCACCTCAGGCGGCGTTACAAATCCCCGAAGGCGACATTTTAGTTACAGGCATGACAACACCAGAATACGTCCCCAGTTTAAAAAAGGCTGCTGCCATCGTCACTGATGAAGGAGGCATGACTTGCCATGCAGCAATCATTTCAAGAGAACTTGGCATTCCTTGTATTGTTGGTACCAAATATGCGACCAAGACTATTAAAACTGGTGACCGAATAGAGGTTCGGGCAAATCACGGAACGGTAAGAATTTTAAGTCCTAATCAGGAGAACAAGGAACAAAAACGTGAGTGGTTTGTAATTCAGGAGCGCGGCGACAACATTCCTCTAAATCCCGGTATCCAACCCTTATTTGAAGAATATACCACTCTTTCAAAAAAATATCTTTCAGAGCAGCCGCATCACGCTTTATTGATCTTTCACCACGGCGGTGGGAAATATTACCCTGATATTAACGAATGGAAAAAAGCAGAAGAGATTGTTCTGGAAAAGGTTAAGAAAAAACCCAATTATATGCAGGAATTACTTGATGAATACAAAAGAGGGATTCCCAAATTAACCGAAGTTGATCAAGAAATAAAGAATCAAGATTTAGAGAAACTTTCAAACCAAGAATTTTGGAACTTATTTGATAAATATTATCGAACTTATAAAGAAATTTATCCCCCATGCGAAGCAGTCCAATTTTGGTTAAGCCAACCTTTAACCGATTACTTAGACGAATATTTAAGGGATATTTTAAGAAAACGCCATCAGGAAAAACTCTTCGGCGAATATTTTGAAATCCTAATCACCCCTCCGGAAATCCCCTTCACTACTAAAGAAGAAAGGGCTTTATTAGACATTGCCCTGGAAATCGCAAAAAATCCAAAGCTATCTGATGTCTTTAAAGAAAAAACCATCGCCGATATTTTAAACGAACTTAAAAAATATCCCAAAATAGATCATTTGCTTGACGCTCATAAGGAAAATTTTGAATGGGTTCCTTTCGATTATGGAAATCCCACTTGGGACAAAACCCATTTCGTTCAAGAAATTGCCAATATGCTCAAGAAAGATTTTGATATCGAAAAAAGGATCACCACCATCGATAATTACTTTTCTAATATCGATCAAAAACAGCAAAAACTCTATCAGGAATTAGAAATCGATAGCCACCACCAACAGCTTTTCAGGGCTCTGCAAATTGATGCAAATACGATCGATTTTAAGAAGGAATCACTTACTCAAAGCAATTTTGTTGCTAAACTCATGACAGAAGAAATTGGCAGACGCTTTGACATTTCGAAAGATTATTTGATGAGGTTAGGTTATGAAGATGTGAAAAAACTATTGATAGAAAACCAATCTCCGGATATGGAAAAATTAAAGAAAAGATGGGAACAAACCGTCGTTTATCTTTATGACGGAAAATCTTTAGTTTTGGAAGGAAAAGAAGCGGAAGAATTTTTAGCAAAACAAGGTTTAACTCAACAAGAATTAGAAGAAACCAAAGAAGTTAAGGGTGTTACTGCATCAGGCGGACGCGCTATTGGCACCGCAAAAATAATTACCAGTCCAAAGGAATTTGATAAGATAGAAACCGGAGATATTTTGATTACTTTTATGACTACTCCGGAATATGTGCCGATTCTAAGAAAAGCAGCCGCTATCGTTACAAACGAAGGCGGAATTACCTGCCACGCAGCTATCGTTTCTCGAGAATTAAACATCCCCTGTGTCGTTGGCACCAAAAACGCTACCCAAGTTTTCAAAGATGGTGATAAAGTGGAAGTAAGAGCAAACCACGGAATTGTAAGGAAACTAGAAGGATAAGCAATGTTCAAAATGTTATTTGATCGCGATCGGTTATACCCTTACCCTTGGTATTTTGCCGATGAGTGTCTCACTAAAGATATCGCTGATATTTTTGGAAAAAAGCTAGATAAAATAATTTTGGAACTCAAAGATGGCCATATGAAATATTATGGTGATGTTGATAAATTTAACGAAATTGGAGAGTTTTTACTTCAAAAAGTCAAAGATGATAAACAATTCTACAATCTAGTTGAAAAAAACATCTTAGAAACTGGTAATAATTTAATCAAATTTTGTGACGATTTAAAGAATCTAAACCTTAAAAAACTATCAAATGAAGAATTATTAAATCTTTACACGGAATACGCTAAAAAGTTGAAATTAGTTCGTGCTTGGGGATGGGTTCCACCTTTAATGGATGGCGTTGAGGTATATTTTCTTTCCGATTATATTCAGGAAACTTTTACGGAATTCTTAAAAAATTCTGAATTTAAATCGAAATCAGCGGAATTCTATTCAATTTTAAGTTCAAGCGAAAAAAAGAGCGAGGTGCAAACTGAAGAAATTGAAAGATTAAAATTAGCTCAGGAAATTGAAAAAACCAGTGCCAAACTTTCGGAACTTTTAAGAGAAGATTCTTCCGAATTTTCAAAAGAAATCGAAAGAAGTTACCCTGAAATCTTAGAAAAGATCGATCTTCACGCCAAAAAATTCGAATGGCTGCCTTATGCTTATATTGGCCCGGGCATGAATCAAAAAGATGTGATTAACTTGCTTCACGACAGTCTTAATCAAAAAGAAACAATCGAAAAACAAATCAATAATATTATCAGCCATTATGAGGAGTTGCCAAAACAGAAAAAAGAAATAACCGAAAAAATTAAATTATCAGATGAGCTAAAATATCTTTTCGACGTTTCGGCCTTTTTCATGCATCTTAAAGACTTAAGAAAAGGAATTTACCAAAAATCATATGTAGCGATGGATCCAACAATTGAAGAAATTTCTAATAGAATCAATTTAAGCTTGGAGGAAACGAAATATTTAATCTCAAATGAGATAGCAGAGGCTCTACTCCAAAATAAAGACTTTAGTGAAATTGCTGCCAAGAGAACAAAATATTGTGTTATGGTAGTCGAAAATGGAGTAACTTCAGTTTTTATAGAGGAAAAGGCAAAGCAAATTATTGAAAAAGAAATATCTGAAGAGGTCATTAAAACCGACGTTGATGAAATCAAAGGAATGACCGCCTATTCAGGTCAAGTTGAGGGAATCGTGAAAATCGTTGCTGTCGTCGCTGATATTTCGAAAATTAAGGAAGGTGAAATTCT